>Ga0209304_1000080_pt1 | contig 64187 bp, 67 predicted proteins | sample COGITO_mtgs_1004_4_FD_184789 | JGI IMG/M metagenome (GOLD analysis project Ga0209304, IMG submission 184789) | Pelagic marine microbial communities from North Sea - COGITO_mtgs_100423 (SPAdes) (version 2) | ecosystem: Environmental > Aquatic > Marine > Epipelagic ...
CTTAACCGAAGTTTTAGATATTATTTACTGAGAGGAGCCCATTGATATAAAAGTGGGAGCGCGAGCAATGTGGTTAATAGCAGAGAAGAAATAAACACATCATTAAGATGATATATCCGTATCACTTTAAATATATTTAAAATGAAAAATACCATCCTAATTCTTTTCCTCGGAATGTCGCTAAGTTGCTTAGCGCAAGATTCACAATTGTTTCAAAACACTTGGTATTTACACAACCTAAACATTAATACCCAAAATAATGTACCTCCAATTAATAGTGAAGTAATGTCTATTTCTTTAACTTTAAACACGAACAATTTAAACACGAACAACTATAACTATTTTTCAAGTTGGGTATGCGAAAGCTTAGGTGGTGAAGTTGATTACGATGATGTGAATCAAAATTTTATGTTTACTAGTTTAGCTCAAACCCTAGGAGGGGGGTGTTATCAAACATCAAATGCTAATTATGAATCCCTGTATTTCAACTACTACTTCAACAATGTAAACAACCCTTTTGAGTATTCAATTTTAAGTAATAGTGATGGCAGCAAGACTTTAACCATTACCAATTCTTCTGGAGATAAAACGGTTTATGGGAGTGTGGTATTGTCCATAAATGAATTTTCAATAAACAGGTTTTCTGTGTCTCCGAACCCTGTATTAGATGAATTGTTTATTTCCGAAATAGCAGGATTAAGCAACTTTAGTATCGCTATTTTTAATATAAATGGGAAACGGGTTTTATCATTAAACCGTTCAAATTTAAAAACGGAATCTTTTAATGTAGAAAAACTGTCAAAGGGGCTGTATTTTATTTTGTTTGAAGATAAGCTAGGACGGATTGAAATGAAAAAATTTATAAAGAAGTGAAAAGTAAAGAAATAATGAAGAAGATGTATTTATTGAAGAAGAAACTGATATTGTAGAGCAATGGATTTTCAATAAAAGTGAATACAAATCTCAACTAAACTCAAAACTTCCTGTTGATGACTTTTTTACTTGGTGCAAAACATCATTAGAAAACGAAAACAAGAAATTCGATTTTGACAACTATTTTATGGTTACAAGTTTAATCTTTGAAGTAGATTATGAAGTTCTGCAAGACAAAGAGAACCGAAATATTTCTTTTAAAACAGAACAAGGAGAGTTGATAATGCCAAAACTAAAAATCACTAAAAAAGAAAATGTATCCAAATAAACATAAAGTTACATCTTTAATGGATGGAAGATTTATAACAATTGATGATTCTTACTTCGATATTATAAAGGAATATCAAGATTTTTATATTGAGTTTTTCGAGAAGTCTTTTGGTTTCGAATTAAAAAACACACAAGAATTTTATTACCTAATTTCCGAAGAAACAAACGAAAACACTTCTCGTGACATAAGTATCTTTTTCTCAATATTTTGCTACGAACTAGACAAAGACGGAAAGAATTTTATGGATGAATTGGGATTTTCGGACTTTCATATTGAAGAAATAATAGAATACATAAAAAACAGTACTTGGTCTGATATTGTAAAATCAAATAAACAATTAAATGATGCTGATAGTATTAAAAGGTTAGTTGGTTCTACTATGGTGAAAAGGAACATTGCGATTAAACATCCAGACGATAAATATTCTTTTACCAAAGCATATAAATTATTCATCGACTTTGCACGAGAATTAATAAAATCTGAACCGAACCAAGAGCAATCGAACTAAATGTCAAGTATTATGCTTCGTTTACTTGATAAATAACTAAAATATTGTACTTTTGTTTCACAATGAAAGTAGCTCAAAAAATAGAAAATAAAATTAAAACGTTAAAAGAAGGTACTACTTTCAAGTACCAACAACTTTCTATTGAATCAAACGAATATAGTGCAGCTGCGAAAGCAATTGAACGTTTAATTGAAAAAGGAATTATCAAAAGAGTTTCTACAGGAGTTTTTTATAAACCTAAACAAACCATTTTTGGAGAGTTAAAACCCAATGAAGAAGAGTTATTGAAACCCTATTTATTCCAAAACAACAAAAGAATTGCTTACATAACAGGTGTTTCTTTATACAACCGAATGGGTTTAACAACTCAAGTACCAAGAAATATAAAAATTGCAAGTAGAGACAAACGAATAACAGTATCAGTTGGAAATATTAAAGGAAATCCAGTAAAAAGTTATGTAGATGTTACAGATAAAAATTTCTCTCTGCTAGAAACTTTAGATGCTCTCAAAGATTTTAAAAAAATACCAGATTTAGACAAGAATTCAGGAATCAAAATTATTTCGAATCAACTAAAAAAACTGAACACAAAAGAGATAAAACAACTCATTGACTATGCTTTATCTTATCCACCCAGAGTGAGGGCTTTTTTAGGTGCTTTATTAGAACAAATAAACTTTTTTATTGACTCTGAATTAAAAACATTAATAAAGAGTCTTAATCCACTTTCCGAATATAATTACGGAATTGATAAAAAAATACTACCAACTATAACCAATTGGAATATTATATGAAGCTACACGAAAATAAAGAACTATTCCAAGATGCGATAACTGCGACTTCTCAACAAAAGGGAATTCCAGAAATCTATATTGAAAAAGATTATTGGGTAACAATTGCTTTACACGCTATTTTCAACAGTGAGATTGGAAAAGAAACTGTTTTTAAAGGAGGTACTGCCCTATCTAAATGTAATCAGCTAATTGACCGATTTTCAGAAGATATTGATTTAGTAGTTTTAAGAAAAGATGGAGAGACAAACAATCAACTTAAATCTAAAATTAAAAAAATTTCAAAATGCGTTACGAAAGTAATTCCTGAGATAGAAGTTGAAGGAATAACTCACAAAATGGGAATGATACGTAAAACTGCTCACAGTTATGAAAAGAGTTTTAATGGAGATTTTGGACAAGTAAGAGACAATATTATTGTAGAATCTACTTGGCTTGGGCATTTTGAGCCATACACTACAGGAACAATATCGTCTTACATTTATGAAATGATGTTGAAGGCTAACCAACAAGATATAATTAATCAATACGAAATGAATCCTTTTGATGTTTTAGTATTAAGAACTGAAAGAACGCTATGTGAAAAGCTGATGAGTTTGGTTCGTTTTTCTCAAACAGAACAACCAATAACTGATTTGAGCAATAAGATTAGACACACATACGATATTCATATGATGTTAAAAGACGATGAACTTAAATCCTTTTTCAATTCAAAAGAATTTGATGTAATGCTTTTAAAGGTCGCAAAAGATGATGTGATAAGTTTTAAAAACAATAATAGTTGGTTATCAAACCATCCAATAAACACAATACTGTTTTCAGAAACTGAAAATACTTGGAATCAAGTCAAAGACACTTATGAAACCAGTTTTAAGGAATTAGTTTTTGGCGAATTTCCGTCGGAGAATAAAATAATGAAAACGTTAAAAGTAGTAGCTGAAAGATTAAAAAAAATTAAGTGGAATATAGAAACGGAAGAATAGCCAACGCAAAGCCATACACATTTACAGTCGCTACAGCCAGCTCAACGCCAAAACTGTAAAAGAGTATGTCTTCGCCAACGCTAGCCTGTTTGTGGAAAGAAAAGCCAGACAGGTAATAACTAAGTATTCGTGTTGGCGATAGCTCAAACATGAATACTATGTTGACTAACCCGGTTGCTGGCTATGGGGAAATCGGCAAGTTGAGTGAGGATAATTGTAAAAATTAAATGGCTTTAGAACAAAAAAAAATTGTGGAAAAACAAAAAATATGCTTTAGTTTCTATCTTTAAAATGAAACGTTGCTATGGAAATGGTTTTACATCTCTTTACAGAAATAATCATGGAACTTGGGGGAAAATAATGGAATTTAATCAAGTTAGTTCTACAACTATTTCGACTCATCTCAGATGACTCGATATTAAAATGGTTGACTATGATTAATTATCCCTAAAACAACCGAATCAAAAACACCACCTATTTCTTTGGGGAATGCCTTCAGCAATTCTATCTTTGTGGCACTAATACAAGACCATGAACACTTCCATTCGCGTACGATTTGCACCAAGCCCCACAGGGCCACTCCATATTGGAGGTGTGCGAACCGCTCTATTTAATTATTTATTCGCCAAAAAACACGGAGGTACTTTTGTGCTGCGTGTCGAAGATACCGACCAAAAACGTTATGTGGATGGCGCCGAAGACTATATGGTAAACGCACTGGACTGGTGCAACATTCCGTTTGATGAAGGCCCCGGAAAAGACGGCGGTTTTGGCCCGTACCGACAAAGTGAACGCAAGCATCTGTACAAACAATATGTGGATTTACTGATCGAAACCAACAAGGCTTATTATGCCTTTGACACGGCGGAAGCCCTAGACGGAGAGCGTAAAAATCACGAGGCAAAAGGCAAAACTTTCATTTACAATTGGCACAACAGAACCCGAGGGCGACTGGTTAATTCTTTGGTCTTATCCAAAGAAGAGGTAGATGTTAAAATAGCAAATGGCGATGCCTATGTGGTACGTTTTTTAGCCCCACAAGATGAAACGCTTGCGCTTACAGACCTCATCAGAGGCGACATAAAAATTGACACCAACACACTGGATGATAAGGTATTGTTCAAATCGGACGGCATGCCTACCTACCACCTTGCCAATGTGGTGGACGATTATTTAATGAAAATAACACACGTCATTCGTGGAGAAGAGTGGTTACCCTCCTTGGCATTGCACCAATTGCTTTACAACGCATTTGGATGGAAAGCCCCTGAATTTGCACACTTACCCCTAATCTTAAAACCAACAGGAAAAGGAAAACTGAGCAAACGCGACGGTGATAAACTCGGTTTTCCGGTATTTCCATTGAACTGGGAAGACCCCTCAACCAATAGCGTCTCAAAAGGCTATAAAGAAAGTGGTTACTTTTCGGAAGCCGTCATCAATTTCTTGGCATTCTTAGGCTGGAACCCCGGCACGGAACAAGAGATTTTTAGCTTAGAAGAACTTGTAAAAGCGTTTGATTTGAAAAACGTTCATAAAGCAGGCGCACGATTTGACCCAGACAAAACAAAATGGTTCAACCACCAATACATGCAAAAGGCAGAAAATGAAGACTTGGCAACAGCCTTTATAAACACCACGTCAGAAATTGCAGCGATGGACCTTGGCTATGTAGAGCTTGTGGTAGCGCACATCAAAGAACGGGCAACCTTTCCTTCAGAATTTTGGGGACTAAGTCATTACTTTTTTAAAGCACCCGAAAATTACGCAGAAGCAGCCCTTAAAAAAGCGTGGAAAGAACATTCCAAAGACCTGATGCAACAATTAATTGTAGTACTTGAAACCGCCGACGACAGTACTGTTGAAACGCTTCAAACCACTGTAAAAGGATGGATTACTCAAAACGAAATAGGCTTTGGAAAAATCATGATGCCGCTAAGAGTCGCACTTGTTGGTGCATTGGAAGGAGCAGACGTATTTGACATCGTATATCTCATTGGGAAAACCGAAACAATCAAACGGATTCAAACACTGATCGACCGTCACTAATTAATCTAAATGTTGTGTAAGAAATTTGATTACTTTTGCCTTCGCATACAACGCATCCTGAAATAGAGTAAATGAAGTATATAAGAAACTTTTGTATCATCGCACACATTGACCACGGTAAAAGTACTTTGGCAGATCGCTTATTGGATTTTACGGGCGCCGTAACAGAGCGTGAAAAACAAAGCCAATTACTCGACAGTATGGATTTGGAGCGCGAGCGTGGTATTACCATCAAATCGCATGCGATTCAAATGGATTACACCTATAAAGGGCAAGAGTATGTTTTAAACTTAATTGACACCCCCGGTCATGTCGATTTTAGTTACGAGGTCTCTCGGTCCATCGCCGCCTGTGAAGGCGCACTATTGATTGTAGATGCTGCACAAAGCATTCAAGCACAAACCATTTCAAATTTATATTTAGCACTCGAGAATGATTTAGAAATTATTCCCGTTTTAAATAAAGTCGATTTACCAAGCGCAAATCCAGAAGAAGTCACCGATGATATCGTTGATTTACTCGGTTGTGATGCAGCCGATGTAATTCCTGCAAGTGCAAAAACAGGTATTGGTATTGAGGCGATTCTAACCGCAATTATAGAAAATATACCTCCTCCAAAAGGAGATCCAGAAGCACCGCTACAAGCGCTTGTTTTTGATTCTGTTTACAACTCTTTTAGAGGCGTTGAAACCTATTTTAAAATCAAAAACGGAAGCATTAAAAAAAACCAACAGGTAAAGTTTATTGCGACTGGAAAAGTATATGGTGCAGATGAGGTTGGTACGCTCAACCTGACGCAAACCCCTAAAAAAGAAATAAAAACAGGCGATGTTGGCTACTTAATTACGGGGATAAAAGATGCTCGCGATGTCAAAGTAGGAGACACCATTACAGATGCCAACTTCCCAACAACCGAAGCCGTTGAAGGGTTTGAAGATGTAAAACCAATGGTTTTTGCAGGACTCTATCCTGTAGATACTGAAGAATATGAAGAGCTGCGCGCTTCCATGGAAAAACTCCAATTGAATGATGCCTCTTTAGTCTTTCAAGCAGAAAGTTCTGCGGCTTTAGGCTTTGGATTTCGATGTGGGTTTTTAGGAATGCTGCACTTAGAAATCATACAAGAACGTTTAGAGCGCGAATTTAATATGACGGTCATTACAACCGTTCCCAATGTGTCTTACCACGCTTTTACGCGTAAAGACCCCGATACCGTTGTGATACTTAACAACCCAACCGATTTGCCTGATCCTTCTGGATTGGACCGTGTGGAAGAGCCTTACATTAAAGCGTCCATCATTACAAAATCTGATTTTGTTGGAAACGTCATGTCCTTGTGTATCGAAAAACGGGGGCAAATTACAAGTCAAACCTATTTGACGCCCGAGCGTGTAGAATTAACATTTGATATGCCTTTGGCTGAAATTGTATTTGACTTTTATGACCGATTGAAAACCGTTTCTAAAGGCTATGCCTCGTTCGATTATTCACCAATTGGGATGCGAGTTTCAAAATTAGTAAGAGTCGATGTGTTGCTTAACGGTCAAACGGTAGATGCACTTTCTGCATTAATTCACATCGATAACTCGGTAAACATTGGTAAAAAAATGTGTGCCAAACTAAAGGAACTCATTCCAAGGCAACAATTTGACATTCCTATTCAGGCCGCAATTGGTGCAAAAATCATTTCGAGAGAAACCGTTAAAGCGGTACGAAAAGATGTGACCGCCAAGTGTTATGGAGGAGATATTTCGAGAAAACGAAAACTTTTAGAAAATCAGAAAAAGGGTAAAAAACGAATGCGACAAGTTGGAAATGTAGAAATTCCGCAAGAGGCATTTATGGCTGTTTTGAAGCTCAACGATTAATCTCATTTTCAGTTTTTATATTTTTAAAGAAAGTCTTATATTTCAGGATAAACTTTAAACATAAAACCGATTGAATACTATTGCTTTTAAAACGATTGGAATTGGAGTTACTTTTTCCCCAAATCTAGAGGCCAATATTAATGAAGCCGCACGACTGGCTTTGTGTTTTGGTAGCAAATTAGTATTGATTCATGTCGGGGAATCTTCTGATAAAAAATCAAAAACATTTTTAAAATTCTTAAAACCCTTTGAAAATGACGGTTTAGAATTTGAGATTTTATTCAAGTCTGGTGATCCTGTAGATGTCATTCTGTCCTCAACCGTAGAAAAAAACGTGGACCTCCTTATCATTGGAGCCCTCAAAAAAGAAAACTTTTTAAAATACTACCTAGGGTCTATTGCACGAAAAATCACACGACAAGCAAGTTGTTCCGTGTTGCTTTTAATCAATCCTTCCAAAGAGCGGGTACCCTGTAAACACATTGTGGTTAATGGCTTGAAAGATCCAAAAACAAAAGAAACTGTCAATACGGCCTTTTTTGTTGGTCACCATTTAGGGGCTGATAAAATTACGGTCGTTGAAGAAATTGACCAAGAAGAAGTAAGTGTAAAAGTTGATGATGACAAATCCCTTAGAAAATCAACCATCATTAAAGAACGTTTGCGTTTAAGAGAAGAGGCGCGCGTTAAAAAAATATTAGACACAATTCCTGCGGATTACACAAAAGATTTGGCGATAAAATCTCAGCCTATTTTTGGAAAACGCGGGTATTCAATAGGGCATTATGCACAAGTCGCCAGAGCCGATTTATTAGTGATGAATGCTCCAGCGAAAATGACCTTTTGGGACCGTTTATTTCCACACGATATCGAACATATTTTAACTGAATTACCAACCGATGTATTAATTGTCCAATGAGAACCAAAGAAAATTCATTTGTTGGGTTTATAAAAGCCTTACCTAAAAATATGTTTTCTGGCTTAGTGGTCAGTCTTATTGCACTGCCCCTTGGGTTGGGATTGGCAATGGCGAGTGAGGCACCTCCAATTGCAGGAGTCATTACCGCAATCGTTGGCGGTGTAATCGTCTCCATTTTGGGCGGAAGCTTTGTTACCATTTCTGGGCCTGGAAACGGCTTGGTAGGCGTTGTTTTAGTCGCCATTACAACACTGGGGTTAACGGCTACCTATGCAGCCATTATTTGCTCGGGAATCATCTTAGTCATTCTTGGGTTTTTAAGACTCGGAAAATTGGCAGACTATTTTCCGTCCTCAGCAATTCAGGGAATGTTAGCAGCTATTGGACTTATTATTTTAGGCAAACAGTTCCACATCATGCTTGGCAATAAAATTGTCAGAGACAGTGGAATTGACTACCTGTTAGAAATTCCAAACACCATTATTACCGTCTTTCAGTTTGAGGATAAAAGCTTAATTTATGCCGCTGTGGCAGGGGTTCTAAGCTTGGCAATTATGGTCTTTTATTCAAAGATTCGAAACAAATACCTTCAGTTGATTCCTGCGCCCATGTGGATTGTCATTCTATCTGTTGGATTTAGTTATTATTATGAGTTAATCCTGAAAACACCAAACCCCATTTCAAGTGCTTATATGATTCCGGGGATTCCAAATATTCAGGAAATAATAACGGACATCCCAACGCCAAACTTTGAAATGGTAGGGACACTTTCCTTTTGGTCAAGCGTCATTGCACTGACCTTAATTGCCAGTATTGAATCCTTATTAAGCATCAAAGCCGTTGATAAATTAGACGTCCGTAAAAGACGATCCAACGTCAATAAAGACATTAAGGCCCTCGGACTGGCAACGGTTGTAAGTGGGTTTTTAGGAGGGTTAAATGTCGTAACCGTCATTGCAAGAAGTTCGGTAAACGTGAACAACGGCGGAAGCAATCGCTCTTCAAATTTATTTCATGCCTTGTTTCTGGTCGTGTTTATTGTTCTGTTTAGTACGGAGTTGACCCGAATTCCACTCACCGCCTTGATGGCAATTCTTGTATATACAGGCTATAAGCTCGCATCCCCTGACGTGGTGCGTCGTATTTTTACCATTGGAAAAGAACAACTCATCATCTTCTTTGCAACCCTGTTTGTCACCCTTAAAGTGGGATTGATTTCTGGAATTGTTGCGGGATTAATTGCCACTTTTATCATTCATATTGTAGTCACAAAAAGTTTAAGTTTATTTATAAAAAATATTCTAAAACCAAATGTGCTCATGTTTAAGGAAGAAGATGGAAGTTATTTTTTGAGTATAAAGCATTTCTGTAGTTTTTTAAATTTTAACATCCTCAAAAACAAACTAGAGGCCATTCCCGAACAAAGTGATGTGATTGTTGATTTTTCATTGTGTGGTTTTGTGGACCATTCCGTCATGGAAAACATCCATGATTATCAAGAATTATTTCATAAAAAAGGGGGGAATATTGGTGTGATTGGATTGGACATCTTAGGTACAAAGTCAGAACACCCGTTTGCATTGAGACGCTTGTTACCGCTTCAAAATATCATCCCTGACAACAAAACAAAACGTCAAAATAATCTTGAACTCGTCGCAGCGGATTTTAAATTGACTTATGATCCTCTAAAGCGTAGAAACACTGTGTTTTTAGAAAACTTCATCTATTTTAAAACAAAAAAGGTGGAGCATGTTTTTAATCAACTATCAAGGAAAAACGACCCTTATCGTTTGTTTGATATCACCTTTTCGGAAGGGGAATTTATCGCCAAGGAAGTTGTCCGATCCACCATGCTTTATATCAAAACCTCCCCAAATGTTCCTGTGTTTACATTGGACCGAGAGGGCTTGTTAGAACGGTTTTACACCTTAGCTGGCTATAGAGATATTGAGATTAAAAACCACGCTGATTTCTCAAAACGATTTTATTTAAGAGGCGAAAATGCTCAGGAAATTAGATCCCTTTTTACAGACGAACTCGTGCGGTTTTTTGAAAGCAACGCCTATTATCATATCGAATCTAGTAAAGACGGGTTATTGATTTTTAATAAAGAACGCATCGCAAGCATAAAGGAAATCAAAGCCTTGTTGGACTTTGGGGTTCGGTTAAATGCAATCATAAACAAGGTTTAAGATGAGGCTATACCCTATCAATGTTGGTAATTTTAAATTAGACGGGGGGGCAATGTTTGGTGTTGTACCAAAAGCGATCTGGAACAAAACAAACCCTGCGGACGAAAACAACATGATTGATATTGCGTCTCGCTGTTTGTTGATCGAAGACGGAAACCGTTTAATTTTAATTGATACGGGGATGGGAACCAAACAAAGTGATAAATTTTTTAATTACTATTACCGTTGGGGAGCGCATTCGTTGGACGGCGCGCTTGCTTCACACGGGTTTTGTAGAGACGACGTCACAGATGTGTTTTTGACCCACTTACATTTTGATCATTGTGGGGGTTGCGTGCAATGGAATTCTGATAGAACGGGCTATGAAATTGCCTTTAAAAATGCTACTTTTTGGAGTAACGAGGACCATTGGCAATGGGCTCTAAATCCCAATAAACGGGAGCGTGCTTCTTTTTTGACAGAGAATATTATGCCAATCGAAGCAAGTGGACACTTAAAACATATCCCCGTTCCGGACGGAGATATACTGCGAAATACGAGTTTGGGGTTTGATGTGTTTTTTGCAAACGGACATACAGATAAACAGATGATACCGATGATTTCCTATAAAGGAAAAACCATTTGTTTTATGGCTGATTTGTTGCCAACCGTAGGACATATCTCTCTGCCTTTTGTCATGGGATACGACACAAGACCGCTGCTAACTTTAGACGAAAAAGATCGTTTTTTAAAACTGGCTGCGGATCAAAATTATTTTTTACTTTTGGAACATGACGCTCATAACGAATTAATTACCGTCAAGCATACCGAAAAAGGGGTGCGCCTGAACGATACTTACGCCTTTAATAATCTATTTTAAAACTCAAAAAAATGAACTCAAACCTACACAAACTACTTCAAAGAATCGCCTATCTTTTGGGTGTCTTCTTTATTTTAAGCTGCGGATCAACTGCCCCCATCGTATCAACCCCCATTGAAAATATTGATTTAATTCCACTTAAAGCAGTAGATCTTACAGACGCCGAAGAAAAAGAATGGAGTCATTTAGACCTCAAAACAGATACAGTCCCTGGGATAAGCTTACATAAAGCCTATAAAAAATTGGTGAAACCAAAGAGTAAAACAGTGATTGTAGCGGTTATTGACTCTGGAATCGACATTCATCACGAAGATTTAAAAGATACTATTTGGGTCAATGCTGATGAAATTCCTAACAATGGAAAAGACGATGACAACAACGGGTACATAGACGATGTGAATGGTTGGAATTTCCTTGGGGAATCCAACAACGAACAGTTAGAATATGTGCGACTAATAGCAAGTGGCGATACAACCCACCCTCGCTATGCAGAGGCAAAAGAATTGCTTACAAAAGAGCGGGAGAGCACAAGCCGTCTAAAAAGACAATACGATGGAATTATAGGGAAATTAAGCACTGCGGATGCTGCGGTTGCAGACTATTTAAAAAACCCTAATTATACAAAAGAAGATGTGGAAGGCATCTCTACAACAGATAAGGCGTTATTAAAACATCTGAATATTATCAAACAATCCTATGGGTTTGGATTTGAGAGTATGGATGCGATGATGAAAGATATGAAGCGAGGGCTTAAATCTTTCAACGATCGTTTAGATTATAGTTTAAATGTGGACTTTGATGGAAGAAGTATTGTTGGAGATAACCCTAACGATTTGAACGATCGCTCTTATGGTGATAATGATGTAAGACCAAAAAATGGCCGCAGTCATGGAACTCATGTTTCTGGTATTATAGCCGCCGAACGCAACAATGGAATTGGAATGAATGGGGTGGCTAATAATGTAAAAATTATGGCGATCCGCAACACACCTAATGGCGATGAATACGACAAGGATGTGGCTTTAGGGGTGTATTACGCCGTTGATAATGGTGCTAAAGTTATTAATATGAGTTTTGGTAAAAAGTTTTCGCCTCATAGTGATTGGGTGAGAGACGCCATTGCTTATGCAGCTAAAAAAGATGTGTTGATTGTGGCTGGATCTGGAAATGATGGCAAAAACACCGATGAAAATAATTATTTCCCGAACGATCAAATCGACAATGGAGCTGAGGTGGCTAACAATTTTGTTAAGGTCGGATCAAACGGTCCAAAATACGGCTCAACATTGGCTGCTAGCTATTCCAATTATGGGGAAAACACGGTAGATGTGTTTGCGCCAGGTTCTCAAATTTATTCAACCTATCCTAAAAATAGCTACGAATTTGCAAGCGGAACTTCCATGGCTTCCCCAATGGTGGCAGGTGTGGCAGCTTTGATATTTTCGCAATATCCAAACTTAAGTGCGGCACAAGTAAAACAAATACTAATGACCTCTGGGATTGCTATTAATAAAAAAGTATCTTTAGAAAATGGTACTGTGGTGCCCTTTTCTGATCTGTCAAAATCAGGAAGAATCGTCAACGTTTATAACGCATTACTAATGGCGTCAAAGCTGTCTAAATGATTCTAAAACCATGAACCATTGATAACTAAAACTAGGCAACCAGCAAAACTAGTTAATAGATGTTATATTTGAACAAAAACCAATAAACACAAACAAATGAAACATACTTCTTATGTGCTTGCTTTTTTAATCGGAATCACTTCTGTGGACAGTCAAAACAATTTTGAATACTGGCAACAACGAGTGGACTACACTATGGACGTGAAAATGGATGTGAATACCTTCAATTACGGAGGGACTCAAAAACTAGTTTACACCAACAATTCTCCAGATAATTTAGGGCGCGTGTTTTATCATTTATTTTTCAATGCCTTTCAGCCCGGCAGTGAAATGGATGTGCGATCCATTACAATTGCAGATGCAGATTCAAGAGTCGGGGATCGAATTAGTAAGCTTCAAAAAGAAGATTTTGGATTTCTAAACGTTGTTAGTTTGACCCAAAACAGTGTCCCTTTAGAGTATACTGTGGTTGGAACGGTGTTGGAAGTTCAATTAAACACACCTATCAAATCGGGAGAGTCGGCCCTATTTGAAATGACTTTTGAAGGACAGGTACCGCCTGTGATTCGTCGCTCTGGAAAAAACAGTAAAGAAGGAGTAGCGCTTTCTATGGCACAATGGTATCCAAAAATGGCAGAATATGATTTTGAAGGCTGGCATGCGGACCCTTATATTGGAAGAGAGTTTCATGGCGTGTGGGGTGATTTTGATGTAAAGCTAACCCTTGACAAAAACTATACGGTTGGCGGAACAGGTTACTTACAAAACCCAAATGAAATTGGACATGGATATGGAACCAAAGAGACAAAAGAAGATTCAGATGTGCTAACATGGCATTTTGTAGCACCCAACGTTCATGATTTTACATGGGCCGCTGATCCAAATTTTATTCACGATACCTTACAAGTTCCCGATGGACCGCTGTTGCATTTTTTATATAAAAAGTCCTTAAAGCGTAAATACAAAAAACGCTGGAGAGACTTACAAGTCCCAACAAGTGAAATCATGCAATACTATAGCAGTGCGGTTGGAAAATATCCCTATGAGCAATACTCTGTGATTCAGGGGGGCGATGGTGGTATGGAATACGGCATGTGTACCCTGATTACAGGAGAGCGCAGTTTTGAGAGTTTGGTGGGCGTGACTGCACACGAAATTGGACATACATGGTTTCAGTTTTTGATGGCTTCTAACGAAAGTAAACACCCCTGGTTAGATGAAGGGTTTGCGGAGTACACTTGTACATTTATTGAAAATACCATATTTGGCGTAGAGACTGCTGAACCAATGAAACGTAATTACGATCGCTATTACAGGCTCGTGCAAAGTGGCAAAGAACAACCCATGAGCACACATTCAGATCGGTTTGCGTATAACGCTTCTTATAGCGTCTCAACTTATAGTAAAGGTGCCTTGGTATTGGCGCAATTGCGATATATTATTGGAGAGGAAAATTTTGAAAAGACCTTAAAAGAATATTTTAACGACTGGGCGTTTAAACACCCAACGCCAAATGATTTTATCCGTTGTGCCGAAAAGACGTCTGGTTTAGAATTGGAATGGTTTTTGACGGATTGGACACAGACGACAAATACGATTGATTACGGAGTGAAAAGTGCCGTTGCTTTAGAAGGTAAAACCAATATTACGCTTGAACGCATTGGGTTAATGCCAATGCCAGTAGAGGTTCAGGTTCTTATGAAGGATGGAAGTGTAAAAAATTATTACATCCCTTTGCAGATGATGCGAGGTGAAAAACCACTTCTGGTTGGAGAGGTGTTGTTAAAAGATTGGGCTTGGGCATATCCAGAATATAGTTTTTCTGTAGATATGAATCCTTCAGAAATTGATACCATTACCGTAGATGTAAACAAAGCAACAGCAGACATAAACAAAGAAAATAATAAGCTTAAAGTATTATAAACTATGGAGCGTTTAAAAGGAAAAAAGCAAATAGAGCAGTTGTTCGTAACTGGTAATTCAGTTGGTGCATTTCCTTTGAGAATGGTCTATTTAGAAACCACTGACAAACATTTGGTCGGGGTTTCTGTCAGTAAAAAATATTTTAAAAGTGCTGTAGATCGGAATCGGATCAAACGCCTTTTGAGGGTGGCTGTAGAAAAACAACTTTCAGTAGCGCTCGATACATTGGATTCAAAATACTGCTTGATGGTCTTGTATGTTGGAAAGGAAATGCCCGAATCGGGGCAACTAAAAGAACAGTTTGAATTTTTAATAAAGCGTTTTAATAAAAGAGAATTGAATGAAGTTGTATCGTAAAAAAAGAGGAGTGTTACTGGGAGTTCTGGTGTTGATTTTTATTTCGACAACGGCCTATAAAAATGATTATTTTGAAATTGCGAAGCAGTTGGATATTTTCACCACGCTCTTTAAAGAAGTCAACATGAATTATGTGGATGAGACGAATCCTGCTGATTTGATGCAAGCAAGCGTCAAACAGATGCTGAAAGAATTAGATCCCTACACCACTTACATGAACGAACAAGATGTAGAGAAAGCTCGAATCTATCAATCGGGTGCCTATGTTGGAATTGGGGCAACCATCAACACTTCTAAAAATAAATTAGTCGTTGTGGAAGTTTATAAGGGTTTACCCGCTGACAAGGCTGGCTTGAAACCTGGAGATGAAATTATTAAAATTGATGGGCTGGATGTAAGTGATTTGCAAGAAAGTGCAACCCAGTTTTTGAATGGTAAAAAAAACACAACGGTTGCCTTAACTTACCTTCGAAATGGAAAAACCGTAGAAGTGATTGTGTCGCGAGGAGATGTAAAACCAAAAGCAGTTCCAGTGTCTAAACTGTTACCAGATGGTATTGGCTATATTGCGCTAGATCGTTTTACAAAAACAGCTTCCAAAGAAGTAGAGAGCGCACTTAAATTGATGCTTATAGATGAGGCAAAAGGAATTATTTTAGATTTAAGAAACAACCCGGGCGGATTGCTTCATGAAGCGGTTAAAATTGTAAACTTATTTGTCCCAAAAGGGCAGTTGGTGGTATCAACAAAATCGAACGTAGATAATTACAACCAAACTTTTGAAACCCAAAAACAACCGCTAAGTTTAGAAATTCCGTTGGTGGTGTTAATAAATCAAAACAGTGCTTCTGCAAGTGAAATTGTTGCAGGTGCTTTGCAAGACTTGGACCGTGCTGTTGTTGTTGGAAAAAGGAGTTTTGGAAAAGGATTGGTTCAGCGGCCTAAACCCTTGCCTTACGGATCGCAAATAAAGGTCACAATCTCTCGTTACTACACGCCGTCGGGGCGCTGTATTCAGGCATTGGACTATAGAAATAGAAAAAAAGATGGATCCGCTGTTCGGTATGAAGAAAACCAATACACAGCCTTTAAAACAAAAAATGGGCGAACAGTATATGACGGTGGTGGAATTAATCCGGATATTCTTGTTGGGAATGAAAATCCAAATAAGTTTATAGAGAAACTCTTAAAAAGTGCGTTAGTATTTGATTATTCCAACCAATATTTTCACAACAATACCGTTGAAGGTTTAGAGGGTTTTCGTTTAGATAAAAAAGATTTTGAGCGTTTTAAAAAGATGAGTACCGAAAAAAAATACAATACAATTGGTCAAACACAAGAAGATATTAATCATTTAAAAACGCTGCTAATTGAAGAGGGATTCGGAACGATGGAGACTAGTTTTGAGGGGTTAGAACGCTCGCTTCTTGAAGAAAAATTAAAATTAGTGGAGACCTTTAAAATAGAAATTATAACTGCTTTGGAGGGGGAAATAATAAAACGCTATTTTTACAGAGAAGGAATGTATGCGTATTTTCTTTCGGAAAACGCCGAAGTATTTAAGGCCCAAGAAATTATAAATGACATACCGGTTTATCAAAATATATTGAAATAAACAAATGTTTAGTTACATTTGAGATTTGAAGAAAAGATGAGGAAGATTGTTTTTTTACTGTTTTTACTAATGAATTTGTCTCAAGCACAGACGGGTAACACGCATGTGGTCTATTTTGAAACGGGGCAATTTGATGTGCCTCAAATAGAAACAAACCGCCTTGTGTTATTTATTCAAAGTTTAAAAGATGTTGAAATAGAGCGCATCGCTATTTATGGGTTTTGTGACGATCGTGGAAGTGATTTGTATAATTTGGAGCTCTCTCAAAACAGAGCGGATGCGATTAAAAAAATATTTTCTGGTTTCGGTGTCGATGATAACCTTATAAGCAACGTAGATGGAAAAGGAGAAGTGTTGCTACGTGTGATTTCCTCTGATAACCTAAATATTATAAGAGGATTGAACCGAAAAGTTGAGATCAATGTGGTGTATAAAATTACGGAGCCAGAAGTGGTTGTTAAAGAAAAAGAAGAATATCGTTTTTTAAAGAAAAAATTAGCGGTTGGGGATAAAATAACGCTTGACAATATTCTCTTTAAAACGGGCTATAGTTACATCGTAAAAGAATCCATTCCCGTTCTAGAAATGATGGCGGATGCATTGCGAGAAAGAGACGATATCTATTTTACGATAGAAGGACATGTCTGTTGCACAAAAAATGCAAGAGATGCTGTAGACCGAAAGACCGGTAAACGAAATTTATCGTTAGCCAGAGCTAAGTATATCTATGATTATTTAGTTAAAAATGGCGTTAAGAGAACCCGAATGCGCTATGTGGGTTTAAAGAATAAATACCCGTTAGGAAAAGCAACAAAGTACGATAAACGTGTAGAAATTAAAATCACCTCTATTTCTAAAAGAAATTAATTTTTCACCATGGCAATGTGTGGAATTCCATCTTCTAAATAAGGTTCGCCAATTGTTTTAAATCCTAAATTGGTATAGAACTTTTCTAGATATTTTTGTGCAGAGAGTTTGATTTTCTTTGTATAAAAAGACGTTTCAATAGCCTTTATAGAAGCAAGCATTAATTGATGACCGTACTTTAAATGACGCTCTTTTTCTGAAACAACCACACGTCCTATACTCGCTTCTTTAAAATAGTCGCCTGCTTTAAAAATACGTGTATAAGCTATAATCCTATTGTCTTTTTTTCCAATAACGTGCAAGGCGTTTTGATCCTTTCCATCCACGTCTTGATAGACGCAATCTTGCTCCACTACAAAGACCTCACTTCTTAACTGTAATAAATAATAAAGCTCCTCTAAAGAAAGTTGGTTAAACGTTTTAATAGAAATATCTAGCATAAATTAATCTTGAATAATTATAGATTTAGGGTCTGAATTCCCAAATTCTGGTTGAATGTTAAAGTGGTTTATTTTAAACTTTGTAAAAAGAGTGGCTTCTAGTCTTTTAAGAATTATATTAAATTCCGAAAATTTTAAATCTACATTAAAATCTATATGTGCTTCTAAATGAATTTCGGTTTCATTCAACTGCCACACATGAATATGATGAATGTTATTTATCTGATCGACCTTAATAACTTCTTCAACAATCTCCTCAATTTTGATGTCTTTTGGAGTGAACAACATAAGAATGTAAAACGACTCTTTAAGTAAACTATACCCCACAATGATGAGGTACAACGCAATGGCGATTGTGAGCGCAGCATCTACCCAAAAAATTTGATAAAACTTCATTAGAAGTCCTCCAATTAACACTGCAATACTGGCAAGCATGTCCGTTAATAAATGTAGATATGCTGAGCGTATATTAATGCTATGAGCACTGTCTTTTTTTAATAATAAAACACTGAGTCCATTAAAAACAATCCCTAAAATAGAAAGCCATATTACTAAATCGGGTTCAATAGTTTGCGGATTAAAAAAGCGCTTAACCGCTTCAAACATTAAATAAATAGCAATAATAATTAGAGAGGATGCATTTATAAACGCAGCAATAATCTCGGCACGTTTATATCCAAACGTTCTAGAAATAGTGGCTTTTCTTTTAGATAAACTAGAAGCAACATAAGAAATAACAAGTGAAATTACATCTGTTAAATTATGTAGCGCATCACTTAAAAGTGCAAGACTTCCAGATAAAAACCCACCAATAATTTGGGCAAGGGTAATGACACTATTTAATAAAATAGAAAGAAGAAGATTCCGACCTGTACGGTCGGGGGCGTGTTTATGAGAATGTCCCATTACTAGTTAACAAGGTTGTATTTTATTAATCCTATTTTGATGACGACCGCCTTCAAAGTCTGTATTTAAAAAGGTGTCAACCATTTCTAAAACACCCTCTATTTCAGTGAAACGTGCGGGAATACAAAGAATATTTGCATTATTATGTTGACGTATAAGAGAAACAATTTCATTGGTCCAACATATCCCAGCTCTTATATTAGCGTATTTATTAGCTGTCATCGCAACTCCGTTGGCGCTCCCACAAATTAAAATCCCATAAGTGGATTTTTTGGATTCCACATCTTTTGCAACAGGATGTACAAAATCTGGGTAATCTACACTAGAATCAGAGTCTGTTCCGTAATTTATAACTTCTATATGTTTAGATTTAAGAAATTCTATAATTCTAAATTTATAATCCGTTCCTGCGTGATCATTTCCTATTGATATATTCATTTGGTATAACTTTTATTATTAGTAAATTTACAAAAAAGAGTGGTACCTAAATTAAATTGTTTATAGCCTTTTTAATTAGTTGTTAATAATTAATGAACGATTATGAAAACTAAATTTTTATAAACCGATTAATTTTATCAACCGCCAACTTAAAGTTATAAAACTAATTAAGTTATCTTTTTTGGTTACTTACTTATCAATATCAAAAGTATGTTTATAAACAAAAAACACTAAATTACTTATGAGTCATTCTATGTGAATAGAGGTTATTAACAACACATAACATATACAATTAAATTATTATAAATCAGATAATTAATTATAATATAGTTGTTAATTATATGTTTATAAAATGTATATAAAGAAGAAAACTACGTATTCTAAATAAACTTATATAACCTATTCACACACTATAATAAACACCATTAGTTTTTAAATAATTTAATAAAAAATTAATATGATTATATTAAATGTGGATAAAGTTGAAAAAGAGATGAGCCTTGGTTGAATTAAAGTGGTAGCTTTGCTTAATTACATACCTTAAATGAAAAGAAAAAAGAATAACAAACAATCGGTACAAAATTACAGTCAGAGTATCTTAACAATTCTGAAAGCCGATAGAAAAAAGTCATACAATCACAAGCAGATTGCTGCAAAACTAGAGGTTAACGACGCTAGCAGTCGCAACCAAATTATAAAAAATCTTCACAAACTTGCAGGTCAAAAAGAAATTGAAGAAGTAGAACGTGGTAAATTTCAAATCATTACGTCCTCAGAATATTTTGTAGGAAAAGTAGATATGGCTGCAAGAGGCAATGCTTACATCATTAGTGATGCCTTTGAAGACGATGTGTTTATAGCCTCTAATAATATGCATAAAGCCTTGCATGGTGATACGGTAGAATTATATATTTATAACCGTAAGAAAAACGGAAAACAAGAAGGCGAAATAACTCAAATTATAGAACGAGCACGCACAGAATATGTAGGTGTGGTACAGTTAAATGAAAAATTTGCATTCGTTGTTCCTGATAGTAATAAAATGCCTGTGGATGTTTTTGTGCCTTTATCAAAAACGATGAAAGCTGAAGATGGTGATAAAGTTCTTGTAAGTTTAGAAGAATGGCCCGACAAAGCAGAATGTCCAAATGGAGCAATTATTAAGATTCTTGGGAAACCAGGTGATCACAATACAGAAATTCATTCCATACTAGCGGAATACGGACTGCCTTATGAATTTCCTGCCGAAGTTGAAGCTTTTGCAAATAACATAGATACCTCGATTACAGAAGGTGAAATTGTAAAACGTCGCGATATGCGATCGACACTTACGTTTACAATAGATCCAAAAGATGCAAAGGATTTTGATGATGCATTATCTTTTAAACAACTTAAAAATGGAAACTATGAAATTGGAATTCATATAGCCGATGTATCTCATTATTTACAGGAAGGAACTATTTTAGATGATGAAGCTTACGAACGTGCTACTTCTGTTTATTTAGTAGATAGAGTGGTTCCGATGCTGCCAGAAGTCCTATCAAATAATGCTTGTTCTCTAAGACCTTTAGAAGAAAAATTTACCTTTTCTGCTGTTTTTGAAATTAACAACAAATCAGGTATCGAAAATCAGTGGTTTGGAAGAACGGTAACTTATAGCGATGCACGTTTTGCTTATGAAGAAGCACAGCATATGATAGAAACAGAAAACTGTGCCATTCCTGCAGAAATATCCATTACCGACGAAGCCTACACTGCTGATAAAGCCATCAAAGACGCTATTTTAAAATTAGATGAATTGGCAAAAATAATGCGTTCAAAACGCATGAAAGATGGTGCCATCTCTTTTGATAAAGCTGAAGTTAAATTTAACCTTGATGAATCTAATAACCCTGTAGGCGTATTTTTTAAAACATCTAAAGATGCAAATAAACTTATTGAAGAGTTTATGTTATTAGCGAACAGAAAAGTTTCTGAGTTTATTGGAAAACAATCACCACAAAAAACATTTATCTACAGAGTTCATGATGAACCAGACGATCAAAAATTAGCTGGGCTTCAAAGAATTGTTTCTCAATTTGGGCATCAATTAAATTTTAAAAGTAGAGAAACCACCACACATTCTTTAAATACCCTACTAAAAAATGTAAAAGGGACCAAAGAACAAAATCTTGTAGATACACTCACCATTCGTTGTATGAGTAAAGCAGTTTATACCACCAAAAATATAGGACATTACGGACTTGCCTTTAACCATTATAGCCACTTTACATCACCTATTCGTCGCTACCCAGATGTTATGGCACACCGTTTGCTACAATATTATTTGGACGGCAACAAATCAACAAGTGAAGGTGTTTATGAAGAAAAATGTAAACATTCTTCTAATATGGAATATCTTGCAACAAAAGCAGAGCGCGATTCTATAAAATACATGCAAGTTAAATACATGCAAGACCACAAAGAAGACACTTTTTTAGGCGTTATTTCTGGTGTGACTGAATGGGGCATGTATGTCGAAATCATAGAAAATAAATGCGAAGGTATGATCAGAATCAGAGATATCAAAGGAGATTTTTATAGATTTGATGCTGAAGAGTTTGCTTTAATTGGCGAAAGAACTAAAACCAAATACCAGTTAGGTGATGAAGTTGAGGTTCGTGTCAAAAAAGCGGATTTAGTCAAAAAACATTTAGACTTTATATTAACTTAAATTATATTTTTAAATACCAACACATGACACAACCATAACTCTAACTTGATACTCAAGTAAATGATTAAATGGATATCGCATGTGACCTATAAAAATCAATAAATATCAACAAATGAAACCGTACATTTTATTTTTCCTCTTTTCTAGTTTTTTAGTAAGCTCTCAAACTCCAATTAGTAAAACTTTAGGCGAATTTTCAGAACTCAAAGTTTACGACCTCATAAATATTGAGCTTGTTCAGTCTACTGAAAATAAAATTGAAATTACAGGGGAGGACACTTCCAACGTTTTTATCGTTCAAAAGAATGATCTTCTTAAAATTAAAATGGATCTTAATAAGTCCTTTAATGGCAATAAAACGTTTGTAAAACTCTTTTATACCAAAATCGATATTATCGATGTTAATGAAGGTGCCAAAGTAGCTTCACAATCAACATTTAAACAATACGAGCTGGAATTAAAAGCCCAAGAGGGTGGCGAAATTTCTGTCATTACCGACACAAAACTATTATCAATTAAAAGTGTGACAGGTGGTATTATCAAAGTAAGCGGTACCACTGAATCCCAGAATATAAAGATAAGAACAGGCGGTATTTATGAAGGTGCTTCATTACAAGCAATAAATTCCGAAATAAAAATAAAGGCCGGAGGCGAAGCGGAAGTAAAAAGTTCTGAGGTTATTGAAGTTAGAATAGTTGCTGGCGGAGATTTGATAATTCACGGGAACCCCAAAACCGTAAAACAAATTAATATGATTGGTGGAAGAGTTATTTATAAAGATTAACATCCATCTCCTTAAAATTAAAGTACTATGATAGATGATATCCAGGCTGCCATACCACTTGGTTTTTTCTTAGCTTTTATGATTGGCCCCGTCTTTTTTGTGTTGATAGAAACGAGCGTTACCAAAGGATTTCGCGCTGCAGTTGCTTTTGATGCGGGCGTTATAATTGCAGATATTATTTTTATTGGATTGGCCTATTTTAGCAGCTTTCAACTCTTAGAAAACTTAAGCAACCAACCTGGTTTGTATGTGTTTGGAGGTACCATTTTAACGGTTTACGGTCTAATTGTTTTTCTAAAAAAACCAAACCGAAACGACCTTAAAGCACAGCTATCCAACGCATTTAAGGTGAATTACATCGAACTATTTATTAAAGGTTTTTTACTCAACTTTATAAATGTTGGCGTACTGATTTTTTGGTTGGGCATTATCATCGTTACAGGACCAAGTTTAGAAAATGACATCAATCGATTTTATGTATTTTTTGGATCACTGATCTTAGCGTATTTTATAACAGATTTATTTAAAATAGTGTTAGCCAAGCAGCTAAAAAAACAATTGACTCCTGTGATCATTTTAAAAATTAAAAAACTACTTGGAATTATTTTAATTATTTGTGGATTGGTTCTAATTACGAAAGGCTTTTTGCCAAAAGACAAATTAAACCCACAAACCATCATTGAAGAAATAGGGCAATAAAAAACCACAACCGATAAACGTTGTGGTCTTCATAACTTGAGGCGTCTAGCGGATTCGAACCGCTGTAGAAGGTTTTGCAGACCTCTGCCTAGCCACTCGGCCAAGACGCCTAAAAAGGAATGCAAATTTAAGCAAATTTAAACGTTACACAAGATAAAAGAAAAGAATCCATCAAAAAGAGGCTCTTAACAATCCCTGTAATTACCACCCCTAAAATATAAATTCCATTATCTATAAAAAATTATTTTAACGTGATTCGCTCAGAACAATCGTTACTTTTTCTACATCACCGCCAATTGGAGGGTTAATTTTAGAAACCGACGCCGATACCGACACCACTGTTTTACAATTTTCAAACACCCGATTGATGATGCGCTTCGCTACCGCTTCCAATAATTTTGCAGGAATACGCATTTCTTCTACCACAATAGCGTTTAAAGTGACATAGTCAACCGTGTCGTTTAAAGCGTCTGTCACAGACGATTTTTCTAAATCCGCCTCTACACTCACATCAACTCTGTAATCACTGCCAATCGTAGTCTCCTCACTCAGACATCCATGATACGCATACACTCTTATGTTTTCAACCTTAATAACTCCCATGTTCTCTTTTTTTATTTCGATAAAAATAATAATTATACCGAAGATATATCTATAAACTTTTTATTTGATTAATTTTGCTATGTATTTATCCAAGAAATACACTTTATTATGTCAGAAACGCACAAACCGCTTAACTTTTTAGAGCAAATAGTAGAAGAAGATTTAAAAAATGGCTTGCCACAAAACAAGCTGCGCTTTCGGTTTCCACCAGAACCCAACGGCTACCTCCACATAGGACACACAAAAGCCATCGGAATTAGTTTTGGTTTGGGTGAAACCTATAAGGCACCTGTCAATTTACGTTTTGATGATACCAACCCCACAAAGGAAGATCAGGAATATGTAGACGCCATCAAAGAAGATATTTCTTGGCTGGGTTACAAATGGGATAAAGAAGTATACTCGTCAGACTACTTTGAGCAATTACACGCCTGGGCGATAGAAATGATCAAAGACGGTAAAGCCTATGTCGATTCGCAATCCAGTGAAGACATGGCGACTCAAAAAGGAACGCCCACCCAACCCGGAGAAGATGGCCCGTTTAGAAACCGCTCTGTCGAAGAAAATTTAGCGCTTTTTAACCAAATGAAAAATGGCGAATTTAAAGCAGGAACCCATGTGTTAAGAGCTAAAATAGACATGAAACATGTCAATATGCTAATGCGTGATCCTTTAATGTATCGCATACTACACGCCGATCACCACCGCACAGGATCCACTTGGTGTATTTATCCCATGTATGATTGGACCCACGGAGAAAGCGACTATTTAGAACAGATTTCACACTCCTTATGTTCATTAGAATTCAAGCCTCACAGAGATTTATACGATTGGTTTAAAAACATCGTCTCTAATTATAAAAACAACTCTTTGCCTTTAGTTCCAAAGCAACGTGAGTTTGCACGCTTAAACTTAAGCTACACCATTATGAGTAAGCGAAAGTTATTAAAACTGGTTGAGGATAATACAGTAAACGGGTGGGATGACCCGCGAATGCCTACCATTTCAGGATTAAGACGTCGCGGTTACACACCAACGTCCATTCGTAATTTTGTAGATAAGGTTGGTGTTGCCAAACGCGATAACATAATCGATGTATCCCTTTTAGAGTTTTGTGTACGGGAAGACCTCAACAAAAAAGCAGCTCGAATTATGGCTGTTTTAGACCCGATCAAATTGGTAATTCAAAACTACACCGAAGGAAAAGAAGAATGGTTGGAGGCAGAAAACAATCCAGAAGATGAAGGCACAGGCTCTCGAACGGTACCCTTTTCAAGAACGCTCTATATAGAACGTGATGATTTTAAAGAAGAAGCCAACAGTAAATATTTTAGACTTTCCCTTGGAAAAGAAGTGCGACTCAAAAACGCCTTTATTATAAAAGCAGAAAGCGTTGTAAAAGACGCTAATGGCGCAATCTTAGAAATCCACTGTACTTATGATCCAAAAAGTTTAAGCGGCAGCGGAACCCCCGAAAGTCTCCGTAAGGTTAAAGGAACCTTGCACTGGGTGTCCACTGCGCATGCTGTGGAAGCAGAAGTACGAGAATATGACCGTTTGTTTTTGCACGAAGCACCCGACGGCCAAACAGAAGATTTTTCAACTTTTGTGAATCCAGAATCCTTAAAAGTTAGAAAAGCATTTATCGAACCACATATTAAAAATGCAACTGTTGGAGAACAATTTCAATTTCAACGCATTGGCTATTTCAATGTAGATAAAGACAGCACGGAAACAAACTTGGTGTTTAATAAAACGGTAGGCTTAAGAGACGCCTGGACCAAAAAAGAACCAAAGCAAACCCAATCCACCAATCTGCAACCGACCTCCCAAGCTCCAAAACGAAAAGCAATTGATGTTATTAAACAGCTCGGAAAAAAGTACACAAACCTTCCAGAAGCGAAACAACCAAAAGTAAAAGCAGAGATTCAATTGCTAGCTAAAGAAGTGTCTTATGAAGATTTAGAGCCTTTATTTAATACAGCAGCCAAAAAAGTAGGAACCCGCATAGCGGTAGCACTTACGTTAAAAGTACTTTTAGATAACGGCCTAGAAAAAAATGATCAAATAAACACTTTTATAGCGACCTCAAAGACAGACGCTCATCCCTTGTTAAGCGAGGCTGCAGGCCAAATTTAAATATCTATTTTTAATACCCCTATTTTCTAATTTCATAAAACACAACCCTCTTCGGTTGTGTTTTGTCAATTCTACTCACCATTGTTTTAAATAATAAGATCTATCTGATTTTCTCTAAATAAAGGTTTTCGGCACGGTAATTGACTTAGTAGTGAAACGTTTAATTAAACGTGCTCTAAATTTATTCATTTTAAACCAAATAGTTCCGTCGAACCAAGCCGAAAAAAGACATTTAAACAGGAGTAGGCATTACTTAACTTAATACTTATGAGAAACAGGACACTTTATTTTTTAATGCTCATCTTCGGATTTACAACCGTAACTAGTTGTAGTTCTAACGATGATGACGACACCAAAAATTTGACACTAAACCTTACAGGCCTTGAAGATTTAGGATCTGGTTATGTTTACGAAAGCTGGCTTATTTTGGAAAGTGGACCTGTTTCAGCAGGCACGTTTTCTGTAAATGCTTCTGGTGTATTATCCAAAACAAGCTTTTCTGTGAACACAAACACGCTTTCTAATGCCCTTTCTTATGTACTTACAATTGAGCCAAATCCCGATCCAAATACAGCTCCAAGTAGTGTGCATATTTTAGCAGGCGATTTCACCAATAACGCCACTTCGGCGACTGTTTCTACAAATCACCAGTCAGCATTGGGGACTGACTTTACAGGGGCAACAGGAAAATATTTCCTTGCCTCACCAACGGATATGGATTCCACAAATGAGAAAAGTGGTGTTTGGTGGGTACAATTTCCAGCCCCAATGATGCCAGCGCCAGGACTAACACTTCCAACTTTGCCAACAGGCTGGAAATATGAAGGTTGGGCAGTTATCGGAACAACACCTGTTTCTACAGGAAAGTTCACCACTGTTACGGGAGCAGATGATTTTAGTGGCTTTAGTGGAATGGAGACAGCGCCTCCAGTTCCAGGAGAAGATTTTTTAATAGGAGCCCCCGCAGGACTTACGTTTCCTACAGATTTGTCAGGACAAAAAGTGGTCATTTCTGTAGAGCCTGACCCAGATAACAGTCCAAATCCATTTTTGCTAAAACCGTTAGTCGCAATGATTCCGGCTAATGCAATGCAACACACCTCACTTTCAATGGGAAACAATGCTGCAGCATCTAACCCTAGTGGTTCAGTGATGAGATAAATGCGTTAGAGCGATTTATTCCTAATAAAAAAGAGGCTGTCTAAAAAGTATGAAAACCTGTCATTCTGAATTTATTTCAGAATCTGAAACTAGTTCAGATTGACAAAATGTAGCTTTTTAGACAGCCTCTTTTTAATATCTAAAAGACAACTTATTTCTTAGGAAGAATTTTCTTAGGTCCATTTTTCATGGCTTCACCAATTTGGTTGCTTGCCGTAAAACTCGCTACCATATCGTTCAACATATTACTGCCTGCTTGTGGAGAATTTGGTAATAATATAAGGTTACTGTTTGTTTCTTGTCCGATTGATTGAAGGGTGTCATAATGCTGTGTTACAACAATTAAAGCAGATGCTTCTTGAGAATTGATTCCCACTTTATTTAAGACCTCAACAGACTCTTCTAAACCACGTGCAATTTCACGACGCTGATCAGCAATTCCTTGACCTTGAAGACGTTTGCTTTCAGCTTCCGCTTTTGCTTTTTCAACAATCAAAATACGGGCGGCATCTCCTTCAAATTGAGCGGCTATTTTTTCACGTTCAGAGGCATTAATTCGGTTCATCGCTTCCTTAACTTGAGCATCTGGATCAATGTCCGTTACCAAGGTTTTTATGATGTCATACCCATAATCCATCATGGCTTGGTTTAGCTCTGATTTGACAGCAATGGCAATATCATCTTTTTTAACAAAGACATCATCGAGCTTCATTTTTGGCACTTCTGCTCTTACCACATCAAATACATACGAAGTGATTTGATCGTGGGCATAATCTAACTTATAAAAAGCATCATATACTTTTTCACGAATTACTTTAAATTGAACAGAAACCTTGAGGCGCACAAATACGTCATCCAATGTTTTGGTTTCAATTAAGACATCCAGCTGTTGGATTTTTAAACTTAAACGACCAGAAATACGGTCAATTAAAGGAATTTTTAAATGGAGACCAGATTGTCGAATGCTGTGAAATTTTCCAAAACGTTCAATAATGGCAGCGGTTTGTTGCTTGACCGTGAAAAATGCGGCAAACAAAATAATTAATCCTAAAATAACAAAGGGGAGTAAAAAGAATGACATAGTTTAAAATTTTAATTAGACTTAATTAGACTTAGAGTTGTAATTTAATATTTTAAATTGATAAACCGAAATGTTCCAGAGTTAAAATAACCTCCTTAACGCTTTAACGTTAATGAAACCACCGAACCTTCTTTGAGAGCGGTCGCATTTTTAAAACAAACGAGCACTCCGTTGAGGTCTGCTTCAATCAAGTAATAATGCCCCTTATAGAAGCTGTGTTTGACAGTTGCTTTAAGAAGACTATCGTCCACCAAAGTGATTTGATGTGCATAATAGAATTCGCCGTTAATGTTGCTGTATTCGCCAAAAAAAGCAGCAACTAGCGGATGCCTTGGGTCGGAATAGATATTGCTTGGGCTCTCTGTGACCAAAACACTCCCGCCATGAAGTACCATCATTTGATCTGCAAACGAAAGCACATCATTTTTATCATGTGTTGCCAACACACAAGCGATATTATTTGTTTTTAAATAGTCAAATAAATTACGCCTTAACGATTGTTTTTTGAAATTATCGATATGACTAAAAGGTTCGTCCAAAAGAATAATTTCAGGGCGTTTTGCAATAGCCCTTGCCAAGGCAACACGTTGTTTTTGACCTCCACTCAAAAACTGCACTTTTGTGTTTTCAAACCCTTCTAATTCTACCACCTCAATCAATTCTTTGACCCGTGCTTTTTTTTCATCTGGATAAAAATTAGAAAGATGATCGCCGATGTTTTCGAAAACACTTGTATAGGGCATCAAGTCAAATTCCTGTGCCACATACTTCATAAAATCATGCCCTACAACAAGTTTGTTTTTAGGCCCTAAAATAGCTTGGTCTTTCCAGAAGATTGTACCACCATCGACATCCATTTGACCAAAGATAAGCTTAAGAAGCGTACTTTTTCCAGAGCCACTTTCTCCTACAATAGCCAAACAATCTCCGCTATGAACGCGGGCAGAAACGGCATTTAAGACCGCACGTTCATTATACCGAAAAGAGACATTGGTGATTGAAAGCATCTAAGTCGCTATAAAATATGAGCCACTAAATATTCTGCAATTTGAATGGTATTTGTCGCAGCACCTTTTCGTAAATTGTCTGAAACAATCCATAGATTCAAGGAGTTTTCTTGTGTTTCATCACGTCGGATACGTCCCACAAAAACATCATCTTTTCCGTTTGCGTATATAGGCATTGGGTACGTATTTGTATCGGTATTATCTTGAACCGTCACCCCGTCTGATTGACTCAGAATGGCGCGGACTTCTTGAAGTTCAAAATCGGTTTCAAACTGCACATTTACAGATTCAGAGTGCCCACCTGCGGTAGGAATTCGAACCGCTGTGGCTGTAATTGCAAAGGAGTGATCGTCTAATATTTTTTGTGGCTCCATTGCCAATTTCATTTCTTCTTTTGTATATCCATTTTCAAGGAACACATCACAGTGTGGCAAGGCATTTCTTCCTATGGGGTAAGGATATGCCATTTCGCCTTTAACACCATTGATTTCGTTTTCTAACTGCTGAACAGCTTTGGCACCCGACCCAGAAACAGATTGGTAGGTAGAAATAACCACGCGTTTCATTTTATATTTATCATGGAGTGGCGATAATGCCATCACCAATTGAATTGTTGAACAGTTTGGGTTGGCTATAATTTTATCGTCCGCTGTTAAAATGGAGGCGTTAATTTCTGGAACAATTAATTTTTTTGTGGGATCCATTCGCCAGGCAGAAGAGTTATCGATAACCATCGTTCCAGCCTCAGCAAATTTTGGAGCCCATTCAAGAGAAGTCTCTCCACCTGCAGAAAAAATAGCGATGTCCGGACGCATTTCAACAGCCGTCGCAAGCCCCACAATCGTGTGGTCAACTCCTTTATAGCTTATTTTTTTACCAACACTACGCTCCGAAGCTACAAGAATAAGTTCCGTAAGTGGAAACTGACGTTCTTCGAGTAATTTTAACATAACGGCACCTACCATTCCGGTAGCTCCTACAACTGCAATTTTCATAATTTCAGGTCTTTAATTAAGACGATAAAATTAGTAAATAAACCGAGAATAAAAGAAGTAAAATTAAAAAAGAAGAACGAATTTATTTGTCTTTGTGAATTTCGTTAAAAAGGTCTATTTTTTTAGTAAATCCCTAATGCATTGTAGATTAAAACTATTTGCAATTTGGCGGTGTTACCAAGATTAGGTATATTTAATTAAATTATAAGTCAAATGGGAAAAAACACATCCATATCACTCGGAAATCATTTTGAAGAATTTATAAATGGTGAAGTAAAATCTGGCAGGTACAGTTCTGTAAGCGAGGTTATTCGTTCCGCATTACGAATGTTGGAATCAGAAGATAGAAAAGAAAGAGAATTGATTAAGGCTCTTGAAATAGGAGAACAAAGTGGGTTTGTAGATGATTTTGATTCAAATCAAAATTTAACCGAATTACATCGGCAACATTTATGAGCACTACCAAATACCGAATTAGCAAACAAGCCATTGAGGATTTGAATGCGAGATGGATTTATACACTTCGTAAATGGTCTAAAAAGCAAGCGGATCGATATTATGACTTGATAATCGAAGAGATTGAATTTATTGCTGATAACTATTTGATTGGAAAACCGTCGGAGCAAACCAGAAAAAATTACAGAGTGACGAAAATTAAATCCCATCTAATTTTTTACAGAAAATTTGAAAATGAAATTGTTGAAATCGTCAGAATTCTACATCAAAGAATGGATGTAAAGAAACGATTGAAATAAAAAACGATTCCGTACTTCTTATACGTCCAAGACCTCACGCTTCACACGCTGAGAGATTCCTGTAATGAGTTCGTAAGAAATGGTGTTTGCTGCCGCGGCACTTGTTTCCGCTGAGAATTCAGGGCCAAAGAACACCACCTCATCCCCTTCGTTACACTCAATATCTGACACATCCACCATAATCATATCCATACACACATTTCCCACAATAGGCGCTTTTTTAGAACCAATCTCCACAATGCCTACGCCATGACCAAAATGCCTTCCAATTCCGTCGGCATGACCAATAGGAATGGTTGCAATTTTTGAACCTTCAGGACTTATAAAGCCTCGGTTATATCCCACACTTTTCCCTTTTGTAACAAGGTGTATTTGTGAAATCACAGATTTTAAGGTCGCTATTGGTTGGAAATTTTGAGCCTCTTTATCAGTGTTGCCATACCCATATAAGCCAATTCCACAACGCACCATGTCAAAATGTGCTTCGGGATAATTGAGTACCCCCGAGGTATTACACAAATGCCGGATAACGGGGCATCCTAGCTTTTCAATAAAGCTTGTAGAAAGGGATTTATAAAGATTAATCTGACCTAAAGTAAATGCCTTTTCTTCTAAATCTTCACTTGCCGCTAAATGAGAAAATACGGATTTCACTTTTAAAGTGCTGGTTTTCGATAACTCTTCTACAACCAAATCGAGTTCATTTGCTTCAAACCCGAGACGATTTAAACCGGTATTAAATTTAATATGAACAGGATAATTTTTTTGATTGCGTTGATGCGCCACACGCTCAAACGCTTGCAGTATTTTTAAGGTATATAAGCTAGGCTCTAAACAATGTTCTATAGCGAGATTCAGATTACTCACCTGAGGATGCAGCACTAAAATAGGGGTTGTGATTCCTGCTTTTCTCAGCGCAACTCCTTCATTGATATAGGCGACTGCAAAATAATCTACCTCCAATTTTTGAAGACACTTAGCGACCACCACAGCGTCACTGCCGTAAGCAAATGCTTTGACGACTGCCAAAAATAGTGTGTTATTTTGGAGTTTTGATTTTAGGAATTCAAAATTATGCTTTAAAGCAGCCAAGTTAATTTCTAAAGTGGTTTCTGTGACTTTAGGCATTTGAGTTATTTTTGTTGGTGTCAACATCGGTTGGGTTTACAACATCCATGTCTTGCAACTTTTCTTTTAGGAGTGCTTTATAGTAAGCGGCTCGACTGAGTGGCTCATATTCATCAACTTCGCCCAAAAGAACCAGATTGTCATTTTTAGATTTACGATGGCTGTACTGGGCTAAATTTCCTGTATGCGTACACACAGCGTGCACTTTGGTAACATATTCTGCGGTTGCCATCAAATTTGGCATCGGCCCAAAAGGGTTTCCTTTAAAGTCCATATCCAGACCCGCAACAATCACCCGAATGCCTTTATTGGCAAGGGCGTTACACACGTTTACAATTTCATCATCAAAAAATTGCGCTTCATCAATACCAACCACATCGCATCCATCTGCTAAAAGCGGGATGTTGGAAGCGGAAGGTACGGGCGTAGAACGAATTTCATTGGCATCGTGAGACACCACCATTTCATCGTCGTAACGCACATCAATGGCAGGCTTAAAAATCTCAACTTTTTGCTTGGCAAATTGAGCCCGTCGTAAGCGACGAATTAATTCTTCAGTCTTTCCAGAAAACATCGATCCGCAGATGACTTCGATCCAACCAAATTGTTCTTTAGGGTTTACTGTATTTTCGAGAAACATTTTGTAATTTTAACACCAAACGAAATTTACTTTCGTTTTTATAAAGGTGACATAAATTTATTAAAAATCAAAAGTATAAATTTAAAAGTTATAAAATGTCATTAATATAGAGTTTACAAGCACTTAAAAACGGGTATAAACAAATTAATAGAACATCATGAAAAAGAAACTAGAGTCGGAATTAATAAGTATCGCTCATAGAATCCTTAAACTTACAGGGAGAGAAGACCTTGAAAAAATGCAATCTGAAATTGCGTTGTTGTATCAAAAAATCACCATTTTAAAGTTTATAGAAAATAATCATGATGGTGAAGCACCAGATTTGGTTGGAATGGACGCTTCATTTTTCAACTCACTTGAAGGGGCGTTTAATAATACCGTTACAGATTCAGTTGAGGTTGCCGACAAAACATTTGTGAACATAGATACCGAGGAAGAGGAGTCTATTATGGAGCCAGCGATCGAAAAAATTAAAGACATGGTCGCTCAAATGCCAGAAGAAACCATAGAAGTTGACACAATTATAGACGCTATAAATGAACCAAAGGAGCCAGAGGAAGAAGTACAGGAACCAGAACCAGAAGATCCGCAAGAAGCGATTGAATTCGATCTAAATGAGTTGTCACCAAGTTATGCGCAGCTTCCAATTTTTGATGCTGTGGAGCCCGAGCCAGCACAAGCCTCTTTAAATGATCAACTAAAAACACAAGGATTTCAAATCGGTTTAAACGACCGACTCGCCTTTGTTAAAAATTTATTTGAAAATAGCAATGAAGATTATGAGCGGGTGTTGTCTCAATTGAGCACCTTAGATTCGTATGAGGAGGCAACACACTTATTAGACTCCATCATCAAGCCAGACTATAAGAACTGGGAGGACCAAGAAGAAATGGAAGCCCGATTTTTGGAAATTATAGAAAATAAATTTAAGTAAGCCTTATCGCATCACAGCTGAGAACGTATTATTTTTAGTACTTTTGACCGCTAAAACACTATCTAAATGTCTTCAGATTTAAAATACGCAGTTTTTGGAAGTGGAAGTTGGGCCACAGCAATTGTGAAAATGCTTTGTGAAAACCGTGAGCAAGTAGGGTGGTATGTACGAAAACAACAAACCATTGACCATATTCTCTCCGAAGAGCACAATCCTTCTTATTTGAGCTCTGTCGAATTTAATACCGATCAACTTTATATTGATGCCGATATCAATAAAATGGCCGACTATGCCGATGTATTAATCTTTGCGATTCCATCCGCATTTATAGAAAGTGAACTTCAAAAATTAACGATTGATATTTCTTCTAAAATAATTATGTCAGCCGTCAAGGGAATTATTCCGGAATCTGGACTTTTAGTAGGCGAACATTTTCATCGGAAACACGGTGTTGATTTAAATAATATTGTTGTTTTAGCAGGGCCCTGCCATGCTGAGGAAGTTGCTTTAGAGCGTCTTTCTTACATTACAATTGCTTGCGCAGACCTTGACATCGCGAGTACTATTGCCGATCAGTTTTCGAGTAACTACATAAGAACGAGTACAAATGACGATGTTGTGGGCGCAGAATTTGCGGCCATGCTCAAAAATATTTATGCCATTGCCGCTGGAATGGCGCACGGCTTAGGATACGGAGATAATTTTCAAAGTGTATTAATGAGCAACGCCACACGCGAGATGAAACGATTCATTAAAAAAGCCCATAAAATGAAACGGAACATTAATGAGACGGTTTATTTGGGGGATCTATTGGTGACGTGCTACTCCTTGTTTTCTAGAAATAGAATGTTTGGAAACATGATCGGCAAAGGCTACACCGTAAAATCTGCACAAATGGAAATGAGCATGATTGCCGAAGGGTATTATGCTACAAAAAGTGCTTATGAGATCAATCAAGGTAAGGAAACACCGGCTCAAACCCCAATTATTGATACCGTTTATGAAGTCTTATACATGCACAAAAACCCCAAAAAAGCGTTTAAAAAACTAACAGAAAAACTGAGTTAGGTTTAAGATTTTAAAACCCCTTTTAGCTTCATGAGTGGAATTTGTTGAAGTGCGTTTTCGTTAATCGTGTTTTTTCTGAATTCAAATGCTTTTTCAAACAGTTTATTATCTTCAAAAAATGAGACATTAAAAAGGTTGTTTATTGACAAAACATCTTCTAGAAGCATCTCAATTTTTGTGTAACTTTTAGCGGGAAGTGCCTCAATTTTTTTTCTAAAAGTGGCCGTTTTTTTGTCTTCAGAATAACCTTTGGTTACAATAATCACCATTTCTAAATCTACGGATTTATCGTTGATGATGTACGCATTCCAATCATAGACCTTGTAGGTGTCATTATACTCATGCACAACGGCGATATATACGTCTTTTACTTCTGGAATCAGGATATCTTTTTTCAAAATAAAAGTTTACAAAGCACTTTTAAATTGCTCTAAAAAGCGCATATTATTTTCACTTAACAATCGGATATCGCTAATTTGGTGTAAGAGCAATGCGATTCTATCGATTCCCATACCAAAGGCAAAACCAGAATATTCTTTGGAGTCAATGCCACAATTTTCAAGCACATTCGGATCTACCATTCCACAGCCCATAATTTCTAACCAGCCAGTTCCTTTGGTCATTTTGTAGTCTGTTTCGGTTTCTAACCCCCAGTACACATCCACCTCTGCACTCGGTTCTGTAAACGGAAAATAAGAAGGTCGTAGTCTGATTTTTGATTTCCCAAAAAGCTCCGTTGTAAAATATTGGAGTGTTTGCTTCAGGTCTGCAAAGCTGACATTTTTGTCAATATACAAGCCCTCTACTTGGTGGAAAAAACAGTGTGAACGCCCCGAAATAGCTTCATTTCTATAGACCCTTCCCGGAGAAATGGTACGAATGGGCGGTTGGTTATTTTCCATATAACGCACTTGTACCGAACTGGTATGCGTTCGTAATAATACATCTGGATCTGTTTGTATAAAAAACGTGTCCTGCATATCTCTTGCGGGATGATGCTCCGGTAAGTTTAGTGCTGTAAAATTATGCCAATCATCTTCAACTTCTGGTCCCTCACTTACATTAAATCCAACTCTCGAGAAAATATCAATAATTTGATTTTTTACCAATGAAATTGGATGTCTAGCACCAATATTAAAAGGCTCGCCGGGACGTGACAAATCGCCAAAAAGAGATGCATCACTTGTGGTGTTTTCTAAGGACGCCTTTAAGGAATTTACCTTTTCTTGTGCAGCACTCTTTAATTTATTGATGGCCTGTCCAAAGTCCTTTTTTTGTTCATTTGGAACCTCTTTAAAGCTTGCAAACAAATCATTCAAAAGTCCTTTTTTCCCAAGAAACTTAATACGAAATACTTCTAGTTCTTCTAAAGATTGTGTCGAAAACGCTTCAGCCTCTTCTATAAGTTTATGGATCTTTTCTATCATGATAAAATTAAATAATGGCCAAATTTAAGAAAACTTAACTAATAAACTCCGCCTCAATAAAATAGTTTACAATCGCATCCTTCATCAGAATACTTTGTTCGCCAGCCTTTAGATTTGGCAAGGCTTCTTTTATGGTATAATGTGGCCAACCTTGTTCATCGAAATAGTCAAACACATAGTAGCCGTAGGGCTCTAAAAGTCGACAGATTGCAATGTGCATCAGGTTGAGTTTTTCATCTTTTTTAAAGGTTCGGTGTAGCTGCCCAAGTTCCTGTACACCAATGAGATAGATAATCCCATCTAGGTCTAAAGGATCGCCATCCGCAAATTGAGAGGACAGTTTTTCAACCACCTCTTCCCATCGTTTTTTAAGTTCTTCGTCTCGAGCCATAATTATTTCGTAAATTTAGGGTGTATTAAAATAGAAACGAAACATTTGAGTTGTTAAGTTAGGAATCATTGTTAATTTTGAAAAATCAATTAAATTAAACACCATGGCGATCATTGATATTATTTTAGGCGCATTTATTCTTTACGGATTAATCAAAGGGCTCTCTAAAGGTTTTTTTGTGGAGGTCACTTCTTTACTCGCATTATTAGTGGGGGTGTATGGTGCCGTACATTTTAGTAATTATGCAGCGGAATTTTTATCTGACCGTTTTGAATGGGGCGAAAAAACAATAAACATCACAGCTTTCGCGATTACATTTGTGGTGATTGTATTGGTGATCTCACTTGCAGGTAAAGCACTGACCAAGCTTGCCGATTTTGCATCCTTAGGAATTCTAAACAAATTACTAGGAGGCCTTTTTGGAGGTTTAAAAATTGCTTTAATCCTCAGCATCCTTTTGTTGATTTTTAACACTTTAAATAAAACCATACCTTTTGTCTCCGATGAAGAGATCGAAACGTCCATACTTTACAACCCAGTAAAGTCGTTAGCTCCCATGATTTTTCCAAATTTTATAAATGAAGAAATACCACTAGAGCTCCCGAATATTCTTAATTCTCCTGAAGAGGCGAAGTGATTTTAAGCCTAAGACAACTCGTTAATACAGGCTTCAAAACTATCATAAATATGTGCTTCCGGAATAAAATCTGGGATGATGTCAATCCGTTCCATCATATAGCGAGGTTGTTTTAATAGGTTTACAAACAGTACTTCTACCTTCTTTGTTTGCAGCTCCTGAATCATGTCCTCCATGGCATAAAGCCCAGATTGATCCATATACTGCATACGTTCCAAACGCAAAATTACAGTCCTTGCAGAGTCTGGAATCTGTTTGTACAATTGCTGAAAATCAGAGGTCGATCCAAAAAACAAAGGTCCTTTGATGTGTTTGATAAACACAGACTCTTTTAAGTGCTCTGGAAAGTTTTTCTCATCTGGCCACGATTTTTCTTTTAAGACCTTCACATCGGAATACTCCGAAGTCAAATCGCCAATTTTTTTCATAAACATTAAACAAGCGATAATCAAGCCAATTCCCACAGCGAAAATCAAATCCCAAAACGTAGAGAGTAACAATACTACGAGCATGATTAATACCTCAGAACTTAATTTGAACGGCCCAAACGACAGGTCTCTTGGTAAGGAAGGAATTGCTTTCAGACCTTTATAGTCCATCACACCAATCCCTACGGTTATTAAAATCCCAGAGAGTACTGCGGTAGGAATTTTGGAAGCGATAGGACCTAAGGCCAATAAAACAAATAACAACATTACGCCGGCGATCATACCAGAGAGTTTTGTTTTCCCCCCAGAGTTTATGTTTACAACCGTTCTGATGGTGGCTCCTGCGCCTGGAATCCCTCCAAACATAGACGCAATACTGTTTCCAATTCCCTGCCCAATAAGCTCCTTGTTTGGGTTGTGCTTTGTTTTGGTCATATTATCCGCTACGATACTAGTAAGTAAGGAGTCAATAGCACCTAACAGCGCGAGCGTAAACCCTGTGAAAATATAAGGCGTAATGGTCGCTAATTTAAATTTAGTAAAAATTTCATATTGAAGAATGGGCAATCCGCTAGGAATTTCTTCGATGGGTTTATAATTCAATCCAAAGACGATGGCGATTCCAGACATGACCACCAAAGCGACCAGCGTACTAGGGACTACGGTTGTAATGCGTTTAAAGCCATAAATAATAAGAATCGTACCCAAAGCCAGCAACAGCTCCAACCAATTGATATCCTGAAGTGCTCTTGGCATTAATTTTAGCGCACCGATTGTTCCCGAGGCACTCTTAGCAGCTAATATTTCAGATTCTTTTTGGATATCGTCTTGCGATATTAAAGAAGCACGATCGATGGTTTCTGTGAAATCTTCTAACACTAAGATGCCGTCTCCAGCTTCATCTTTTAAAATATTTTCAAGAATCACTTCTTCGGCTTGTGCCTTAAATTGATTCACATATTGCAAGTCTTCTTTTGGGTTGTAACCAAGCGAGGGTAAAATTTGAGTTAGTAAAATAATAACCCCAATGGCCGTCATGAAGCCAGAAACTACGGGGTAAGGAATGTATTTAATGTACTTCCCTAATCCCAAAACTCCTAGGCCAATTTGAGAAAGTCCCGCGATTAAAAACACAGTTAATATGGCAGGGAGAGCAATTGATAAATCGCCATCATTCGCGGCGATAATTCCAGAAATGACGACCATACTCACGGCGGTCATTGGTGCCGTAGGGCCTGATATTTGAGTGTTGGTACCGCCAAAAAGGGCTGCAAAAAAGCTAATAAAAATTGCGCCGTAAAGACCTGCGCTAGGACCTAATCCAGAAGAGACTCCAAAAGCTAATGCTAATGGTAATGCGACGACTCCTGCGGTGATGCCACCAAAAGCATCGCCTTTTATGTTTGAAAAAAATTGTTTCATTGTAATAATATTAGATTGAAATTCACAAAGAGAAGCTCTTTGTTTGTAGATACAGAATGTAATCTATATAAATTTTGGAGGGGGTGATGTGTTTTCTAAATGAGTTTCTCTTAGAGCCTTATTATAAAATACAAAGGATAACGATTGCTGTGTTATAAATGAATGCGCATCTTGAGAGTGCGTTTTATTAAAATCAAGCTCCGTAAACTCCTTAACATCTTCGATGTCTTTTGTTTCAGTTTCTTGTTCTAGTGAAATGACAACCGTTGACACCTCATCATTTGAATTCAGAAGTACAAGTGTTGGACCTATGATATTAAGTAGAAAAAACAGAGAACAGAAAAAAGAAAAATATTTTGTGATATTCATTAATTTCATAGATAATTGTAAAGATAGAATAAAAAATGAAATGAAATTTTATATTTTTATTAGAGCGCTTTTAACTCCGAACTCGCCATCCAACCCGTTTCGCCATTGAGTAATTTTATTTTTGACCAGTCTTCATTATAATCCTCAATCACCAAAACCTTGGTGCCTTCATGGAGAGTAAAGGACGTTTCTGCTCTAAGGTTTGGCTCCGCTCTCACTTCTGTCTCCTTGGCAAAAACAATCGCTGGATGGGTGCTGTTGTCAAAGCTGTCTTTTTTAAATAATAAACTTAGAGATATAAATAGTAAGATTAAAACCAGACTGCTTGAAATAAAAAATACACGTTTTTTAGCCTCTGAGTGAGAAAGGTAGTACCCTAAAAATAAAAACACAAAAAGAAAGACCAAGCCTACGCTTCGGGTAGCCCAACCGTCCACACTTAAGCTGTTGAGGGTTTTATTTAAAAATTTTGAAACCCCACTTTCAGGAACTTCTTGAATGGCGTCAATGGTCATTTTTTGCGCATAGCCCAAGTTGTTTATAATGTCCGTATCGTCTGGAGACAGCTGTAGCGCTTTTTCATAATAAAAGATACTCGGGCCAATTTCATTTAATTTATAATAACAGTTGGCAAGATTAAAATAGAGCTCCGCAGAATGCTGATTCGATTCTAATATAGAGTCATACCGATCGATGGCTTCTTTATAGTAGCCAGAATTGTAAAGGTCATTGGCTTGCTTAAACGACTCTGTAGTTTGTGAAAAACCAACGAAACACATCAACCAAAAAATAAGAAATTTCTTCATCTGTTTAATTTAATTGTTTGTCTAAAGCATTAATTACACTGGCGGCTTTTCCATAATCATTTTGCATGTCAACCGTAGAAAGCGGGGTGTATCTTGCCAGCTCGCAAGAAGTTAAAAGAGACATAAACCCCTCTAAGGTGTCACTGTTTACACTTTTATCTCCCAGCAATTCTTCGATCTTTTCTTTATTAAACTCACTGGTTTCTAAGCGTAATTTTGATTTCAAATAATTGTGAAGCGCCCGTTCAAGTGCGTTATAAAACTGTTCTTTTTTACCTAAGGATTTTTTTGCGGCACTTAAATATTTTCGTGCCAATCGATTTGTTTTCCGAATTTTATTTCCACTCACATCCAAGGCGCGTGTCATTCGGTTTCTAACCAATAACATAATAAGTGGAATTAATAAGAAAGGGGCTAACAATAAGAGCCAAAACAAGTTGGAGTTAAAAAAAGGCTTGGACTGAATCGGCAGCAAAGTGGTCGTTGTTTTGAAGGAACTAAATTGATTCAAATTTTGAGTAATGACATTTTCTGTGACGACTCCTGAAGTATTATTATTTGCGCTCACTGGGCCTTCATTGACCTCTATAATGAGCCGTTCTGAAGTTAATGTTTTATAGCGTTTTGTTTTTAAATCAAAATAAGAAAAAGAGACGTTAGGAATCGGATAACTTCCTTGATAGTTGGGTACGACCGTATAGGTGTCGCTAATGCTTCCTTGCATGCCCGAGGTTCTCGTTTTTACGTTTTCGGAATGCTCAGGCTCATAGACTTCTAGTGCGCTAGGAAGTACCAATTTTGGAAGTCTGAAGAGTTTTAAATTGCCTTTTCCTGAGACACTAACTTTTAATTCAAGCGCTTCGGTAGCCTTTAGTGTTTGTTTATTGGTTGTTAGTTTAAAATTAAAACTTCCAACGGCTCCAGAAAAATCTTCTGGTTTTCCATTTTCAGGGAGGGGTTTTACATTAATCGTTCGATTCCCACTTGCGACGGTTCTATTCACCGTGCTCATAAAACTTCTTCCAAAAACATCACGCCTTTGTGATGGAACTTCAACAGTTACATCAAGAGGTAACGGCTCAATAGTTAATTTTCCTGTTTTTTGAGGGTACAAAACGGTTTTTCTAAGGATCACATAGCGGTACTCCTCCCCTTTATAAGTGCCGTTCTGAATGTTCACGCTCTTTACATCAATGTTTTGACTCCAAAAATCACTGTACCTCGGATTGTCTATTTCTCGCCAGTTTCTTACACCAGTGTTCTGAGCGACATAAAGTTTGTAAACCACCGTTATTGCTTCGTTTAAATACGGATTTGTGTTTGAAACCTCAGCGACCAAGTGAATTTTTTCTGAAGCAATATAGTCAGGGTCGTTGGGATCCTTAGGCTTGTCAATTGCGGCGGTGACCGTAATTTTTATTGGAAGGGTTTTATAGATTTCTCCATCAATTTCAATGGTGGCCTGACCAATAGTAAAATCTCCTCGTTTTTTGGGTGCTAAAAAATAACTATAACTTTTTGAAAACGACCGCGTTCCATTTATCCAAGAATTATTGATGGATTGACTGGGCCCACCAACCACTGTAAAGTTTTGAAAACTGGGCGGTTCAAAATCATCCCCGTCTGTGTTCATAGTAAAATCGACTCGAAGACGCTCATTGATCCCGAGTTGTTTTTTACTCACTTTTGCATCAAAGGATACCTGTGCCGAAAGTATTCCGGACACGAAAAATGTAAGTAAAAATAGTTTCAGTTTCATTCCTTACCAGTCTTTTTCTGTTTTAACTTTAACGCCTTTTGTTTTAGAAGCATTCATTTTTTCTTGCACTTTTTTCTCTTCATTATTCATCGCTTCAAGTAAATTTTTTACTTGTTGTGGAGATAGTTTTCCAGGCTGTTGCTGCGGTTGACCCTTGTCATCTTTAGGGTCTTTATTTTTCTGATCTCCTTTGTCGTCTTTGGGTTTTCCGTCTTCATCTTCCTTATCGTCTCCTTCGTTTTTGTCTTCGTCTTCGCCCCCTTTGTCTTTGTTTTTCTCGTCCTTATCTTTTTTCTCGTCGCTGTCGTCTTTCTCGTCTTTGTTCTCGTCCTTATCTTTATCCTTGTCCTCGTCGTCACCATCGCCGTCGCCTTGTTCTTTGGCACATTCTTGAGCAAGCGCTAAATTATAGCGACTTTCATCGTCTGAAGGGTTATTTCTTAAGGCATTTTTAAAAGCTGAAACGGCTTCTTTGCATTGTTTTTGTTGCATTAAAATATTACCAATATTATGATACGCCTTGTGTTTTTCAGTTTTTGAACTGCTGTTCTCTACAGCTTCTAAATGGCGCAGCAGTGCTTCGTCATAAAGCTCAGAATTGTAATAGGCATTTCCTAAGTTAAAAGAGCCTGTGGCGTTATTTTGTTTTGTTGAAACTGCCAAGCGGTATTTTTTTTCGGCTTCTATAAAATCTTCCTCCACGATTGAATTTCCTTCAAATACATAATCATTGGATTCAGACAATTGAAGATCTACTTCTTGAGCAGAACCGGCAAATGTCAACAGAAAAAACAATAATACGAAGGCGTAAGAACTCAAAACGGGCATCGATTGACGGGGTTCAAACCCCAGATTTTTCAGTATGTTATTTAAGTACTTCATAGGTTTTCGTTAAATAAATTGAGGCGTTTCAGCCAAGCTGTTTTTCGTTCTAAAAATAAAATATCCAAAATTAAAAAAAACAAGCCAAATCCTAAAAACCATTGAAATTGATCTTTGTATTCAGCAAATTCTTTGGCTTCAAACTCTTTTTTGTCCATCTTATTCAAAATGTCACGAATTTGTTCCACCACTGCCGCAGTGGTGTTGCCGTCTATATATTCTCCTTTTGCCTCTGCAGCAATTAGCTTCAAGGTTTCCGTATTAAGTTTTGTAATAACTGTCTCGTTATTTTTATCCTTTTTATAACTCATTACCACCCCATTTCGTTTCAGTGGAATTGGCCCTCCTTTTTCACTTCCAACTCCAATGGTGTATATTTTGATACCTTCTTCAGAAGCTGCTTCAGCAACCTCTACGCTGAGGTCGTTATGATCCTCTCCATCAGAAATGATGACCAATACTCTATTGGTTTGTTCTTCATCATCAAAATAATTTCGCGACAACTGAATGGCTTCATCAATCGCAGTTCCTTGCGAGGAGAGCATATCGGTATTCATGCTTTGCAAAAACATTTTTGCCGTGCCATAATCTGTTGTAATCGGCAGTTGCGGGAATGCTTTTCCAGCGTATGCAATAATCCCAATGCGATCACTTGCCAAATTATTTATAATTTGTGTAACCAACTGTTTGGATTTTTCCAATCGATTGGGTGCCACATCTTCCGCAAGCATACTTTTTGAAACGTCAATAGCAAAAACAATATCGACGCCTTCGCGTTTGATGGTCTCAAGTTTTGTGCCAATTTTTGGATTTACCAAAGCAATCACAAAACACCCTATAGAAAGGGACAGTACACAAAATTTAAGTACCGATTTAAATACGGACTGATCTGGACTGAGCCGTTTGAGGGTACTTGTGTTTCCAAACTTTTTCTGAACGCGTTTTTTCCAGAGAAGTGTCCACAGAAATACCACCACCATCACGGGGATGATGAGCAGCAGCCAAAACCATATTTTTTCTTCTAATTGATACATCTAAATAAAACTTCTAAATATTGTAAATCGCAATAAAAACTCAAACAACAATACACCTAGGGCGATCCAAATTAAAGGTCTAAATTTTTCTTCATAATTATAAAACTTAAATTCTTCTACTTCCGTTTTTTCGAGCTTGTCAATCTCTTTATAAATTTCCTTTAATTTCCGATTGTTGTTTGCTCTAAAGTATTTTCCGCCAGTGACCTCCGCAATTTCTTTTAAGAGTTCTTCATCAATTTCCACTTGAACTTTTCCGTACTGAAACACCCCATTTCGAATGGCAATTGGAGACAACGCCATCCCATTAGTTCCCAATCCGATGGTGTATGTTTTAATGCCATATTCAACCGCTAATTCACTGGCCGTTTGAGGGTCTATAAACCCAGCGTTGTTCACGCCATCTGTCAAAAGAATGATTATTTTACTTTTTGCCTTGCTGTCTTTGATGCGATTTACGGCGGTTGCAAGCCCCATTCCAATGGCGGTCCCCCCCGTGATTATGGTATTGTATTTTATATCTCTTAACGATTGAAGCACAATACTCTTGTCGCTAGTAATCGGTGTTTTTGTGTAGCTTTCACCCGCATATTCTACAAGCCCAATTCGGTCGTTGGGACGCCCTTTGATAAAGTCAGCAGCCACATTTTTTAGGGCTTCAAGCCGATTGGGCTTTAAATCTTTTGCCAACATACTCGCAGAAACATCTATCGCCATGACGATGTCAATGCCTCGGGTTGTTTTTGTTTTGGAAGACACATCAACCGTTTGAGGTCGCGCAAGGCCCAAAACCACCAAAACAATCGCTGCCATTCTGAGTCCAAATAAAGTATGTTTTAGCGTACTCCAAATGGTATTTCTTTGAAAACCCTGCACACTTGAAATGCTTAATTGAGCCGTCTGTTTTTTGAGTTTCAGTACATACCAAAAGACCAAGACAGGGACTAATAGCAGCAGCCATAAAAATTCTTTTTGAGTAAAATCGATTCCGTTAAACATTACTTTTCGTCTTCTGTTAGTTTAATTAGTTCGATAGAATTTAGAATACGCTCTATCATTTGATCAGCATATATATCTTCCTCTTTCCAAGTCAATATCACTTGTTGTAATAAATTGGGTGTCGAAAATCCTAAAATGATGTATTCCCCTTTTATCAGTTTGTCCTCTATAAGAAACTCTGCGGTTCCAAAGGTTTTAACTCCCTCCTGCCCGTTGGGTGTTATAAACTGTTCGTTGCGTGTGGTTATGTTTTTCGTGCCCTTTTCTTCAAAGGTATCCAAGACCCCTTCTGCCACTTTTAGGACATCAATGGGAACTTCTTTTTCTTCGCCGTTTTCATCTGGTTTTGCAGCAAACTTAGAACTGTTTACAACCACATCTATCGGTTTGTCGATTCCAGCGTATGCAAAGGCGATCATTTGAACTTTACCTTTCATTTCTTCAGGCAGTTCAACAGTCTGACGTTCTAAAACTTCGGGTGTTGAAAGGGTAATACCTGGCGCGCCATATTCACTGGTTACCCAAGGAGTTTTTTCTAACAATAGTTTACTAGGATTTCTCAAGACCGTGTCTTTGACTTTTGTAAAACCAGAGCGGATCACAAGTGCTGTTAGTGTGATTAAAAGGACTCCAACAACGATGGCTACAATTTGTTTGATTCTTTTGCGCTTTTGTTGACGCGCGAGTGCCTCACGGTATTCCAAATCTTTCAGTAACTCTTCTTCGGTAGGCTCCGGAAGCCCGTCTTTTACATGATCAATTTCTAGTTCGATGGTACTTTTGTCGAGTTTTGCGAGTTGAAAATCGGGTTTGGATTTGGCGAATTTCACCAAATCGGCACGTTTCAAAATGGTTTCTATATTCCGAATGGTATCTTTACTTAGCGTGATTTGATTGGCGGCCTCCAGTGTTTTTAAACGTGTCACCAATTCGTCTGTTGTACTTTCAAGTGATTGTTCGTACACCTTTTCATCGAGGTACTGTCTCAAAATTAAAGTCAGATCGGAATAGTACGTTTTAACCTCTTCATTTTCAAAATAACGCTCTTCATCTAATTTTTCAAGGGCTAGTTTGGCACGCTCATAAGGTGGGAGCGCTGCAATTTTTTCGGCTTCGGTCAATGGTTTTTTGCGCCAAATAAACCAGTATAATACACCGCCGACGAGTGATAATATAAGTAGAATAAGCGCAAGCGTCCCCCATATACCCGAGCGATGTTTTTCAACTGCGATAAGTGGTTTGATATCAAAAAGCTTTTGCTTAGTCGTATCGACTATCACCGTATTTACTTGTACTTGTAAAGAATCTGTAAAAAAGACCTTGTCTCCAATAATGATTTTTTGTTTTGGAATGGTATAAACTCCAGAATCAAATTGAGTCAGACCATAAGTCTTTGTCAGTTGATAATACCCCTCTTTTTTGGTAGTATCAATTGCGTAACTGTTGATCATTTCAAGGGGCTGAAACGTTTGTTCTTCTGAGAATACCACGAGTGTGGTGGAGTCTGTTTTTACTTGTATTTTATAAAATAATTCAGCACCAATTTTTATAGCAGTCGAATCGATACTAGAGTACACTTGCCCATAGCCCACAAGAGAAAAGAGCATACAGCAAACACTCAAAAGTAAATTTTGAATGGAGCGGTGTTTTATGGTGATATCTATCTTCATGTATTGCTTATCCACGTTGTTTAAAATAGCCTAATAATTTTTTCACATAACTTTCATCCACTCTGCAGTCGAGAGCGCCTGCGCCCGATTTTTTAAAGCTATCTGAGAAATAATGAAGCTTGGTTTGGTAATTCGCTTGGTAGTTTTTACGCACCGTTTTTGAGGCGGTATTGACTAAAAATGAGGCGCCCGTTTCTTGATCTTCCATTTGTACCATTCCTAAATTCGGAATTTCAGCTTCGTATTTGTCATAAACGCGGATCCCGGTGATGTCGTGTTTTCCAGAAGCGATTTTTAAATTGTGTTGATATTCTTCCGTCATAAAATCAGAAAGTAAAAAGACAATGGCTTTCTTTTTCATCACATTCGACAAAAACTTTAAAGCTTCCGCGATGTTCGTAAGTTTACTTTTAGGTTCAAACTCAATCAATTCTCTAATAATCCTCAATACATGAGAACGTCCTTTTTTAGGAGGGATGTACAATTCAATTCCATCCGAGAATAAAATCAATCCAATTTTATCATTATTTTGTGTGGCTGAAAAGGCCAGCGTTGCAGCAATTTCAGTTACAATTTCATTTTTAAATTGCGCTTCAGTTCCAAATAATTTGGATCCCGACACATCCACCATTAACATCATGGTCAGTTCACGCTCTTCTTCAAACACCTTAATGTGCGGTTCGTTGCAGCGGGCTGTGACATTCCAGTCAATATTTCTTACATCATCACCATATTGATAGGGCCTTACTTCAGAAAAGGTCATTCCACGGCCTTTGAAAGTCGAGTGGTACTCACCCCCAAACACATGGTCGGACAACCGCCGTGTTTTGATCTCTATTTTCCGAACTTTTTTAAGTAATTCCTTGGTATCCATTTGATAAGTGTGCTGTTAGTTGTGTGTGATTTGTAAATCAAACAATAAAGTCACTACGAATTAAGGCACCTCAATGACATTGACAATTTTACTAATAATGTCTTCGGATGTTACATTTTCCGCTTCCGCTTCATAGGTGATTCCGATACGATGACGCAGTACATCATAGACGATTGCACGCACATCTTCGGGGATGACATAGCCACGATGTTTGATAAATGCATAGCATTTGGCTGCCGTTGCCAAGTTAATACTTCCCCTTGGAGAAGCCCCAAAAGAAATTAAGGGTTTGAGTTCCGCCAAGCGGTATTTTTCAGGATAACGCGTCGCAAATACGATGTCTAAAATATATTTTTCAATTTTTTCATCCATATAAACCTCTCTGACGGCGGCCTGTGCACTCAAAATTTGAGCGACAGTGACGACGGGTTTTATTTTTTCGAACGCGCCTTTTAGATTTGCTCTCACAATTTGCTGTTCGTCTTCAATTTTTGGATAATCAATGATTGTTTTTAACATGAAACGATCTACTTGTGCTTCAGGAAGAGGATAGGTTCCTTCTTGTTCCACAGGATTTTGGGTTGCCATCACAAGGAATGGTTTGTCCAAAATAAAGGTTTCATCGCCAATGGTGACTTGTTTTTCTTGCATGGCCTCTAGGAGTGCAGACTGCACTTTAGCAGGCGCACGGTTGATTTCATCCGCCAGTACAAAGTTGGCAAAAATTGGTCCTTTTTTAATGGTAAAATCATTGGCCTTGATGTTGTAAATCATGGTTCCTACCACATCGGCAGGTAGGAGGTCGGGTGTGAATTGAATCCGACTGAAACTTCCCGCAACCGCTTGTGATAAGGTGTTGATGGCGAGTGTTTTGGCTAGCCCAGGAACACCTTCTAAAAGAATGTGACCTTGACCTAAAAGCCCAATAAGTAAACGTTCAACCATGTGTTTTTGCCCGACGATTACTTTGCCCATTTCTAGTGTAAGTAAATCTACAAAAGCACTCTCTTTTTCAATTTTTTTATTTATTGACGCAATGTCAACAGTGGTATTATTTTCTTCCATTGTGATAATTTAAAAAATTGTATTTGGGTTCAAAAAATTATGTTACGCAATTTGTTAAAATATTTTCGTTCTCCTTGTTAATAATTGGTTAAAACTTAAGTTCATTTTATAGGATATTGAATGATTGTTTGTTAATTTTAGATCCCAAACTATAAAAATGAATAAAAGTAACTTTTCAAAAATTATTGCAGGCACCATGTCTTGGGGTGCTTGGGGCAAAAAGTTCAATCCAAATCAGATGCAACGCATGATTGAAACTATAGTCGATTTAGGCATCAGCACTTTTGACCATGCAGATATTTATGGAGGCTATACGACGGAGTCTGCTTTTGGAACGGCGTTTTCTAAAACGGCGATTGAACGCTCAAAAGTTCAATTTATTTCTAAATGCGGAATTCAATTGATGGGTTCAAACCGCCCAAACGAACTCAAACATTACGATTGTTCAAAAGACTATATCATTTTTTCTGCGGAGGCGTCGTTGAAGCATTTGAACACGGAGTATTTAGATTTGCTTTTACTTCACCGCCCCAGTCCGTTGATGCATCCTTATGAGGTTATGGAAGCTGTTGAGCAATTAAAAAAAGAAGGTAAAATCATTAGCTTTGGGGTGTCTAATTTTACACCTTCACAGGTTGATCTTTTGTCAAGCGAAGTGGTGGTTGATGTGAATCAAATTGAGTTTTCGGCAGTGCAACATCAAGCACTGTTTGATGGACGTTTGGAGCAGATGCTAACACATAAAATTACTCCGATGGCCTGGGCGCCTTTAGGAGCTGTTTTTAGTACTAAAACGACATCTCAAAAAAAACGTATTTTAGACCAAACACAAAAGTTGACAACCAAATACAACGCCTCTCCAGGTCAGTTGTTATTGGCTTGGATTTTAAAACATCCTTCGGGGATTCACCCTGTGATAGGGAGTACAAATTTAAAACACATCAAAGCAGCTTCGAAAGCTGTTTCTATACATTTAACAACCCAAGATTGGTTTAAAATATTAGAGGCCAGCCAAGGTTACGAAGTCCTCTAAAACTCTGAAAAATGATTAATAAACGACTGCTTATCAAAAACCTTCTTGCGCATAATGACGAGAGTAGTTTTTATGATAAAAAGTTAAAAATTAATATTAGCAGTAAAGAGGGTAAAGCGAAGTTTTTGAAACATATTTGTGCGCTATCCAATAGCAATCCGAATAACAATTCATACATCGTGATTGGGGTGGACGATCAGTACAGTCACATTATTGGGGTTGATTTTTTTGATGATAGTAAAATTCAAAACTTGGTTAATGCCTATCTAAGTCACCCACCAATTATTCAGTATGAAAACATTCCGTTTCCGCATTTGAACGATGATAAGGTGGTGGGGTTGGTAACGATTCGCCCCAAAGACCCCCAAGAGATTACCTCGCTTCGTAAAAATATTTGGAAGTATTATGGCGGCAATGTGTTTTTTAGAGAAGGCAGTATGAGTATGCCCAAAGTGTTTGACATTGAATTGACGGATTCTAATTCTGAAATTGTGTCGTCTATTGAGGCACATTCTCAAAACAACATTCAATATACTTTGGACGGGGTGTTTGATTTTATGGCGAAACGGAACGATTACGATCCGAAATACAAGGTTTTTAAAGAATATTTTGTGATGTGTTGGTCTGGACAGAAAAAGACACTTAAAACCCAAACCTTTTATTCGCGAGTGGATATTGAGTTGATTAACGAGCAGGTGCGCTTGTTTTATTCGACTTTGGATGCCGTTGAGATTTCCTATGACAATGATTCTTTTAAGATTATTGAGTATGTGAATCTTGGTCTAAACGGTCAAAATACGTATTATGAATTAGAAGAAACCACGATTACTTTTGGAAACAATGCGATTTATAACATTGACTCTCAATTGCTTTTTAAGCCGCCTCAATACGATAAAAAGATTCTACACCATATTTTTAATGCGAACAACGCACTTATGGACCGACTTAAACAAGGGACTGAGCTAACAGCGGCGCAGCTCAAAGATTTAAAAAATGTTCCTGCGACCTATTTAATCTGTTATTTTAATGGTTTTGAAGAAGCACTGACACAACTCCAAGCCGCAAAGTCGTTGTTGTATAAACACAGCGACGAAGTGTATGCGCTTTATAAAGAAAGTATGCGGATCTTGAGGAAGGCGAAGTATAGTTAGGAGTGTTTTGGTTCCACCAAATCTCTAATTTATTGACTTTGATTCATATAATTTTATCGGTTTTAACTTCAAAATCTAACTTAATTAATTCCCAGACTTTTCCTCTAAGGCAGTTTGGTGTAAAATCGTCTTCTGCATCAGAAAAATCAACGACTTTCAGGAGTAATTCATCTTTTGAATAACCATATGGACTTCTTTTGAGATAAAAGTCTATCATTTCATCTAACGTGTAAGTTTCTAATAGTTCGTGGACATCCCAAAAATCTTTTTTCCTGCCACCATTAGCAATTACTTCAAATTTCATTGCCGCAACTTCTTCAATACTTGCAAACCTAACTCCTTGTTCCAGAATACAAGGGAAAACAAAAGGATCTGTGTAAAATAAATCTAATTTTACACATTCATTTTCATTGTTGCCAATAAAATACGACTTGCCCATTCCTACCAAATCAACGGGTGATATATCTACATAAGGAAAGGTTTTAGTCAATTTAGTTTCAAGTAAAGAAAACGCGATACTATCATAATCAGCATCTGTAAATAAATCGATGTCAACGGACTCTCTATGACCTAGTTGAAGACTTAATGAGGTGCCTCCAACAATTCTAAAACTATTAAAGACCTCCATTGACATTAATTGTTTTAGAGAATTCCAAAGCAAATCGGAAACAGTATTTAAGAATAACTCCATTTTGTTATTTCAAATTATGCTCTATAATATTCTTCTCAAAAGAAGGTAAGTGGCTTTTCTTTATTGATTTAATTTCCTTGGAAATCGTTTTTCTTCCATAGAATAAAATGAGTTCATTTATTTCAGTTTTATTCCCTCTTTCTAAAATTCTCTGTATGACGGCTTTTTTATTTTTGTTCCAATCAATGTTATTAAAATTAGTATCCCAAAAAAGCACTTTCCTTATATTATTGAGATTTGGTGTGTTTTTTATTTCAGATTCCGCTACTAATTTTACGTCATAACTTGCTTGTAATAACATGAAGTAATCGTTGTCTGTTTTAAACTCTTTTGATAACTTAATAGAAAGACTTGGGTTTATGGCCCTCCTTTTATTAAGAATAGCACTTATGGTTTGTTTATGCTCGCCAATCGCATCCGCTAATTCACTGCCTTTTAGATTTCGGTTATTTAATTCCCACCTTAACAGTGTGCCTGGGTGTATTCCTTTAATTTTATTTAATCTTGGTAACATGATTCCGCTGTTTCATGTAAACATATAAAATATTTAATTAGTAAACAAAAACGTTTACTAAAAAATAAAAATAATAGCAGAATTTATATTTATAAACTAGCTGTTTTTCAACGTCTACGTATAAGAAACGTAGGGCGGTTAAAAGCACTTTCGTTACGAATTGGTACTTAGCCAAATATAATATTTTGCTTTTATCTTTTTTGTCTTAAACGTCAAATTTTATATTTGGCGGACTTAGTATTATTCACTGACCTTTCGGGTTTGCAGAAATGCCCTATGTTTTTTTATACAGTGTTATGCTCTTTTTCTTTCTTCACAGTTATTATCAACTTATTCTTTTTCTGTTCAATTAACACTTCATTTCCTTGCTCAAATCCGAGTTTCTCAAGCCATCTTCCTTCAAGTCTTATTTCAGGTACAGTTGTATTGTCCCACGTTCGATAACGGAACTTACTGTATATTTTTAAAATCCTGAATTTACTCAATTGTCAACTATTTATATGACAAACATAGTAATTCAAATTGAGTTGTCAAACTTTTGTATGACAAAAATGTCATATTATTAGATGACATTTGTTTTGTGGATAAAGAACAACTTAAAAAGAAAGTCGGTCAGCGTATTATTGAGTTAAGAAGTCAGAAGGGCTGGAGTCAGTCAGATTTGGCTCGTGCTTGCAATAAAGATAGACAGGCATTAGAAAAGTTGGAGAATGGAAAAGTCAACCCAACAATCTATTCACTTTTGGAAATCGCTAAAGCTTTGGAAGTTCCTTTGAAAAAGTTAGTTGATTTCTGATATAGAGTTACAGCTGGAACACCACCAATATTCTTTCTCTTCATCTTTCAATCTACTTTCTGTTTTCTTTTCACAATTACTACAGATTCTTTCTTTAGATTCGTCTTCGTATGCTCCATATTTACATTCGTAGCATCCCCAGTATGTTAAAGGAGATTCTTCTTCATCTATGCTCCAAGTAAATGAATCTTTTTTGCAGTTAGGACAGATTTGAGTAGCCATTTATTATTCAGTGATTTGGTCAAAAATAGATTCAAACTCTTTTTCTTTGATAAGGTGTTCAATAATTTCTACAACTTCCTTTCTATTAATTCTTTCAATAATTATCATATCAGAAGCCCAGAAAAATCGTCCATCTAGACATTCACCAGTTTGTCTATTCTTCTGTCTTAGATACTCGATATTATCGTAGGTAAAGAATGTAGCAACATATTTACTTTTATCATCAAAAGTCACAATTACATCAGAATTGTCATTTATTTCCTCAGTTCCGCCAATAATTGCTCCTTTGTCTTCACTCTCAATCCATATATTTTTTATTGGTCTTTGCATTTAATTGAGCATAACGGTTTGGCTATGCGCAGTGTCCCGAAGGGCATTGCGTATAGGTGTTGTGCCTGTTGCACAACTATTTATGATAAAACTACAAAATAAGTTTTAAATTTTCATAAAAATTCTTAAATTTATGGATGCAAGGAAAAAAGACCTACCAAGAAAAGCTGTTTGCTTGCTTTAGTTTGAGCGAACGGATACCAAAAGATAATTTTTATCGCCAGTTAGGAAACGTTTTAGAATTAGAATATTTGTATCGCTTGACGCGTTCTTATTATGGGACAAGTGGACAAAAAAGCGTAGATCCCGTAGTTTTTTTCAAACTGTGTTTGGTCGGATATTTAGAAAACATCATTAGCGATCGCAAATTGATATCCCATTGCAGTATGCGTATGGATATTTTGTATTTCCTCGGCTATGACATCGATGATGAACTTCCATGGCATTCAACGATCAGTCGTACACGTCAGTTGTTTCCCGAAAGCCTGTTTGAAGAGGCCTTTACCAAAGTGTTAGAATTATGTATTTCCAAAGGCATGGTCAGCGGTCACACCCAAACCATCGACTCAGCCCCAGTAAAAGCCAATGCATCCATGGACAGTTTAGAGCTCAAAGTTCCCAAAGAAGACTTAGAAACACACTTGCATCAGCTCCGTCATATCAGCCGAATGGATAAGCCCCATCGTCAAGCCAAAGACAATAAAGCCCCTAAAACCCAACAAACCCTTAGTGCCAATAAGCAAGAACTAGGCGCAATAAAGAGTCGCAACAAGAAATGGTCAAACGACCAAGACCAGCGACCCGGTGCAGGGAACAAAGGCAGTAAATACACCAGTAATAAGACCCATTACAGTCCCACCGACCCCGATGCCCGAATCAGTGTAAAACCAGGCAAAGCCAGAAAGCTCAATTATATGAGTCAACTTAGTGTGGACACCGCCCATCATGTCATCACCGACATCCAAGCCTACCATGCCGATAAGAAAGACAATCAATACTTGCAAGATATCGTAAAACGATTAGACAAGCGTTTATGGAAACAAGGATTACTATGGCAAAACTGTGTCGCCGACACAGGATATAGCAGTGGCGAGAACTATGCCTTTTTAGAAGGCGTCAACAAACAAAGTTTCATTCCTCCGCATGGCACCTACAAAGGTGGTCCCGAGGGATTTGTTTACCATAAAAAAGAGGATCATTACGTATGTCCACAAGGGGAAGTGATTCCCTTCAAAAAAGTATTTAACGATTATAGAACCCACACGAAAAAGAAAGAATACCGCGGTTCGACCAAACAATGCAAAGGCTGTCCAATAGCACTCCAATGCTTGGGGAAAACAGCCAAAGAAAAGAAGTTTTCAGTGACCTATTACCGAGAGGAATATGAGCGAAACAATGCCCGAGTGCACAGCAAACAAGGACGCTTTATGAAACGCAAACGTCAAAGCACCGTAGAACCTGTTTTTGGAACACTCACTCAGTTTATGGGCCTGAGAAAGATCAACACCCTTGGCATACAACAAGCCAACAAAGTCATGCACTTATCTGCGATGGCTTACAACCTGAAAAAGTATCTAAAATTCACTCAGAAACTGGCAAGAAGTGAGGCGAAATCACTTGGGGTTGTTTTTTTAGAAATAACCCTCTTTATAAAGGTGTTTTGGTCTTGTGTAAGCCCCTCAAAAAAACAAAATAGCACACTCATTTTTTAATAATACATCCTGTAAATCGGCTTAAAAAGGAAGGTTTTTTACTTTTTTAGAGGGCTTGTGCAACGGTTACCGGTGTTGTGCGCCGTTATTCCTTCATCTCATGTGATATAAATAAATCGCAAAATTCAAAATACTTTTCATATCCGACTCGTTAATCTTATGGTAAATATCTAAATAATCCGTAGTCATTTTCTCGAATTTGAAATCCGCTAAATCTGCAAAATTAGACTTTGATTTACTAAAATATTTTGATTTTGTCTGTAACCCTATTTCTTGGTACAAACCTTTCAATCTTAATGAAAGATAAATAACCCTCTATTTAAAAAATTCAATCCCTCTCAACCTCTATTCCATTGACTATTTTCATGATTTTCCAGGCAATCACAGTAACGTTAACTAGCGAATTATCTGCGAATGGTTCGAAATATTCGCATCGATTCTGAAATTCGTCAAAATAAATTCCAGGCTGTACGTCGTCACCAAAGCAGTGGTTGAGGAAAACATCAATCTTATCAGTTTCAAGAGTAAATTGATGCTCAAACCCAATAGTTGGCTCCCAGTTATTTCTTAGCACCATGCAGGGAGGCATCAACAAATCGCCTTTGTTGATCTCAAACTTCTCATTCTTGTGATTCAATACAATATTATATATGTATATCAAGAAACATGGAGTGCTGCCATATTTCATGTCATCCTTGGCTACCATCCCTGGTATGTGCCCAACACCATCAATGTTAATGAAAAATATATCTCCTTTTTTGGGTTTTAATCTTCGTTTTCCGCCATTCATTTTAGAATGTAATTCACTTAGTTTCATAGATGTTAAAATTATTATTTATAAGTTATTCCATAAATTTTTTTGTTGAGTGATACAAGCAGCATATCAAAATAGTTTGAATCATAAAATTCATCCCAAGGATACAAACCAAAACAAGCTGGACTACCTACTAAATATAGCAATAATCTTACGTTAGTTAATATGAATTTTTTAACCAAGTTTTTGTTCTTCTATTATATTCTTAAAACATTGAATTAGTTCGATTAGGTTTAATGGTCCACAAGCACCTTCGAATATTTTATTTTCAATCTTACAATGAATCCAGTCATCTTTATTATCTATGTTACCTCTTTCAAAAATTTTTATTTTAATATTTTTGTACTGAGTATCTTCTAAATTTATTTTAATAAGCCAACCTAGGTTATATAAAGACTCTCGAATATGTGTAATGAGTTGTTTTGTTTATTTTTCATTAGTTTTTTTCTCAAGAGATTTTTTTGGATTTGACGTATCGTAATCTATGTGAGCAATAATATCAGCATGCTTCTTCGATGAAAAATTAGCTATTGAATCCTGAAGATGCATATGATCAAAGTCATTGACCTCCATCTCATAAGCAGCATTAATCAGAAATACGGCGATTTCTCTTAATGTTTGAGGGCTTGCAATAATTACAATTTCTTCTAGTGGCTGTTGCTTTTTACTATTCACAGCAGTACCAAGTATTTTAAATGGGTCGATTTTTTTCATAATCTGAATATTAATTTTAACATAAATTACAATTCTTTAACTTTATAAACTCCTACACCTCGGAGGTTTAATTCATTTAAGTTTCCATTGTATTGAGGTTTTTTATCAGACTTAGTAAATACAAATTCAAAGGTGGGGGTTTCTTTAACCAGCCCTCCATAAATAGATACTTCGTACCAGCCTTTAGGAAGGTTTGCATTACAAAGCTTTGGATGGTCTGAGTCCCACTTAAGTAAAAGAGAAATACTCGAAAAAATTAATTCTCCAGTAGAAAAAAATATCCATCCTTGTGAGGAGAAAGCTCTCTTGGTGTCTTCTATATAACTTGCTTCTGCTTTATCATGAATAATTATATCATAATAATCAGCTTCAACTTCCAAAATAGGAATGATAATACCCTCTTCAGTTACTTTATCCCCTAAGTCTGAATTGGAGTAAATTTCTAGAAGGTTTTTACCTTCTATACCAAAATCATGAAAAGTTGACAGTTTTTTAGGACTCATCAGAAAGAAACCAAAATGCTCTGGGAAAACATCTTTGAATTGTATTGTTTTGAACATGCTTGTTTATAGGTTTTAGAAATTATTCGTTTTTCTATCAGACTCATCTAAATAAATAGTATTAAAGTTTAACATATATCGAGCTCTTTTAAGTTCATAAAATTTTCTTTGAGCAATTTTTGCATCTCACATCAGTCATTTTACGGAAAAATTACCAATCAGCCGGGGTAGTATGGGTCAACCTCTCCTGTACGCATTCTTTCGACCACACTTTCCGGGGAGAAAATAAGGCCATACTCAGTCTTTCGATATTGATCTGTAAGATTTCCTATGCGATAAATTTTACCACTTACTCCCCATACTCTCCAAAAGTTAGATTGCTCTACTCCATGTCCGTAGTCATCTGTGTGTTTAAAAATTAAATTATCTAACCGCCCTAATTCATCACTTCTTCCTATTTTTACCCAATCCAGCCATTTTACCCCTGCGCTAACTGTTGTATGTGTATAGAAATCCATTCTATCTGAAGTGATTAAATCAATTGATGGTTTTTCGTCGAAACGATATTTTGTTTCAAAAACACAAATAACATCACTATTTAATTGATGGCTATCTATGGCAACCAATTGAATATATTTTTTATAACCCTCTTCGATTACTACTTCAAAAATATCACCGACTTTTGTAACAGTTCTTTTGTTCATGATTTGAATGTTAATTTTGACAAAAATATTTTAATTTATCTTTAAGCCAGCGAACTCCATCTCCTTTGGGATTTCTGCTTATAAGTTTCTTAAGACCATCAGCTCTGGAGCTGATAGCTAAGCATTCTAGTGCTACGGCGATGGATTCTTGCGCACCACGTTCTTCTGGAACACTAATTTCAGAATCTGAAAGAGTCTGATCATAAAGATTTAATAATAGCTCCCAAAGTTCATCGTTGCTTGAAAGCTCAGCAACTGCCAATGACCTCGCCAATCCAGCTAGTATTTTAGGGTGATGCTTAGCCTTCAAATGATTTATTAAAATAGGCACGCGCCTAAATAGTAATTATCAGAATTAACAAAATCCCAAACCGATCGAACTGGATAGCCCGATTTACTTAATTCGGCAACTAATTTACGCTCATCTTCAGTATAAATTTTTTCTAAATTAGCAAATTTCTCATCTTGCCTTTTTTTCTTATCTAGATACTCTTTATTGTTTGCTAATTCAGCCATTAGCTCAGCAGCTGTCTTGCTCATGTTATTTTACTTAAACTAATTTGAAATTCCAAAACTTTTCAAATAACTTGGGGCATATAGACTTCATGGTTTCAGGTTTTTCTTCTTCCCAATTAAATTCAAATTGAGGATAATTTCCTTCATTTGTTTTAAAGTCATCTGATATATAATCATATAATTCTTTTCCTGTTTTGTTTTCAAATGCAGTTAATGCAACATACCAAAAACTTTCAAAATCATATTCATATTCATCTTCATCTGCTATTTCACTGATTAGTGAATCAGAATTATTTTTAGCATTATAATAAGTATCTTTTCCTCTTGAAATAACCCAATTTCTAAAATATTCAAACCCATCATCGGAACAACCTCCGTTCATCAAATATCCTGCGCACCACATTTCTGAGTTATAAGTGTCATATAACAATTTATCAGTCCTGAGTCTAAAACCAATTATTTCTTCTGGACTTAACTTTTGAATTTCTTTAACTAAAAAAATTTCTTGACTATCTTTATTATTTGTATTTTTTAAAGACAAATCAATGATATCCCAAAATACATTCTCATCTAACATTTTACTTGTTTTTTCAAGCATATATTTTTTTTCAAAAAACTTATTAAAAATATTTATCATAGTAATTAAGGTTAAAAATTAAAAATTTATAAAATTATTCATTTCGAAGCGGTAGCGGAGAAATCTATTATCCCTCCTTCTTTTGTTTTAGAAAAAATCAAATCTATTTCCCCTTTAGAAAGTCTATCATTGTTTTATCTCTTAGGAAAATATTTTTTGAATTGGGTATAACGTTTAGTATAAGGCATGTAGGGCAGTAGAAAGTGATAAACTTTCAAGTTTGCACTGAGCCAAAGCGTTGTATTTTGTTTTTAATTTATTCATTTTAAAAGCCAAATCAACGATTTGGTGGTGTTGGTAAATAGCAATGAACTCTCGTAAACCACCGAACGCCCTATTTGCTATATACAGTGTTACCCAACGTTTTTAATGTCTTCTTCTATCAATTCCATTACTTTCATAAACTTCCATTTATAGCCATCATCGATTCCATAAGAACTGAATTTTTTAACAGCCCAATCAAACACTGTTATTCCTTGTCCTGTTTCAGGGTTGACAACAATTGAATGAAAATATGGATATGAATAAAGCCATTTAAATTTTCCAGTTTGGACGAATAAGTCACCAAGAGCCAAACCGAATTCACAAACAGTAACTAAGTACCCGTTTCCGAAATCTTTAGGGTCACTCATTTTGATGAGCTCTTTTACTTCTTTTTTATCAAATGCTTTGTCAACTGAATCTATTACGTCCAAATCCAGTTCTTTGAATTCTTTGAAATTTTGAAAGTCTCTTTGATAGGATTCTCTCATGGTATTAAAAATATCTTTTGTCTCCTTTAAGCCTTCTTTGGTTAGATATTGGATTTTGTCAATGTCCAAGGTTTTGTCTTCATACCCTGATATTACACACATATCCGGACGAGTCATTTTTGGTCTCTCGTTTTCTGGATACCAAGGACTGAGAAACTTCTCAAATAATTTATCGCAATGTGGAAGTTTATTCCAAATCATAGTTTTTTTTAATGATGGGTAACTAGTTATATGTCAACAAAAGGGTGTGTTAACGGTTATATATTACGGGATAACACAACTTTTTGTTTGTTATTATTTATTTTATTTAATTTTTGTAATGCCACATCCAAAGGATTTTGTATTTCCATTAAATCTTTTCTTTGTACATGGGTATAAATCATAGTAGTTTCGGGTTTTGAATGACCCAATAAAGATTGTATGTATCTTAAATCTACTCCATTTTCTAACAAATGTGTAGCATAACTATGCCTTAATGTATGTGGTGTTACAGGCTTTTTTATACCTGCCTTTTTACAGCTTTTTCTTAAAAAACTTCGAATACTTTCAGCACTATACTTACCTCCATTTTGTCCTTCAACAAAATAGATTGTTGGTTTATAAGAAGAATAATAGTTAGATAACAACGGGAGAAAACTATCTGCTAGACTTACAAACCTGTCTTTTCTGCCTTTTCCTTCTTTTACAATAAGTTGCTTTCTTTCAATATGAAAATCAACTAATTTTAAATTGATAAGCTCTCCTATTCGCAATCCACAAGAATATATTAAAGTTAAAATAGCCCTATGCTTTATGTTTTGTGTGTATTGTATAATTCTTATCACCTCTTCTTGAGACAATATATTAGGAAGTATTCTAGATTTTTTTGGTCGCTCTAAAGACAAATCATTAATCTTTGTTTGCGGACAAAAAGTAGTAAATATCTTTAAGGCACTTATAAATTGTCTTTGCGAACTAACAGAATACTTTCGTTCTATAAAAACGGTTTCTATAAATAGTTCTACATCTCTGTTTGTAAGTTCTTCTATGGGTGTCTTTGTATGAAAATTTATAAAGTCTGCTATAAAAAAAGTATAGGTTTGTATGGTGCTTTTGCTGTACCGTTTACCTTTCAAGAATAAATAAAAAGCATTTAACAATTTTCTTTGTGATTCTGTTAAGTTTCTTTTGAAGTGTGTTTTTTTGATAACTTTTGAGGTATCTACCTTAGTAACACCTTTAAATAATTCTAAAATAAGTGATAAATTCTCTTCGGAATTTTTAAGGTACCAAGCATTCATGGTTTTACTCCAATGAGTGCCTCTTATAGATTTAATAAGCCCTATTAACGTGTTGTCAAAAGAAAATTTCAGTAAAAGCTGACTTTCTTTTTTGTGCGTTTTTTGTTCAAGATAAATAGTAGGATATTGTATCAGATTCATGGCGTTTGCAAACTACAAAAAAAAAATGAAACAAAAAAGCCACCCGTGAAAACTGGTGGCTTTTGTCATTGAATAGTTTAACGTTTATTCGTAAATCGGAAGTTACAAATCGAACTTAATCCCTTGTGCCAAAGGCAATTCATCCGAATAATTAATGGTATTTGTTTGACGTCGCATATACACTTTCCATGCATCAGAACCAGACTCACGTCCGCCTCCTGTTTCTTTTTCACCACCAAAAGCACCGCCAATTTCTGCTCCAGAAGTTCCAATATTTACATTGGCAATTCCACAGTCAGAACCTGCATAAGACAAGAACTTTTCAGCCTCTTTAAGCTCGTTGGTCATAATCGCAGAAGACAAGCCTTGCGCAACACCGTTTTGTTTTTGGATGGCATTTTCTACCGCCCCAGAATATTTCATTAAATATAAGATAGGCGCAAACGTTTCATGCTGTACAATCTCAAAATGGTTTTCAGCTTCAATAATCGCTGGCTTCACATAACAGCCACTTTCATAACCTTCACCTTCTAAAACACCACCATCAACCAATACAGTACCGCCTTCAGCTTTTGCTTTTTCAATAGCCGCTAAATATGTATTTACAGAATCATGATCGATCAAGGGCCCAATATGGTTTTTTTCATCCAAAGGATTTCCAATGGTTAACTGCCCATAAGCACCCACAATCGCATCCCTTACTTTATCATATACAGACTCGTGAATAATGAGTCGTCGTGTAGAAGTACAACGTTGTCCGCAAGTTCCTACCGCACCAAAAATAGCACCAGGCACCACCACTTTTAAATCGGCGGTTGGCGTGATAATAATCGCATTATTTCCTCCTAATTCCAACAACGATTTTCCAAAGCGTTGAGCAACCGTGGCACCAACAATTCTTCCCATTCTTGTAGAACCGGTCGCAGACACTAAAGGCACTCTCGTGTCCGTCGTCATCATTTCACCCACTTTGTAATCGCCATTGATGATTGAAGAAATTCCTTCAGGCAAGTTATTTTCTTTTAAAATTTCAGCAATAATATTCTGACAGGCAATAGAGCATAAAGGCGCTTTTTCAGAACCTTTCCACACACATACATCGCCACAGATCCAAGCCAAAGCCGTATTCCAAGCCCAAACAGCCACTGGAAAATTAAACGCAGAGATAATACCCACCACACCAATCGGATGCCATTGCTCTCGCATCACGTGGCCAGGACGCTCAGAAGGAATCGTCTGTCCGTTTAACTGTCGAGACAATCCAACCGCAAAATCACAGATATCAATCATTTCTTGAACCTCTCCATAGCCTTCCTGAAGGGATTTCCCCATTTCATAAGACACCAATTTCCCAAGGGGTTCTTTTAAATCTCTTAGCTTGTTTCCAAACTGACGCACAATTTCGCCACGTTGAGGTGCAGGCATGGTTCGCCACTCTGGGTATGCAGCCGTTGCCGCTGCCATCACTGCTTCATAATCTTCTTGAGAAGTGCAAACCACACTTCCAATTCTTTTACCATCTACAGGAGAAAAACTGTCGATACTAGGCCCGTTAGAAAAACTATTTGCGCCCGTGGACGTTCCTAAATTTATGTCTTTTACACCAAGAGCATCCAGTGCTTCTTGGATTTTAAAATCAGTTGAGTTTGTGTTCATTTGTGTCGTTTTTAAAGTCGTTTCAAGTTGCGAATATAATAATTTTACCCCCACTTTTATGCTAATTATTCAATCATTTCCAATTGCAAAAGGGGGCGTTACTGAGATTGGAATTATAATATTTTAGGTCACCCGTCACTTCTTCCCCGAGCCAATCGGGTTTGGAGAATTTTTCATCCTCTGAGCCAAGCTCCACTTCAGCCATTACCAAGCCTTTGTTGTCTCCCAAAAACTCATCGACTTCAAACAGTTGATTTCCTACCGCGACCTCGTAACGGATTTTGCTAATAATGGTTTTTTCACAAAGTTTAAGAAGTGCTTCCGCCTCTGTTTTAGAAATTTCTTTTTCCCACTCAAACCGACTGAGACCGCTTTCATTGCTTTTTCCTTTGACAGTAATAAAACCACTTTGATCCGTGAGTCGAATCCTGACAGACCGTTCGGGATCGGAATTTAGATACCCTTGGGTCATCGTGATTACTGAGGTCGCTTGTGCACGATAGGCGTCTGAGCTTACCAAAAATTTACGTTCGATTTCAATCATAAAAAAATAGATAGGAATTAGAAACCCTAAATTTACAGTAAGTCAAACGATTTATCAATACCAAAAAGCAAACAACTTTTTTAAATTCTTAAATACCGTTGTAGAAATGTCTAGAAAATATGGAAGGATTTCTCTGGTTTGCTAAGATTTCACCCTGAGAAGTCAGTCAATATATAAATATTCGTAAAAATTACAGTTTGATAGAGGACTATTGGTGGTGCTTTAGTAATTTTGGGCGCAATTAAATGTATTTAAGCAATGTCCACACAGCCAAAAATTACCAGGTTCAATCAAAACGTATTATCCAAATATCAAATATACAACAGTATATTTATGACCTTGCCGTTTGATTCCATTACCAAAACAGGCGCGTTGTTGCCACTTTTTTTTGAGACCTGTCAAAAAGGATTTGCGAATAATGAAGACCCTACCACAATTGTAAACTCATTTTTTAAAAAATACCAAG
>Ga0209304_1000082_pt1 | contig 63861 bp, 60 predicted proteins | sample COGITO_mtgs_1004_4_FD_184789 | JGI IMG/M metagenome (GOLD analysis project Ga0209304, IMG submission 184789) | Pelagic marine microbial communities from North Sea - COGITO_mtgs_100423 (SPAdes) (version 2) | ecosystem: Environmental > Aquatic > Marine > Epipelagic ...
ATTGATAGCTGGGCGTTGCTTGCTATGCCTCTCTTTATTCTGGCTGGTGAAATAATATCACGTGGGCAAACGGCAAATAATCTGGTTCGACTGGGTGAAGCCATAGTTGGTTGGATCCGTGGTGGCTTGGGCATGGCTACGATACTTGGTTGCTTCTTTTTTGCAGGCACAAGTGGCTCCAGTTCAGCAGACACCATCACCATTGGTAGAATAATGGTGCCAGCTATGAAAAAGCGAGGATATCAGGCAAGTTATGCCGCCTCACTTGCGGCTTCAGGTGGGATACTTGGCGTTATTGTACCCCCTAGTTTAATTTTTATTATATATGGTGTAGCGACTAGCACATCCATCGGTGATTTATTTTTAGGAGGTATATTTCCTGGTTTGATACTTGCAATCGCAATGTGTACTGCAAACTATTTTGTATGCAAGCACACCGACTGGGGTGTGCCTGAAAGTGGTGCGTTTTCATTAAAGGAGGTGGGTGCATCACTCTGGCATGCAAAATTTGGCCTTGGGGCGCCAGTGATAATTTTGGGTGGTATTTACAGCGGTGTATTTACTCCAACAGAAGCGGCTAGTGTAGCCGTTGCTTATGTGACGATTGTTGAGCTATTAATTCATCGGTCCTTCGGTTTAACTGAACTCAAAGAGGCCTTTTTTAGAGCTGCTGTGGTTACAGGAGTTTTGGCTCCAATAATTGCTTTTTCAGTTTTGCTGGGGGAAGTATTGGCTATTTTACGAGTACCTTCAGACCTAGTGACTTTTTTCTTCAGCATACCGGTAGGGCCTGTCGGATCAGTCGCTCTTATTATTCTTGTCCTATTAATCGTAGGCTCTATTCTTGAGCCAATAGCAGCTATTTTAGTCGTTATGCCTATACTTTTACCAATCGGAATTGAACTAGGTTTTGACTCGGTGCACTTTGGTGTATTCGTGGTTTGTACCCTAGCAGTCGGCTTTATTACCCCACCTGTCGGGATCAATTTATTTGCGGCGTCTGCCGTTAGTGATGAGCCATTTTTAAAAATTGCTGTTAAAGCGATACCAGCTTTTTTTGCATTAATTATAGGTATCGTAGTGATTGCAGCATTTCCTAATGTGGTACTTTGGTTCCGCTAACATCCTTAAGATCTATCTACCTAATTAAATAGAAAAGAGAACAGATATGAATAAAAAGATTAACCATCTAAAATTTGACGAATTACCAGTTTATGAGCGTGGGCGCGGTATTAAAAATCATTTAATTGCGAGTAAACAAATTGGTGCAAACTCATTGCACTCAGGTATTACTTTTATGCCTCCTATGACCTCAGTGCCAGCACATAGTCATAATGCCGAGGAACAAGTTACAGTTTTAGAAGGTACTCTTAGGATCGTTTTGAATGGTGGCAGTAAAGAATTGATTTGTAATAAATATGATTCTTCCTATCTTTCTGCAGATGTGCAACATCAGCTGTTTAATGATACAGATGAGCAACTGGTAGTAATGGTGATTTATGGTTCATCTGACGTAAATAGAACCTTTTCGCAGACAGGCGAAGTGGTAATTATTGGATCAGAAGAAGATCAATTTACTGCCGATAAGTGAGCAAACTAGCTTTGATATGGGTAGTTGAAACTTTACCCAAAATATATTTCATGTGTATTTTTCAATATAAATTAACAGTGGGGTGCCCCGTTATCGTTAGTGCTACCCATAGCTAGTTTTGGATGGACTCAAACGTAGCAGCCATTACCTCAAAACGCTTTTCGTATTCTTTGGGCACGCCGTCGCCGGCAAGCTCGTCCAAGGCTTCGTATATAATGTCTCTAATGGCTTGCTCAATTTCTACATAGCTTTCCATGCTTAAGACTTGAGAAGCTACCTTGGGTGGTAGCGCTAACAATTTAGCCCTGGCATTAGCTACTTGCCCCTGCCAGGCTAAAATTACCATTTCCAACGGCAATAACTTCCCGCGTTGTTGCTCTAGGTCCAATGTAACCTTTTCAGCCTGTAACCTGGTTAGCTTAGCTCGCTCTTGTGTGTAATCTAGTTCACCACCTGAGTGATTACCTAGCCATGTTTTGAGCGTGCCTATGTTAAAAAATACTTGTTTGCCAGTTTTGGTGTGTGGACAACCTTTGCGTCTCCAGTTGTCCAGTGTTGTTAATGAAACATTTAGTTTTTGTGCTGTTTCACTTCTGTTTAAACTCATAGTTGTTTTCTCAAATATATTTTTGTAACTAGGGAAACCTTGCGCCTCAGAAATACCCTTACGGGAATTGCCGAGCAGGGACCCATTGCTTCAAACAAAAGTGTTTTTTGCCTACACCCGTCATTTGCACCGATAAAACCTATATAACTCCCTGTCTTGAAAGATAAGCCGGTTTTATAGGTTTTATCGCTACGCCTTTTCAAAGAGCTATATAGATTAATTGGTTTTACCGGTGCATATTGGGTGAACAGGTTATTTTTCAATTTTACCTATTACAGTACATGGGGTGCTTAAAGTAGTCGGTCGCAGGTCTAGTGGTACCGCTCACTACTTTCTGCAAGTGACCATGCTCGCATAGACTATTTAGCGCCTCGTGGATTTGGTCTGTCGTTGTCAGACCATGCCAATTCTTGCTATTAATCGCACCTATACGGAACGGGTTAGGCATATTATGCAAGCGCTTCTGCAATGCCTTGGCGCTACCTATAGGACCGTCTGCAAGAGCGTACACACGCCTAGCGTGGCTTTCTAAGTACTCACACCAAGCCAAGGCTTTCTTGGCGGACTGTATACCTATACTCCCACCTGGGCTTGAGTCTACTGCGTGGATAATCAAAGCCAGGCTAGGGAACAATGACACGTATTTAGCCAGGTGTGATTCCAGTTGTGGGCTAAGTGTGGCGCTTCTAATCAGGTTCTGGTTTTTGTCATACCAAGTGTCGAATAGCTTTTGTGCGTCTGGTAAAAACTTTAGAATTGTTGGATTGGCTAGGTCACCTTCAAGCCAGTTTAGTTTGTTAAATATCTGAATAGCATTTTGTTCTGCTTCCTCATTGGGTCGCCTATCCACATGTTCGAAGGGCTTAGGATCTGGGAACACCATTAATTGGAATCGCTCAATTAACCCGTCGTCACCTTTACCTTCTTTTTGGGCCACAAGGTAAGGCATTAACTTCCCAGGTTGGATACCGCCCATTAGGCTTAATGTGGCGCTCTCAATGCGTTGTGTGCCCCTACCAATACGATCATAAGTAAAGCTGCTAGTGCCAGCCCAACATTCCAGGTAAAAGGCACGGTCACTGGCACGGTCGGGTTTATCCAGCATATTTAGCCAGCCAGTTAATTCGTCTCTGAATAATAAAACGCCCATAGGGTTACTACCCAATAGTTCACCTAATTTTTCCACCGTAGCGTCGTTCACAATAAAACGTTTGCACGGTGGTGGCTCCACAGGCCCCAAATTCAAAGATTTTAGAAAATCCTTTTCGCCTTCTTCCTGTTTTCCACCCTCGATCTTTTTTTTCAACAACTTTTCGTTGGCCTTTAACGCCACCTTAGCTACTTTTACTTGCTCAAGGTATTTGCCCATTGCTAACCCATGCTTTTCAAATTCGACTGATTCAAATTGATGGAGCGGGGCCATCGCTTTCGTAAGTGACGGTGTTTTTTTAGCCGATGGGCGTCCAATAACAGCGCCCCATAGATTAGGGACTACGAGCCATGGGTCGTATCGCTTAGGCATTACAGCCAACTTGCGGCCAATGAGCGTTGCCAAAGCGACCATGACACCGACGGCCACATAATCTGGTGATGAATGATCCATTCGCTCTGCTATGTCGGTGATGTAGTCACGCATACTGTCAGGCAACATTTCAGGGTCCAAGGGTTTGACTGGCAATAACTCTGCCTTTAATTCCTTGGGTTTATCCCAAGTTAAATTATTGGCTAGGCCCGACGGATTACCCGGCCTCGTTTCTGGCGCTGCCCTGGGGTTTGCTTTTCCTGACTGGATACCGCTATTTATCGTCTTGGTTATTTCATCGGTAGTTAACCCACATTGCTGTGCTGCTTGGGCTAGGGCTTCACGTGCTACGTGTTCATCGATTCCACCACCAGCGACCAATTGGCCAATGCAAAAGCTCGCTGTGTTAAGAGTGGCGTTTCTGGTGCCTTCTGGCGCTTTTGTAATGGCCTGACACTCGTTATCTAAGGCCTTCATGTAATAGCCCTGTGAGTCGTTAGCAGTTGTTATAGTGGCGTTAAAATCTAGTGGCGTGTTAGCTGCTTTTTCTGGTTGAGCGATTAACTCTAGTAGCCATTCTGGCAGTTCTGGGGGCTCTCCTCTTTTTGTGAATTTGTAAACTTTGCCAGAATGGTGGATAGATGGTGGTGCAACTATGTACCCGCCATTGGCGCGTATATCAAATCCATTACCTGGTTCTTGTTTGTTACGAATCTGTCGGCCTTTTGGGTAAGCAAAATAAAGGTGGTGCCCTTTGCCTGTGGTTACTTTTGGGCATTGTGGCAATTCGCCCTTGTTAGCCCAGAAATTTCTCCAGATTTGTTCGTCGTCCACATCAACAACGACAAGGTTGTTAACTTCTCCAGTGACTAAGCCAATATTAAAATTGGTGGTCGCCCACGCTTTTTTGATTGCTTCTTTTGATGTGGTGGCATCCTTAAAACCATGGTTAAAACCCGGAATGAATGCAGGTTGCTTTTCTTTAACTTTCAATGGGAAAATTCGCTTTCCTGCATCTGCGTATAGCTGCGCCTGGGTCAACATTACACTTTGTGAGCTAGTCATTGCCTACACTCCTGGTTGTGTCGATATAGAAGTACATACGTCTTGTGTTTCTAGCTCTACCTTCTCCTAGAATAGGACAATCGCCTTTCCATGCTTCATCATACTGCACGATGTTATGGCCAGCCTCTCTGAGCTTTTCAATAAAAGCAGACATATCTATCACATGTTCGTGCCCATCAGGACAAACAACTATGTTGTGCTGATCTAAAGCTCTCCCCCTTTGCAGTGCACGTAGCACATGTTGTTCGTCGAATTCATCTATATAGCACTTGCCGCTTTTTTGCTTCTTTAGCCCTGCTTTGCGGGTAGATTGGCTTTTACTATACTGGTCATTGTTAAGGTGATTTGTGCTGTTTCCGTTTGGAGTGGCATTTTTCATTACACAGCCTCCCTTTCAGCAAGCCAGTTATCAATATCTGACTTCTTCCAGCGCACCATGTTTGTGCCAAGGTGGATTGGTTTTGGGAACTTACCTTCTTTCATCCACCGATAAATGGTGGCTCGTGATAATGTGAAATCAGCTTGTATTTCATGGCACTTGATTAAAGTGTGTGCTGTTGGTGCTTGCGTTGTCATAATGACTCCCGTAGTTATTTAATGTCTTACGGTTATCATTAAGCCCGATGGTGGCGTGTTGGTATGATCATTTCCGCCAACTATTTAATATCCTTGAACCACTCACGAATTGTTCTCTTTGCCCTTGTTATCCCGTGTTGATTGGCTAGCGCAGTTGCTGTAAGACCTGCAGCATAGTATGCGCTGGCCCATCCATTATCTTTGATGTGTTTGTCATAGTATCCTTGGTAGATTGGTCGAGCTAAGGCTACGGCCCTGGCCTTTTCTTCAAGTTTGCTTTTGTGAGCTGCGTTCGTTCTGGCAAAGCCAGCATGATACAAGGGTTCCATTTCTGATTTAACGATGTTGCGCGTATATAAGCCCAGCTGTAATGAAAAGGCGACTGCTTTTTCCATGTCTCCCTTTTTTAGTTTATTTTCGATTTGTTTGACTGTGTTTAGTGCTCTAAAGGCTGCAACAAACCCACCATTTATTTGGGCTGCTGCCTTGTATTCATCTGTTAGGGTGTGGCCCCATTCCCAACCGTCGCATTCTTTGTATTCGATTTCGCTGTCGTCTAGGTATCTGATAGCTATTGTTCGGTATTTTTCCAGCATAGTTGGTAGGTCAAAAGGCTTGGTAACAGCTCCCATGTTTTGAAATTCTTTTTGCATCCTTACGCGTTCACCTGGTTTCATCGGGTGGTCAATCGATTCGGTATAAGTCACGTCTTGAAGTAAGCTTTTATGCTTCCCTTCGGGGTGTTCACGATTTTTTGGCCCTACTCTGCGATTGGTTACTTTTCTAGCCATCATGCGCGCCTATAATCCTACAATGCGAATACAGCGCCAAGGTGGTTAGGTTAGCCACCATTTCGGTAATGAACCTAGGCGCTGCAAAACAAGTTAATTGACGGCTCTAAGGCCACGTGTGGATGCTGCCATGCTCATGTTGCCGGTAGCCGCATCTTCAATATGTTGGCTCCACCATTCCATCATTATGCGGCGCTGTGGTAGATACTTGGCATGGTTATAGCTCCGCCGTGTTTCGTTTTTATCTATGTGAGCCAGTGCCATTTCGATTACGTCATAATCAAAGCTTTGTTCGTTGAGCGTGGTGCTAGCCAGTGCGCGCATACCATGGGCGGTGAGTGTGTCTTGGAAACCCATTCGTTTGAGTGCTACGTTGGGCGAGCCACCGTTAGCGTGGCTTGATGGGTCGCGTTGGCTTGGGAATACATGTGCCAAGTGCCCACTAATGGGCCGCATAACGTCGAGTAAAGCAACGGTCTGGGCCGTTAGTGGTACAACGTGCTCGCGTTTCTTCTTCATGCGTTCTGGCGGTATGGTCCAGGTCATTTCGTCTAAGTTTATTTCTTCCCACCTTGCACCGGCTGATTCACCTGGGCGAACCATGGTATGTAATTGCCATTCAATCATTACCCTAGTGGGCAGCTTTATACTGGCTCGGTGTAATGTGTTCATCAACAAAGGCAATTGATTAGGCTCTAGGGTCGGGTTGTGCTGTTTGATGGGGTTGGCAAACTTAGCTTTTATGCCGGCTATCGGGTTGTAGTGTATAACTCCGGTATTGACTGCAAAGGTCATTATTTCATTTAAACGCTGGCATAGGCGCTTTACTGTTTCTAGGTTGCCACGCGCTGCCACTGGCTCAATGGCACTTATGGCCATAGGCGCTGTAACTTCACCAATAGGGCGTTCGCCAATAAAGGGGAATATGTGGCGGTCTAGTGAGCGCCAAATATCGAGCGCAAAGTTGGCTGTAACCTTGGTCTTTTTAACCTCGAACCATTGTGCTGCTATAGCCCTCAAGTTGCTTTCAGTGTCGAAGGTCGCCTTTTGGTTGATTTCGCCCCTATGTGTCTGCGGGTCAATGCCGTTAGCTAGTAGCGATAAATACATGTCCCTGGCATCCCTGGCTTGCTTTAACGTAATGCCGCTGTTGTAGCTGCCTAAGCTTAGTTTGGCGCGTTTGGTCGTGTGTAGCTTTTGGTACCTGAATACCCAATCTTTAGAACCGTTGGGGCGTATACGCAAGCCTAGGCCGTGTGTATCGCTTAGAACGTATTCATTGGCTGTGGCCTTGGCCTTGCGTATTTGGGTGTCATTGAGTGGAGTAGCTGTTCTGGGCATAAAGTACCTCGGTCGTCCATTTTCCTTGCTTTAGGTACCCTGGTTTTTGTTTATAGGTCCTAGGGGTCCCAAAGGGGTGCCAAAAACGTTGAGGTTCTATGCTACGGCAAAAGCCCCTACGGGGCAATATTTAGGCATAAAAAAGCCCCGAAACCCTTTCTGATTGGGGTAACGAGGCTAATTTTGAGTCTCAAGAGTTCTTATTGAAACTCATATGTGGTGGAGATGGGGGGAGTCGAACCCCCGTCCGCCAGTCCTCTGCCATTGGCTCTACATGTTTAGATCACTTTATTGTTTTAACCCACCGCGGCCCAAGTGTCAGGGCGCATAAGGCGATCTCGATTGGTTTTAGGGTTTTCTCCACGAGCGAGGAGTCCACACGATCCTGTTCTGCGAGCCACTTCACAACCGTTTACAGGCATCCGGTGATCAGTGTAAGCGGGATTTAGGCCGCTAGTGCGTAGTTTTCGTCGTTTGCGACTATAACTTTTGCAAGGTGGGATTTACGAGAAACCTTACATTCTCGACATGCACCGCAGGGTTTGTAACCAACGTCGAATCCAGTCATCCCCTTAGTAGTTAGAGATTATAGCAGCATTGGAGAAATAAGGGTGTTATTTGAGTGGCTTACTAGGCGGAAAACTCATTCAGGGCCGAAAAGTCTGTGACCTAAGGCGCTTGAATGGCCAGGTGGTTATTAGACACCAGTTTGTGATTGCCTATAAAGCTTATGCTTAAGCTTTCATTAAGATGCGGTGTTTCTGTTTGCTCCAATCACGTTCTTTTTCTGTAGCGCGTTTGTCATGAAGCTGCTTGCCTTTAGCGAGGGCAATTTCACATTTAACCCGATGGCCTTTCCAGTATAGGGCTGTGGCCACTATGGTGTGACCAGTTTGCGATGACGACGCAAATAAACGTGCAATTTCTTTTTTATTTAACAATAGTTTACGTTCGCGTCTGGGTTCTGCAACCACGTGGGTACAGGCTGTCATTAGGGGTGAAATGTGCGCCCCCACCAAAAAGGCTTCGCCGGCCTTCATCACTACATATGAGTCGATTAAGTTTGCACGCCCATCACGGATACTTTTGATTTCCCAACCAGTTAAAACCAAACCTGCTTCAATACGCTGGTCTAAATGATATTCGAACTTGGCCCGCTTGTTGAGCGCAATAGTGCCTGTGGAGGATTTTTGAGTTTTTGATTTCTTAGCCATGAGCGCATTCTACCTCAAGCCAGAATCGGCTGCAGTGTCATTTGTGTAATAATTGATGATATTGCTTTATCGGCTGTTGTTTTAACCTTAATATAGGCGTTTTCCCAAGAGTAAAGGCTTTGACTTCAATAAATCGTTCTGCTTTGGTCATGCATTCTGCAGCGCGCATGTTTGCATTGGTGAATGACGTGAAGCGCTACCCTGAATTTCTAGACGGCTGTGCCAAGGTCGATGTAATCGAGTCCTCTCTGACGGCGATGACGGCGCGCTTATATTTGAGTAAAGCCGGTCTAAGTTACCAGTTTGTAACACGCAACACTTTGTTAGCGGATGAGAAAATTTCCTTGGAGTTAGAAGATGGTCCGTTTGATTATCTCCGGGGTAGTTGGGTATTTACACCGCTGAGGGAAGATGCCTGTAAAGTAGAGATGGTCTTAGAGTTTGGCGTGACCGGCCTTAAGGGTAAGGCTTTAAGTGGGTTGTTTGGCCCTATCGCCGCCAACATGGTGGATGCCTTTTGTAAACGAGCGGATAACTTATTCCAGTGAGAACAACGTGACAGAATCAACAGACATGATACATGTGGAGGTGGCATTCGCGCTCCCAGATGAACAAAAAATCATCGCCTTAAAAGTGCCCCAAGGCACTACCGTATATGATGCAGCTATACTGTCAGGCATTACTGACCACTTTGAGGGTTTAGAACTTACTGGAACTCCATTGGGCATTTTTGGTAAAGCCGTTAAAAAGCCCCAAGAAGAAAAAATCACGCAGGGTCAGCGGGTAGAGATATACCGCCCGCTGACTATCGATCCTAAGGTGGCTAGAGCTAACCGAGCGACCAAAGCAGCAGACAAAGCCAAGCAGGCAAAGCAAGTTGATTGAGGAAATTGTTTATTTCTCAAGCTATTGATCGATGGTGACGACACGGCCTTGATCAAAAATAACCCTTAGTTTTCGATCTTCAATGGCGCCGTCACCAAAACGATATTGGTAAACGTAGTCCCAGTGATTGGGGTTAAAGGTATCTACTATTAAGGGGGTGCCCATGACATACTGCACCTGTTTCTTGGTTAACCCAGGCCGCAGTAATTCTACCATCTCATCGGTGATGAGATTACCCTGCTGAACATCAATTTTATGAACACTGGGAAATGTTAGACTTTCCATAGTGGAGCAACCACTAGTAAGCGCGATAAAAAGAGACGTGATAAGATAGCGTTTCATTAGCCAATTCTGTGTGTATAGACGTTAGCTCAGAATCATACCTGAATCCCACAATAGTCTAAAGAGTGTAACCATTACTATGGCGACAGAAAGTCAAGAATTACGCAAAGCAGGTTTAAAAGTGACCCTGCCCCGTGTCAAAATCTACCAGATGTTGGAACAAGCAACAGAAGGTGACCACTGGAGTGCTGAAGATATTTACAAACTGCTCATGGAGCAAGGTGAAGACGTTGGCTTAGCTACAGTTTATCGTGTGTTAACCCAGTTTGAAGCAGCGGGCTTGGTGGTGCGTCATCATTTTGAAGGGGGTAACTCGGTATTTGAGTTGGCTACTGAAAGTAGTCATGACCATATTGTATGTATTAAATCAGGGCGCATTAAGGAATTTAATGATCCCATGCTTAACAAGCGTTTAGAAGAGATTGCAGCAGAATTAGGTTACGAACTCACGAGTCGTACTGTATATTTGTATGGCGTTAGTAAAGACTAACTCTATGTAATAATATTGATGGCCAAGCCTTAGCCATCAATATTAGCTCAATCTATTATAATCCAATCCCAGTCTAACCCTAATTTAGAGTGTGGGTTTGGAGTTAGTGCAGCAACGCGCCCGTACCCAACATTTCTTTGGCGTGAGCTAGCGTTTGTTGGGTCAGCTTAACCCCGCCTAGCATGCGTGCAATTTCTTGTATTCTTTGATCTTCATCTAAAGCCGATACTTGGGTTTGTGTGGCTTCACCATTGTTGGACTTACTTACCTGCAAATGATACTGGGCTTGACTCGCCACCTGAGGTAGGTGGGTGATGCATAACAATTGGCAGTGTTGGCCTAGCTGAGATAATAGTCGGCCCACAATCTCTGCGGTCGCGCCACCTATACCCACATCCACCTCATCGAAGATGAGACTGGGGGTGATACTAGTCGTTGCGATGACCACCTGTATGGCTAAACTAATGCGAGATAACTCACCTCCAGACGCGATCTTGGCCAAGGGTTTGGCACTTTGGCCCGGGTTGGTGCTGATAAGAATTTCTATGTCATCCCGCCCCTGTGGCTGCAAGCGAGAGTCTGACTTGGTTTGTAGACTTAGCTCTAATCGGCAGTTGGGCATGCCTAACAAAGTCAGTTGTTCACCCACTGCCTTTTCGAGGTGTTTGGCTGCTGTTTGTCTTGCTTTAGTAAGGCTGGAGGCTGCAGCATCGTATGCTTCTGTGAGGGCAGCTTGCTGCTCATGAATGGCTTCAAGCTGCCCCTCTTGATCTTGATTCTGTTGCAATTGCTGTTGTAATAGCCCCAAATGTTCTGGTAGATCTGCCGCTTGAATCTTGTGTTTTCTTGCCATGCTATAAATCTGATCTAAACGGTGCTCTAGTGTTTGCAGTCGAGCGGGGTCTTCATCGAACCCCTGCAGAAAATTTTGTAATTCAATCTGACTTTCTTCTATTTGTATGGAGGCGCTAGCTAGCATGTCCACTGCCGATTGCAGGTGAGGGCTATGCTGGCTAAAGTTTTGCAGTTGCTGTTGCCAGCGTTGCAAACAGGCCGCGGGGTCGTCTCCCAGCGGGTTATCAGGCAGAGTGTTGCGCACTGCTTGAAGCAATTGGTCTGCATTGGCACGTTGCTTGTGTTCTTGCTCTAAAGCCAATAGCTCATTATCTAACAGGCTCAACTGTTCAAGCTCATCCACTTGATACTGCAAAAGTTGTTGTTCGGCTTCAGACAGCTGTTGGCCACCGGTGAGGGCCTTGATCTGACGGTCGAACTCAAGCCATGCATGGCTAATTGCGGCTACGGACTCTTGTTTTTTTGGGTAATTTCCAAAGGCGTCTAATAAAGTTTGGTGACTATCTCTGCCCAGTAGGTGCTGGTGCTCATGCTGACCATGTATGTTGATCAGCTGTTTACCAAGTTCCCTGAGCGCAGCGATATTGACTGGGTTGCCATTAATATAGCCCCTAGAGCGGCCATCCTGATTAACAATACGGCGCAGTATGCAGGTATCTGGATCTTCAGGTGCCGCCAGATGTTTGGCTGATAAATAATCTTTTACCTGTGGCAGTTGGCTTAGGTCAAAAACTGCGTGGATGTCAGCCTTTTCAGCGCCTTGGCGAACACAACCGGATTCAGCTCTATCGCCTAAGGTTAAACCAAGTGCGCCTAGTAGTATGGATTTTCCAGCACCTGTTTCACCGCTAATGGCGGTCATTTTATGGCTAAAATCCAAGTGTAAGAAATCGACTAGAGTGTAGTGATGAACAATTAGCTGTTGCAACATGGGGGCTGCTCCGGTGAATTATTATGCTGGCATTATAACCAGTACTGTTGTTATGTCCAGTATTTTTGAAGTGGCTTTGTTATTTTTTTTTAAAAGCCTATAAAAGCGAGTCAAAATTGCTTGAATCACGCGTTGGTGTCCCCATATACATTGGCAGTCAAGTGGCCTTGAGCTAAAGGTTGCGAAAGTTATTACAAGGGAGACGCGAATGAACGAGCAAGACCAGCCATCTGAAACTGAAGTTGAAATAGAAATCAATGGGGCTGAAGAAAGTGTTGAAACGCCTGTTGAAGACGTTTTACAAGAGCTTACTGTTGAGTCAGTCCAGGCCGAGCTAGAACTTGCCTTGGCTAGAATAGATGAACAACAGGCAGACGTGTTGCGAGCCCAAGCCGATGTGCAGAATATTCGCCGTCGTAGTGAGCAAGATGTGGCTAAGGCGCATAAATTTGGCCAAGAAAAACTCATGACAGAAGTGGTTTCTTTGTTGGATAACCTTAGCCGTGCAATTGACGCTGCTGGCGTTGAGGGCGCAAGCCTAGAAGTGTTGCTTGAAGGTGTCGAAATGAGCCAAAAGATGCTCTTAAGTGGTCTCAAAAAGTTTAACGTAGACCAGTTAGATCCTCATGGCGAGCCCTTTGATCCAGAACTTCATGAGGCCATGACAGCGGTGCCTAATCCAGATTTAGAGCCCAACACAGTGATGGAGGTTTTCCAAAAAGGCTACACCTTAAATGGACGTCTTGTGCGCCCAGCCATGGTTGTGGTTTCTAAATAGAAAAATTACGGCTTTTTAACTTGTAATCGAAGCAAAAGGCCATACATAGAGCACAAGCAAATAACGCTAAGCCCAAGGTCAAATTTGACCTAACCCTGCTAGCGTGGCTGAGCAAAATTGAATCAAAACCCTGAACAGGGTGAATTAAGAATTGGAGTTTTTGATGGGAAAGATTATTGGTATCGACTTAGGCACAACCAACTCATGTGTGTCTGTTTTAGATGGTGGTAGCGCTAAAGTAATTGAAAATGCTGAGGGCGACCGCACCACCCCGTCCATTATTGCATTTGCAGCAGATGGTGAAATCTTGGTGGGTCAGTCTGCCAAGCGCCAGGCCGTGACTAACCCGGTAAATACCTTATTTGCGATCAAACGTTTGATCGGTCGAAAATTTAAAGACGAAGTCGTGCAAAAAGACATTAAAATGGTGCCTTACAAGATTGAGGCGGCTGATAATGGCGATGCATGGGTTAACGTTAATGACGAGAGCAAAGCCCCACCGCAGGTGTCTGCTGAAATTTTGAAGAAGATGAAGAAAACGGCTGAAGATTATTTAGGTGAAGCTGTGACTGAGGCTGTAATTACCGTGCCTGCTTACTTTAACGATTCGCAGCGTCAGGCCACTAAGGACGCTGGCCGTATTGCTGGCCTTGACGTGAAGCGTATCATTAACGAGCCAACTGCAGCTGCATTGGCTTATGGACTTGATAAGAGCCGCGGTGATTCTACCATTGCTGTGTACGACCTAGGTGGTGGTACTTTTGATATTTCAATTATTGAAATTGCCGACGTCGATGGTGAAACGCAGTTTGAAGTATTAGCAACCAATGGCGACACATTTTTGGGTGGTGAAGATTTCGACCTGCGCTTAATAGAGTTCTTGGCTGCGGAATTTAAGAAAGAGTCTGGCATTGATCTGCATAATGATCCTTTGGCCCTGCAGCGTCTTAAAGAAGCAGCAGAAAAAGCCAAGGTTGAATTGTCTAGTTCAAGTCAGACAGATGTTAACCTGCCTTACATTACTGCAGATGCATCTGGCCCTAAGCACTTAAACGTAAAAATCTCTCGGGCTAAATTAGAGTCTTTGGTTGAAGATTTGGTTTCTGGTACGTTAAAGCCCTGTGCCCAAGCGCTTAAAGATGCGGGCATAGATGCTAGTGAGATTAATGAAGTTATTATGGTGGGTGGCCAGAGTCGCATGCCTTTAGTGCAAACTGAAGTCACCAGCTTCTTCGGTAAAGAGCCACGTAAAGACGTGAACCCTGACGAAGCTGTAGCCATGGGTGCAGCCATCCAAGGTGGCGTATTGGCAGGCGACGTGACCGATGTGTTGTTACTAGACGTGACGCCTTTGACTTTAGGTATTGAAACCATGGGTGGCGTCATGACTTCGGTCATCGACAGGAACACCACTATTCCAACCAAAAAATCGCAGGTATTCTCTACGGCAGACGATAATCAGGCAGCGGTTACTATCCACGTGTGCCAAGGTGAGCGTAAGCAAGCCACGCAGAATAAGTCTTTAGGGCGTTTTGATCTGAGCGATATTCCTCCAGCGCCGCGTGGCATGCCACAAATTGAAGTGAGCTTCGACATTGACGCTAACGGAATCTTGAATGTGTCTGCTAAAGACAAAGGTACCGGTAAAGAGCAGTCCATCATCATTAAAGCGTCCTCTGGCTTGAGCGATGAAGAAATTGAACAAATGGTACAAGATGCTGAGGCGAATGCTGCAGAAGACCAAAAGTTTGAAGAAATGGTGCAGGCTCGCAATACAGCCGATGGCATGGTTCACTCGTCAAAGAAGATGATTGAAGAAGCAGGTGACAAAGTCACAGACGAAGAAAAGGCGGCTATGCAAACAGCCATTGATGCGCTCGAAGAAGCCTTAAAAGGTGAAGACAAAGAAGCTATCGAAACTGCAACTGCTGCTTTAACGGAAGCCTCAGCTGCTATTGCTCAAAAAATGTATGCTGAAGATGCGGCAGCTCAAGGTGATGCCGAAGCTTCAGGAGACGCGGGTGCAGATGATGCAGTTGATGCAGAGTTTGAGGAAGTGAAAGATGAAGCTAAAGATGAAGACAAAAAGTAAGCGTATACGCCTGCTAGTGCCTCTTGGTTAAGGCGCAATTTTATAACGCGGGGCTTATGCCCTGCGTTCTTGTATCTGCTTCTAGTGGTAAAAATACATCAGAAGCTCAGTGGAATAACTATGTCTAAACGCGATTTTTACGAAGTTCTTGGCGTGGCCAAAGGCACCGATAAAAAAGAAATTAAAAAAGCTTTTCGCCGCATGGCGATGAAGTATCACCCTGATCGTAATCCGGGCGATAAGGCTGCAGAAGCGAGTTTTAAAGAAGTGAACGAAGCTTACGAGATACTTTCAGACGACCAAAAGAAAGGCGCCTATGATCAATATGGTCATGCGGGTGTTGATCCCAATGCTCGAGGCGGCGCTGGCGCGGGTTTTGGTGATGTATTTGGTGATATGTTTGGTGACATTTTTGGTGGCGCCGGAGGTGGTGGCCGATCCAGTGTGCAGCGTGGTTCTGACCTGCGTTACACCATGGATTTGAACCTTGAGCAGGCCGTGCGTGGCACTACAGAAGAAATTCGTATTCCGACGCAAGTTGAGTGTAAACCCTGTGATGGTTCTGGTGCTAAACCTGGTACCAGCAGTAAGACCTGTAGCACCTGTAATGGCCAAGGGCAAGTGCGCATGCAGCAAGGTTTTTTCTCGGTGCAGCAAGCCTGCCCAACTTGTCATGGCAACGGTAAGGTGATTAGTAGCCCCTGTGGTTCTTGTCATGGTGAAGGCCGAGTGCAGGAATATAAAACCCTGTCAGTTAAAATCCCACCTGGTGTGGATACGGGTGATCGTATTCGTTTAACAGGCGAAGGCGAAGCTGGCGGTCATGGGGGCCCAAGTGGCGACCTATATGTGCAAGTGTCTGTGCGAGAGCATAAGATATTCACCCGCGATGGCAAAAATTTATACTGTGAGGTCCCTATTAGTTTTACCGATGCGGCTTTGGGTGGCGAAATTGAAGTGCCAACATTAGATGGCCGTGTTAAGTTAAAAATTCCTGAAGGTGCTCAAAGTGGTAAAATGTTCCGCTTGCGTGGTAAGGGCGTAACTCAAGTGCGGGGGGGTGGTCAAGGCGACCTCATGTGCCGTGTGGCTGTTGAAACGCCGGTGCATCTAAACAAAGAGCAAAAAGACTTATTGCGCAAATTCCATGACACAATGGAAGCAACTAAAGGTAAGCATTCACCTAAAAAATCGTCTTGGTTTGAAGGTGTGAAAAATTTCTTTGAGGATGGCTAGTGGCGTGAAAGCCTTGTAACATCGTTGGCCTGAGTCTGACATGGGTCATGTTCAATATTGTCTAGCAAGGCGCAGGGGTAAAATATGACACGAATCGCAGTAATGGGTGCCGCTGGGCGCATGGGTAAGGTGCTCATTGAAGCTGTGCATCAGGCTCCTGACGTGAGTCTGGGTGCTGCCATTGTGTCGCCTAATAGCAGTTTGTCGGGCGTCGATGCGGGTGAGTTGATCGGCGTGGGTAAGTTAGGTGTTCATCTTAAAAATTCCATAGCTGCGGCTGCCGATGATTTTGATGTGCTCATCGACTTTACTAACCCAGACCTAACCTTAGCCAATCTTGCTGAATGTGTGCGCCTTAAAAAAGCCATGGTCATTGGTACTACCGGCTTAAGTAGTGAGCAAAAACAAATCCTATCTGATCAAGCGCACCATACCGCAGTGGTGTTTGCGCCTAACATGAGCGTGGGCATTAACTTGCTGCTTGATATTCTGCATCGAGCAGCCAGTGTGCTGCAAGAAGGCTACGACGTGGAAATTATAGAAACTCACCATCGCCATAAAGTCGACGCCCCATCGGGTACGGCGTTACGTTTAGGTGAAGTGGTCGCTGATGCCATGGGTCGTAACCTAGAAGAATGTGCGGTTTATGGCCGTCAAGGTATGACTGGGCCCCGAAAGGCCAATGAAATTGGCTTTGAAACCATTCGTGCCGGTGATGTAGTAGGCGATCACACAGTGCTGTTCGCCAGTGAAGGTGAGCGCATTGAAATTACCCACAAAGCCAGCAGTCGCATGACCTTTGCTAAAGGCGCTGTGCGCGCCTGTGCGTGGCTGCATAACCAGCCTCAAGGCCTATATGACATGCAAGATGTGCTGGCTTTAAAAGACTAGCTGATACTCTTAGATAAGGGATTTTGCTAGACAAAAGGTTGTATTGTTCTGTATAATCTTGAACGATAACAGGCGCGATAAATGAGTGGCCGGTAAATAATTTATAAAAAGCGGGGCGTGTCTAACACACCTCGCTTTTTTTCGACTATAGCCCGCACTTTTTAGCACCTGTAAAAGAGATTTGTACCCATTTTGCACCACGCCTAAGGAGGCCCCATTGACTACTCCCGCCATTCTGGCTTTAGAAGACGGCAGCATATTTAAAGGGCTTGCGATTGGCGCCACTGGCCAAAGCATTGGCGAAGTGGTATTTAATACGTCTATGACAGGCTACCAAGAAATCCTCACAGACCCCTCTTACGCGCATCAAATTGTGACCCTTACCTACCCTCACATCGGCAATACGGGCACCAATGCTGAAGATGAAGAATCTGCATTCGTCTGGGCTGCGGGTTTAGTGATTAGGGACTTGCCTTTAATGGCAAGTAACTGGCGTAGTACTCAGCCCCTTGATGAGTATCTAATCGCCAACAATGTGGTGGCCATTGCTGACATTGACACGCGGTGTTTGACCCGCATTTTGCGTGAAAAAGGTTCCCTTAGTGGCTGTATTATGGCCGGCGATGACATTGATGAGGCTTTAGCCTTGGCAGCAGCACAGGGCTTTGCGGGCCTCAAAGGGATGGACCTTGCCAAAGAAGTCTCCGTAAAAGAAGCCTATGACTGGACGGGTTCGACTTGGAATTTGGACACTGGCCACAGTGAAAAAGTAGATGGCCAATTTAAAGTTGTGGCCTACGATTATGGCGTCAAACGGAATATTTTGCGCATGTTGGTCGAGCGTGGCTGCAACCTAACCGTGGTGCCAGCGCAAACGCCGGCCAAAGACGTGTTGGCGATGAACCCAGATGGTGTGTTTTTATCTAATGGTCCAGGTGACCCAGAACCTTGCAATTATGCCATTGCCGCCATTAAAGAAATTCTAACCACAGACATCCCAGTATTTGGCATTTGCCTAGGGCATCAATTGATGGCCTTAGCTTCTGGTGCGACCACGGAGAAAATGAAGTTCGGTCATCACGGGGCCAATCATCCGGTGCAAGACCTTACATCTAAAGTGGTGATGATCACAAGCCAAAATCATGGGTTTGCGGTTTCAGAAAAGGCCTTGCCTAGCAACTTAAGGGCGACTCACAAGTCCTTGTTTGATGGTTCTTTGCAAGGTATTGAGCGCACTGATAAGCAAGCCTTTAGTTTTCAAGGTCACCCAGAAGCTAGCCCAGGCCCACATGATGTAGCCCCTTTGTTCGATCGCTTTATCGACATCATGCAAGCTCGTAAAGCTAAATGACCCAGCCACAGATTATTGGATAACTGACATGCCTAAACGTTCTGACCTCGAAAGTATTTTAATCCTTGGTGCTGGCCCAATCATTATTGGACAAGCCTGTGAATTTGATTATTCTGGCGCACAGGCCTGTAAAGCCCTTCGAGAAGAAGGCTATCGGGTTATTTTAGTGAACTCTAACCCGGCCACTATTATGACTGATCCGGCGATGGCCCATGCCACTTACATTGAACCCATTCGTTGGCAGACGGTAGAGAAAATCATAGAAAAAGAGCGGCCCAGTGCAATTTTACCTACTATGGGTGGGCAAACTGCCCTTAATTGCGCCTTGGATCTTAACCGCATGGGCGTCCTTAAAAAGTACAATGTAGAAATGATTGGCGCTGATGCAGACACCATCGATAAAGCAGAGGATCGCAATCGCTTTGATAAGGCCATGAAGAATATTGGGCTAGAGTGCCCGCGTGCTGAAATTGCTCACACCCTAGAGCAAGCCTTTGATGTGCAAACGCGCATCGGTTTTCCAGCCATTATTAGACCCTCTTTCACCATGGGTGGTTCAGGGGGCGGCATTGCCTACAACCGTGAAGAATTTGAAGAGATCTGTATTCGTGGATTAGATCTTTCACCCACCAGTGAGTTGCTCATTGATGAGTCTTTGATTGGTTGGAAAGAGTATGAAATGGAAGTGGTACGAGACACTAATGATAATTGTATTATTATTTGTGCCATTGAAAATTTTGATGCCATGGGTGTGCACACGGGTGATTCTATCACTGTTGCACCTGCTCAAACCCTGACTGACAAAGAATACCAAATTATGCGTAATGCCTCATTGGCTGTGTTGCGCGAAATTGGAGTAGAAACAGGCGGTTCTAACGTTCAGTTTGGCGTTAATCCAAAAGATGGGCGCATGGTTGTGATTGAAATGAACCCAAGGGTGTCACGTTCATCAGCGCTCGCTTCTAAAGCCACAGGTTTTCCCATTGCGCGGGTCGCGGCTAAGTTAGCCGTGGGCTACACTTTAGACGAACTACAAAACGAGATTACAGGCGGCGCCACACCGGCATCGTTTGAGCCATCCATTGATTATGTGGTGACCAAAATTCCTCGTTTTACCTTTGAGAAGTTCCCGCAAGCTGACGATCGCTTAACCACACAAATGAAATCTGTGGGTGAAGTGATGGCGATTGGCCGCACCTTTCAAGAGTCCTTACAAAAGGCCTTGCGCGGGCTAGAAACAGGTATTCATGGTTTAGACCCTATCTTAGACATCACCCAAGAAGACGCTCGCAGTCGCATTATTGCAGAGCTCAAAACCCCACGCGCTGACCGGATTCAATTTGTTGGTGATGCGTTGCGAATGGGCATGGGTGTGCAAGAAATCTATCAACACTCGGGTATTGACCCTTGGTTTTTAGTGCAGTTGCAGGATTTAATTCAAGAAGAAGCCAAGTTGGCTAAGCTTGGCCTTGCTGATCTAAACTATGATCGGGTTTATCGTCTTAAACGCAAGGGTTTCTCTGATATTCGCTTGGCGACCTTGTTAGGTCTGACTGAAAAGGGCTTCCGTCAGCATCGCCAAAAACTGGGTGTGCGCCCTGTTTATAAGCGCGTGGATACCTGTGCAGCGGAATTTTCCACTGACACGGCATACATGTACTCTACCTATGAACAAGAGTGTGAAGCCCGTCCTACACAGCGTGATAAAATCATGATATTAGGGGGTGGCCCCAACCGCATTGGTCAGGGTATTGAATTTGATTACTGTTGTGTGCACGCGGCTCTCACTATGCGTAGGCAGGGTTATGAAACCATTATGGTGAACTGTAACCCAGAGACTGTTTCTACCGACTACGACACCTCAGACCGTCTTTACTTTGAGTCTGTTACCTTAGAGGACGTGCTAGAAATCGTTGAAATTGAACAGCCGAAAGGGGTTATTGTGCAATACGGCGGCCAAACCCCACTTAAGCTTGCAGTTGATTTGGAAAATGCGGGTGTGCCCATTCTTGGAACGAGCCCAGAAGCCATTGATCGAGCAGAAGATCGTGAGCGTTTTCAGCAAATGATTCAACGCTTAGGTCTGCTGCAGCCTGATAATGCGACCGTGCGCAGTCAAGCAGAGGCGGTGCGCGCAGCAGAAAAAATTGGTTATCCTTTAGTGGTCCGTCCCTCCTACGTTTTGGGTGGGCGTGCGATGGAAATTGTGCACCAAGAAGCAGAGTTAAAACGTTACATGAACGAAGCGGTACAGGTGTCTAATGACTCCCCTGTGTTGCTAGATCGGTTTTTAAGTAATGCCGTTGAAGTGGACATTGATGCCGTGTGTGATGGTGAGCAAGTCGTCATTGGTGCCATTATGCAACACATTGAGCAAGCGGGTATTCATTCAGGTGATTCGGCGTGTGCTTTGCCGCCCTATGATTTGCCCCAAGATGTGCAGAACGCCATGCGTGACCAAGTGAAGCGTATGGCCTTGGAACTTGGTGTGATTGGCTTAATGAATACCCAGTTAGCGTGGCAGGATGGTGAGATCTTCGTCATTGAAGTGAATCCTCGAGCTTCTCGAACGGTGCCTTTTGTGTCTAAGTGCATTGGCGTTTCTTTGGCAGATATCGGTGCTCAGGTGATGGCGGGTAAACGTTTGGCAGACATTGGCTTTACTAAGGAAATTATCCCGAGTTACTTTAGCGTTAAAGAAGCGGTGTTCCCGTTTAACAAGTTTCCTAGCGTGGATCCTATTCTGAGTCCCGAAATGAAGTCAACAGGTGAGGTCATGGGCATTGGTGGTAGTTTTGCCGAAGCATTCTCTAAAGCTCACATTGGTACTGGCCAAGACATGCCTTTAGCAGGCAAAGCCTTTGTGTCCGTGCGTGAGGTCGATAAGCTTGCTTGTGTTAAATTAGCGTCAGGTTTAATAGATCTTGGTTTTACTTTGGTGGCTACCAGTGGAACTCAAAAAACCCTCACCGAAGCAGGTCTTGAGTGCGAGCTAGTGAATAAGGTGATGGAGGGTCGGCCCAATATAGTGGACAAGATTAAGAATGATGAAATCACCTTTGTTGTGAATACCACAGAAGGACGTCAGGCGATTAATGATTCGTCATTGATTCGTCGCTCAGCTTTGCAGCATAAGGTTGCTTATGCCACAACCCTCACAGGAGGTCTTGCGGTGATGGAGGGTCTGGCGTTTGGGGAAGAGCAAGAAGTGCGTCGCTTGCAAGACATGCATGCGACCTTGATAGCGTAAGGAAATATTAATTATGGCAATTACTAAAGTCCCTATGACCGTGCGTGGAGAGCAACTTTTGCGTGCTGAGTTAACCGAATTAAAAAGTGTTTCTAGACCACGCATTATTCAAGCCATTGCCACGGCGCGTGAACACGGTGATCTCAAAGAAAATGCCGAGTATCATGCGGCCCGAGAGCAACAAAGTTTCTGTGAAGGCCGCATTCAAGAGGTTGAAGCTAAACTATCCTTGGTGCAAGTCATAGACGTCAGCCAAATCCCTCATACGGGTAAGGTTATTTTTGGTGCCACGGTCACTATTATGAATCTGGATACTGACGAAGAGCAAACCTATTGCATTGTGGGCCAAGACGAGGCCGATATTAAAGCGGGTAAGATTTCTGTGGGTTCACCCATTGCACGGGCTTTAATCGCCAAAAGTGAGGGTGATGAAGTCCGCGTCACGACGCCAGGTGGCGAGGTGGATTACGAAATTGTGAGTGTCGAGCATATTGCATAAAAGCTGCGGCGCCGATCGCCCAACATGCTTCCCGCTGTTAACGCTGAAAGCATGGGTTGTGGCTTGATAGTTAGCGTTCTAGGTTAGACTTTTTGGGGTCTGCGTCAGGGTTGCTAAGATACACCAGCGCAACGTTGCCAATAGACTGAACTAGAGCTGCACCAGTTTGCTTGCACATGTCTGCAATGAGTGTGCTTTTAATCTCACGATCACCCACAGAAAACTTCACCTTGATCAATTCGTGATCAAAAAGGGCACGCTTGATTTCTGTCATTACGTTCTCGGACAGTCCTTTGCCGGCTACGGTCACCAGTGGATGCAAGGAATGACCAATAGAGCGAAGTTGTTTTTTCTGTGATTGAGCTAAATTCATGAATGTCCAAAGGTAAATTGTTGGGCACAATAGGCCCGATGGCTGTGTTAGACTGGTTCACATTATACCGCATGTCTGGCAATTTCGCTTGTTAGCCGCTAGATTAACCCACTTACTTTTCGAACTATCAATAGAGAGTCCCTTGGCTAGATCAAAAACCAGCAGCAACTGGCTCAAAGAACACTTTGACGACCCGTATGTTAAACAGGCGCAAAAAGACGGCTATCGCTCTAGGGCCAGCTATAAACTACTTGAAATAAGTAAAAAAGATCGCTTGTTACGCCCAGGTATGACCGTGGTCGATTTAGGCGCAGCCCCAGGTGGGTGGACTCAAGTAGCTATGCAATTAGTCGGTGAAGAAGGCACAGTAGTGGCTTCAGATATTCTGGCTATGGACTCCATTGCTGATGTGACCTTTGTGCAAGGTGATTTTACTGAGCAGGCTGTTTATGACCAGATTGTAGCCGCATTAGGTGGTGAAAAAGCAGACCTTGTAATTTCTGATATGGCCCCCAATATGAGTGGTAACCCTGCTATTGATCAACCAAAATCTATGTATTTGGTTGAGCTGGCCTTAGATATGGCCCGCAGTGTATTGAAGCCTGGAGGCTCCTTTGTAGCTAAGGTGTTTCAAGGTGAAGGTTTTGATGATTTATTAAAAGACACCCGCACTAGTTTTACTGCCGTGCGGTCACGTAAACCCGATGCTTCTCGTGGACGTTCGCGAGAAGTTTATCAATTGGCAACCGGTTTTAAGGGACAGTAAACCTTGTTTGCATTCCTGCATACCCAAGTCACCCTCGAATAGAGGATTAGGAGTCCAGCACTTGAACAATATGACAAAGAATTTGGTTTTATGGCTCATCATCGCAGCGGTGCTGTTAACGGTGTTTAATAACTTTAGCCAAGAAGCTGCTCCCAATCGCGTGAGCTATTCAGAATTTGTGCAGGCGGTACAGCGTGATCAAGTTCGAAACGTAGAAGTTGATGGCATTATGATCAATGGCAAATTTGGTGATGGCACTAACTTCGAAGTAGTGCGCCCAGCTTTATCTGATCCTAAGTTAGTGGATGATCTGCTAACCCATGAGGTGGAAATTGTAGGTAAACAGCCAGAGCAACAGAGCATCTGGATGCAACTTCTTGTTGCGAGCGCCCCTATTTTAATTATTATTGTGGTGTTCATGTTCTTCATGCGCCAAATGCAAGGTGGTGCGGGAGGCAAGGGTGGCCCCATGTCCTTTGGCAAGAGCAAAGCTCGGTTAATGAGCGAAGACCAGATTAAAACCACTTTTGCTGATGTTGCAGGGGTTGAAGAAGCCAAAGAAGACGTGCAGGAATTGGTAGAATTTTTGCGAGACCCCGGCAAGTTTCAACGCTTGGGTGGGCATATACCAAGAGGTGTGCTCATGTCAGGTGCGCCAGGCACAGGTAAAACCTTGTTGGCGAAAGCCATTGCAGGTGAAGCTAAAGTGCCTTTCTTTAGTATTTCTGGTTCCGATTTTGTTGAAATGTTTGTGGGCGTTGGTGCATCCCGTGTGCGTGATATGTTTGAACAAGCCAAAAAACAAGCGCCATGCATTATCTTTATTGATGAGATCGATGCCGTGGGTCGCCATCGTGGCGCTGGCATGGGTGGTGGTAATGATGAACGTGAACAAACCCTCAACCAGCTATTAGTAGAAATGGACGGTTTTGAAGGTAACGAAGGGATTATTGTGATCGCGGCAACTAACCGCCCAGACGTATTAGACAAAGCCTTGTTGCGACCTGGTCGTTTTGACCGTCAGGTATACGTGCCGCTACCAGACATTCGTGGGCGCGAACAAATTCTTAATGTACACCTCAAAAAAGTACCTCTAGGCGACGGCGTAAAAGCCAAGTTAATCGCGCGTGGAACGCCAGGCTTTTCGGGTGCAGATTTAGCTAACCTAGTGAACGAGGCCGCTTTGTTTACGGCGCGTTTAAATAAGCGCACCGTGGGCATGGATGAGTTAGAGAAGGCTAAAGACAAAATCATGATGGGGGCTGAGCGCAAATCTATGGTCATGCAGCCTAAAGAAAAGCTCAACACGGCTTATCACGAAGCGGGCCATGCCATTGTTGGACGTTTGGTGCCAGATCACGATCCCGTTTATAAGGTGACTATTATTCCCCGTGGCCGAGCTTTAGGCGTGACCATGTTCTTGCCCGAAGAAGACCGCTATAGCTTGTCTCGGCAAGGTATTTTGAGTCAAATTTGTAGCCTGTATGGTGGTCGTATTGCGGAAGAAATGACCTTAGGTAAAGAGGGCGTGACTACTGGCGCTTCTAACGATATTCAGCGTGCAACACAACTGGCGCGTAACATGGTGACCAAGTGGGGCCTGTCCGAAAAATTAGGCCCACTGCTTTATGAATCAGAAGATGCTGATCCGTTTAGTGGTGCACAAGGCCAGGGCGCCAAAGGTTTCTCTGATGAAACAACAGCGGTTATTGATAGCGAAATAAAAGAAATTATTGATACTTGCTATGAGCGTGCCAATGTCATTTTACATGACAATCGCGACATCCTAGATGCCATGGCGGATGCGTTGATGAAATATGAAACCATTGACTCAGGCCAGTTGGACCAATTGTTGGCTCGTGAAGAGGTGTCTGCACCCGAAGGTTGGGACGATCAGGATCGTAATAGCAGTGGTTCAGACATGGATGGCAATGCCAGTGCCACCTCAGCGGATGACCAGGCCACTGTTGCTGAATCTGATCTAGACGCAGACAACAGCGATGTGCCAGGTGCAGACGAAGCGCCAAGCTAAGATGTTGTTTGGTGACCAACGGCTTAACTTGTCAGAGCCACATGTTATGGGAGTGTTAAATGTCACTCCCGATTCTTTTTCTGATGGTGGCAGCTTATTTGCTAATCAATGTGTGTGCCTGGATACCGCTATGGAGCGAGCTCGGGCCATGGTGGCAGAGGGCGCCAGTTTTCTCGACATTGGAGGTGAATCAACCCGCCCAGGTGCAGATGCAGTCTCTACTCAGCAAGAACTTGATCGTGTGATCCCAATGATTGAAGCTATTCGTGCGTCTTTAGATGTTGTGATTTCCGTGGATACCAGCACACCTGAGGTTATGGTGGCTGCGGCTAGAGCTGGTGCTGGGTTGATTAATGATGTGCGGGCTCTAGGGCGTAAAGGTGCGTTGCAGGCTGCCGCTGAGACGCAGTTGCCCGTATGCCTCATGCATATGCAGGGTGACCCTAAGACCATGCAAAATAACCCTATTTATGATTCTGTAGTTGAGGATATTGGTGCCTATTTTGATGAGCGTGTTGCCCAGTGCGAGCATGCAGGCATCCCAGCAGAGCGAATACTCATTGATCCAGGATTTGGCTTTGGTAAAACCTTAGTCCATAATCTTCAATTATTAAAACAGCTTAGCAAATTAGTTAATAAAGGTTTGCCTGTATTGGTGGGCATGTCACGTAAAAGCATGATTGGTCATGTCTTGAGTCGACCCATGGATGAACGTTTGTATGGTGGCTTGTCTGTTGCTGTGATGGCCTATGAACGCGGTGCGCGGATCGTGCGAGTGCATGATGTTGGGCCTACGGTCGATGCCTTGCATATGGCACATGCGGTCATGACCAGTGATCAAATCTAAACCACGGAAGGCGATAGAGAGGAGTTTGGTATGAAGTACTTTGGAACAGATGGTATTCGCGGTCGCTGCGGTGAATACCCCATCACCCCGGACTTTATGCTCAAATTAGGCTGGGCCGTTGGTAAGGTGTTTTCTGAACAAGGCCGCAGTAAAATTTTAATCGGCAAAGACACTCGCGTGTCTGGGTATATGTTTGAGTCTGCGTTGCAAGCGGGCTTATCGGCGGCAGGCGTAGATGTGCTGTTATTGGGTCCTATGCCCACTCCGGCTGTGGCCTATTTAACGCGTACCTTTCACGCCGAAGCTGGCATCGTGATCAGCGCCTCACACAATGGTTATCAAGACAATGGCATTAAGTTTTTTTCGGCCCAAGGCGTAAAACTGTCTAACGAAATAGAAGCCGCTATTGAAGATAAACTGCAAGAAACTATGGTGTGTGTGGCGCCAGAAAATCTAGGCCGAGCGCAACGTATCTCTGATGCTGCTGGTCGCTATATTGAATTTTGTAAGGGCACTGTCAGCCATCATACCAGCCTAAAGGGGATGAAAATCGTACTCGACTGTGCCCACGGTGCGACCTATCACATTGCGCCTAACGTGTTGCACGAACTCGGTGCTGATGTTGTTAGTGTAGGTATTGATCCAGATGGGTTTAATATCAATCAGGACTGCGGTTCTACGTCTATCGCCATGTTGCGTAAAGTTGTGCGCTTGCAAGAAGCAGATATAGGCATTGCTTTAGACGGCGATGGTGATCGTTTGATTATGGTGGATCATACGGGTGATGAAGTTGATGGTGACGAGCTGATGTTTATTATCGCCGCTCATTTAAAGCGCAATGGCCTGCTTGAAGGTGGGGTTGTTGGCACTCAAATGAGTAACTTAGGTATGGAAATTGGCCTTAAGGACTTGGGTATTGAATTTTCTCGTGCCCAAGTAGGGGATCGATATGTAATGCAGGAGTTAAGAGACAAGGGTTGGCTCCTTGGTGGCGAATCTTCAGGCCATTTAATTTGTAGAAACCTCACCACCACAGGTGATGGCATTGTAGCGGCGTTGCAGGTGTTGCAAGCCATCCAATTGAGCCGCAAATCACTCCATGAACTTAAGAGTCAAATGCAAAAGATGCCACAAAAAATGGTTAATTTGCGCTTTGGTAGTCGAGTGAATTTGTCAGAATACCCAGCTTTAAGCGGGATGGTCGAAGCCATGGAAAAGCGTATGGGAGGCCGAGGGCGGGTGTTACTTCGGCCCTCTGGCACTGAGCCTTTGGTGAGAGTGATGGTCGAGGGTGAAGATGCTGATTTGGTGAGCCAGTACGCACAAGAGTTAGCTCACGATGTTAATCAAGTCATTTCTTAAACTAATGGGTGACTAATAACGGGTTAAATGTAGGCTAAAAACACTGAATCCCTTGTTTAGAGGCCCTAATTTCAGTATTATTGCGCGCTCAAATTGAATACCGTTGGCTTGCGTCAACAGAAGGTTAAGGTAATGGCTCACATGATCGTTGCAGGCAACTGGAAAATGAATGCCAGCAAAAGCGCTGTTACTGAGTTATTAAGTGGCCTAAAAGACAATGTGGCATCAGTCTCTAATGCAGAGCTGGTGGTGTTTCCTCCGTTTCCATACCTGGCACAAGCCCAAGCCGAATTGATGGGTACGGGTATTCGTATTGGCGCACAAAACATTTGTGCCCAAGACAAAGGTGCTTATACTGGAGAAGTGTCTTTAGCCATGGCTAAAGAGTTTGATGTCAGCTACGTGCTGGTAGGTCATTCAGAGCGACGTGCTTTGTTTGCAGAAGACGATAGTCAAGTGGCCGCCAAATATGTGGCTACCCAAGCGATGCAGTTAACGCCGATATTATGTGTGGGTGAAACCTTAGAGCAGCGTGAACAAGGGCGGACTTTAAATGTGGTGAATGGTCAAATTCAGGCCGTTATAGATGCCGCGGGTGGGGCTAGCTTTGCCCATGCTGTAATTGCTTATGAGCCAGTGTGGGCCATAGGCACTGGATTAACTGCGAGTCCGATGCAAGCGCAGGAAGTGCATCGAGCCATCCGTGACCATATAGCGAGTGTGGCGCCAGAGCAGGCTAGTGGATTAAAGATTTTATACGGTGGCAGTGTGACTGCGGCCAGTGCTGAAGAGCTATTTGCTCAAGCAGACATTGATGGCGGCCTAGTCGGCGGCGCATCCTTACAAGCCGACTCTTTTTTGGCCATTGGTCGGGCGGCGAAATAGATTAGCGCGTATTAAGCGCAATAAGTGTAAAGCGAGAAATTTAATGGAAGTAGCAATTCTAATTGTACATGTGTTGTTAGCCGTAGCCTTAATTGGCTTTATTATGATTCAGCAGGGCAAAGGTGCCGATGCTGGGGCCTCTTTTGGGGGTGGCGGTGCTTCACAAACCGTTTTTGGTAGTAGTGGTTCAGGAAACTTTCTGAGCCGAACTACAGCGATTATAGCGGCTGGTTTATTTGTGACCAGTTTTGCCTTGGCCTTCTACGCCAAGCAACAAGCTAGCAGTATTTCTGATGCGGGCATTCCCATGGTTGAGCAAGTAGAGCAACAAACGCTTCCTAATTTTGAAGAAGCATTAGTGCCTACTGACAGCGATGTGCCAGTAACAGAGTAAAGGGTTATGCCGACGTGGTGGAATTGGTAGACACGCCACCTTGAGGGGGTGGTGAGCTATGCTCGTGCCGGTTCAACTCCGGCCGCCGGTACCAAATTGATGTCTATTACCAATCGTAGATGTCCACAAAGCCCCGCTATAAGGGGCTTTTTTATGCCTGGTCGTTTATTTTTGGAGTCTTGTTGAGTGTTGCTTGGGGTTGAGCTGCGTTGAGGGAATCGATTAGGATGTGATTCCAAAGAGTTGCACTCCCTTAGGGAAAGTGTCAGCATTGGACGCTTATCTGATCAGTTAACTGGGGTTTTAAAGATGAAGGTAAACGGGCAATGTTATTGTGGAAAAATATCCTTAAAGGCTGACGTGTCTGAAAATATGATGATGGCCTGTCACTGCAAAGATTGCCAAATATTCAGTGGTGCTCCTTTTAGGGCTGTGGCTGTCGCGAGCGCAGAAAATGTAGAGATTAAAGGTGAGGCCAAAGAATATGTCAAAGTGGCTGATAGTGGCAATAAAAGAATTCAAGCTTTTTGTGGTGATTGCGGCACTCAGCTCTATGCTACTGATCTAGAAAAAACCATGTTTAATATTCGCGCTGGTTTTCTAGAACAGCATCATCAAATTGTGCCTAAAAAACATATTTTTGGCAGTTCCACTGCTGCATGGCTAGCTAATATTGATGAGCAGGTCTGGGTTACGGCAGGTCCAAATAGTGAGCCCTTGAAATCATAAATAAGCAGGGTACACAGAATGCTTGATCAAATGGTTTTAATGGTAATAAGCCCACTGGAGTGTGAGGAGATATAATGAGTTTATACGATAAAATGACCACTGCTTGGGCCAATAGGGACGGTCAGGCCTACTTAGATCTGCATCATGAAGATTTTCAGATGACTTGGCATTCAACGGGAAGAGTGAGCAAAAAAGGTGACACTTCTGCTGAGCAGATGAGTGCGATTATGGGATTGTCTACCATACGCAATCGTCGTTGCATCTTCGAAAGTGATGACATCATAGTGCAGCATATGTTTGCTGATTATGAGAATGGAACCAAAGACGCAACCTTGCACGTTACCCTAAAGAAAGATGGGCTGCTGTGGCGAACTGAAACTGGCGTAACAGCGGTCAAAACACAAACTTAGTTGGGTTCATATTAATCGATGTATGGCTTTTAGTCAGTTAAATTTTTGTTATTAAGGAATTCACTATGCGTTATCTACATACCATGATCAGAGTATCAGATTTAAAGGCCTCTCTGAATTTTTGGTGTAATCAACTGGGTCTGGTTGAAGTTAAACGAACCGACTATGAATCAGGGCGCTTCACCTTGGTATTTTTAGCGGCCCCATTTGATGAGCTGGGTGCTCAAAATACTAAGGCGCCACTGTTGGAGCTCACTCACAATTGGGACGATGATGAACTCTTGACCACTGGCAGAAGCTGGGGGCATTTGGCTTATCGAGTGGATAATATTTATGGACTTTGCCAAACGTTGATGGATGCCGGCGTGGTGATCAATAGACCCCCCCGAGATGGGCACATGGCTTTTGTAAAATCCCCAGACAATGTGTCAATTGAATTATTGCAAGAGGGTGAGCATTTGGCGCCCATGGAGCCATGGTTATCAATGCCTAATACAGGCAGTTGGTAAGGTCCAAGATTAAAATCGGCCTTTTGCCATTTAGCCGCAATAAGTGTTTGACGTGTAAGGATTATATGGCTATTATATGCGCTCTTTGATGCGGGGTGGAGCAGCATGGTAGCTCGTCGGGCTCATAACCCGAAGGTCGTAGGTTCAAATCCTGCCCCCGCTACCAATTTTAGGTGGATGTTTTATTACATTCACCTTTGGCGAAAGCCATAAAGAATTAATTCAGGGGTTCGTAATTGTGTGGTTAACGCAATGATGAGACTGGATACATATCGTCACCAAAAAGCCCCTAATTAGGGGCTTTTTGCGTTTTAGGATGTTGAAATGGTAGGTGCAGCGGCACAAATTGAAGCTTTAGTAGCGCCAGCAGTGGCAGCTTGTGGGTGTGAACTTTGGGGTATTGAATATCTCTCTCAGGGACGGCACACTACTTTGCGCGTATACATAGATCATGCCAAGGGTATCGGTGTGGAGCAGTGTGCAGATGTGAGTCGGCAAGTGGCCGCCATCATGGATGTTGAAGATCCGATATCGGGAGAGTATACCCTCGAAGTGTCATCACCAGGGCTGGATCGTCCCTTGTTTAGTTTGTTGCAGTATCAAGCAAGTATCGGTGAGAAGCTGAGTTTGAAGTTGCGTCTGGCGTTTGATGGCCGTCGTCGCTTTACGGGTTTGCTAAGCGGCATTGAAGGTGATGACGTGGTTTTACAGGTTGATGATGAAGAATATTTGTTGCCTTTTGACAGCATTGAAAAAGCCAATATTGTACCGCGCTTTTAAGCTCGGTTTTATAAGCCCAAATTAAGTGAGAGCTTGAAATGAATAATAAGGAAATTCTGTTAGTAGCAGAAGCTGTTTCAAATGAAAAGGACGTGCCAAAAGACGTTATCTTTGAAGCGATAGAGTTAGCTTTGGCCACTGCAACACGCAAGCATATTAACGACGAAAGCGATATTAGAGTCGCCATCGACCGCAAAACTGGGGAAGCAACTACCACGCGTTGTTGGACAGTGGTTACCGATGAGGTATACACCAACCCAGAAGCTGAATTAATTCTTGAAGACGCTCAAGTGACTAACCCTAGCCTTGTACTGGGTGACCTTGTGCAAGAAGAATTGCCCACCGAAGTGTTTGGCCGTATTGCAGCGCAAACGGCTAAGCAAGTGATCGTGCAGAAGGTTCGTGAGGCAGAGCGGGCCAAGGTTGTGGAATTGTACCGGGGCCGTATTGGCCAAATCATTAGTGGCAGCGTTAAGAAAGTCACACGCGACAACGTGATTGTGGATCTGGGAAATAATGCTGAAGCTCTCATGGCAAGAGACCAATTGATTGGTCGAGAAACGTTTCGCATGGGCGATCGTGTGAGGGCTTTGTTGTCTGAAGTGCGCACGGAGAGTAGAGGCCCGCAGCTGTTCTTAAGCCGCACAGACCCACAAATGTTGATTGAACTGTTTAAAATTGAAGTGCCAGAGATTTCTGAAGAGGTGATTGAAGTTCGAGCAGCTGCGCGTGATCCGGGATCCCGTGCTAAAATTGCAGTGAAGACTAATGATGGCCGCATCGATCCCATTGGTGCGTGTGTTGGTATGCGTGGTTCACGTGTGCAAGCGGTGACCGGTGAGTTAAACAATGAGCGCGTAGACATTGTCCTGTGGGATGATAATCCGGCTCAGTTAGTCATTAACGCCATGGCGCCTGCAGAAGTGAGCTCTATTGTTGTTGATGAAGATCGCCATGCGATGGACGTTGCTGTAAGTGACGAAAACTTAGCCATGGCCATTGGTCGCAATGGACAAAACGTGCGCTTAGCCTCGGAGTTGACAGGCTGGACCATTAATGTGATGTCTGAAGAAGATGCTGCTGCCAAGCAACAAGATGAAGTGGGTGGTGTGGTTCAGACTTTTGTTGATGCGTTAGACATTGATGAAGACTTTGCTGAAATGTTGGTAGAGGAAGGCTTTGCTAGCCTTGAAGAAATTGCCTACGTACCCCTAGACGAAATGTTGGCGATTGATGGATTAGATGAAGACATTGTTGAAGAGCTCCGCACGCGTGCAAAAGATAAATTACTTAACCAAGCGCTAGCAGCAGAAGAACAGTTAGACAACTCTGAGCCTGCTCAAGATTTGCTAGACATGGAAGGTATGGATACTCACCTTGCATTTGTATTGGCAAGCCGTGGCATCATTACTATGGAAGATTTGGCCGAGCAAGCTGTTGATGAGATCTCAGATATTGAAGGTTTGAGTGACGAGAAAGCTGCAGAATTAATTATGACGGCGCGCGCCCCTTGGTTTGTTTAAGCCATAGCCCGACCGACAGGAGAATATGATTATGACAGACCAAACTGTCAACACCCTAGCCGAGAAGGTAGGTGTCCCAGTTGAGCGATTACTCAACCAAATGGAAGAAGCGGGTCTTACTCGCCGTGCAGCAACCGATGCAGTATCAGATGAAGAACGTAAATCACTTTTATCTCACTTGCAAAAAGCCCATGGGGGAGAAGGTGATAATGCTGATGGGCCAAAGAAAATTACACTGCGGCGCAAGACGACTAGTACTCTAAAAGTTGCGGGTGCGGCAGGAAAGCGCACAGTTAACGTTGAAGTGCGTAAAAAGCGTACCTATGTTAAGTCTGAAGAAGACGACCAGGCAGCTGTGATCGAAGCAGAAAAAGTGGAGCTAGCAGCCCGTAAAGCCGATGAAGTGGCTCAAGTAAAGGCAGACGCTGATGCGAAATTGGCTGCAAAAGCTGCCGCAGTTAAAGCGACCGAGGTGGCTGAGGCTGTAGCGAGTGCTGACACCAATGCCGCAGTCATAGATGCTGTAGATGATGCAGACAAAGCTAAATCAGACGCAGATGCTATAGCAGCAAAAGTGGCAGCAGATGCTGAGGTGGCCCGTCAAAAGGCGACTGAAGATGCTAAGAAAAAACCGGCCCATCAAAAGACGTTTACTTCCCCAGATAAGCCCCGTGGTGGCGCTCCAGCAGGCAAGGGCAAAGGCAAGGGTCGCACTGTTAGTGGGCGTGATGACCGCAGTCGAGGTAAAACCTCACGCAGCAAAGGTAAGTTAGCAGCGCCTAAACGCTCTGGTAATGGTGAGCATGCTTTTGAAGTGCCTACGGAGAAGGTCGTTTATGAAGTCAATCTTCCCGAGTCAATCACTGTAGCTGATCTAGCTCAGCGTATGAAAGTGAAGGCTGCTGAAGTGATTAAAGTGATGTTTAACATGGGCGCCATGGTAACCATTAACCAAGTCATTGACCAAGATACAGCAACCATTGTGGTTGAAGAGATGGGTCATACAGTGAAGCTGGTGATGGACGATGCCATTGAAACAGAGGTCGTTGAAAGCATTAATTACGAAGGTAACGAGATTACCCGCGCGCCTGTGGTGACGGTAATGGGTCACGTTGACCATGGTAAAACTTCGCTTTTGGACTCTATTCGTTCCACCAAAGTGGCCTCAGGCGAATCGGGGGGTATTACTCAGCACATTGGTGCTTACCACGTCAAAACTGACAAAGGTATGGTGACCTTCCTAGATACGCCTGGACACGCAGCGTTTACAGCGATGCGCGCCCGTGGTGCTAAGGCAACAGACATCGTGATCCTAGTGGTGGCAGCAGACGATGGGGTGATGCCTCAAACAGAAGAAGCCGTGCAGCATGCTAAAGCGGCAGGAGTGCCCCTGATTGTAGCCATTAATAAAATGGACAAAGAAGGTGCAGACCCTGATCGGGTAAAGACCGAATTATCCAGCCGTGAAGTAGTGCCTGAAGATTGGGGTGGTGAAACTCAGTTTATTCCAGTTTCAGCCAAGACAGGTGAGGGCATTGAAGCCTTGCTTGATGCGGTTTTACTGGAAGCTGAAGTGTTAGAACTCACGGCTGTGCCAGAAGCGCCAGCCAAGGGTGTTGTCGTGGAAGCCCGCCTTGATAAAGGCCGTGGTTCTGTGGCCACTATATTGATTCAAAATGGCACCTTGAAGAAAGGTGATATTGTGCTGGCAGGACAACAGTTTGGTCGGGTAAGGGCCATGTTGGATGAGAATGGTAAGCCAATTACGATTGCGGGTCCTTCTATCCCTGTGGAAATTCTAGGTTTGGGTGGTACTCCAGATTCGGGTGAAGATTTTGCAGTAGTGGCCGATGAAAAGAAAGCCCGCGAAGTGGCTTTATTCCGTCAAGGCAAATACCGTGATGTGAAACTCGCCCGTCAGCAAGCCTCTAAATTAGATGCTATGTTTGAAAATATGGGTAAAAACCAAGCCTCTGTTTTAAATGTTGTATTGAAGACAGACGTGCGTGGCTCTTTGGAAGCTTTAACCAGTTCCCTCATGGATATCGGAACAGAAGAAGTGAAGGTGCAAGTCGTCTCTAGTGGTGTGGGTGGTATCGCTGAGTCTGATGTTAACCTTGCTGTCGCATCCAATGCAGTGATCTTTGGTTTTAATGTGCGCGCCGACACACCTGCCAAGGCTTTGATTGAGAAAGAAGGCATTGATCTGCGTTACTACAGCGTTATTTACGACATTATTAACGATGTTAAAGCCGCTCTATCGGGCATGCTGGCACCCGAATTACGTGAATCTATCGTGGGTATAGCTGAAGTGCGTGAGGTGTTCCGTTCGCCTAAGTTAGGCCAAATTGCCGGCTGTATGGTGACTGAAGGCACTGTTCATCGTAGCAAGCCTATTCGTGTACTACGAGATAATGTGGTTATCTATCAAGGTGAGTTGGAGTCCTTGCGCCGTCACAAAGATGCAGTTACGGATGTTCGTAACGGTATTGAGTGTGGCATTGGAGTGAAGAGCTACAACGATGTGCGTGTGGGTGACCAGATCGAAGTCTTTGACACTGTTGAAATTGAGCGTAGCTTGTAAGGGCTGATCATGGCACAAGAATATAGCCGCACCCAGCGTGTGGCAGACCAAATTCAGCGAGAATTAGCAGCCTTAATCCAGCGAGAGGTGAAAGACCCTCGCGTGGGCATGGCCACAGTGAGTGCTGTTGAAGTATCCCGTGATCTTTCCCACGCTAAGGTGTTTGTGACAATCTTAAATGGTGGCGAAGACCAGCAAGGGATGACTGAGTCAGTGAAGGCCCTTAACAATGCCTCTGGATTTTTGCGTAGCCAACTCGGTCAACGCATGAAGTTACGCATTGTACCAACTTTGCGCTTTCATTTTGACGATAGCTTGTCTCGGGGTAATTATCTAAGCAACTTGATCGACCAGGCTCGGGCGTCAGATCCAGAGCAGGGCTCTAAGGTCGAATAAGTCCTAATGACACGTCAGCCCAAAGGTCGTTTAATCAACGGTATCCTTATTTTAGACAAGCCTACGGGCATGAGTTCAAATCATGCTCTGCAGCGGGTTAAACGCATGTTTGGGGCCCGTAAAGCGGGTCATACAGGTTCTTTAGACCCCTTAGCTACAGGGCTTTTGCCTATTTGTTTAGGTGAAGCCACCAAGTTTAGTCAGTTTCTATTGGATGCTGATAAGCGTTACCAAACGACTGCACAACTGGGTGTGCGCACTGATTCCAGTGATGCTGATGGTAAGGTGGTGGAAACTAAGCCCTGCGAGCATATTACTGTGACAGACGTTGAAGCCCAACTACCTCAATTTCGTGGTCTTATTAGTCAAGTCCCTTCCATGTTTTCTGCGCTTAAACACCAAGGCCAGCCCTTGTATAAGTTAGCCAGAGCAGGTAAAACGGTGGCCGTTAAGCCTCGGCAAGTAACCATTCATAACTTAGAACTGCTGAGCTTTAAGCATAGCCAAGTTCAAATGGACATCAGTTGCACTAAAGGCACTTATATACGCAGTATTGTGGAAGATTTGGGGCTGGCGCTGGATTGTGGTGCTCACGTGGCGCAATTAAGGCGCCTGCAGGCGGGCCCTTTTGTGGCTGAGCAGATGGTTACTTTAGAGGATTTACAAGGCATTATTGATGAGGCTACTCAGGGTCAAGTAGTCGAAGCAGGGCAGTGGCCCGATATCACGCCCGCCTTTCCAAGGCTAGATCAACTATTAATACCAGCAGATACTGCCGTTTTATCATTAAATGCTGTACAATTACCCGCCCATGAAATTGAGGCGTTGCAGCAAGGTAAGGTTATAGACCATGCCACTGAATACGCCCCCTTTGATGTGGTGCGAGTGTACAACTCGCTTGCGTCTGATGCGACTGCCTTTATTGGTTTAGCTGAAGTGCAACCCGAAGGTCGCTTAAAAGCTAAACGCTTAATGAGCACTTAGGCCTTCATGTGAGTTCCGCTGTAAATATGCACGGTGTGAACGTTAACTAACCCTTAGCTCTCAATCACGAGGCTAGTGGGCATATTAATTATTGGAGAATTACCATGGCATTAACTGCCGTTGAAAAAGCTGCTGTTGTAGCCGATTACCAAACTGCTGAAGGCGACACAGGTTCACCAGAAGTTCAGGTTGCCTTATTAACTTCGAATATTCTGGCACTGCAAAGTCACTTTAAAGAGCATCACCATGATCACCACTCCCGTCGTGGTTTGATCCGTATGGTGAACCAGCGTCGTAAGTTGTTAGACTACCTGAATCGTAAAGACGCTGTGCGTTATGCTACGCTTATTGGTCGTTTAGGCCTACGCCGCTAAAAATTGACTGTCAGGTGGCGTGCCTAATGTTATGCCCCTAAGACGGAGTAAAAGTTTACATTAGCTTGATACAAGCAGTGTCTTTTAGGCCTCTTTTGGTTTAACGCTAGTCATTTACTTTAATGATCAATTTAACATGCCTTGGCAACTTGTTCCCATGGCAGCATAGAGGCTAGGTGACCATGTGGTTACTTAGCCTTTGTGGTTTTGACTGCAAACAATAAGAGAGGGTCGGCCCGTACTCTTATTCGCTTGGTGATAAAGCAAAGGTTAAGCTGAAACCTAAACCGAGTTAATAAGTGTACTGGTGGATTAGATCGCTCAGTTGCTTGCAGATTCTTTATTTTATGGAGAGATATATGTCTATCATTACCAAAACATTTCAATACGGTCAGCAATCTGTAACCCTAGAAACGGGTCGCATTGCGCGTCAAGCCTCTGGTGCGGTGCTGGTCACCATTGATGATGCAATCCAAGTTTTAGTGGCCGTTGTCGGTGCTAAAACGGCGAAGCCTGATCAGGGTTTCTTCCCTCTTTCTGTGCATTACCAAGAAAAAACCTATGCTGTGGGTAAAATCCCAGGTGGTTTCTTTAAGCGTGAAGCACGTCCCTCTGAAAAAGAGACTTTAACCAGTCGCTTGATCGACCGTCCGATTCGACCTTTGTTCCCCAAGGGGTTCATGAACGAAGTACAGGTTATTTGTACCGTTGTCTCTGCGGATAAGCAAAACGACACAGATATTGCTGCCTTAATCGGCACTTCAGCAGCTTTAGCCATCTCGGGCATTCCTTTTGCGGGTCCAATTGGTGCAGCGCGTGTTTCATATTCTGAAGATGCGGGTTACCAACTTAACCCAAGCTTTGAAGCTCAAGCCACATCAGATTTGGATATGGTTGTTGCGGGTACTGCTGACGCCGTGTTGATGGTTGAATCAGAAGCCAAAGAACTCAGTGAAGACGTGATGCTAGGTGCGGTGTTGTTTGCCCATGATGAAATGCAAGCGGTGGTTACGGCCATTAGCGAATTTGCATCACAAGCTGCGAAGCCAACTTGGGATTGGGTTGCTGAGCAAGAAGATGCCGCCCTTAAGGCCTCCGTCACTGCCTCCGTTGGTGATGCTGTTGGAGAAGCTTACCAAATCAGCGATAAAATGGATCGTTACACCCGCCTGGGTGAAGTTAAGTCACAAGCTGTTGCAGCCCTGTGCAGTGATAGCGAAGGGTCACCTTCAAAGGCTGACGTATTAAGTATGGTAAGTAAGTTAGAAAAGCACACTGTTCGTTCGCGCGTAGTGGCAGGTGAACCACGTATTGATGGTCGCGATAATAAAACAGTGCGTGGTATTAATGTTGAAATTGGTGCCTTAGCCAAGGCGCACGGATCTTCATTGTTCACTCGTGGTGAAACTCAGTCTATCGTAGTGGCTACCTTGGGTACCAGTAGAGATCAGCAGATCATCGACGCCTTAGAAGGTTCTCGCAAAGATCCGTTTATGTTGCACTATAACTTCCCTAGTTATTCTGTCGGCGAAACAGGCCGTTTTATGGGTCCAGGCCGACGTGAGATTGGACATGGTCGTTTGGCTCGTCGTGGTATTCAAGCCATGTTGCCAAGCCAAGAAGAATTCCCTTACACCATTCGTGTGGTTTCAGAGATCACTGAATCTAATGGCTCTAGTTCTATGGCCTCTGTATGTGGTGCTTCCTTAGCATTGATGGACGCGGGCGTGCCAATCAAAGCTCCTGTGGCTGGTATTGCTATGGGTTTGATTAAAGAAGATGCTGGCTTTGCTGTATTAACAGATATCTTGGGTGATGAAGATCACTTAGGTGACATGGACTTTAAAGTAGCCGGTTCCGCAGCAGGTATCACCGCTTTGCAAATGGATATCAAGATCCAAGGCATCACCGAAGAGATTATGGAAATGGCTCTTGAGCAAGCTCATGAAGCACGTATCCATATCTTGGACGAAATGAACAAGGTTATTGCGGTTCCTCGCACTGAATTGAATGACAATGCCCCCACCATGAAAACCATCAAGATCGACCAAGATAAGATCCGTGATGTGATTGGTAAAGGTGGCGCTACTATTCGTGGTTTGTGTGAAGAGACAGGCGCATCTATTGATATTGAAGATGATGGAACTGTGCGTGTATACGCTGATGACAAAGCGGCTGCAGAATTAGCTGAAGCTAAAATTCTAGAGATTACTGCAGAAGCTGAAGTCGGTGCCATCTACGAAGGTAAAGTGGAACGCATCGTAGATTTTGGTGCCTTTATTAACATTTTGCCTGGCAAAGACGGCTTGTTACACATTTCTCAAATCTCAAGTGAGCGTGTTGAGAAAGTCACTGACTACCTAGAAGAAGGCCAAACCGTCAAAGTTAAGGTTCTAGATGTGGATGCACGTGGACGCATTAAGCTGTCTATGAAAGATATGGAAGCCTAATTAGGCTGATTTAGTCTCAGTGAGTCTGAAACACTTCAGACTTTGACGAAAGCCCTTAAACCCGAAAGGTTTAGGGGCTTTTTTATACCCACAAGACTACTAATGCGTCGCATATGGTAATATAATGGTCGCCTTTAGATTCATACCTCCATCCATTCGAAAGGCATCCCCTTGACCCCAGTGCAACAGATTTCCTTAAAAAAACAAAATATTAAAATTGTTTTATTAGAGGGTGTGCATCAATCCGCAGTGCAAGCTTTGCAGTCCGACGGTTTTGATAACATTCATTTTTACACCACCGCCCTGCCAGAAAGTGAGCTGGTTGAAGTATTAAAAGATGCTCATTTTGTCGGCATTCGATCACGCACTCAATTAACTCGACAGGTATTAGAGCAAGCGCAAAAACTAATGGCCATCGGTTGTTTTTGCATCGGGACTAACCAAGTCGACCTAGCAGCTGCATTAGAACTAGGTATTCCTGTGTTCAATGCTCCCTATAGCAATACTCGCAGCGTGGCAGAGTTGGTCATTGCTGAGGCCGTATTGTTGCTGCGGGGTATTCCAGAAAAAAATGCTAAGGCGCATCGAGGTCAATGGCTTAAGTCAGCCCATCAATCGTTTGAAATACGTGGTAAAAAGTTGGGTGTTGTTGGTTATGGGTCTATTGGCTCACAACTTGGAATCATGGCTGAATCGATGGGCATGGAAGTCATATATTATGATCAAATCACGAAGTTGAGTTTAGGCAACGCCAATGCGTGTGGCAGCTTAGCAGAGCTTCTTGGTGAAGCCGATATCGTAACTTTACACGTGCCAGAAACACCTTCCACTCATTGTTTAATGGGTCCTAAGCAGTTTGCCCAAATGAAAGATGGGGCCATTATCATAAACGCTTCTCGTGGCACGGTCGTCGACATTGAAGCCTTGGCCAGTTGTCTTAACAATGGCAAGTTACTTGGGGCCGCTATTGATGTATTCCCCGTGGAGCCTCGCTCTAACAAAGACGAGTTCTTTTCTCCGTTAAGGGGCCTTGATAATGTCATATTAACGCCTCATATTGGTGGTTCAACGGTTGAAGCTCAAGTCAATATAGGCGTCGAAGTTGCCGATAAACTGATTCGCTACTGTGATAATGGCACTTCACTTTCGGCCGTTAACTTTCCAGAAGTGTCATTACCCAGTCATGAAAATACCCACCGTTTGTTACACATCCATGGCAACATGCCAGGTGTATTGTCGCAAATTAACAATGTGTTTTCTGAAAATAGTATTAACATTTCCGGCCAGTATTTGAACACGAACGAAAAAGTGGGCTATGTGGTGATTGACGTCGATGCCAGTTGCTCAGAACTCGCTTTAGGTAAGCTTAAACAAGTAAGTGGCACCATCAGCTGTCGTCTATTGATTTAACGATGCAGTGTTTTAACGCCTAGTGTTGTGCCTAAAAATAAAATATCTGCAGGACGCTGTGCAAATAATCCATTAGTGACCACGCCAGTAAGCTGGTTAATCTGTTGTTCGAGACCTTTGGGGTCAACAATATCTAAACCATAAACGTCTAGGATCAGGTTGCCATTATCAGTCATAAAATCCTGCCGCCATTCAGGTTCACCACCAAGGCCTACTAACTTGCGAGCCACATAACTTCGTGCCATAGGGATCACCTCTACGGGCAGTGGAAATTCACCTAATACGTTGACTAGTTTTGACTCATCGGCAATGCAAACAAAGGTTTCTGCCACGGCTGCAACAATTTTTTCTCGCGTTAAAGCCCCGCCACCACCTTTAATCAGCTGCAGATTTTCGTTGGTTTCATCTGCACCATCAACATAAAAGCTCATGTGTGGTACGACATTAAGTTCTAGGACATTGATGCCATGACTTTTTAGACGCTCAGCGGTGGCTTCAGAACTGGCCACTGCAGAATCAAAACTGTGTTTAATACCAGCTAGGGCATCAATAAAGTAGTTTGCAGTCGATCCAGTACCGACCCCAACAATTGATTCGCGCTTAAGTTGCGGCACAATATGGTCTATGGCGGCTTGGGCTACCGCTTGCTTTAACTCGTTTTGATTCATGGACAGGGTCAATTTAGATACTAATGTCATGATTATACAGTAATTTACCTCGCACAATGTAGACGCTAGTTGCTTCTACCATTAAGATGATCACCTGAGTTAGACGGTCTATGCGTTGTGAAAATATTTTACCGCACGAGAAAAACAATATGCCCCATCGTTATATTAAGAAAATTTTATCAGCCAATGTTTATGATGTGGCTGTTGAAACGCCTGTGAGCGCGGCGCGCAGCCTTTCGAAACGAATGGACAACAATATTCTGTTTAAGCGAGAAGACTTACAGCCGATCTACTCTTTCAAAATTCGAGGGGCCTATAACTGCATTTCTCAGTTAAGTCAGGCGCAGCAGGCCAGTGGTTTAGTGGCTGCTTCGGCGGGTAACCATGCCCAAGGTGTGGCCATGTCGGCTAAGTACCTAGGGATTAATGCCACCATCGTCATGCCTAAGACTACCCCAGACATTAAGGTGAGTTCTGTCAGAGCTTTAGGAGCTGAGGTCATATTACATGGTGATTCATTTGCTCAAGCCTATGCGTATTCATTAACCTTAGTGGCTAACCAAGGCCTAGTCTACATCCATCCTTTTGATGATGAGCATGTGATTGCAGGGCAAGGCACTGTGGCTGTGGAGTTATTGCGGCAGGTTCAAGGCCATGTTGACGCCATATTTGTGCCGGTGGGAGGAGGTGGATTAATTGCGGGCATGTCTGTTTACATTAAATACCTGCGTCCAGATATTAAGATCATTGGGGTAGAGCCCGAAGATGCTTGCTGTTTAAAAGTCGCCATAGATGCCGGTGAGCGGCTGATCTTGCCTGAAGTAGGTACCTTTGCTGAGGGAGTTGCTGTAGCCCAAGTGGGTCAGCTTAATTTTGAACTTGCCCAGCAGTATGTCGATGAAGTGATTACGGTCACCACCGACGAATTGTGTGCCGCCATTAAAGATATCTATGACGATACGCGTGCGGTAATGGAGCCCTCAGGGGCTTGTGCCGTCGCCGGCTTAAAGAAATATGTTGAGCGGGAACAGGCGAAAAATCAAACCCTTATTGCTGTCTCAACAGGCGCTAACCTAAATTTTGATCGGCTGCGCCATGTGGCTGAGCGAGCTGAGATAGGGGAAGGGCGTGAAGCTGTTATTGCAGCACAGATACCAGAGCGTGCGGGTAGCTTTAAAGGTTTTTGTAAAGCCTTGGGTGATCGCAATATCACTGAATTTAACTACCGGTATAGTCATGAGAGCCAAGCCCAAGTATTTGTGGGTGTGACACTTAAATCAGGCGAAGGTGGGCGTGAGCCACTCCTTGAAGAACTCTCAAGTGCCAACATCTCTGCTGTGGATTTGAGTGACAATGAAATGGCTAAAACGCATATCCGCTATATGGTGGGTGGTCATGCCGCGGTTGAGCATGAAGTGGTTTATCGTTTTACCTTTCCAGAGCGACCGGGTGCCTTACTCAAGTTTTTAGACACCTTAGGCCAGCCGTGGAATATTTCAATGTTCCACTATCGCAATCATGGTTCTGCCTATGGCCGCGTGTTGGTCGGCATGCAAGTGCCCCCATCAGACAAAGGCAAGTTTGAAGGCTATCTTGATGAATTGGGTTATGCCTTTAATGAAGAGACCCATAATCCAGCCTACCAGCTATTTTTAGCGCCTTAAACTCTAGCTTTGGCTCGTTACTGCGTCGCTGGGTAGGGTGATGTCAACTCGAAGGCCACCCTCAGCTCGATTGCTGGCTTCGATACTGCCCCCTTGTGCCCGTATAGCTTGTTCGGCAATCGCCATACCGACACCATAACCGCCGCTTTGTTGGTTGCGGCTGGCCTCCACCCGAAAGAAGGGTTCAAATAGGTGATTGAGCGCCTCTTCCGGCACACCTTCACCTTCATCCTCAATCCGAATGACTACCGTATCAACATAGATTTGCACCGTTAAAAAGATGCGGCTATCGTTAGGGGTGTAACGTATCGCGTTGCGTAATATGTTTTCTACAGCCCTAGACACCAATTCTGGCTGACCCGTGAGCAAGGTCTGGGCAGCTTGTTGAAAATGAATTTGATGTTTTGATTGAGCTTCAAATTGAGCATCTTGAGTGAGCTTCAAAAGTAGAGCACTTAAATTGTAGGTTTCTTGATCAGGGCTTTGACCAGTTTGTTCTAAACGCAGTAACGTGAGCACTTGATCAATTAACGCGTTCATGCGTTCTATTTCACGTTCAATGCGCTGTAAAGACTGGTGTTCTGTATCAGGCAGCTTGCGAGCCAATAACTCTAAGGCGATTTGCTGTCTAGCCAAAGGGGTTCTTAACTCATGAGAGATGTCTCTAAATAGCCTTTGCTGATTACTCACTAATAAGCTGATGCGTTCTGCCATGCGGTTAAAGGCCAGTCCAACTTCTCCAATTTCATCCTTTCTCCTACCCACCAAAAACTGCCATGGAGTCTCTGAATTGGGTAATCGGGTGTCTAGATTACCCCGGGCAAATGAGTCGGTCGCTTGTTTAAGCTTGCGCAAGGGGTCGGTGATCAGCCAAGTCACAAAGGCCGTCAGTAGAGCCACAATAATCAAGGCTGTAATAATCTGCAGCACGGGTAAGTGCTTTAACCAAGCGGGGTAGAGGCCATGATCATCACGATGGGCCACAAAAGTATAAATGCGATTCGTACTACTCGATATGCGGTAGGGCTGAAAGCCCTTTAAGTGGCGTTCTGATAGCCTATTTTGAGTCAGTGGTAAAACAAACTGAAGCCAGTTTTTGGGTAGATTAGCGACGCTAACAGGGCGAAGTTTTGAATCTAACATAAACGCCTTTACATCAAACTTTTGGTCAATATAACGTAACCAAGCAGTTAACTCAGCAGTGCCATTGGTTTCATAAATATCTGCGGCCTGGATACCTAGACGCACTACCCGTTGATATTGATCTTGGTCACGTTCTTGAAAAACAACTTGGGACAAAGTCACGACAGAAAAGATGGCAGCGATTAGTGTAAGCCAAAAAAAGAAAAATATTTTCCAATATAAACTGCGGAATATGAGTGGCCACCTAATCATTGATAACGTACTGGTATCCAACGCCCCGTATTGTTTTTATACGCGGTTCATCGGTTAAAAACGGTCCTAACTTGCGTCTGAGATTACTCATGTGCATGTCTACACTCCGGTCGTATAGTGCTAGTTTTCTACCCAATGCAGTTTCTGTTAGCTCTTCTTTACTGAGCACTTGTCCCGCTTTTTCCAGCAAGCTGGCTAAAAGATTAAATTCCGTACTCGTCAGGTCAAGTGCTTCACCTTGCTTGGATACCATGCGCGTATTATGGTTTAGTTCAACATCTTCTAGCACCACAATCTGGCGGTTACTGTTAGCCTGCATGCCTACCTTGTCCATTTCTACACGCCTTAGTATGGCGCGAATACGGGCAACAATTTCCCGTGGGTTACAGGGTTTTGGTAAGTAATCATCGGCCCCCATCTCAAAGCCAACGATGCGGTCTACCTCATCACTGCGAGCAGTCAGCATGAGTACTGGGGTTTTATGATTAATGCGAAATTGCTTGAGAAGATCAAGACCATTCATTTTAGGCATCATTATATCAAGCACTAAGGCATCGTACTGGCCATTTAAAGCCATGTTGAGGCCTTGCTCACCATCAAAGGCTTGATCTATTTCAAAATTTTCTAAAGCCAAAAACTCGCTCAATAATTCACTGAGTTCTTGGTCATCTTCGATTAATAAAATACGTGTTGTCATAACTTGAAAACCTCATTTTAGGCAGGACTGCGCCGCTTCAGCCCAGATTGTGCCACAGTTATTCGGTCGTTTTAGGCACAGATTGAAGGTTTTACAGATTTTTACGTGTTTACCGTTACACAACAAGGGTAACAATAAGTGGTGAAAGACTCCCCAAGGTGGCGATTCCGATGGTTGCCCTGAACCCGAAGGTTCAAGGTGGGAGCCCCTGCATAGGCGGAAGGCGTTCCAACAAGTGGACATGCACAAAGCGTATGCGAGAAGCACCCTGATTATATGAATCGGCTCAAGGACGTTATCGAATGTCGAGCACCACAGGGAGTCTGACCCCATTATAGGCTGCTGATTTTAAGAAGGGAACCCACAATGTGCATGCAAAACTTAATTTAGGGTATCTGTGACAGTCTTATCAAGTTGGGCTAAAGCCGTTTCTAAGGTCTCCAATTGCATCTGGGTATCTATTAATTCAGCGCTCATGTTGAGAGCTGCCATGACAGCCATGCGCTCTAGTCCCATGACTCGCCCACTTGCTTTAATGTTTTGCAGGGTTTTGTCTAACGTTTCTGCGGCTCGGCGCAAATTAGCTTCTTTACCAGAGGGACAAGTGAGCGTGTAGTTTTGTTCTAAAATGGTCACTTGCACTGCTTCTAAGTCAGTCATGCTTGGTTTCCGTTGTTTGTTCAAACAGGCTGATCAAACCATTCAACTCATCTTCTAGGGTTTGCTGGTGGGCTCGATTAGATTCCATATGGGTGTCTTGATCTAAGTTGTTAACAGCTTGTTGCTGTTGCAATTGTTGTTCTAACTCGATCACTCGCCGTTGCAATTGCGAGTGCTCAAGCGCTAAAGTGCGATGTTGGGTTAGCAACTGGTCTACATGATGTGCCAAGGCGCTGATAGTCGACATGTCTGGTCCAATTGAAAAGTAATCTACCCTAGATTTTATAGTAAATAACGCTACTGTCTAGTAGGTCCTCCAAAAGCTCTAGAGAATGGCGACAGCTCAGGTATAATAAAGGCCTAATTTGTTGCTTGAGCTAACCCCATGACTGATACCAAACCACAACTCAACTATGTATTTGATGATTTTGCAGACATGTTTGTCGAATTGGGGGCTTTTGGAACGCCTTCAGAATTACACGGTCTGTTGACAGGACAGTTGGCGGCAGGTGTGCGCGCTGATGCTGAGGCTTGGTTAGCGATGGTAGTGGCTCATTTAGATGTACAAGCCATTGAAGATGATGACGACAAAGCTGAGCTAGTGGTGCTTTACGATATGGTATTAGAACAATTAACAGAAGCAGATTTTGGCCTGCAACTCCTACTGCCCGAGGATGATGCCGAGCTTGCAGGCAGAGCAGAATCCTTGGGAGCATGGTGCACTGGATTTTTAAGTGGGTTTGGCTTAGGTTTTGACCGTAGTAAACAAAAGCTATCGAGTGAAATTACCGACGCCATGGAAGACTTAGCCAACATTGCTCAGGTGTCTTTTAATGCAGAAGACGAAGATCTAACGGAAGATAGCGCAGAAATAAGTTACGTAGAGCTAGTTGAATATGTTCGTTTGGCCGCCATGATGGTATTTGCAGAATTCAATTTGCTGGCTGAAAGTGGACCACAGAAAGTGCCACAACAACTACACTGAGCGCCACAGCAGTAACACTAAATGCTAAAGTAATGACCTTAGGGCAGATATCATGACTAAACTCGCCACCACAGAATACAACAATCGACGCCACGCTTTATTGAAAAAACTACCTCAAGGGGCGGTGGTGATAGTGCAGTGTGCCCCCGTGCATATCCGCAATGGCGACGTAGAACACGATTACCGACAAGACAGTAGCTTTTACTACTTGGCGGGCATGGTAGAGTCAAATGCGACCTTAGTGCTGGTCAATGGAGTGAATGGCCCATCCACCACTATATTCTGTGCTAGCAAAAACAAGTTACAAGAAATTTGGCATGGTCGACGTTTAGGGGTGGATGCTGCGCCGGATGTATTGATGATAGATCAGGCCTACAGTAACGAAAGTTTGGCTGATAAGCTCATAGACTTGTTAGATGACGCGAGCCAAGTCGTCTATAGCTTTAGCCGGGCAGACACGGGTGAACTAGTGCAACAGAGCCTTTCTATGTTGCGAAGATTGGCGCGTCAAGGCAAAATTTGTCCGACTCAACTAGCCGACCTAGATCCGTTAGTTAATGCCATGCGCTTATTCAAATCAGAGGCTGAAGTAGCTCAAATGACCGCCGCTTGTGCTATTAGTGTGACGGCTCACAAACGGGCCATGAGTGTCTGCAAAGTAGGCATGCACGAATATCAACTGGCTGCTGAATTACACCATCAATTCACCACCCAAGGCAGCCAGCGGCTGGCTTATGGTTCGATAGTTGCTGGTGGTGAAAACGCCTGTATTTTGCACTACACCAATAATGATCAAGTATTACAGGATGGTGATTTAGTATTGATCGATGCAGGCTGTGAGTTAGATCATTATGCTTCTGACATCACCCGTACTTTTCCTGTTAATGGCCGCTTTAGTGAGGCACAAAAAACTATTTATGAATTGGTATTAGCGGCTCATGAGGCAGCCTTGGCGTGCATTAAACCCGGTGCTGTTTATACAGATATGCAAGATGCAGCGGTGAAAGTGATCACTCAAGGACTCATTGAAATTGGCTTATTGACCGGTGAGCTTGAGCAAAATATTGAACAGCAAACCTTTCGAAAATTCTACATGCACAACATTGGCCATTGGCTAGGTATGGATGTGCATGATGTGGGTGTATACAAGCTAGATGGCGCGTCTCGTCCACTGATTGCAGGCATGGTCACCACGGTTGAACCGGGTATTTATATTGATCCAGAAGATTTAGATATTGCCCCTCAATGGCGCGGCATTGGTGTGCGTATAGAAGACAATATTTTGGTGACAGACCATGGTTACCGCAATCTTACTGCAAATTTACCAGTATCTGTGGCAGATATTGAAACTATAATGGCTAGCTAATGACTGAACATATAGAGCAACGCCCTGTGGGTAAGCAGTTTAATAATAGTTACGATATAGTCATTGTTGGCAGTGGACTGGTAGGGGCAAGTTTGTGTTTGGCTTTTGCCGGCACAGCAAAGGCCTACGGATTATCTATCGCATTATTGGATGCGGCACCAATTGCAGCAAACACTCCCTCGGCAGCGGGTGCTTTGGACGGACGTGCAACTGCGCTGGCTTTAGGTAGCCGTAATTTATTACATAGCATTGGTTTATGGCAGCACTTGGCACCCCATGCTCAGGCTATTAGCAATATTCAAGTGAGCGACCAAGGACAACCGTGGAAGAGTGAAATGCAGGCCGGTGATATGCAAACAGAGGCCTTGGGCTATGTACTGCAAAATCAGACGATGGGGCAGGTTTTCTTACAACAAATCACTCAACGGTGCAGTGAATTCGTACATCTAATAGACCAAGCCCAAGTTACTGCTATCGATAATGCATGTCAAAATAGCCACCTAGAATATCAGCGACTTGGGCAGGCTCAAAGCCTCACTGCCCAACTCATTGTGATGGCTGATGGTGGCCGCTCAGATTTGCGTGAACAACTGGGAATGTTTGATCAAGTGCAAACTTATGACCAAGTAGCACTGGTGGCTAATTTACAATTAGATCAAGATCATCATAGCCTTGCATGTGAACGGTTCACCTCATCTGGCCCACTGGCTTTATTACCCTTGCCTTGCTTCGAAGGTAAGCATCGGGCAGCCCTAGTCTGGACCCAGCCCATTGCTCGTCAAGGTGAATTACAGCAATTGAGTGATGCTCAGTTACTAGAAGAAATACAACAGCAGGTGGGTTATCCCATGGGTGAGTTTCTTGCTATTGGTGATCGCCAAGTTTACCCGCTGAGTTTAAGTGTGGCACAAGAGCAAGCGCGTCAGGGACTCGCGGTGGTGGGCAATGCTGCCCATACCTTGCATCCGATAGCAGGCCAAGGCTTTAACCTTGCCTTGAGGGGTAGCTTTGCACTGGCACAAGCGGTGCTCAAAGCATGTGAACAAGGCACGCCTATGGGTGACTTAACCAACTTAAATCAGTTCGTTGCTACCAGCCGGTGGGATCAAGAGCGTGTTATTAGTGCAAGTGACAAAGTGATGAAGCTCTTTTCTAGTAAGAAACCACATTACTCGGCGTTGCGCCAATTGGGTTTATTCACCATGCAGCAAATACCTGCAGTTAAAACTATTTTTACCCGTGCCGCCATGGGTTTGGATGTGCCCTTGTCCAAGGTCTTAGCCATGCCTCCTTTGGTCACTTCTAATTCCCGCAGCGCCACGAGAAAAGCTAATGAACCAGTTTGACGTTGTAATAGTGGGTGCTGGAATGGTGGGTGCTAGCCTTGCCTGTGGTCTTGTTGATGCCGGTTTTAAGGTCGCATTAATTGAGTCGGGTGCCTTAAACCCAGCCCAAGATTGGCTTCCAGGACAAGTGGATGCTCGTGTGTCAGCGTTGAGTTTAGCCTCTGAAAACCTATTAAAAAACCTTGAAGTTTGGCCACTAATTGAAAATATGGCGCGTTTTCAAGCCTATAGTGCCATGCATGTGTGGGATGCCTGTGGCACAGGTCAACTCGACTTTACCGCCGCAGAACAGCATTTACCATACTTGGGTCATATTGTTGAAAACTGCACCATCACTTCAGCGCTGCACCAAACCTTAGAATCCAAAAAATATCAGCTGTTCGAGCATAGCCAAGTGGTTGACATGAGTGCGCAAGAAATATCCCCTCGTTGTTTAACTTTGGCCAGTGGTGAACAAGTCAGTGCCACGCTAGTGGTTGGGGCTGATGGGGCCAATTCTAAGATTAGGCAATTGGCAGGGCTGCCCACCCGTGAGTGGGATTACCCTCATCACGCCTTAGTGACGCGAGTAAAAATAACCCAACCACACAAAAATACGGCCTGGCAACGCTTTACAGAGGACGGTATCTTAGCTTTTTTACCCCTCTCTAGTGCCATCGAAGAAGGCCCAGATACTCATTATTGTTCCATTGTGTGGTCGCGACCCAAAGCCCAAGCAGAAGCGATGCAAGCCTTGTCAGACGAAGACTTTTGCCACGCTTTGAGTCAAGCTTTTGAACACCGTCTAGGAGTGGTGACCGCCAGTGACAAGCGTTATGTGATTCCCCTTAGACAGCGTCACGCCAAGCGTTATGTGCAAGCAGGGCTAGTGTTGGTGGGTGACGCAGCACACACGATACATCCATTAGCTGGGCAAGGTGTTAATTTAGGCTTTTTAGATGTTGCCGCTTTAGTCGAGACGTTACAAAAGGCTCAACAACAAGGATATGCTATTTCCAGTGTTAAAACTCTAGAACAATATCAGTCGAAAAGGCGTGGTGATAATTTGCGTATGATGACCTTGATGGAGAGTTTTTCTCGATTATTTGCTAATCAACACCCCATGCTGAGTTTGCTCCGCAATACTGGCATGAACTGGGTACAAAAATTGAACCCGATCAAACAACATTTAGCACAACAGGCCATGGGTGTGGGCGCACACTTACCGCCATTGTCACAAGCCCCCAAACCAGAAAAACAGACCTAATAAGGACACAATTATGAGTAACTTACCTCAAGGCTTAAGCTTCGTTTCAAGCCATGAATGGATTCGCAATGAAGGTGATGGCACGGTCACTGTTGGCGTCACAGATTTTGCCCAAGAGCAACTGGGTGACGTGGTATTCGTAGAGCTACCAGATGTGGGTGCAGAACTTGTTGCTGAAGATGAGTTTGGTGTTATTGAATCAGTTAAAGCAGCTTCAGATTTATTTGCGCCAGTTTCTGGCGAGGTAATTGCTGTCAATGAGCAGCTAGATGATGATCCAGAATTAGTCAATTCAGACCCCTATGGCGAAGCTTGGTTGCTGCACATACGCTTAACTAACCCAGAAGAACTGGAACATTTATTAGACGCTGATGCTTACATTCAATTGTGTGAAGAATAAATGCCAGATCTAATATTAAAGTCAAAGTCAGATCGCCGTTTACGTCAAGGTCATTTGTGGATCTACAGTAACGAAGTGGACGTTAGTAAATCGCCCTTGCAAAATTTTCCAGCAGGCGAACAAGTGAATGTACTGGATGCTAAAGGTAAAGCCTTGGGTACCGCGATCATTAATCCTAAACAGCTTATTTGTGGGCGTTTGGTGAGTCGGCAAGCGCATGAACCACTTAATTTAGAACGCTTAGCCAAACGCTTGAAAGTGGCATTGATGAGTCGAGAAAGATTGTTTGAAGATCACTGCTACCGCTGGGTTTACGGTGATAGTGATGGCCTGCCTGGCCTAGTGATTGATCGTTTTGATCAGGTGCTTGTAGTGCAGATCTCTAATGCAGGTATCGAGTTATTACTTCCAAAATTGTTGGAAGCGATAAATCAAGTGGTGCCAAAGTTAAACATTTTGCTTAAAAATGATGGCAAAATGCGAGCCCTTGAAGGGCTCGATGAATACGTGCGCGTGGCGCAGGGTGAAGTGCCAAAACTGGTGCCCTTAAAAGAAAATGGGGTGAATTTTTTAGCCCCAGTGTGGGAAGGTCAAAAAACAGGATGGTTTTATGATCATCGACTCAATCGCCGCAGAGTGCAAAAGCTTGCCCATGGCAAGCGCGTGCTGGATGTCTTTAGTTACACTGGTGGCTGGGGTGTGCAGGCAGCAGTAGCAGGTGCCGAGGCAGTCATTTGTGTCGATGCCTCTGCGCAGGCATTAGATCTGGTAGACCAACAAGCAGCGTTAAATGGAGTGAGTGATAAAGTCAAGAGTCTTAAAGGTGACGCTTTTACGACCATGAGGCAGCTACACGAAGAGGGTGAGCGGTTTGATATGGTCATTATTGACCCACCAGCCTTTATTGCCCGCCGCAAAGACATCAAGGCGGGAGAGCTCGCCTACCAGCGAGCTAATCAGTTAGCCATGCGTCTATTAAAGCCCGAGGGCATACTGGTCTCTGCTTCATGCTCTATGCATTTGGAACGCACCCGTCTGACTCAGCTATTGCAAGAGTCCTGTCGTAAAAATGGTCGTTTGGGACAAGTGTTAGAGCAAGGCGGCCAAGGGGGTGACCATCCTGTGCATCCAGCTATTCCTGAAACTGATTATTTAAAGTCGGTGATTCTTCGCACCTGGTATGAAGCCTAGGCTTTTTCAAAGGGCTAAAGAATAAGTTAAACAATCCTCAGAAGCCTAACGCAGACTCATGATAGGCCAAGCATGAGCCACAGCATGAGCTTCAAGTTTGGCGTCTGGGTCCACTACCATCGGCTGATCCACTAAGCTTAATAAAGGAATGTCATTGTGGGAGTCGCTGTAGAAATAAGCGCCTTCTATGGTGTAGTCATGGTGGGCCATCCATGCATTAAGTTTGTCGATTTTACCGGCCTGAAAGCAGGGTGGGCCACTCAATCTTCCCGTATAGCGACCGTTTAAAAGCTCTGCAGGTGTGGCAATCAGGTGTGGGATGTCAAGGTATGCAGCAATGGGCGCTGTGATGAAGTCGTTGGTTGCTGTGACAATCACCAACACATCACCTGCATTGCGGTGCTGTTGCAACAAAGCTTGAGTTTTAGGCGCGATCATAGGAATCACTATCGTTTGCATAAACTGTTGGTGAATGCTTTCAAGTTCAGCTGCACGGTATTGCGTCAATGGTGCCAACACAAACTCAGCATAAGCACTCATATTCAACTTGCCTGCCACATAGTCTTGGTAAAAACTGTCATTTTTTGCACCATAGTCAGCGCCATCAACAAGACCCTGTGAGACCATAAATTCGCCCCATCCATGGTCGCTGTCGCCCGCCAGTAATGTGTTGTCTAAATCAAACAAAGCTAGCCTTTGTTGCATGGAAACCCCTATCTTAATGAATCTTAAAACATTATTTTAGCTCATTTCCATCTGCGGTTGTTGTTGCTGGTGGTTTTGTGGAACAATGGGCACAAATATATTTTGTATGGTGCAAAGCCGTGATCGATAAAGATGGTTTTCGCCCCAATGTAGGTATTATTCTGGCAAACTCCCATGGTCAAGTACTATGGGCAAAACGTTTGGGTTGGGATGCGTGGCAATTCCCTCAAGGTGGTATTGATGCCCATGAAACACCAGAAGAAGCCTTATTTAGGGAACTCAAAGAAGAAATTGGCCTGTCGCCAGAACACGTGGAAGTTCTTGCCTGCACTCGGGGTTGGTTAAGGTACCGCTTACCTAAACGCATGATACGCCAGGGGCAACAACCTTTATGTATAGGCCAAAAGCAAAAATGGTTTTTGCTACGCATGTTGGCACCTGATGCCACCGTTCAAACTGCAACCACCAACTGCCCTGAATTTGACTCGTGGGAATGGGTGAGTTACTGGTATCCGGTGGATCAAGTGGTGTCGTTTAAACGAGAAGTGTATCGACGGGCGATGAAGGAACTCTGCTTGCGTCATTCGCGCTTGGTTTATCATCAAGGTTTAGTCATACCCAGTCACACCAAGCGATCATAATGTATAGGTAGGAATCATAAATAATGCTCCACAGTCTGCGTAAAATAATCCAAGCGGTAAGTGCCGCAGAGGATTTGCAATCGGCCTTGAAATTGGTAGTACACCATGTTCGAAGAGCCATGCGCACTGACGTGTGTTCCATTTACCTTTATTTCCCACAAACTGATAACTACGTCCTCATGGCGAGTGAAGGACTTAATCAAGCGTCGATTGGCAAAGCTTTTTTACCCTCGGGCAAGGGTTTGGTGGGTTTAGTCGGCCTTAAGGCTGAAACAATCAATCTGACACGGGCTGCAGAGCATCCTAACTTCTACTACGTGCAAGAAACAGGTGAAGAAGCGTTTAATTCCTTTTTAGGCGTGCCTATTGTGCACCACCGTAAGGTGTTAGGTATTCTTGTAGTACAACAACGCGATGAGCGACAATTTGGCACTGATGAAGAGGCCATGTTGATCACCTTGTCAGCCCAGTTGGCAGGTTTTATTGCTCACGCGGAAGCCACCGGTGGTGGTCTAAGACAGGATACGCTAGCGGATGATGAGAGTCTTGATCTGCATTACGAGGGTGTTAGTGGTTCTGGTGGTGTGGCCATCGGCCATATTGCCGTTATCGCCCCACCTGCAGATTTAGATAAAGTACCAGATCGCAGATGTCGTAACCCAGAAGAACAGGTCGAGGCTTTTCAAACAGCCTTGGAGGCCGTTAGACGAAAAATAAAAATAGTCAGTCGGACCTTAGCGCGTAATCTAAAAAACCAAGAACAAGAGTTGTTTGAAGTATACATGCGCATGCTCGATGACAACGCACTTGCAGGCGAAGTGATACAACATATCCGCCAAGGCCAGTGGGCTCAAGGCTCTTTACGTCGAGTAGTGCAGCAGCACATCCAAGCCTTTGAAGCGATGGAAGATCCTTATTTACGGGAAAGGGCTTCAGACATTCGCGATCTTGGACGGCGCATATTAGCGGAACTACAACAAACCAACACAGAAGTGCGTGAGTTTGAAGATTCCACGGTGCTCGTGGCTGAAGAAGTGACGGCGGCAATGTTGGCAGAAGTGCCCGCTCACAAGCTCAAAGCTATCATTTCAACTTTAGGCTCGAATAACTCGCATGCGGCTATATTAGCGCGTTCTATGGGTATTCCCACGGTGATGGGTGCGGTTGATTTTCCCTATCGTCGCATGGAAGGATTAGAAGTCGTTATTGATGGCTACATGGGCAGAATTTTTCTCAACCCTAGCCAGGACCTGCGCCATCAATACGAACAAGCCATAGTTGAAGAAGCGTCGTTTACTAAAGAGTTAGAAATTCTGCGTGATGTTCCCGCACAGACTCGCGACAGTCACACCATACCTCTGTTAGTGAACACTAGCTTACCGTTAGATGTTAGCAGATCCTTAGCCCAAGGCGCTGAAGGTGTTGGCCTATACCGGACTGAAGTACCTTTCATGATTAAGGAGCGCTTTCCTTCAGAAGAGGAACAAACAGATTCTTATCGCACCCAACTGCAAGGCTTTGCCCCCCTGCCCGTGACTATGCGTACATTGGATATTGGAGGGGATAAGAACTTACCTTACTTCACCATTAAGGAAGATAACCCATTTTTGGGATGGCGTGGAATTCGAGTCACTTTAGATCATCCAGAAATATTTTTGGTGCAAATACGCGCCATGTTAAAGGCCAGTGAAGGTTTAGATAATTTACGCATCATGTTGCCTATGATCACTCACGTGAATGAAATTGACGAATCGATTCGATGGATTAATCAGGCTTACGCAGAATTGTGTGAAGAGGGTTACCAACTGGTCAGACCCCCCATAGGGGTGATGATTGAAGTTCCAGCAGCAGTCTATCAAGCCCGCCATATTGCTGAGCGTGTTGACTTTATTTCTGTAGGAAGTAACGATTTAACACAGTATATATTGGCCGTGGACCGAGATAACCCAGCAGTAGCAGACTTATACCATACCATGCATCCAGCAGTACTTATGGCCCTGCAGCAAGTGGTAACGGCGGCCAAAGCGGCGGCTATTCCGGTGAGTTTGTGTGGAGAACTGGCAGGTGATCCTGCTGGAGCTTTATTACTGATGGGCATGGGTTACGACAGTTTATCCATGAACGCAGCGAGTCTGCCAAAGGTGAAGTCAGTCATTCGTAACTTCACTCTTAGCCAATCCCAGGCGATGTTGCAACAAGCGTTGCAACAGGTCTGCGCCGATGGTGTGCAGGGTGTGATTAGAGACAATCTTAAAGCCGCTGGCTTAACCCGCCTACACAGCCGTTATGTGGGTAATTAAACGCACCCAAGGCGCCATAAATAGCCTTTTCTAGTGCGACGCTTAGGGTGTGAGTTTAAATGCCCGTTAAGGCATCGAATTACCCCATCAAATGTGCCAACTAAAATATTGCTCAGCGGGTCTTAATCCATCAAAACTGGTTTCTTGCACATCCATATGACCCAAATGGTCGCGGTATAAACTAATGCAGGTGCGGGTGCCATAAGCATATTCGGGGGCATCGATAAAACAAGCCGATAGACGCCTTTCCCATGCAATAGCAATGCCCGTGTTAGGCAAACTTTGGTCTGCGGCTATGCTTGTGTCTTGCATCATTTTTTGTAGTTGTTGGTGCTGTGGTGGCTGGTGTAAGGACCCTTGTAAAATTTTTTTGACATGCTCCACTTTGGGCCAATTACTGTTTAAACAACCATTACTCAAGCCGTATAAACCAGCTGCTAACACCTGCACTTCGGCTGCCTTTTCGTTGCTGCAAAAAACCAACTGTTGATTATCCCAAAGTAATAAATTAAAGCCCGCGAACTGGTCTGTTTGAAGTGTATGGGTAAACACTAAGGCACTCTTTTGTTGCTGTAAAAAGTCGATGGCTAGGTGCCCACGTGATTTAAAAGGTGTTAAATTATAATGAGCAGCCCGCCGAAAATTGGTCACTGCAGCCCAGCGGCCATCTTTGTGCAGAGCTAGCCAAGTTCCGCTGGCTTGAAGGTCCTTACCTGCTAATATTTCGATATCTGGCCACCAGTGCATACTTTGTGTTGGCCGCTGACGGAATTCATCTCGATTAGCCGCCATGATAAGGGGGTAATCGGCATTAAGTTGATGGGCTAATACAATGAGACACATGATAAATTGAGTATCCTAAACTTTGCGCTTATGCAGCTTAGCGTAGATAATAGCGTCTTTCTTCCCCAGATGTGAACGCATGATTTTTCTGGTTTATATGGTGTTTGGCGCGATCGCTGGGTTATTAGCGGGACTGTTTGGCATTGGTGGTGGTGTTATTGTAGTGCCAGCTTTAGTGTTGGCATTCAATCTGCAAGGAATTTCCCCTGATATCGTCTTTTATATGGCCATTGCCACATCTCTGACCAATATTATATTTACGTCTTTAGGTGCGATTAAAACCCACCATAAAAAAGCGGCTATAGAATGGTATTTAGTCAAACCGATTGCAGTGGGCATGTTGGTGGGCACATTTTTTGGTGTTAACACAGCGCTAACGATTCCAGCCATATACTTGCAAGCCAGTTTTGGTGTGTTTGCTATTTTTATGAGTTTAAGCATGATGTTTTCACAACCTACTGCCACTCAGCACCGCTTGCCGGGTAGTGTTGCTTTAGGCGTTACAGGGGCATTGATTGGTTGGATTTCCGCTCTGTTTGGTATAGGTGGTGGAAACTTGTTGGTTACCTATTTAACCAACCGGCGCTTAGTTATTCAAAAGGCGGTAGCCACAGCTAGCACTTGTGGATTTGCCATTGCGATTGCTGGCGCCACATCGAACGCAGTCATGGGTTGGGGCAACCCGGTGTTGCCAGTTTTCAGTTTAGGCTATATTTATTTGCCTGCACTACTGGGTTTGGTATCAACCAGTTTTTTGGCGGCCAACTATGGGGCTAAAATTGCCCATCAGCTGTCGGCGCGCAAACTTAAACGTTTATTTGCTTGGATGCTCTTAATCGTGGGTTTACGCATGTTAATAAGTATTTGGTATTAAGGAAGCACCATTATGTTGATTTTTCCCAATATTGATCCTGTATTAGTCCATATAGGGCCTTTGGCTATCCATTGGTATGGGGTGATGTATTTGGTGGCGTTTGCATCGGCGCTTTGGCTGGGTAATCGGCGCGCAGCCGCTGCTGGTTTTACCAAAGAACAAGTCAGTGATTTAATTTTTTTTGGTGCGTTAGGTGCTGTGCTTGGCGGCAGAATGGGGTATATATTCTTTTACCAATTTGAAGCATTTGTTGCACAGCCCACGATCTTGTTGAGGGTGTGGGAAGGCGGTATGTCTTTTCATGGTGGTTTATTAGGTGTGATTGTTGGCGTGATTTGGTTTGCGCGTAAATATAAGGTTCAATTTCATCGGGTATTGGATTTTGTGACCCCAATTGGGCCTATAGGTCTAGGGGTAGGTCGCTTAGGTAATTTTATTGGGGGTGAGCTTTGGGGTCGGCCTACTGATTTGCCTTGGGGCATGGTATTTCCCCATGTAGACAATTTAGCCAGACACCCGTCACAACTTTATCAAATGGTGCTGGAGGGCGTGATTCTATTTACCTTAGTATGGGTTTACTCAGCAAAGCCAAGGGCTGCTTTTCGCGTTTCGGGTCTATTTTTACTGGGTTATGGCGTGCAAAGGTTTGTGGTTGAATTTGCTCGTCAGCCGGATGCACATTTAAACTATGTGGCTTTTGACTGGATGACACAGGGGCAATTATTGTCGTTGCCTATGATTGCCCTCGGAATTTATTTAGTAGTGCGCAAGACCTCGATTAAAGGTTAAAATAACGCCTCTTTTTTCTGTTTTGATGTGGGCCTTTCATATGCAACAGTACCTTCAACTTATGCGCCACGTGCGCGATGCCGGCGCGTTAAAAGAAGATCGCACTGGCACCGGCACTGTAAGTGTATTTGGTTACCAAATGCGCTTTGATTTGAGTCATGGGTTTCCTGTTCTCACCACCAAGAAGTTGCACCTCAAGTCAATCATTCATGAACTGTTATGGTTTTTAAAGGGTTCAACAAACACCCAATACCTGACTGAAAATGGGGTGCGTATCTGGGATGAGTGGGCTGACAAAGATGGTGACTTGGGGCCTGTTTATGGGTCCCAGTGGCGCTCTTGGCCCAGACCAGAAGGTGGTCATATCGATCAAATTGAGCAACTAATCAGTCAGATAAAAAGTAATCCAGACTCCCGTCGATTGATTGTCAGTGCTTGGAATGTGGCTGACGTAGAGCGCATGGCTCTGCCACCATGCCACATGATGTTCCAATTTTATGTTGCCAATGGCAAATTGTCATGTCAGCTTTATCAGCGCAGTGCAGATATCTTTTTAGGTGTGCCCTTTAATATCGCCAGTTACGCTTTACTCACCATGATGGTGGCTCAGGTGTGTGGGCTTGAGGCAGGAGACTTTGTGCATACACTAGGTGACGCCCATCTCTACTCTAATCACTTACCACAGGTTGATTTGCAGCTGTCCCGTGACACTTTTCCGCTGCCAACAATGCATATTAACCCTGAGGTAAAGGATATCTTTGGGTTTAAATTTGAGGACTTTCAATTGCTAGACTATCAAGCACACGAACACATCAAAGGGGCGGTTGCTATATGACCATCGCCTTAATTGTAGCCGCCTCTGAAAACAATGTCATAGGCCGCAACAACCAATTGCCCTGGTATTTGCCTGGCGACTTAAAGTATTTCAAAGCCATGACGTTAGGTAAACCGGTGATTATGGGGCGTAAAACCTTTGAGTCTATTGGTAAACCTTTGCCGGGGCGAGATAATATAGTGATCAGTCGCCAGCACGATTACCCTGCACAGGGTATTAAATTAGTATCAAGCCTCAGTGAGGCTATTAGTATGGGAGAGCGCATCAATCTCATTAATGGTGCTGAAGAAGTGATGATTATCGGTGGTGCGCAGATCTACGCAGAAGCTTTAGATTTAGCTGATCGCGTTTACCTTACTCGGGTGCATCGCCATGTTGAGGGTGATGCTTATTTTCCGATTTTAGAAAACGCAGCATGGCATGAAATTGCACGTGAAGATGTGGCGGCAAAAGAACCGAATCCATTTGATTTTAGCTATCAAGTCCTAGATCGCATTAAGGCTAGCACTAGCAATCAATACCCCTAAACACTAATGAGGCAGGTCATGTACCCAGTCCTTGCCTGTGCATAAGGACTGGATTGTGAGCTCAGTCTAATAAGCTGAGATCACGCACTGCGCCTTTGTCTGCGCTGGTGACAGTCTTTGCATAGAACTTCAGTGCAGAGCTCACTTGACGTGGCCTTTCTGCCGTCGGCTTCCAGCCATCTTTGCCCTTAGCATCCATATCACTGCGACGTTGAGCCAGTTCATCATCACTCAATAAAACATCAATGGTGCGATTGGGAATGTCTATTCGTATGCGGTCACCTTGTTGAACCAAAGCTATGCTACCACCACCTGCAGCCTCGGGAGATACGTGACCAATGGACAAGCCAGAGGTACCTCCAGAGAAACGACCATCAGTGAGTAATGCACAGGCTTTGCCCAAACCTTTTGTTTTAAGATAGCTGGTGGGGTAGAGCATTTCCTGCATACCAGGGCCCCCTCTGGGTCCTTCATAACGAATGACAATGACGTCACCTTCTTTCACTTTGTCACCCAAGATATCAGCCACAGCTTGATCTTGGCTTTCACAAATGTAAGCTGGGCCTTCAAACAACCAGATGCTCTCATCGACACCGGCGGTCTTAACTACACAACCGTCTTCTGCAAGGTTGCCGGTAAGCACCGCAAGACCACCTTCAGTGGAATAGGCATGAGCCAAATTACGAATACAGCCCTCGGCACGGTCATCATCAACAGTGGGCCAGCGCGTGGCTTGGCTGAATGCAGTTTGTGTTGGTATGCCTGCTGGGCCTGCTGTGTAGAATTTTTTAACTGCGGCATCCTCAGTCACTGTAATGTCCCATTTAGCTAGGGCGTCCCCCATGGTTGGACTATGCACAGTGGGTAATTCTGCGTGAAGTAAACCTGCACGGTTGAGTTCCCCTAATATAGCGAATACCCCACCAGCGCGATGCACGTCCTCCATGTGATACTTTGGTGTACTTGGAGCCACCTTGCATAACTGCGGAACTTTACGAGATAGCTCATCAATATTGGACATATCAAAGTCAATCTCACCTTCTTGGGCGGCAGCCAATAAATGCAATATAGTGTTGGTAGATCCTCCCATCGCAATGTCTAAAGTCATGGCGTTTTGAAATGCCTTGAAACTAGCTATGTTGCGCGGTAACACACTTTCGTCATCATTTTCATAATAACGCTTACATAACTCAACCACCGTGCGGCCTGCCTCTAAGAATAGCTCTTCGCGATCAGCGTGGGTGGCTAATAAGCTACCATTTCCAGGTAAGGATAAACCTAAAGCCTCTGTTAAGCAGTTCATAGAGTTGGCGGTAAACATGCCTGAGCAAGACCCACAGGTTGGGCAAGCAGACCGCTCATATTCGGCGACCTCCTCGTCACTGGCGTTGTCGTCCACAGCGATAACCATAGCGTCCACTAGGTCTAGCTTGCGATCGCCAAGTTTAGTTTTACCCGCTTCCATAGGGCCACCAGAAACAAATACGCAGGGTATATTGAGGCGCATTGCAGCCATGAACATGCCTGGGGTGATTTTGTCACAATTAGAAATACAGACCATAGCATCGGCACAATGCGCATTTACCATGTACTCTGCGGAGTCCGCAATAATATCCCGTGATGGCAATGAATAAAGCATGCCATCATGTCCCATGGCAATGCCATCATCCACGGCAATCGTATTGAACTCTTTTGCCACACCACCGGCTTTTTCAATCTCTCGGGCAACTAATTGCCCCATATCTTTCAAATGCACATGGCCTGGCACAAACTGCGTGAAAGAATTACACACTGCAATAATAGGCTTTTGAAAATCAGAGTCAGTCATGCCTGTGGCGCGCCATAATGCACGTGCACCTGCCATGTTACGACCGGAGGTAGAGGTTTTAGAACGGTAAATGGGCATGGTGTAAGTGCCTTATAATTAATGTTATTAAAATTAATGTTGTTAATAAAGTTAAAGCAAAGCTTTGCTAAAGACTTTTGAACTGCGTTGGAAATTGTATAACGACTGCCTGCTAGTTGGAAGTTCGGCTAAGTCTGCTGCCACGAAACCGTTTTCTATAAACCAGTGTGAGGAAGCCGTCGTCAATACAAATAGAGTTTGTAGCCCCATGTGACTCGATTGCTTTTCAATGTGGCGCAATAGCACTTGGCCTCGGTCACCGCCACGGTAGTTGGTATCAATGGCCATGCAGGCCAGCTCTCCTTGGCGCGCATCATCGAAGGGGTATAAAGCGGCGCATCCAATAATCGCACCGTCTCGCTCGATCACGCTGAAGTAATGAATTTCTGACTCTAGTAATTCCCGCGAACGGCGGACTAAAATACCATCGTCTTCCAAGGGCCGAATCAGTTCCAAAATGCCGCCTACATCGTCAATACAGGCGTTACGAACTTGCTCATAGCTCTCTTTAATGACCATTGTACCTGAACCATCACGACTAAAGAGTTCGGTCAGAAGAGCACCATCTTCTTGATAGCTCAACAAGTGACCCCGTGAGACGCCAGCGTCACACGCTTTGGATAGCACATCAATATGCATGGATAAGTCTGTCCAACTATCACCACTGCTTTGATGTTGGTGCACAAGACGGTGACCTGCGCGGGTGAGTAATTCAATGACTTGTTCACCACGTGAGTTAGTAATGCCTTTGTCAGCCCCAAACACAATCAGTTTGTCGGCCTGCAAGCTAGCAGCAACACGCCCAGCAACTTGGGATGCAGCCAAATTAAAGGTTTCCCCTGTCGGTGAGTAGCCCAAGCAAGAAATGAGCACAAGATTGCCATTATTGAGCTGTTTACCAATGGCTTCTGCGTCAACCCGTCTAACCTCACCAGTGTAGGCAAAATCGACCCCATTTTTGATGCCAATGGGGCGCGCAGTAATAAAGTTGCCACGGGTTGTGCGAATCCGCGAGCCCTGCATGGGTGAGTTTGCTAAACCCATCGAAAAACGTGCTTCAAGTTGCATCGCCTGCCGACCTACGGTTGCTTGAACTAAGCTAAGTTGATCCAAATCTGTGATGCGTAAACCATTATGAAATTGACTCTCTATCGAGGCTTGGCTGCAGGCTTGTTGAATTTGTGGCCGGCTACCATGCACTAAAACCAACTTCACACCCAAACTATTAAGCAAATTAATGTCATGGATAGTATGGGAAAAATTGGCGTGGGCTAGGGCTTCCCCGGGTAAATAAATGACAAAAGTACGGTCACGATGGGCGTTAATGTAAGGCGCAGAGTGACGGAACCAGTTCACGTATTGCTGATTGGTTTCGATCACTTTAATTACCTATAGTTAAGAGAGATTTTAAAGATACTATTAAGCCGCGCTGCGGCCCTTGTGTCAATCACGCTGAGGGGGGTTATTTAGAAAAAGTCCACCTCAGTTTTTGGCTTAGGATCAATTTGGGGCGTGGGATGGCTAATTATGGGTAAACTAAGGCGAAAACGGGCACCACCATGGGCATTCGCAGAAGCCGCTACATAACCATGATGTGCTTGCACGATCTCTTTGACGATGGATAAGCCTAAGCCCGTGCCTCCCGCACCCGTATTGGTTTTACTGCTCTGAATAAACTTGTCAAAAATAGCACCTTCTTCACCCTCTG
>Ga0209304_1000085_pt1 | contig 62260 bp, 57 predicted proteins | sample COGITO_mtgs_1004_4_FD_184789 | JGI IMG/M metagenome (GOLD analysis project Ga0209304, IMG submission 184789) | Pelagic marine microbial communities from North Sea - COGITO_mtgs_100423 (SPAdes) (version 2) | ecosystem: Environmental > Aquatic > Marine > Epipelagic ...
AATTCTTCCTTTGTACACCAACTAGTCAATCCAGAGATTGCCCCAGAAACGATTGCTCAAGACCCAATCAATGTTGTTTTAGAGCGTTTAGAACAAGGGCTAAGTTGCCGCAGTCATGCCATTGTGCGGCCGCAAGATCTATTTGCACAAAATCTTGCGAGTCATAGGAAGAACGCCAAGGGCTGGGATATAACCGATGCCCCTACCATTGCCTTAATGCAATCAGCACGCGAGCATCTAAACCCAAGCTATTGGCAAGCGCAGCCGCTTGTGGCTCGTTTTGAAGGCACATTAGAAGCTCCTCACTGGGTCATTAATCCAGCGGTAGGCGGTGAGCGGGTGGGTCAAGTCCACATGAGCTCAAAAGAGCAGGTAGAAGCAGCGTTGCAAGTGGCGCCCCTAGGGCAAGCAGAATGGCTCGCCATGCCCCTAGCAGAGCGGGTGGCGTGTTTTGAGAAAGCTGCAGACTTGTACGAGGATAATGCCACAGAGTTATTTGCTATTTTAGCTAAGGAAGCCGGTAAGACCTGGCTGGATGCAGTGGGTGAATTGCGTGAAGCGGTTGATTTTGCAAGATTTTATGCCCAAGAAATGGCATCAGGGCCTCAGGTTCAAGGTCGCGGTGTGATCACTTGTATCTCACCTTGGAATTTCCCTCTAGCTATTTTTAGCGGTCAAATTTTTGCCGCACTGGCAGGTGGTAATGCTATTTTAGCAAAACCTGCAGGCCAAACTAATCTAGTGGCCTATAAGGCGGTACAGCTAATGCATGCAGCCGGTATTCCTGCTGCTGCGGTTCAGTTTTTACCTGGAGGCCCCCACGAAGTCGGTGTGCCTATTACCAGTGATGCAAGGGTCAATGGGGTGTGTTTTACGGGCTCTACGGCCACAGCACAGCACATCAACACGGCCATGGCGACTAACTTAGCCGCAGATGCGGTGTTGATCGCTGAGACAGGTGGTCTTAATGCCATGGTAGTGGACTCTACAGCCTTACCAGAACAAGTTGTGCGCGATGTGTTGGCTTCGGCGTTTCAAAGTGCTGGGCAACGTTGTTCGGCCCTGCGTATGTTGTACCTGCAAGAGGATATCGCTGACAAGGTTTTGCAGATGCTTTATGGGGCTATGGATGAACTCACCTTGGGCAACCCATGGCATTTACATACCGATGTAGGACCTGTAATTGATGCCCCAGCGAAAACTAAGATCGAGCAATATATTCTGCAACATAGCGTCGCAGGTCGCCTGCTCAAGCACCTCTCAGCGCCGACAAACGGTTTGTTTGTGGGCCCAGCTGTGATCAAGCTGAACGGTATCGAGGATCTTAAAGAGGAAGTTTTTGGTCCTGTTTTGCATGTGGCAACCTTTGCGGCGAAAGACTTAGATCAGGTTGTTAAAAGCATTAATGCTCAAGGTTATGGCCTAACCTTTGGTGTGCATACACGAGTTGACGCACGGGTAGAGCAACTTATAAAAGGCGTGCATGCAGGCAATACCTATGTCAATCGTAACCAAATTGGCGCCGTTGTTGGAAGTCAGCCGTTTGGGGGTGAAGGATTGTCAGGCACGGGCCCCAAAGCTGGTGGTCCACAATATGTCCAGCGTTTGCGCAAGCCTTTCAGAGTTAAGGCATGTGCTCCATCTGGCCATCTAGTCAGTCTAGATCAGGTGCAAAAAGCCATCGATTCGCTGCCGAGTAAAGGGCTTCTTGAGTGGCAAAAATGCAGTAATAGAGTGTCTGAGTTAACCCAAATTTTTGGATCACAAGCAAACCAATTAAAAGACTTATGCCGCAATCCAGTGCTGCTGCCGGGCCCAACTGGAGAATTAAACCAACTCAGTACCGTGGCTCGGGGTGTGGTTTTGTGTTTGGGGCCAAATAGACACTCTGCCTTACTGCAAGCACAAACAGCCTTAGCTCAAGGCAATGGTGTGGTCATGGTGGCTAATGATCTTAATCTACCTAAATGTGACTTACCCCTGGTGGTTATTCAAGGGCAGCTAGCCGCTACTGACATTGTAGCTTTGTCAGGCTATCATGCCGTAACTGCGAACAGTGACGCTGGTTATCAGAGGCAATTAAGGCAAGCCTTAGCTAAAAAAGTAGGGCCTTTACTGCCATTGATTAGCGAAACCGCAGACCCACAGCGATACACCATGGAACGCCATTTGTGTATTGATACAACTGCTGCAGGAGGCAATGCGAGCCTAATTGCAGCGGGGGAATAATTTTTTAACTCGCTGCTTGAGATTTTAAAACATGATACTAGGCGCTTATGGATTATTACTAAAAAACCATACGCGTTTTATCATGTTTGGTCTGATGACCGCTTTTGCCTCTTCTTTTGGACAGACCTACTTTATTGGTATCTTTGGTCATGCCATTCAGCAAGACTTTGCTATGAGCCATACGCAGTGGGGCAGCATTTATATGGCGGGCACCTTGTTGAGTGCTTTTTTATTGCCAATTACAGGTAAATTGATTGATCAAGTGTCATTGCAGCGTTACACGTTTTCTGTGGTCTTGTGTTTAGCTTTTGCCTGTTGGTTTATGACCCAAGTGCATAGTTTGGCTTGGTTAGTGATTGGGGTATTTTTGTTAAGACAGTTGGGCCAAGGGTTAATGAGTCATGTGGCTTACACCTCCATGGGTCGGTATTTTGAGCAGCAACGGGGCAAAGCCACAGCAATGGTGGCTATGGGCTTTGCAGCAGGTGAGGCTATATTGCCCTTAATAGCAGTCATGGCTATTGCTGCTATAGGCTGGCGTAGTAGCTATATGGGTGTGGCTTTGGTGGTATTGTTGATGGTTCTTCCTGCCAGCATGTGGCTGCTCCGAGGGCATCAAGGGCGTCACCAAGACTATGAACTCAACCTCAATCAGCGTGAGGCTATTGGATTGGGTCCCCAAGAGTCAGTGCATGACCTTGGTAAAAGTGTGGTCAGCATACAGTCTTGGCGCCGTCGAGATGTGCTTAAGGACTATCGCTTTTACTTAATTTTGCCAGGGGTATCTGCCTCCTCCTTGGTCAGTACAGCCCTATTTTTTCACCACCTTAATTTAGCTGATGAAAAAGGCTGGTCGCATACCTTTATGACGGGTAATTATCTTCTTTATTCAGTAATAGCCACGGCTATGGCTGTGGTTTCTGGTCAACTAATTGATCGGTTTAGTGCCCTAGCGCTTATGCCGTTTACTCTATTACCCATCGCAGCAGCCTTAATCATGATTAATTTAGTCGATAGTTATTGGGTCATCTGGGTCTATATGGTGCTCCTAGGCATAGGTTCTGGTTTAGCACAAACAGCTCAGTCTGCCCTGTGGCCAGAATGTTATGGGGTGCGTTATTTAGGGTCTATTAAAAGCTTATATTGGACCTTTGTAGTTTTTGCCTCAGCCTTAGGCCCAGTTTGGCTAGGATACTTGGTTGATCTAGGCTATAGTTTTCAGCAATCTGTGCTCACTATGGTGGTTTATTTAGTGTTGGCAACGGGCTTAATGATATTAGGGTTAAGGAAGTTTCGTTTAGCTTAGGCCATAGCATGGCTAGGTTTAGGGGCTATCAGCGAGTATAATGTGGTGCCGTTCAAGCTGTTAAAACTAATTTTTATTTTCTGGTAGGGCTTCTTGTGCTGTTAATGCTCGATAATTATGATTCGTTCACTTACAACTTAGTGCGCTATTTTCGCGAACTTGGGGCTGAGGTTGTGGTCTATCGAAATGATGAAATGAGCCTTGCAGACATTGAGCAGTTAGCGCCGACTCATATTGTCATTTCGCCAGGGCCGTGTACGCCCAACGAAGCGGGTATTTCCTTGGCAGCCATCGCTCACTTTGCGGGGAAAATACCCTTACTAGGCGTGTGCTTGGGTCACCAGAGTATCGGCCAAGTCTTTGGTGGTAAGGTGGTTCGTGCTAAGAAAGTGATGCATGGCAAAACGTCTATGGTACAGCACCAACAAACAGGTGTATTTTCGGGCTTAGAGCAACCTTTAAAAGTCACTCGCTACCATTCCTTAGTGGTAGAGGCGCATTCGTTACCTTCTTGTTTAGAGGCCACAGCTTGGAGCTTAAATGCACTGGGTGAAAAAGAAGCGATCATGGGGCTGCGTCACAAAACGCTTGATGTTGAGGGTGTTCAGTTTCATCCAGAATCAGTGTTGACGCATCAAGGGCACGAACTTTTGGCTAACTTTCTTAAGCGCTAAGGTGGTCTAAGGTTTTACCCTCATCACACAGCAAGGTCTTTGACTTTAATCAGTATTAATTATGGCCTCTGGTATCATCAATCAACAACGTTAGTATTAAATTCCTGACATCAGCTTAGATCTCATCGTTTTTTTTAGGTGCATTTAGGTGCTGCGACTGATTAACTAAAAAGACTAATTTATTTACTAAATGATGTTTATAAAGCCTGATTTTTTGTGGTGTTATTTGCTAGAGTAGAGTTTCTAAAATGATTGCAGTTGAACAAGGGTTCTCCATGAATATGCAACAGGCCATTGCGGCCGTTACTGAGCGACAAGACTTAAGCCAAGCCCAAATGCAGGCTGTGATGAATCTTATTATGACGGGCGAGGCCACGCAGGCTCAGATCGGTGGTTTCTTGGTGGGTTTGCGCATGAAAGGTGAAACTGTAGACGAAATTACGGGGGCGGTCATGGCCATGCGGGCACTGGCCTCAGGTGTCAAAGTGCATGGTGAACATGTCATCGATACCTGTGGTACAGGGGGAGACAGTTCAGGTATATTCAATGTTTCCACAGGCTGTGCCTTTATTGCGTCGGCCGCTGGAGCTCAAGTAGCGAAGCATGGTAATCGATCTATTTCTTCCAAAAGTGGAAGTTCTGACCTACTTGAAGCTGCGGGGGTAGACATTATGCTTAAGCCCCTGCAGGTGGAGCAGTGTATTGCTGACCTAGGAGTAGGCTTTATGTTTGCCCCTGCCCATCATAGCGCAATGAAGCATGCGATCGGCCCACGGCGTGAAATGGCAATTCGGACGCTATTTAATATTTTAGGCCCTTTGACTAACCCTGCGGGTGCGCGTCATCAGGTATTAGGTGTATTTAGTCGCCAATGGCAACGGCCCATGGCTGAGGTTCTGCGTCGCTTGGGCAGTAAACATGTGATGGTGGTGCATTCTGAAGATGGCTTAGATGAAATTAGTATTGCTGCACCGACCTACGTGGTCGAGCTCAAAGATGATGAAATCAATGAATACACCATAGATCCCAGCACTTATAACTTATCCCACACGAATTTAGAGGCGTTAGTGGTAGATGATGCATTGGCAAGTCTGAAATTAATTAAACAGGCTTTCGCTGGCCAAGCGGGTGCGCCATTGGACATGTTGTTACTCAATGCTGGCGCAGCCATTTATTGTGCAGACCTTGCTGTTGATTTGGCAGCAGGTATAGAACAAGCGAAGCGGGTGATTAATAGTGGCTCAGCACAGCGAAAGTTAGATGATCTTGTTCACTTGACGCAGGGGTTTAATGCATCATGAGTACCCCAACAGTCCTGAAGCGCATTTTAGTGCGCAAGCTTGAAGAAATTAAAGAGCGACAGCATCAGACCCCCATCGATCAATTAAAACTCAAAGTTAAAGCCAATCAAGTTGGCCCTATGGCCCCTCGTGGTTTTGTCAAAGCCATGCAAGCCAAGTTAGATCAAGGTTTGCCTGCTGTGATTGCTGAAGTCAAAAAGGCCTCCCCTAGTAAAGGGGTGATCCGTGAAAATTTTGATCCGGCACAAATTGCTGCCAGTTATCAAACGGGCGGTGCTGCTTGCATGTCAGTATTAACTGACGCTGACTTCTTTCAAGGCCACGAAGACTATTTGCAGCAAGCTCGGGCTGCTTGCAGTCTGCCGGTTATACGTAAAGATTTTATTGTAGACCCCTACCAAGTATACGAAGCGAGAGCCATTGGTGCCGATTGTATTTTACTCATCGTGGCGTGTTTGGAAGATCAACAAATGCAAGCTTTAGCCCGTTTGGCAGAAGATCTGGGTATGGACGTGTTAGTCGAGTCTCATGATGCACCCGAGTTAGCTCGTGCCCTCACTTTAGCAACCCCATTGATCGGCATTAATAATCGGAATTTACATACCTTTGACCTGACTCTGCAGACCACCTTTGATTTATTAGCCATGATGCCAAAAGACCGTATAGTCATCACTGAAAGTGGTATTCATACGCCTGCTGACGTTGTGTTGATGCAAAACCAAAATGTGAATGCCTTTTTGGTGGGAGAATCATTTATGCGCGCTGGTGATCCTGGTGCAAAGCTAGCAGAACTATTTAGCTCCTCGTAATTAACAACAATAAGAGACCATTACTATGAAAAACTGTACTCCTGTTGACCCAGCTAAAACCAAAGCCAAAGCAATTGACTTAATGCACCCCAAACCCTTTCTGCGTTCGCTAAAAGCCGCCTTGCTGACGGCTCTTGTGGCCCTGGCATGGGCCCTGAGCTCTACTTATGTGTGGGCTAATGCTGATCAAATACTTGGCTCATGGGTCACACCAGACGATAAAGCAGTGGTTGAAATTTATCAGCAAGAAGGTCAATATTTTGGTAAATTTATATCCTTAAAAGAGCCTAACTATGGTGCAGACATGCAGATGGAAGGTTTAGAGGGACAACCAAAAGTTGATCGTAAAAATCCAGATGTTACACAACATGAGCAACCAATTATTGGGCTTGTAATGCTTCAGGGAATGGCTTACACCGTTTCAAAACAGGGTAAGCAGACATGGCAGGGTGGCACCATTTATGACCCAAGCAATGGTAAATCGTATAAGTGCACGATCAAACTTAATGCTGATGGCACGCTAGATTTAAGGGGCTATATAGGTATTTCTTTGTTTGGACGTTCTCAAACTTGGCGTCCCCAGCAGGGCTAGTCTTCGATCAATCTGAATATTAGGCAATAGAACAATGATGCAAGCAAAAGTAAGTTGGGCCGGTGGTGTGAGTTTTACCACTGAATCAGGTTCGGGTCACACGGTGACAGTGGATGGTCCACCTGATTTGGGTGGTGAAAATCGTGGTGCAAGGCCCATGGAATTAATCCTTATGGGGTTGGGTGGTTGTGCTTCCTTCGATGTGATGACCATTCTTAAAAAAACGCGCCAAGATGTCACCGATTGTGTGGCACATTTGACTGCGGAGCGGGCGGACGCAGTGCCGGCTGTGTTTACTAAAATCCACCTTCATTTTGTGGTGACTGGGCGTCATTTAAAAGCCAAGCACGTGGCCCGTGCTATTCAATTATCTGCTGAGGAGTATTGTTCTGCTTCTTTGATGCTTGAAAAGGGCAATGTTGCCATTAGCCACGATTACGAAATTACAGAATTGGATACTTAATTGAACTCATCTAATGCAAATTTAAAACGCTTTTGGTCACCCAAAGTACACGATTTGTCACCCTATGTGCCAGGAGAGCAGCCTAAGTTAACGAACTTAGTAAAGCTTAATACCAATGAAAACCCATTTCCACCTTCGCCCAAGGTTTTTGTGGCCATACAAAATCAACTGAATCAATCATTGCGTTTGTACCCAGACCCTAACGCCACTAAACTGCGCCAGTGTTTGGCAGATTCCACAGGCTTAAAAATTGATAACGTATTTGTTGGTAACGGGTCTGATGAGGTTTTAGCCCATACTTTTCAGGCCTTGCTACAGCACAGCGAACCCTTGCTCTTTCCTGACATCAGTTATAGTTTTTACCCCGTATACTGTGGTTTGTATGGTATTAAAAAGTGCGAAGTGCCCCTGTCTGAAGATTTGACGATTAATGTTTCTGATTTCTCGCAGCCTAATGGTGGAGTGATTTTGCCCAATCCTAATGCACCCACAGGCGAGTTACTGAGTTTAATGGACATCCGACAATTGTTAATGGCCAATTCTAATAGAGTGGTCGTGATTGATGAGGCTTATATAGATTTTGGTGGCCAATCAGCGGCTCAATTAGTCCCCGAGTTTGATAACCTTTTGGTGGTTCAAACTCTATCTAAGTCACGTTCATTAGCGGGTTTAAGGGTTGGCTTCGCATTGGGTCAAAGTCACCTTATAGAAGCCCTAGAAAGAGTCAAAAATAGTTTCAATTCTTACCCGTTAAGTAGTGAATCTCAAGCCGGAGCCATAGCGGCAATAGAGGATGTGAGTTACTTCCAAGAGACGTGCCAAGCTAATATTGTACAGCGGGAAAAACTATCAGGGCAGCTAAAAGCGTTGGGTTTTAGTATGACGCAATCCTACGCTAATTTCTTGTTTGTTACCCATGAAACCCTAAGAGCGCAGGAGATTGCAGCCTCTTTACGAGAACAGGGTATTATCATACGCCACCTCACGAGTAGCCCCCGTATTAGTAATTATCTGCGCATCAGCGTCGGTAGTGTGGTTGAGTGTGAGTTATTAGTGCAGGCGTTAACAGCCATGGTGACAGCTAGTTAGCCTTGCTTAGCTGCCGCCATTACTCAGCTCAGGTGCCAAATGCTCGGCCACCCATGAGATGTAAATGAATGTGATAGACCACCTGCCCCCCATCTGCATTGCAGTTCATTTGTACGCGATAACCGCCGTCTGCGATACCGGCTTCCTTAGCCAGTTGAGCTGCAGTGAGCATCATGTGCCCTAGCAATGCTTGATGCTCAAGATTAGCGTCGTTGAGTGTGGCAATGGCCTGTTTAGGAATGATCAAATAATGCACGGGGGCCCTGGGAGCAATGTCCTTAAAAGCCAAAACAAGCTCATCTTCATACACGATGTCAGCTGGAATTTCACGACTGATAATTTTGTCAAAAATAGTGTTCATAGAACTCACTGCCTCGGCTAATTAATGGAGTTGCTCTCGGGCGATGGCCCGATAGCCGATATCACGGCGGCAAAACTTGCCTTCCCAAGTAATCTGATCAGCCAACTCATAAGCCTTATGCTGGGCTTCACCCACAGTATCACCAAGTGCTACAGCGCAAAGGACGCGCCCACCGTTAGTCGTGACCAAGCCCTCATCATTGAGGCTAGTTCCAGCATGAAAAATCTTACTCGTTTGACCAAACTCCTCAGGGAGGCTAATGACGTCACCTTTAGGGTAAGCATCAGGGTAACCTTTGGCAGCGAGCACCACGCCAACGGCTGGACGACTGTCCCAATGCGCGATCGTCTGGTCCAGCACCCCCATGGTGCCTGCCACACACAATTCGACAATACTATTCTTAAGACGCATCAGGATGGGCTGCGTTTCTGGATCACCAAAACGGCAGTTAAATTCCAACACCTTTGGGGTACCGTCGGAATCTACCATGATGCCAGCGTAAAGAAACCCTGTATAGACATAACCATCGGCAGCCATGCCGTTAACCGTTGGCATAATGACTTCATCCATAATACGTTGGTGCAAGGTCGCATCAACCACAGGGGCGGGTGAATAGGCCCCCATGCCACCCGTATTGGGCCCAAGATCACCTTCATCTCGTGCCTTGTGATCTTGGCTAGATGCAAGTGGCAATACGTTTTTGCCATCTGCCATAACAATAAAACTGGCTTCTTCACCCACTAAAAACTCTTCAATCACGACGCGATGCCCGGCCTCACCAAAAGTGTTGCCAGCCAGCATGTCCTCGACTGCTGCGCACGCTTGCTCAATGGTGTCAGCTAAAATAACCCCTTTTCCTGCAGCAAGTCCGTCTGCTTTTATAACGATGGGCGCGCCTTGTTCATTAATGTACGCAAGCGCAGGTGTGACCTCCGTAAAGGTCTCATAGCGAGCCGTGGGTATACCATGACGTTGCAGGAAATCTTTTGCAAAAGCTTTTGAACCTTCCAGTTGTGCTGCGCCCTTTGTAGGGCCAAAAATATCCATGTTGGCGGCCTGAAATAGGTCGACTATACCGGCAACAAGAGGTGCTTCAGGCCCCACAATGGTTAGGTCTACATTATTATCCTTGGCAAAGGTTAATAGACCATCAATGTCCATTACATCAAGGGACACATTTTTAGTTTTCTTTTCTAACGCAGTGCCAGCGTTTCCTGGGGCGACAAATATTTTGTGCACACCACGGTTTTTTGAGGCCTGCCATGCAAGTGCATGTTCGCGGCCACCGCCACCTATAATTAATACATTCATGTTGGATCTCGTTGCCTAAATTGCGACTTAATTTATTGCTTATTATCAATGACGGAAGTGGCGCATACCGGTAAATATCATGCTGATATTGTGCTCGTTGGCTGCAGCAATGACTTCCTCATCCCGCATGGAGCCGCCAGGCTGAATAATCGCACTAATACCCGCTGCTGCAGCGGCATCAATACCATCTCTGAAGGGGAAAAAGGCGTCAGAGGCCATGACTGAGTCCTGTACTTCTAAGGCTTCATCACTGGCCTTAATACCAGCAATTTTAGCACTGTAAATTCGGCTCATTTGGCCGGCTCCAACACCAATCGTCATGCCCCCTTTGCAATAGACAATGGCATTGGATTTAACATATTTTGCTACTTTCCAAGCAAACTGTAGGTCGTGCATTTCTGCTTCTGTTGGCATGCGCTCACTAACAATCTTTAGATCAGCTTCTAGTATCTGTCCTAAATCACGGTCCTGAACTAATAAACCACCCGTGACACGTTTGTAGTCAAGCTCTGGCGTATGCAAGTGGGGGAGTTTGCCACAGGTTAGTACTCTTACATTGGGTTTGCGAGAGAGGGTTTCTGCAGCTGAGGCACTAATGCTTGGGGCAATAATAACTTCGACAAACTGACGGTCAATAATGCGTTGAGCTGTGCCTGCATCGAGTTCACGGTTAAAAGCGATGATGCCACCAAAGGCAGAGGTCGGATCAGTACTATAAGCTTTTTCATACGCTTGCGTAATTTGGGTACCCACAGCCACACCGCATGGGTTTGCATGTTTCACAATCACACAAGCAGGATCTTGGAACGATTTTACGCACTCGATGGCAGCATCTGTATCAGCAATATTGTTAAAAGAAAGGGCTTTACCCTGAACCTGGAGCGCCGTTGACACACTGGCTTCCTTGGGGTCGCGTTCAATATAAAAAGCAGCATTTTGATGTGGATTTTCACCATAACGCATGTCCTGAACTTTTTTCAGCTGGGTGTTAAAGGTACGCGGAAACTTGGAGTCAGGATTGTGTTGAGCGCCTAAATAATTAGCGATAGCGCCGTCATACAAAGCCGTGTGTTCAAAAGCTTTACAGGCTAAATCTGTGCGCGTGGTTTGGCTTAAACCTTTGTTTGCGGTAATTTCTGTGACAATATCAGCATAGTCAAAAGCATTGACGACAACGGCCACATGTTTGTTGTTTTTCGCCGCTGAACGCACCATGGTTGGTCCGCCAATATCAATATTTTCAATGGCCATATCTAAGGTGCAATCGTCACGCTCAATGGTCGCCTTGAAGGGGTATAGATTAACCACCACTAGATCAATTTCATCGATGCCATGTTGCGCCATTATGGCGTCATCCTGACCACGGCGACCTAAAATTCCACCGTGTATTTTTGGATGCAAGGTCTTCACTCTTCCATCCATCATTTCTGGAAATCCAGTGTAATCGGATACCTCGATCGCCGTCACACCTGACTCATTTAATAACTTGAATGTACCTCCAGTAGAGAGGATTTCTATGCCCAAGTGGCTCAAGTTTTTGGCAAACTCTACAATACCCTGTTTATCTGAAACGCTAATAAGAGCGCGGCGAATGGCGTGTGCTTGTGACATGAATGTATCCTTTTAACTGCCGGGGTTGGTACTGTTTAAAGTAAATCGTACTGTTTTAATTTTTTGCGCAATGTGCCTCGATTGAGACCGAGTAAAGCAGCCGCCTTCGACTGGTTATCTTGTGTGTGCTCCATGACACACTCGAACAAAGGGGCTTCCACCTGTTGCATGAACAAGTCATATAGAGCATTGGGTTGCTGGCCATCAAGCTCATCAAAGTACTGAGTTAACGACTGCTCGACACTTTGTTTCAAAGACTGAGGGACTTGCTGTGGGTCGATGGCAGGGTCATTGTCATGTTCATTAGCAGGGGTAGAGTCATTCCTAGCTTGGGCGATTAGGCTGTTGGGCAAGCTGTGCACGGGTTTTTTAATGTCATTATTCATAGTTTCAAGCAGCCTGGTTTTCTGTGCTGGTAAAATAGTGGTTTAAAAAGTCAAGTTGGTGCAGGGGGTCTTTTAAGTGATTAAATTGTTGACGCAGGGCTGGTTCTTGTTTGAGGTACCAGCCAACGTGTTTGCGGGCAATCCTAGGGCCCATGATTTCCCCATAGAGGTCATACAAACCATATAGGTGTTGCTGTAGTACCTGCCAAATTATTTGATTACTTGGTTTTTTGAGGGGTGTACCATGTTCTAGGTGATGATGTATTTGTTGGAATAGCCATGGGTTCCCTTGTGCACCTCTACCTATCATTAGACCATCGGCATTAGTATAAGCAAGGATGTTGGTCGCATCTTCTGCGGTGTTAATGTCACCATTAGCAATCACAGGAATGTCTAGAGTGTGTTTAATGGCAGCAATAGTGTCGTATTCTACAGCACCCTTAAAGCCACAAGCACGGGTTCTTCCGTGCACTGCGAGGGCCTTTATACCGGCATCTTGGGCAATGTTCGCAATATCCAAACCATTACGTTGCTCCGGACTCCAGCCCGTGCGTATCTTTAGAGTGACAGGCACATCAACCGCAGCAACCACTGCAGTCAATATGTCTTTAACTAACTGAGGATCCCTCAATAAGGCTGAACCTGCAGCTTTTTTTAACACTTTTTTGGCGGGGCAACCCATGTTGATATCAATGATTTGCGCTCCAAGGGCTACATTAGCTTGAGCTGCATGGGCCATTTGAGCTGGGTCACTGCCAGCAATCTGCACACTAATAGGAACACCGTCATCAGCATGGGGTAGGCGCCGTTGAGACTTTTGCGTATGCCACAATGATGTATCTGAAGTGAGCATTTCAGCTACTGCTAAGCCTGCACCGAGTTGTCGGCATAAATGCCGAAATGGACGGTCAGTAATGCCAGCCATGGGTGCCAATATCAACCCATTTTCAAGTTGATGGGGCCCAATGGCAAAGCCATAAATAACGCTAGAGTGATTCATTACAAGTTAAGAAAGTGCCTAAAATTGCTTGAATTGAGGTTTAAATTAAAGGAACCTATTGTACGAGTTGTACGTTTTTTGTTCAACTGATCTGGCAGTGTAACTGGCTATATGAGCTCACATTAAGGCCTTAATCCGCAATTTAAGTATTTTTTGATGCAAAGGGTTTCTATATGTTGTGACCTATCTTGAACCCATCGAGGCGACCTTTAATTTATAGAGCTAAATATTAGTACAGAAAGTGAACTATGTTAGACTGCCTTCAAGTGCTAGTATTCAGCACTCTAAAAGATGAATAAGCTGTAGTAGTAGACTGAAATCTTGCAGGTAACGTGCTTAATCTAATTTAATAAAAGGAATAATTATAATGACACTTTATGAAAAACTTGAAAAAACGTTTGACGATAAAAATGTAGAAGCTTATTTAGATTTGCTGCATGATGACTTTGTAGTTGTGTTTCACAAATCAGGTAACAGTTTCTCTAAAAGTGAATGGGGTGAAATGATGACTGGTATGATGGCCAATGATAAGTTTATTCGAGACTCATCTCGCTGTATTTATGAGAACGATGACATTATGGTGCAACACATGTTCATGTCTTACCCAGACGACACGAAAGAAGCCGTTATGGCTGTTGCTATGATTAAAGACGGCAAAGTGATTCGCTTCGAAACTGGCGCGACATCCTTGAATTAAGATATGCCTTTGGGGAGTTCACTGACTAGTGAGCCCCCACTTATGCTTTGGGTCAGGGTAATAGCAACATTCGGTTAAAATGCCATTGGGTAATGCTTGATTAGAATATTAATGCTCATCCCAAAACAAACGATCACCACCACTGGTTTTATAAGCCTTGCACCTTTGCTCATCACCATGCGGGCACCAATGGATGAACCTAATAATTGGCCTACGGCCATGACTCCGCCAATAACCCAAGCCACCTCTCCAAATATGATGAAATAGAGTAAAGCAGCAACGTTGCTGGTTAAGTTGAGTATCTTGGCTTGAGCTGTGCCTTTTGAAAGTCCAAAACCCAACACTGAAACGAAAGCGAGAGCCATTAAACTGCCTGTTCCTGGACCAAAGAAACCATCATAAAAGCCTAATAATGGGCATAACACGAGCATGAAGCAGAGTCTTGATAATTTCTGCTGCTTTTGTTCATCGTTAAAGTTTGGGGAAAGCAGAACGTAGAGTCCCATGGCCATCAAAAGAAACGGCAGAAATAGGACAAGTTTGTTCGAGTCAATTTGCAATAACAACCAACTCCCTAACACTGAGCCAATAAAGGTGAGAGTGATCATTCCTTTCATTTCATTTAAACAGACAAACTGAGTCCTGACAAAATAAAGCGAAGCCACAAAAGTACCCATAGAGCCTTGCAGTTTATTGGTTGCGATGGCCATGGAGGGCGACATGCCGGTTAGGAGTAAAGTGGGCACAGTAATTAACCCACCGCCACCGGCCAAGGTATCCACCCAACCCGCAACCGCTGCAATTAAAAAAAGTAACATTAATAGTTCTAGGCTGGGCATAAAATAAGTCCTACGCTAATGTCTAACCCCTGAGCCCCTGAGCCCCTGAGCCCCTGGCCTTGAAGTTTAGCTTCCGTTAGAGTGGTGTGGCTAATAAATATTTCGACAAAGCCAAACCAATGACGCCTAACAAACACACCCCAAGCCACTGACGCACCACTTGGGCATCACGGGTAAGCATGAGCTTATGAAATTTAAGTCCCAGCATATGGCCACAGGCCGCCGGTATCAAAAGTGCCAAGGACCACTGCCACTGTAAATCTACCCCAGCAATAGCAAAGGCTAACATTTTGATGACAACAAGGATGAACCACAAAACAAAGAGGGTATCACGGTAGGCTGATATGGCCATTTTTCGAACGGCTACGGCCACGATGAGGGGTGCGCCAATTAATGAAGCGCCACTAAAATAGCCGCCAACAATATATAGTAAACGATCGACCCACGGAGATTGACTCTTAATCTCCCATTTAATAATCCAGGTGACTGCATAAAAACCGGTAATGGCATAAATAAATGCCACCATCCATTGGGTGGGTAAGCTCAGTAATCCTATGACGCCGATAAGTTTAGGGACCATCATCCAAGTTAATGATTCCCTCAAAAACCCATGGTCGACGTGTTTGAAGCGCAGGCCTGTGGTGATGCCAGAAAAAATAAGTAAGTGGGTTGCGATAATAGGTAAAAAGAATAATGGCTTGTCAGTGACTAAGAGCATCAAGGGCAGGGCGAGAGCGGCGCCACCAAAGCCTAAACCAGCGCGCACAAAACCAGACCAGACAAAAATACCGCTAATGACTAGGATTTGTGTGCTACTGAAATCCATAAGATATTAGCGCTTTATGCCGTCAATACGAACCCACTCGTCTTTAGAGGCGACCGTGTGCATATCAAACCATGGTGAATAAGCCTTAACCACAGCATCAGCCTGTTGTTCAAGAATGCCAGATAAGGTGATTAATCCCCTGGCTTTAGTGAGTTCAGCCAAGTGCGCAGCCATATCAATCAATGGGCCCGCTAGAATGTTAGCAAGCATGACATCTACCGCCTCTTTGGGGGTATTTTCAGGTAAGAAAACAGGAATAGCTTGTGCCGCAATACCGTTGCGTTGGGCATTGTCTTTGGTGGCAGTGAGCGCTTGCGTATCGTTATCTACACCCAAGACCCGTTTTGCGCCCATGAGCATCGCGCCAATAGCTAAAATGCCTGAGCCACAACCATAATCAATCACTGTTTTACCTTGCCAATCTTGCTCTGCAATCCATTGTAAACACAAAGCTGTAGTGGGATGACTGCCCGTACCGAAGGCTAAACCTGGATCCAACATAAGGTTAACTGCCATGGGGTCTGGAACCGGTTTCCAGCTTGGGCAAACCCACAAACGACTGCCGAATTTAAGTGGCTCAAAACGATCCATCCACTGCCTTTCCCAATCTTTGTCTTCGAGAATTTCGAGCTTATAATTTGGAAATGGTGCGTTTGCAAAAGTGGCTTTCCAACCGTTACCTAGGTAATCTAATAACGCATCAGCATCTGTGTCAGCTTCGAACAAACCCATGACCTGCGTATCCTGCCACAATGGCGTGGTACCCTTAATTGGTTCAAACACCGGTTGGTCTGCACCATCCAGCATGCTTACAGCCCCTGCACCACACAGAAGTAACATATCTTCCAAAAATTCAGAATTTTCGGGGCTAGATGATAAAGTAAGTTGTACCCAGGGCATTTTGACCTCTATAGACTAATGCGTGTGATATTACGGCGATAAAAAAGGGCTAAAGCAGGGCATTCACTGAATGTAAATGCCTTCACTTTGCCCTTTTAACTTTACTTTAATTCACTAGGTCCAAGCCACCCATGTTCAAGGTCAACCTATAATCTCAAGGGTATTTTGGCTAGGAGGCCAAAAAGAACGCAGATTTAAAGTCCTAGTTTTTTCTCTAGGTAATGGATGTTAACGCCCCCTTCAGCAAACAATGCATCTCGTACAATTTCTTTTTGGAGGGGGATATTGGTCTTAATGCCGTCAATGATCATTTCATCTAAAGCCACTTCCATGCGTTTTAACGCTTGTTTGCGGGTGGCGGCGTGGGTAATGACTTTAGCAATCATTGAGTCATAAAAAGGCGGCACTGTATATCCACTGTAAATATGTGAATCCACCCTGACCCCCAGACCTCCAGGGGCATGGAACTGTGTGACTTTGCCTGGACTTGGCATAAACGTCTGGGCATCTTCAGCGTTAATTCGACACTCAAACGCGTGGCCTTTCACTGACACATCTTCTTGTTTAACAGACAATGGATAACCACTAGCCATGCGTAACTGCTCTTTGATGATGTCTACGCCAGTGATCATTTCTGTGACTGGATGTTCCACCTGCACGCGAGTATTCATCTCGATGAAGTAAAAACCACCATCTTCATACAAGAACTCAAAGGTGCCAGCACCACGGTAGCCAATTTCAAGACAAGCATCGGTACAGCTTTTAAGCACTTGGGCTTGGGCAACGGCATCCATATGGGGTGCTGGCGCTTCTTCAACCACTTTTTGATGACGCCTTTGCATTGAACAATCACGGTCATACAGGTGAATTACACCACCTTGACCATCGGCTAAAATTTGCACTTCGACATGGCGGGGATTCTGTAAGAACTTCTCCATATAGACAATGTCGTTACCAAACGCACCTTTGGCTTCTGCTTTGGTCACCATGATGGAAGTAATAAGAGTTTCTTCGTCGTGCACCACGCGCATGCCACGCCCACCGCCACCAGCAGAGGCTTTTATAATAACGGGATAGCCAATGCGCTTAGCAATACGCTTGGTTCGTTCTTCATCATCATCTAAGGGTCCGTTGGAGCCCGGTACAGTGGGCACTCCTGACTTTTGCATTGCAGCAATGGCTGCCACTTTATCGCCCATAATGCGGATCGTAGCTGCGGTAGGCCCAATAAAGGTAAAACCACTGCTTTCGACCATTTCTGCAAAGTCAGCATTCTCAGCTAAAAAACCATAGCCTGGGTGAATGCCTGTAGCGTGAGTGACTTCTGCTGCAGATAAAATACGAGGAATGTTTAAATAACTTTCCGTAGAGGAGTTAGGGCCAATACACACGGCTTCATCCGCCAAACGAACGTGCATGAGGTCTTTGTCTGCTTTGGAGTGCACGGCAACAGTTTGGATGCCAAGCTCTTTGCAGGCACGTAAAATACGTAAGGCAATTTCTCCACGGTTCGCAATAACAACTTTTTCTAACATGAGACAGCTCCGGTGTTAGGCTATGGTGACCAGAGGTTGATCAAACTCAACAGCTTCGCCGTCTGCGACCAGAATTGCAGTCACAGTACCCGATTTATCAGCTTCAATTTGATTCATCATCTTCATTGCTTCGATGATACAAATGACATCACCCTCTTTAACTGTTTGGCCTACTTCTGAAAACGCAGGGGCGCCTGGAGATGGGCAACGGTAAAAGGTGCCCACCATGGGAGAATTCACAGTATGTCCAATAACTTCTGGCACACTGGGTGCAGCAACAATAGCTGGTGCAGCTTGAATGGCAGGAGCAGCTTGCATCAGTGGGGCAGCTTGCATGGCTGGAGCTGCTGCTGCCACCATCATGGCGGATGAGGCTCGGCTAATGCGCACAGACTCTTCGCCTTCTTTAATTTCTATTTCGTTAATGTCAGACTCTTCTAGTAACTCGATGAGTTTTTTAACTTTACGAATGTCCATGGGATCTCTCTATTTTTTTAAATGATAATTAACAGCTCAAACGACCAATGGCGGCGTCTATAGCAAAACGGTATCCATCAACTCCGAGGCCACAAATGACGCCCTCGGCAATATCAGACAAATACGAATGATGGCGAAAATTTTCGCGTTGATGCACGTTACTTAAGTGCACTTCAATGAAAGGAATATTGACACCCAGCAGGGCATCACGCAGCGCTACACTTGTGTGGGTGTAAGCGGCTGGATTGATCACGATAAATTGCACACCTTGACGCTGGGCGTCATGAATCGCATCTACGAGGGCATGTTCGGCGTTACTTTGCATACAGTTAATGGAAACACCAGCGTCTTGACACTGAGTTTGGCACTGGGATTCGATCTGTGCCAAAGTCAAGTTGCCATAAATTCCAGGCTCTCTCATGCCTAAAAGGTTGAGGTTCGGGCCATTAAGAAGCATAACTTGTGCCATTAAATATTTTTCCAATTTTTCATAAAACAATGAAGATTATAGGAGATGATAGCAGATTGGTGGGATTTTGCCGAAGTTTTTATGGTTTATTTAAACCTAGAGGAGTCTTGCTACGTCTGTTACTCTAAGGTGGCGTAAATAATTTTGGATTATGTTTTATGACTTTGTTATACCTTCAGCCTTTGCTCAAACTTAGGGCTGTCATTCCAATCACTGCATCGCTATTTCTAACAGCCTGCGCTGGATTGACCCAAACCTCGTCTAAGGAGGCCCAGACCATGATTGCACAGGTCGTTGAAGTCCCTTCAGCAACCGCTATAGAAAAACCCCTAGAAGCGAACCTTGCCAAGGCGCCTATGGAGACCAAGGTGTTACCGACAGTGTTGCCAAAAGTTGGCTTGCAAGAAGTGAAACCACCGTTAGTTGTAGGCTCACCTAACCAACCAACGGACGCGATTGCTTTTTGGTTAGGTGAAGCAGGGTGGGCCTTTGAGCAAGATAAGTTGACCACACCTAAGAGTGACAACTCATATTATTATTTAAGGAAAGTGCTGGCTAAAGAACCTGATAATACCAAAGCAGTAGCGGCTTTAGAAAAGATTGTTGAGCGCTATTATGAATTACTTCGGTCGAGTCTAAGGCAAAATAAGGTTCAACAAGCACGCGTGTTCTTGTCGCGGGCCTCACTTGTTATGCCTAAGCATGGCCAGTTAGCAACCATGAGACAGTTAATTAATGACCATGATGTTAACCAAAGTGCAGAAGTGAGTGCAGAAGTGAGTGCAGAAGTGAGTGTGCCAGCGCCAGCAACTGCCGTGGCAGCAATGCGTAATCAAAAGCTACTTGTTCCGACTCAGTTATTAGATCAGCAAGATCCACTGCTTGTTCAATGGTTAATAGGGGTGGCGAAAAAGGCCCATGCTTTAAAAGCCACGATGCTGATTGTAGCCCCCAAAGACGATCAAGTGCGCTGGCTTTATCAAACTATGAATAGTGCTGATCCAGAGCAGCGAATTAGGGCTAATATAAAACACAGTCGTCCTGCGCGTGTAGAAGTTAATTACCTTGCTCGCAAGGATGAACTTGAAGTTTACGCCAACTAGCACCATATAAAGACGGTGCCATTGCTGCTTTAATCAGCACTATTCAAAGGAACTCATAATGCCCAACATCAAGCAAGGATTACGCAACCTTAAAGAGGATTATGTTGATGGGAGCCACTGGATCATCAGAACTTTGGGAGTGTTAGTGATTGTTTATGGGCTAGTCTCGTCAGTACTAGGCTTGTATTGGAATAGTGAGCCCGATATTGCACCGCCACCCACAGCACAGACTATCACCGGCGCAGCCACTACGAAGGCCTTATTGTATGTTGCCAACACCATGTTAAATAAACCTGGTGGCTACCTTTCCAACGATGTGTCCCTACCAGGGGTATGGATGGATAATATCCCTAATTGGGAATATGGCGTGTTGATTCAAGTGCGTGATTTATCTCGTGCGATGCGCAAAGACTTTAGCCGTTCTCAATCCCAATCGACTGAAGATCCAGATCTAGCGATTACCGAACCACAATTTAATTTTGACAGTAAAAGCTGGATGTTGCCGTCCAGTGAAGGTGAGTACCTGACAGGCATAAATGCTCTTATCCGCTACCTAGAACGGCTTTCAGATCAGCAACAAAGCCAGGCGCAATTTTATGCTCGGGCTGATAATCTGACTCGCTGGTTAGGAGACGTAGAAACCCGCCTTGGAAGTTTGTCGCAACGTCTGAGCGCCAGCGTGGGTCAGAAACGATTAAATACAGACTTGGCAGGTGATGCGTCAGCAACTCAGTCGACTAGTGCGGACAGTGAGTTCGTCATTAAAACGCCTTGGTCAGAAATTGATGACGTGTTTTATGAAGCGCGGGGTGCCAGTTGGGCCTTGATTCAGCTATTGCGAGCCATTGAAGTAGATTTTAAATCGGTGTTGGAAAAGAAAAATGCTTTGGTGAGCTTGAGACAAATTATTCGCGAGTTAGAATCCACCCAAGAGACCTTATGGAGTCCCATAATTATGAATGGCTCGGGCTTTGGTTTAGTGGCTAACCACTCTTTGGTTATGGCGTCTTACATCGCCCGTGCTAACGCTGCGATCATTGACTTGAGAGAATTGTTAACCCAGGGTTAGCCATGAGTTAACCGTTAGGCTGGTTTGCACGTCGCGCCATGGCTTAGGTATGCAAATCCAGCCTCTTAATCATGTGGAACTAACCTTTGTATGCTGCAGCTGCTGCTTGTATTTTGACTTTTGCAGCGTCCACACCCTCCCAACTTTCAACCTTGACCCATTTTCCTTTTTCTAGGTTCTTGTAGTTCTCAAAAAACTCTTTAATGTTGTTACGAAGCATTTCGGGTAAGTCAGTAATGTCATGCACATCATTGTAGGCTTGAGTTAACTTTTCATGGGGCACCGCTAAAAGTTTGGCGTCCTCTCCCGCTTCATCAGTCATATTTAAAACACCCACTGGGCGACAGCGAATAACGCTGCCTGGCACCACAGGATAAGGAGTGACCACCAAAACGTCTAAAGCATCACCGTCATCCGCAAGGGTGTTGTTGATATAGCCGTAGTTAGCGGGATAGAACATGGGCGAAGCCATAAAGCGATCGACAAATAAAGCATCTGCGTCTTTGTCAATTTCGTATTTTACGGGACTACTGTTGGCTGGTATTTCAATCACAACATAAATGTCGTTCGGTAAATCTTTACCAGCGGGGATGTTTTGGTAGCTCATGATCTAGTCTGATCCTAATATTGGTTAATAACAGTATGATATTGTCTAAAGTACCTAATCTGTCAGTGGGCTTTGGTGGTAGCTATTTACACGCTCAACTTCTTCTTTTGAGCCTAAAATGACAGGTACTCGTTGGTGAATATGATGGGGTTTAACGTCCATGATGGGTTTTTGGGTATCGCTGGACGCTCCTCCTGCTTGCTCAATGAGGAAACTCATAGGGTTGCCTTCATACATTAAGCGGAGTTTGCCAGCTTTGCTTGGATCCCGATTATCATAGGGGTACATAAAGACCCCGCCGCGAGTCAAAATCCGGTGAACTTCTGCTACCATGGAAGCGATCCATCGCATATTAAATCGTTTACCTAAAGGGCCTTCGTCACCCAGCAGTAAATCATTTATATAGCGTTGCATGGGTGCTTGCCAGAAGCGTTGGTTGGACATGTTGATGGCAAACTCTTGGGTCTGTTCAGGCACCTTAATGCGGTCTTCTGTCTGGTAGAAAACGCCATCTGCCCCTAGATTATACATTGACACGCCTTGCCCTGTGGTCATGGCAAGAATGACTGAGGGTCCATACAAGACATAACCAGCAGCGATCTGCTTATGGCCTGCTTGTAAAAAAGTATCAGTAGTGACTGCAAAGGTTGAGTCGCTATTGGGCAGAGCTAGTATAGAAAAAATAGTTCCCACAGTAACATTCACATCGATATTTGAACTGCCATCTAACGGGTCGAAAGTGACTAGGTATCGGCCCTCTGCATTACCCACAATAACATTTTCTTCTTCTTCTGAAGCGATACCTGCGACACTGCGGTTAGCAAGCAATGACTGTTTGAGCAAGTCATTAGCAATAACATCTAATTTCTTTTGCACTTCCCCTTGAATATTTTCTTGTTCAGCCGACCCATAGAGGCCACTTAGGGCGCCTCCACGGAGGCGCTCAGCAATGTTTTTACAGGTGTTGGTAATAGAGTCGACGACGGAGACAAGTTGGGGATCGACTTGGGATTGCTCAAGGGCTTGATTGAGGCTCAACATGAGATTTTTAAAATGGTCCATTAAGGCGCGTAAAAAGTGGGGAGAGTATATGTTACTTGTCACAAAAAGTCTTGCAGCTTAAGTTTAATTTACTAGGGTTTTTAAGGGTTTTTAAGGGTTTTTATGGGTTTTTATGGGTTTTTAAGGCTCTGGCTGGGCCGTCTCTCAGCACAAGCTAGCATCTAAGCTTTTAGCTGGTACAATAAGGTTAAAATTCACCCATTAAATAAGCTTATGAACCCACCACCAGTGCCCACAAACTTTTCAGTGGGAGCGCTTAAAGTCACACTGGCGATTACAGGCGCTTCAGGCGCCCAATATGGATTGCGTTTACTGCAATGCTTATTAGCATCACAATGTGAAGTGTCACTCATGGTTTCCTCAGCAGCGCAGGTCGTGCTAGCTACTGAGACAGACCTTAAAGTGCCTTCTGCAACGGCGACAATGCAGTCCTTTTTTAGTGCTTTGTACGGCGCAAAAGAGGGCCAGTTGCGGGTATTTGGTAAGCAACAGTGGATGGCTCCAGTCGCCTCAGGTTCTGGTGGAGGTGATGCCATGGTTGTGTGCCCATGCAGCACGGGTAGTTTGTCTGCAATTGCTTGTGGTGCAAGTAATAACCTTATCGAGCGTGCGGCAGATGTGCATTTAAAAGAACGCCGACAACTGATTTTAGTGCCCAGAGAAGCGCCTTATTCTGAAATTCATCTGGAGCACATGCTAAAATTAACGCGCATGGGCGCAGTGGTAATCCCTGCTAGCCCTGGGTTTTATAATCGGCCCCAAAGTGTAGCCGATATGGTTGATTTTGTGGTGGCGCGAATTCTATCGCAACTGGGCCTGCCACAGACACTAGTACCCGCTTGGGGAGAATAGAAAAAATCCAGTATTTGTACTGACTTATGATCTATTGATCGATAATTCGGGCTATACTATGGACGCCGGTATATTTACAAATTTTTAAGAGAAAATGTCATGTCTGTGGCTGATTATATGCAGCAATTGGGAGCCCAAGCGAAAGCCGCTTCAAAGGTATTGGCGACGGCTCCAACCATGGCAAAAAATAATGCGTTAATAAGCATGGCCAATGCTTTAAATAATGCAAGGTCTGCCCTCAAAATAGCGAACCAAAAAGATTTATCAGCGGCTGAAAAAAATGGCCTAGATGAGGCTATGCTCGACCGATTAAGGGTTACAGACGAAGGCATTGACGCTATGGTAATTGGCCTAAGGCAGGTTGCGGATTTAGCGGACCCAGTGGGTGAGATTTCGGGCATGAGTTTTCGCCCATCAGGTATTCAGCTTGGCAAAATGCGCGTACCACTTGGGGTCGTAGGGATTATCTATGAATCTCGCCCTAATGTGACGGTTGATGCGGCCAGCCTGTGTATAAAATCAGGTAACGCTGCTATTTTGCGAGGTGGCTCAGAAGCGTCCCATTCGAATCAGGCGATTGCTCAATGTGTACAGCAGGGTCTAAATGCAGCAGGCTTGCCCGTTGCTTCGGTTCAGGTTGTTGAAACTACCGATCGCTCTGCTGTAGGGGAACTGATAACTTTGACAGAGTTTGTTGATGTAATCGTGCCTCGTGGTGGTAAGAGTTTGATTCAGCGAGTAAGTGCAGAAGCGCGCATTCCTGTGATCAAGCACTTGGATGGGAACTGCCACGTGTACATCGATGATCAAGCGGATGCTACTAAGGCGATTAACATCGCTATTAATGCAAAAACTAGACGCTATGGTGTATGCAACGCCATGGAGTCTTTGTTGGTTGCCGAGTCTCGGGCGGAAGAACTGCTTCCTCAGTTGTTTCAAGCTTTACAAGAAGCGGATATTGAACTGCGTTTATGCCCGCAAGCGATGGCTCAGGTAAGCAGTTACCAAGGCAAGGTTTTGGCGGCCACAGAAGATGATTGGTCTACTGAGTACTTAGCACCTGTGCTGTCTGTTAAAGTGGTCAGTAATATGGAAGCAGCCATTGAGCATATTAATAACTACGGCTCCCATCACACGGATGCTATAGTGAGTGAAAATTATACTAAAGCCCGAGAGTTTATGGCACGGGTAGATTCGAGTTCAGTGATGATCAATGCCTCTACTGCTTTTGCAGATGGCTTTGAATACGGTCTGGGTGCCGAGATTGGCATTTCAACAGATAAGATACATGCACGGGGGCCCGTAGGTCTTGAAGGTCTAACGTCCCAAAAGTATGTGGTTTTTGGTGATGGCCATACCCGATCGTAAGCCCATCTCTGCGGCAGCAGTTAAGGTCTTGTGGGGTGGTACTTTTGATCCGATCCATCAAGGCCATGTTTCATCAGCCATTGAGGTGAGTCAATACCTCGGGGTAAAACCCCTGCAGTTGCTGCCAAATAGTCAACCTGCCCATCGTCACAGGCCTTTGGCGAACGCAAAACAAAGGGTAGAAATGTTATCCTTGGCCATCGCAGGCCATGACGAATTAGCGATGGACACACGCGAGATTCAGCGACAAGGTCCAAGCTACAGTATATTGACTCTGGCTGAAGTTAGGCAAGAAATAGGGCCTATGATGCCACTAATCTGGTGCATGGGCTTGGATGCTTTTGCTGGTTTACAGCAATGGCACCGATGGCAAGAGCTATTAGATTATGGGCATTTGTTAGTGCTCACTCGGCCTGCAACTATTTGGCCACAGGATCCCGAGTTGCTTACTTGGTATGCAACTCACAAAGTTGACGACGCTAAACATTTGTTAGCTTCACCGTTGGGTCAGGTAGCCCACCTGAAATTAGGGCAATATCCCGTATCTGCGACGCAGATTCGGCAACAGCTGCGCTTAGGCTATCAACCCAGCGCAATAGAATTAGCGCCTGCAGTGGCAAAATACATTGCAAGCCAAAGCCTTTACGGCATTAATTAGATTTTTGGAACACAAATTATGGCTATGCCCATTGAAGACTTATTAACAGTAATTAGCAGTGCCTTAACGGACATGAAGGGTAAAGACATTGTGCAACTGGATGTACGTGGTTTATCAAACGTTACAGATTACATGGTGATCGCCACGGGCACCTCTAATCGCCATGTCAAATCATTGGCTGATGAAGTGTCATTCAAGGCCAAACAAAATGGTGTTTTGCCTTTGGGTATCGAAGGCGAAATGAGTGGAGACTGGGTCTTGTCAGATCTTGGTGATGTTGTGGTGCATGTAATGCAAGCTGAAGCTCGAGAGTTCTATGACTTAGAACGTTTGTGGAATCCAGCGCTCAAACAAGATTTATCCAGTGCTGTTGAGCCCCGTGAATAGATGAAAATTAAGTTGCTAGCGGTAGGCACTAAAATGCCTACTTGGGTAACTCAAGGTTATAACGAATATGCGCGTCGAATGCCCAGTGACATGCAGTTGCAATTGCATGAAATAGGCCTAGGCTTTCGAGGTAAGGGTGCTGATTTACAGCGCGCTATTGCTAAGGAAGGGGAGCAGATGTTGGCCTCTATCCCAGCCCAAGACCAAGTGATTGCGTTAGATGTATTAGGCACCTCTTGGAGCACCGAGCAACTTGCTAAACAATGTGGAGATTGGCGTATGGGTGGTCGTAATGTCACTTTGCTAGTGGGTGGGCCCGATGGCCTGTCTTCAGATTGTGTTGCTAGGGCCGATCAACGTTGGTCATTATCAGCGCTCACTTTGCCCCATCCATTAGTTCGAGTTTTATTAGCTGAGCAAATATACCGAGCCTGGAGTTTGCTTAACAATCACCCTTACCATAAGTAGCCGATCCGATTATGTCTTGGTCAAATTTGGATGCCCAGCGCAGAGAAGACAGTCAATTTCAGACGCGTCTCTGGTGGTCCCTATGGTTCATCATCATCGTCTTTGTGGGTCTTGTTTGTCGCTTGGTTTATTTGCAAGTTTGGCAACACCAACATTATGTTACGGCATCGGATGACAACCGACAGCAATTGCAGGCCCTCGCTCCGACAAGGGGATTGATATACGATACTCATGGGTCTTTATTAGCAGGTAATCGGGCCAGCCACAGCTTAACCCTAGTTCCAGAACAGTTATCCGGAGGTCGGCGCAGTATTGACAAAGTCCTCGCTGAATTAGGTCAAATTTTAACCCTTGATGACAGTGATATTAAACGCTTCAAGCGGCGTTTAAATCAGCCTCGGAGGCCCTATAGTCCAGTGGCACTGCGATTTCAATTGAGCCAAGCTGAGATTGCTCAAATTACGGTGAATCAGCACCGCTTTTCTGGTGTCAGGATTGTGCCCGAGCTAGTACGCTATTACCCATTAGACGATGGGTTTGTGCACGCATTGGGATATGTGGGGCGGATCAATGATCGCGAACTCAAAAACTTAGATGCCACTAATTATAGTGCCACTCATCATGTGGGAAAATTAGGTATAGAGCGTTATTACGAAACTGAATTGCACGGTACAGTGGGCTATCAAACTGTAGAAACGAATGCGCGGGGTCGAGTATTAGAGGTGCTAGATCGACTTGAGCCACTACCTGGGCGGGACATTACCCTGTTCTTGGATGCCCAATTACAGCAAGATGCTGCGCAATTGCTAGAAGGTAAGCGAGGAGCGATTGTGGCGATTGATCCGAAAACAGGTGGTATATTAGCCATGGCTAGTGCACCCTCTTATGGTGCTAATCAATTTGTCACTGGCATTAGCAACGCTAATTACGACGCCCTCCGAACTTCTAATGATCTGCCGTTATTCAATCGAGCTCTACGTGGACGTTATCCTCCCGCTTCAACAGTGAAGCCTGTTATTGCCCTGGCGGGTATTGACTCTGGCATCATCTCTCGCAAGTTTTCCCTTTGGGATCCTGGTTATTATCAACTCACAGAAGGTGGACGTTTTTATCGAGACTGGAAAGAAGGGGGGCATGGGCGTGTGAACATGCATAAGTCCATAGTTGAGTCTGTGGATACCTTTTATTACGCCATTGCTGATGTCATGGGTAATACACCCATGACCAAGTACCTCAGTCAATTTGGCTTAGGCCAAGTCACCATTGCTGACCAGCCAGAAGCAACTAAGGCAGTGCTACCCACTAAAAAATGGAAGCGTGCCAATCGTAATGCCTCTTGGTTCCCTGGCGATTCATTGAATTTAGGCATTGGCCAAGGCTTTTTATCGGCGACACCAACACAGTTAGCAACCATGGCCATGGTGCTTGCCAATAAAGGCCAATGGCATCAAGTCCGAATGATCAAAGCGATTGATGGCCAGGCGGTAAAAAAAGTCAGTGAAATAGGCCACAAGGATCCTCAGCAGCCTGATAATATTGAACTCAAGCGTGACAGTGATTGGAATAAAGTCCACGCTGCGCTGATTGATGTGATGCATGGTAAATATGGTACTGGTCGACGCAGTGGTGCTGACAGTAGTTATAAAATGGCAGGTAAAACTGGCACTGCTCAAGTGTTAGGCATTAAGCAAGACAGTACCTATGATGCTGAAAAGCTAGCAGAACGGTTTCGAGATCATGGTCTTTATATTGGATGGGCACCGGCCAAAGATCCTGTGATTGTGGTCGCAGTGATTATTGAAAACCGGGGTGGGGGCAGCTCTGCGGCAGCACCTTTGGCCCGAAAGCTTTTCGACAGCTATATCCTCGGGACTAAAATCGAGCCTGAATCCGAGCCTGAAGCTACAGCTATAGTCGAAGTGGACTTAGAGGCAGAAGCAGAAGTCGAAAATACGCAAGGTGCAATTAACGATGGCTGATTTCCAACGTTTGGCCCCAGAATTAAGAAGCCACTTAAAACGCAAACCAGGTTTGTGGGTCAAGCTTAAATTAGACCCTTGGTTGCTAGTTTTGCTGTTGGTCATCATGTCGTTTGGCTTAGTGGTGTTGTATTCTGGTTCTGGATCCAGTGAAATTGCGGTACAAAAACAAATGGTGCGTTATGGGTTAGCCCTCATGGCGATGTTGTTTGTCGCGCAAATCAATATGCGCCATGTGCAGCGGTGGATTCCTTTGGTTTATATATTTGGAATCATTCTGTTGGTTGCAGTCTTGTCATTCGGTGTGGGTGCCAAAGGGGCTCAACGGTGGCTTGAAATTCCAGGGTTGCCTCGATTCCAACCTTCTGAAATTATGAAACTAGTGGTGCCATTAACAGTGTCTTGGTACTTGGCTAACCAACTTAGGCCGCCCCGTTTAATTCACGTCATAGTGTCCATGGTGTTAGTGTTACTGCCCGTATTGTTAATTGCCAAACAACCAGATTTGGGTACGTCTGTGATCATTGGGACTTCTGGCGTGTTTGTTATTTTTTTTGCTGGTTTGTTGTGGCGTTACCTCATTGCTGCTGTGATTCTTGGTGCTGCTGGCCTACCTCTAATTTGGTCAGGCATGCGTGAATACCAAAAACAAAGAGTGGTCACATTTCTAGACCCAGAAAGTGATCCATTAGGCGCCGGTTGGAATATTATCCAGTCTAAAATTGCCATTGGCTCAGGTGGCATAAATGGGAAAGGCTGGCTGCAAGGAACGCAGTCCCATTTAGACTTTTTACCAGAAACCAAAACAGATTTTATAGTTGCAGTGTTGGCTGAAGAATTTGGGTTATTGGGCGTATGTCTATTACTCACGTTGTATTTTCTGGTGTTGGTAAGGGGCTTAATAATTGCTGGTGCGGCTATGTTGCCATTTGACCGCATGTTATCAGCAAGTTTGACCTTGACCTTCTTTGTTTATGTCATGGTGAATGTAGGTATGGTCAGTGGCTTGCTACCTGTGGTCGGTGTACCGTTACCATTGGTCAGCTATGGGGGCACTTCAGCCGTTACCCTAATGGTGAGTTTAGGCGTGCTTATGTCGATTAATGCCCGCCGGCGATTACCTACCTAAATGAATGGGTTAGCCCTCGTCAGAAGGCTGCATTATTATCCTTCATCAGTATACCGAATAGGTAAGCGTTGAGTCATTCGGGTCATTAATTCATAACCTATGGTGCCTGCATGTTGTGCGACTTCATTGATGTTTAATCCAGGCCCCCATAAACACACAGGATCGCCTATTTTAGTGTCACTCAGCTCTGTTACGTCTATAGTAATCATGTCCATTGATACACGGCCAACAAGACTAGCACGTTGATTATTGACCAAGACAGGGGTACCAGATGCTGCGCTTCTTGGATAACCATCGCCATATCCAATAGCCACAGTCGCGATGGTTGAGGGTCGACGAGCATGCCAACTTTGGCCATAGCCTACACTTTCTCCAGTCTCAATTTGACGCATAGAAATGACCGATGACCATAACTGCATCACGGGCACTAAACCCTGACTAGACGGGTGGTCCTGATCTAGCGGTGAGTTGCCGTAAAGCATATAACCTGCCCGATTCCAATCCGCATGAGCTTTAGGCCACGCCATTATTGCTGGAGAGTTTGCCAAGCTGAGAGCGTGTTCAAAGGACTTTGTGGTTTGCAAAAACTGCTGTAACTGAATTTGGGTCAAGTCATTACCAAGTTCATCAGCACTGGCAAAATGAGTGGCAAATACCATCTCATCTAATACCTTGGGGCTGGCCATTAATTGCGCGTGGTAGCCCTTTATTTTTGATGGGTGCAAGCCTTGTCGATGCATGCCCGTATCGATTTTAATCCACACCTTGAGAGGTCTGCATACCTGAGCATTTAAAATAGCCTCAACCTGCAGGGGGTTCTCCACCATTAACCAAAAGTCTTGGGCTGCAGCGACTGCTATTTCGTCAGCTGTAAACGTGCCTTCTAAGAGTAATATGGGCGTTGCGATATTCGCATCACGCAGTTCCATAGCCTCTTCAATACAGGCAACGGCATAGGCTGGCGCGGATGGCTGCAAAGCACGGGCGCAAGCAACTGCCCCGTGGCCGTACGCATTAGCCTTTACAACAGCCATAGTTTGGGCGTGAGGTGCGAGCTGACAGGCCCACTGATAGTTGGCAATCAATGCGGCGAGATCTACTACCATGTAGCTAGGACGAGCCATGGGAAGGTACCTAGTAGTTAAATTTTCCAGCGCTGTATAGCTTAGCTGCTTTTTCCCAAACGGGCCCTGGCTTTCCATCACCCACAAGTTGACCATCAATGTGCGTCACTGGAGCTAGCTCTTTGCTGGAACTAGATATCCATATTTCATCGGCATCAAACACTTCCTCTCTTGTCACTGTGCGCTCTTCCACGGCAATACTGCCCTCGCTTCTTAACACACCCAATGCAATGAGTCGGGTAATGCCAGGTAAAATTTGGTGGTCTAGAATGGGTGTAATCATGGTGCCATTTTTAACAATATAGGCATTACATGCCCCACACTCAGTTAACTCATTTTTGTCGTTAAACAGTAACACCTCACCACTGCCTTGGCTGTAGCCCTTTTGGTAGTGCATGACATTGCCAAGTAAAGAAATTGACTTTATGTTACAGCGTTTCCAACGCTCATCTTGCATGGTGGTTACTTTATACCCATCCACTTTATCTCTTTCTGGAATCGGCGCCGGAGGGATGTCTGTTGGCATCGCAAACACAGTGGGAGACACACCTTTAGGATAGGGATGATGGCGCTTGATATCGGCGCCACGTGTGACGTGCAAGTACAAACCTATTTGACTCTTAGGATTACGTTTAATTAGCTCTTGGCATAGGTCTCGCCACTGGTCATGGCTCCAGTTTAACTCAATCTCTAAGGCTCCCAATCCCTCAATCATGCGATCAATATGGGGACCAAAACCAACCATCTTCCCACCATAGGAAGGAATCACTTCATAGATGCCATCACCAAACAAAAAACCTCTGTCAAGCGGTGACACATGGGCGTCTTCAATTGGCATATAAGTGCCATTAAGGTAAACAATACTCATAACTTAATCTCTAATAATCTGATTGACCAGCTTGCTGGCACTATCGGCTAATAATTGGGGTAATAAACGGTCTTCATCTTTGCGCCAACCGCAACAAAATTTCAACTTAGGAGGTGCTGGGTCAACATTGAATCGAGTCAATCTTCGGGCTGCTAGGGCCTCTTCAACAATGGGCTGCGGCAGCAGCGCAATCCCTGCCCCTTGTTCTGCCATAGCCAATAAACCAGACACGGAATTGCTGGTATGAAATTTTGGCTTTTCTGTTACTTGACTAAATAATTCTTGTAAATGTTTTCCTGGCCCTGTGGCGGCAGGAAAACTTAAAATAGGGCATTGGCTTAGGGCTACAATGTCCATATCACGACCACTTTTAGCAAAGTGCTCACTCCCTACCCAAGTTTGTGGCAAGGCACTTAGTGGCTGCGTATTGACAGCAATAGCCTGACCAGTATAAACCATAAGGGCTAAGTCTAACTGATGCTCTTCCAATTGTTTATAAAGCGCAAGCGACAGGTCAATCGTTAGCTCAAATTGAATTAAAGGGTGTTGTTCCCGCCAAACTTCTAATAAATCTCTTAGCCATAAGTGCGCCACGGTATCGGCAATGCCAATACGGAAAATACCTTGTTGAGGCGCATCATCTTGCAGTTGAGCCTTCATTTCATTACTAATAGCGACTAGGCGTTCGGCAAAAGGGAGCAGCTGGCGGCCTCGTGCCGTTAATTTGGTGCCACTTTGGTCACGCTTAAAAAGCTTAACGCCTAGGTCTTCTTCCAAAGTTGCAATGCGGGCAGATATGGCAGGCTGGGACGCGTGTAACTGAGTTGCAGCACCATGAAAACTACCTAAAGTAGCGACCTTGATAAAGCTATTAAGGTTGCGAATACGCACATTCTATTCCTTTATTGAATTGGATCAGCATATTTAACGACTAAAACCTGTGATTTGGCGTAATTGGGCAATCACTGATTGGCCTTCACCCACGGGCAGACCATCTTCTGTGAGCTGGTTTATGCGGGTTACACCATCCACACTGCCAAGTTCTGATAGGTACTGCAAAATGGCTAAAGGCCTAATTTTAGCTAATAAATCTTGTTGTTGCCATAGACCTAAAAAAGCGATCATACCATATGCCCCCCAGTTAGAAACGTCAGCCACAATAAGTTCATCTGCGCTTGTTACGGACGGCACGATATCCAGCTTCTTTAGTGCATGAATGACTTTACCCATGCCAATTTCGTTGCCACCATCACCGACGGCAATAGTAGGGCACTCGGCCCACTTCATAAAGCCATCAAAACAAGCCGTACGCTCACTGATATTCTCACCGCGCATATTATAATAGTGGCCGTCTTGAGCCTGTCCTGGGCGCTCTATGGAAACTATGGCTTGAGGATTGAGGTGGTTCAGGGCTGCTAACGTTTCACCTTCAATATGGACATGTTCCCCTACACGAATGGCATGGGTACGATAACGTTCAGCGAGCACTCCTACTAATGGTTGACCACACACAAGCACAGGTACGGCGCCTAAATGCTCAAGGCTATCATAGAGTGCAATAGCACCCACAGGACCATCAGTCTCAAAGGTGCCTACCACTGGAAAACCAGTGCCGATGAGTATGGTAGCACCTGGCTTTTGTTGGATGCAGGTTTGTAAAATTTGGGCCGCCCTTAGACAGTATCCCGGTGTTAATGCCGCCTTAATTTGTGACATGCCTCGAGGGTTTCGGGCCACCAGTATGTCTTCAATCTGTTGGCTTAGTTGTTGATCGTTTGACATGTTTAATCCTTCAAATACAGCAATTGAGTGGCTTCAAATTTGAGCTGTGCTAGGGTGTTGATCGTTTGAGCTTGATATAAATCTACGGCTTCGAAAGTCACTGTGTCACCTGGTCTTAATTGAACAAGTTGAGCTAAATCACGCGCCATAATGGCACCGATTTTGGGGTAGCCACCAATAGTTTGTCGGTCATTAAGTAGAACAATGGGCTGTCCATCTGCAGGTACTTGAACGGCGCCTAGACAAATGCCTTCAGAGAGCATTTGTTGAGATGGGCATGACACATCAGGGCCTTCAAGCCGCATCCCCATACGATCACTGCGATCAGTAACCCTGTATTGGCTATGAAAAAAACGGACTCTTGTCGCCGCATCAAAATGATGATGCTGATAGCCGGGTAAGAGGCGCAAAACCCGATTAGGGGTATTTTCTTCTGGGCCTTGAGGACCGTATAAAGGCCAATCTTTCATAGCTAATGCTTGGCGGCGCAATTGAACTATTTCGTTACATGCAAGGCTATCCTGAGCCTTGAGCTTAGCGCCATTTAATCCACCTATTTTTTCGCGCACGACCGTGGCTTGACTACCGAAGCTTGGCGTAATTTGGAAACCGCCAGCCACACTCAAATAACTGCGACAACCATGACTAGAATAGTCTAACTTTATTTCGTCACCAGCTTTGACTTTGTGGCTGGTCCATAGGGCTTTATTGATGCCATTAACTGTGACCTCTAGACTAGCTCCAGTCACACAAAAATAACTATCTATTTGTGCTTGCAGTTGCAAACCACCAAAGCTTACCTCTATGGAACAGGTATTAGGTGGGTTATGTAGTATACGGTTGGCCCACAAAAATGCTTCGCGATCTAGCGGTCCACCCGTGGTCAAACCTATGTCATGCTGACCAAACCGACCCAGGTCTTGTAATAGGCTTAATAGGCCTGGCTGGAGCACTTTAAAGCTCATGCAGTTGGCCCCCCATAGCAAGGTATTGCTGCTCATTTATGGGGTTAAACTTTACTCGGTCACCCACAGATACAGGCATGTGGGGTGCCTTTTCTGGGTCAAACATGGGGGTTGGACAAAGGCCAATAAGATTCCATCCACCTGGCGAACTTGCAGGATACACTGCCGTTTGGCGGTCTGCTATGGCCACTGCGCCAGCAGGCACCTTTAATCTCGGCGTCGTCAGTCGGGGCGCAGCAAGGCGCTCGTCTAATTCACCTAAGTAGGCAAAACCTGGGGCAAAACCAATGGCATAAACGCGGTATTCGCTGGCACTGTGAATGTCAATAACTTGGTTTACTGAAAGACCTGAGCTTTGGGCTATTAGGTCGAGTTCGGGGCCATATATGGTGCTGTAAAAAACTGGTATGTTAACTAAGCGACCACTATCTTCATGGGCAGCCTGAGGCGCTTCTAAAATTGACCTTAAGGCCTTTTTAGCCCATAAATGGTCACACTTATCAGTGTCATAAATAACCAAAAGGGACGCATAAGAAGCCACCAGATCGATTAACCGTTTGCCAAAGTGCTGCTTGATCTGAGCACAGGTCATGGCGATTGTTGCACTAACATGGGGGCTAATGTCTAAGGCATCAGGGTCACCGAAATAAATGATGTAGCTATTTTCGCTGGCCAGTTGGATGTGCGTTTGGTGAGCGTTCATAGACTAAGATTAAGCCTTTCGAGCCGATGGTTTTTCCATCAATTGACGAATAGATTTGATGGCAGCAATACCGGTATCGTTGTCTCCATGTACACACAGACTATCCACTTTAAGATGCAAGGTGGAGCCGCTAGCGCTAGTAATAGTGCCGTATTGGACCAATTGTTGGACTTGCTTGAGCATGGCGTCATGATCAAGCACAGCACCTGTTTTGGAACGTGCCATTAAGCTACCATCGTCTTCGTAACACCGATCAGCAAAGGCTTCAAAATATAACTCTAGCTTCATATCTTGGGCTTGCTGAAGATGCTCGTCTGCGCTGGCATTGGCTTGTAACATTAATTTTAATGGTGAGTTGGCTGAACCATTATCCATCGCTCTGACTGGGTAGCTACTTACGGCTTGCATAATTGCTTGACGCACACTGTCTTTACTCATCATGTCGTTATACAGCGCACCGTGGGGCTTAACATAGCTTAGCCTCAGTCCTTGGCAAGCCGCCATACCCTCAAGGGCAGCAATTTGATAATGCATAAAGGCAGTGATTTCTTGACTTGAACAATGCATTGAGCGGCGACCAAAACCCACCAAGTCTGGGTAGGCTGGGTGTGCACCCACCATCACCTGATGCTGCTTGGCGAGTGCCAAAGTGCGTTGCATTACCACAGGATCACCGGCATGAAAGCCGCAGGCAATATTGGCCTGATCAATGTGTGCCATGGCCTTAGCATCTTGGCCCATAGTCCACGAACCGAAACTTTCACCTAAATCGCAATTAAGTAGCATAAAATTTTCCTGACCTAAAATATGGCTAGCGTACTGTTGGGTAAATCGGTCACCAGCATACAACCAGGCGCATGGGTAATACAAAAGGCGGGTTTAGCATTTTCAACAGCCACCTGAGGCGTGACACCGCAAGCCCAGAAAACTGGAACTTCTCCATCGTTGACACTCACCTTATCGCCAAAGTCAGGCTGGTTTAGGTCAGCAATGCCAATTTCTGTGGGGTTGCCAAAATGCACAGGGGCTCCATGCACAGAAGGAAAACGGCTACATATTTGAATAGCCCTAATGGCATCTGTGGGCTTGTAGGGGCGCATTGTCACAACCATATTGCCAGTAAATGGACCTGCTGATTTACATGCAATATTAGTCCGATACATGGGCACGTTGACCCCTTCAGTCAGATTGCGCACCTCTAAGCCATCAGCTAAAAGAGCTTCCTCAAAAGAAAAGGAGCAGCCCAACACAAAAGCCACCAAGTCGTCACGCCAATAATTTAAGATGTCAGTCACTTGTGCTACTACTTGGCCGTCATTAAATACCTTATACTGGGGAATGTCAGTACGTAGATCGATGTCTTGACCTAAGCTTTTTAAACGAAAATCACCAGGCTTTTCAGACATGCCAATAATAGGGCAAGGTTTGGGATTTAAATGACAAAATTTTAAAAAATCATTAGCGTAGTCGGCAGGTAAAATACACAGATTGCCCTGCACAAAGCTAGGGCATAATCCGGAGGTATTCCCCGTCATTGATGCGCTGCGAATTTGTTGCCTAAGTTGCAGTGGAGAAGTGGTCATAAAGCTTCCAATAATTGAACATCACCCAAATTGTAGTAACATGTATTTTGCAGTCCGATATGGGTGGGTGTCCAATTAAATCTATTTTAACTATTGATAAAAATTTGCTATCAGCTTGTTTAAACTTACGAACTAATTGCTTTATTGATAGAGGTTAACAACCGACAATACAATTCGCATTTTTAAGGTCGAGGTTCCTCGCGTTAAGCTGTTATGGAGAAGGGAGTAAAGGGAATGAATGGGGTTAAAAAACTAATTGGGTTGGGCTTGTTAGTAGGATTTTTTAATGTGTGTGCTTATGCCAGTTTTGACCAAAGAGAAGATGTTTTACAGTGGTTAGATGAAGCCGATAGTTTGGGCTTTACCAAGGCTGAGGTTGTGAATTACTTGGCAAAAACTACAGCAAAACCAAGCATTGTGCCGATATTACGCAATGCTCCTGAACGCAAGTTGTTATGGAGTGGTTATCAACAGCGCTTAGTCACTTCTTCTCGTATCAAACGCGGTATAGAGTTTGCCGCTGAGCATACAGACCAACTAAATTTGATGACCAAAACTACGGGAGTTGATGGCGCGATTATTGCGGCTATTGCTGGTATAGAGAGTAATTATGGGGCTAACATGGGCCAGCATCTAACCCTGCGTGTGTTAGTGACATTAGCCTTTGACTATCCCCGTCGAAGTCAGTTTTTTCAGCGCCAATTAGCTGAATTCTTTCGTTTATGTTTCAGTCAGGGTTTAGACCCGATGCTGGTCAAAGGGTCTGCTGCTGGCGCTGTGGGAATGGGGCAATTTATTCCAACCAGTTATCGAGACTTCGCGGTAGATGGAGATGGTGACGATCGTATCGACTTATTTCACAGCAAGGCTGACAATATAGCCAGCATTGCTAATTATCTGGCACGGCATAAGTGGCAGGAAGGTGCACCATGGCTGTTGGTGGTGGACACAGAGGTGGACCCTTTATGGGTCAGTAAAAAAGCCAAGCGACAAGGTGTTGAATTAGCAGAGTGGCAACGCAGGGGTGTGACGATGCCTGGCTCGTATGATCCAGAGGCAGAGTTTAATTTATATGCTTTTTCAACCGAAAAGGACCGTGAATATCGCTTAGCAGGTGCTAACTTTTACGCTATAACACGTTATAATCATTCCCTTTGGTACAGTAGAGCAGTCGTGGAAATTGCTCAAGGCATCGCCCAAGGAATGGCCCAAGGTACGGCCCAGCCTTAAACTAGGTTATTAACATGCATTATAAATATCGAATCATGGTTAGCGCTTTGCTTGTGCTACTAGTTAGTGGTTGCTCTAGCAACAGCACGCAACCCAGTGGCGTCTCCAAATCTGCAGTGGTTGCTGCGGCTAAAGCTAAAACTGAGTCTCGTTATGCCATTAAACAAGACCTGGGACCCAAACAGCATAAAGACATGAGCAATGCGCCTGACGCGGTGCCTAAAGTAGAGCCTCACAGTCGAGGTGGCAATAAGAGTCGCTATGAGGTTTGGGGTAAATCGTATTCCGTCATGGCTTCAAGTATAGGCTTTAAGCAGCGAGGCTTAGCTTCCTGGTATGGACAAAAGTTTCACGGTCATTTAACGTCGAATGGTGAAACCTATGATATGTACGCCATGACTGCAGCCCATAAGTCTCTGCCCTTGCCAACCTACGCGCGGATTACCAACCTAGCCAATAACAAAACAGTGATTGTTAGGGTCAACGATCGCGGGCCATTTCATGGTGATCGAGTCATTGATTTGTCTTATGCTGCCGCTAGCAAGTTAGAATATCGCAAGACAGGTGTGGCCGAAGTCTTAGTTGAAGCCATTGATGCGCGCCAATGGAGTCCTGCATTAGAACAAAGCATTCGCAAACAGCGTAAAACCAGTCGTTTTAAGTCATCTGCAATTACTAGCGCAACTAGTAGTACCAATCCTAGTGACAATAATAGCGTCACAAGCAAAATAGTGAGCTCTTCTGTTAAAACCGCCACCCAGTCCAAGGCCCTTGTGCAGGTCCCGCTGGAGAACGAAATACGCCAACAGCATAAACGTCTGGCAGGCTATTACGTGCAAGTGGCAGCCATGTCAAAAATTGGTGGAGCCTTGGTGTTGCGTAATACTTTGGTGCAAGAGTTTAGAAGGTCTAATGTATTTGTAGAGCAAGCGAGTGACCGTGCAGACTTGTTTCGGGTGTTAGTGGGGCCAATTACAGACGTTAAGAGTGTGCGTGTATTGATGCAAGAATTAGCCTCATCAGGGCATGGTCAAGGGCTTATGATTAAACCTTAATTTACTGCCCCAAATCACTAACCCATGGTATAATCTAGCGGTTTATCAAGGCTTTTAACGGTACTGAATGTTTATCTAGCCCACCAATGAAGGTAGTTTTAAGTATGGAAAAATTAGTGGCTGCGGCTAACTTATTATGCAGTAACATGAGTCAATTAATAGGGTGTGGGCTTAACTCTAAGACTCGTACCATGTTCGCCTCCACAGGCTTGTCTATGGTTTTGACAGTGGCTTTGACTCTGGGTTTAGTTGCGCCAGCACAATCTGCGCAAGCACTTGTACCCCAGCCACCGCAACTTGCTGCGAGCGCATACATACTGATCGATGCGTTAACGGGCAAGGTTATCGTAGAAAACAATGCCGACCTATTGCTGCCCCCTGCGAGCTTAACTAAAATGATGACAGCCTACATGTTATCTTTTGGCTTAGCTGCAGGTAATGTTGCTTTGGATGACCAAGTGCGCATTAGTGAAAAAGCATGGCGTACAGAAGGCTCACGTATGTTTATTCAAGAAGGCAAATTGGTCAAGCTTGAAGACCTTATGCGAGGCATCATTATTCAGTCTGGTAATGATGCAAGTGTCGCCGTTGCAGAACATCTGGCAGGCAGCGAAGAGTCATTCGCCGACCTAATGAACCAACATGCCATGCGTTTAGGAATGACCCAAACCTACTTCAGTAACTCCACAGGTTTGCCAGCAGAAGGTCACTTAACCACAGCAAGAGACCTAGCGATTCTGGCGCAAGCTATTATTCGCGATTATCCAAAACATTATGAAATTTATTCAGAAAAAGAATTTACTTTCAATAAAATTAGGCAGCCGAACCGAAATAAATTGTTGTGGAGTGACAGCACTGTGGATGGCCTGAAGACAGGTTATACCGAGGCTGCAGGTTATTGTTTGGTGGCATCGGCTAAAAAGGATGGTCAGCGCTTAATCTCAGTTATTTTAGGTGCGACCAGTTTGGACGCTCGGGCTATAGAATCACAAAAGCTCATCACCTACGGCATGCGCTTTTTTGAAACCCACTCCCTCTATGATGCTCAAGAGAGCCTTGGAAAAGCGAGGGTTTGGGGTGGTATGGAAGACTATATAGAACTAGTGCTAGAGCAAGAGTTAGCGGTCACTATCCCTCGAGGCCAAGCTAAGTATATTAAAGCGACAATGGACATCAATAAAGGTATTGAAGCGCCCTTGGCTGCTGGTGATGTTTTGGGCAAGGTTATTATTACCTTAGACACAGACGTGATTTTAGAACAAAATTTGGTGGCCAGTCAGGATATGGTGCACGGTGGTTTTATCAAAGGCCTTGTTGATGGCGTGACCCGAGTCATTATGAGCGAATGATGAAAACAACACCTGACGCTCCTAAGATAGAGTTCCCCTGTGAGAATTACAGCCTTAAAATTGTAGGCCGAAAAACAGCAGATTACCCAACTTGGGTGGTGCAGTGTGTGCAGCAGTTAGCACCTGATCTAGACCCCAAAAAAGTACAGATTGTTGACAGTAAAAATGGTACTTTTCAATCAATACGCTTGGCAATAACGGCTCAAAGTGCAGACCACTTGCAACAGATTCACCAAACTCTAATGGCTAGTGGTAAGGTTAAACTTGTCCTCTAAGCTCGATCCAAAAGAAGGCGTTTTAGTAAGGTTCTTAGGATCTCAAGACTATGAGCACGTCTGGCAAACCATGCAAGACTTTACTAATTACCGCAATGCCGACACCATTGATGAAATATGGGTATTACAACATGCTCCGGTGTTCACCCAGGGCCAAGCGGGTAAGGCAGAACATATGCTAGACCAAGGTCATATTCCTTTAGTTCAATCGGATCGTGGGGGACAAGTAACATACCATGGCCCAGGGCAATTAATGGTGTATTTAATGTTAGATTTAAAACGGTTAAGTATAGGGGTTCGTAGCTTAGTATCGGCTATGGAAAAAGCCTTGATCGACTGTCTCCATGACTATGGCATTAGTGCCAATGCTGATGTTAAGGCTCCAGGTGTTTATGTGGGGGGCAGTAAAATAGCCTCTTTGGGGCTAAGGGTCCGCAGAGGGTGTAGTTTTCATGGTTTAGCCCTCAATGTAGATATGGATTTGAGCCCTTTTGCCCGCATTAACCCCTGTGGCTACCCGAGTCTAGATATGGTGCAGATGATTGATTTCTCCAAGTTGATTAAGTTTGATCAAGTGGCTTACGACATGAGCCAAAAGTTAGTAGACCAATTGCAGTACCAACAGGTTAATAAAACTCAACAACCTTGGGTTAATACCATTGAATATAACTAACGAGTGATAAGTAACCATGGCGACATCATACAAAGCTGAAGCAGGCGTTAAACTTCGTGGGGCCGATAAGGTAGCGAGGATCCCTATTAAAGTGATTCCCACTGAAAAAATGCCGCGTAAACCAGATTGGTTGCGCATCAAGATGGTCAGTTCTCCTGAGGTCAACCGTATTAAATCTAAACTAAGGGAGCACAAACTGGCGTCTGTCTGTGAAGAAGCCAACTGCCCTAATTTAGGCGAGTGTTTTAGCCAAGGTACAGCGACTTTTATGATCATGGGTGAAATATGTACGCGTAGATGTCCATTTTGTGATGTAGCTCATGGTCGTCCTAACCCCTTATCTGTTGATGAGCCTCGCGAGTTAGCCACCGCTGTGGCAGACATGGCACTCAAGTATGTCGTCATTACTTCTGTTGATCGAGACGATTTACGAGATGGCGGTGCGCTGCATTTTTCTGAATGTATCAGCGCTATTAATGAACGCACACCAGCGACACAAGTTGAAGTTTTGGTACCTGATTTTCGTGGACGCATGGACATTGCCCTTGATATTTTAGCCACAACACCACCCCATGTGTTTAATCACAATTTAGAATCGATTCCTCGCCTTTATAAAAAAATTCGTCCGGGTTCAGACTACCAATGGTCATTGGATTTATTACAGAACTACAAACAGCGTTGTCCTCAAGTACTGACAAAATCAGGTTTGATGTTGGGATTAGGCGAAACTAAGGAGGAAGTGTTGCAGGTGCTGCAAGATCTTCGAGATCATGGCGTGGATATGCTTACCCTTGGACAATACTTGCAACCTAGTTTGAATCACTTACCAGTTGATCGGTTTGTGCACCCCACTGAGTTTGATGAATTAGGTGCGGCAGCTAAAGCCATGGGTTTTAAGCATGTCGCCAGTGGGCCTTTAGTGCGTTCGTCCTATCATGCAGATTTACAAGTCAAAGGTGAGATGGTAACTTGAGTAGCGAATTAAATGACCACGTGTGTAACCATTTAAGCCCTTGCTGATGGCGTTAGCAGGAAATTAAGGCCACCACAATAAATTGTAATTTAATCAATGCTTAGACTCAGCTTATGTGAGTTCGATGAGATGATTTTTCAATGTGAGTTAACCTAATTTAAACTTCCAATAGACATAAAAAAACAAAATACAATCACAACATATGGGGGCTAATTATGGCAATTATTCATTGGTTAGGGGCTGGACTATCGAGCGCACCAGGGATTAAACGACTCATCGGTAATGGCTTGGAACTGTGGTTGTGGAATCGAACCTTGAGTAAGGCCGAAGCCGTTATTGAAGATATGGAAGGCCAGTGCCAAGCTCGCGTGTTAGATTGGCAAAAGCTGCATGAAAATGTCAGTAGGGGTGATATCGTTGTGTCCATGTTACCGGGTTCATTTCATCTACAGGCGGCTCAATTAGCCTTAGATAATAATGCGCACTTTGTTTCTAGTAGCTATTTAACACCCGCCATGGAAGCGCTCAACCAACAAGCCCAAACCAAGGGCTTATGTGTGGTAAACGAGGTGGGTTTAGACCCTGGTATTGATCACCTTTTAGCTTATGCTTTATTAAACGACTACCGTAGTTCGCAGCCTTACGCCGTGAGTAATGTTTTAGAGTTTAGGTCTTTTTGTGGTGGTTTACCCGCTCAAGAGAATGCGTTTAGATACAAGTTTTCTTGGTCTCCCCTAGGTGTTTTAAAGGCCCTGAAATCGCCTGCCCAATGGTTAGAAAATGGAGTTGTTAAAACCTGTAGTAAGCCATGGGAAGCCATGCATAGCTATACGACACCATTAACAAAGCTTGAAAAATCTACCTTTGAAGCCATTCCAAATCGTGACTCACTGCCATTTATCGCGCAATATCAGTTTGATCCTCAATGGCCTGTGGACACCTTTATTCGGGGGTCTTTGCGACTTCAAGGCTGGGCTCAGGCTTGGGAAAATATCTTCAGTTTAGTCGAATCTGCCGACGGAGCCGAAGGGGAGGCTAAACTTCAAGCTAAATCTGATGAGCTTTGGCAGGATCATGCCTTTAAAGAAGGTGAGCAAGACCGAGTCGCCCTCTATGTGGAGTTACTTGCTAAAGATGCCCATACCCAGCAATGTATCTGGCGTCAAAGCTATTCTATGGACGCCTATGGCAATGAATCAGGCAGTGCCATGGCGCGTTTAGTGTCAACCACCGTCAGCCTGGCTGTTGAAGCCGTTTTAGAGGAACGCATTGGTGCTGGGGTGAGTGCAGCTCCCAATGATATGGGGCTAGTGTCTGATTGGTTAGCCTATTTTAATGACCACCACGAGACCATTAACCATCTCAATCACCTAGATTAAATTAGCATGAACTTGGTGCCCACTGCATAGTGGGTGTGACCGAGTTCATATGAAGCCAGTTTAACCAGTGAATTTAGGTGTGTTAAGTCGCTATAGCGTCACAGGTCATAAAGTCAGCCAAGTTGGCTCTGCGCTTATCTTGCTGAAAAATAGTTCAAGTTCGTCTACCCCTATGGCTAGGGTGCGATCATTCACTAAAGGATGGACGTACAAGGTGTGGCAACTCCTTAATTCACTATCAATAAAAAGTGCTACCCCATGACTAACCCCTGTGATCATCGACAGCGGAGTCACTGCGCCTGGCCGAACCCCTAGGTTTTCGAATAAACGCTCAGCAGAGCCGAAAGATAACCGACCTGTTCCTAACAATGCAGGTAAGGTTTTTAAATCGATTTTGCGGTCTTGTTCTGTCACTAATAAAATGTTTTGCTTCTTGTGATCACGCAAATATAGATTTTTGATATGTCCACCACCTTGCTCAGATGATAGGAAAAGAGATTGTACTTTTTTTGAATCTTCGACCGTCTTAAGTGGCACATGATCAAAGCGCTCAAATTGAATATGCCACAGGTTCAATTGTGCCATAATTTCATCAGAAGAGATGGGCAAACTATTTTGATGTTGAGAAGTAGCGTCAATGATTTCTAGATCACCCATGTTTAAACCTACACTTTTTTAGTAAATCGGTTTGCCCGCTAATTGCATAATTAATGCGCCCAGCAAATCCCACACATTGGCTTTACTGACACCTTTCACGCACTGATCAATTGCTTCACATTGGCGCAGCATATGTTGCGCACTGTGCGCGTTATGTTGCTGGGCAGCTGATCTTAGGTAGGCTTTACGTTTTTCCCACACTCGCTCTTGAGTTAATCCAGCTTCAAGTCCCTGTGGATGATTTACAATGCTGGTGAGCAACCTGATTTCTCGACTTAACACCCATAATAGGTCCATGGCTTTGACACCTTCTTCTTTTAAGCCATAAAGCATAGTTAGACTTTGATGGGCTTTGCCAGAGAGGGCTGTATCCACTAACTGGTAGTTACTGTAACGGGCTAGACCGCCCACATCTGCATCAATGTGTTCCGCCGTGATTTCAAAACCCGCACCATTAAGGGTGAACTTCTCTAGTTCTTGAGCTGTGGCAAGTAAATTTCCTTCGGTTCTTTGGGCTAGCAATTGGCAAGCCTCTGAGGTAATTTTAAGGCCCAGTGTCTGGCTTCTTTGGTTGATCCAACGACCCATTTGATGAGCTTCTAAGGGGAAAATTGCCATGCATACCCCTGCAGTGTCGAGGGCTTTAAACCATTGGCTATTTTGGCTTTTTGAATCAATCTTTCCACTACTAATGAGCACTAGATTATCAGGATTGGACTCAGCTACCAGTTGGCTTAAGGCCGCGCTTCCCTCCTTTCCAGGTTTGCCACTGGGCATTCGTATTTCAATGATTTTACGGCTTGAGAAAAGTGACATTGCTTGGTCAGAAGCGGTGATTTGTTGCCAATTAAAACGGCCTTCCACGTGGAATAGATCACGTTCTAAAAAGCCCTCCTGACGGGCTTTACTACGGATATTATCGCCTATTTCTTGCTGCAATAACGGTTCATCCCCATGTACTAAATAACAGCCAGATAAACCTTTAGCTAAGTGATTTTGCAGCTGATCTGGTTTGATACGCATTATTCAAAACTAAGTTGGCGAGCAACACGATTACCCAGTTGCTGGTAAAGTAACGTCCAGTTATCTGCTTCTATGCGTTCATTCACAGTGGCATTAGTGCCACTTAAATCCACATCAGCACTCACAGAAAGAGGCATTGACGTCTGTTTGAGAGTCTCATCTTCTGGGCTTATGGGTTGACCCCCAGCCATAAATAGGTAGTTAGTGCTGAGGGTGTAACGCCAGATTAACACCTCGCCATCCGTGTCTAAAATGAGCTCTGCCTTGTGCTTTTTTGTGCCTGTGAGTTGCACAGAGGGCACTTCAGTATCCATGCCAACGACTGAATCTAACACCGTCAAAGTAACATCATGCTGCAGCATATCTTTACTCACTACTCGCGCTAATGAGGGGTCGTCTACGTAGAGGTTTAACTGAGGTGGAAAAGACCTTTGACTTTGGCCTTGTAGGTAAAAGCCACAGCTGGATAAAACAAGGCTCAAGCACAGCATTAAACTCAGCCGGCCCAATAGGCTTGGGGTTAAAATTACATTGATCATGTCTTGCATCCTTTCTAAAGTAGTCTAAGTCAGTTAACTGACCCTTAACTCACCACAATATTAACCAGTTTATTAGGCACCACAATAATTTTACGCACAGCCATATCAGTAATAAAGCCCTGTACTTTTTCATCGGCTAAGGCGAGTTGTTGTATGGTGTCTCTGTCCATATTGGCATCGATGGTGATCTTACTGCGCAGTTTGCCGTTGACCTGAATCATCATATCGATATTTGATTTTACCAAAGCCCCCTCATCAACCACTGGCCATGGTGTTTTTAAAATCGCATCGGTATCCGAGAATGCTTGCCACAAGGTATGGCATAAGTGAGGTGTAAAAGGCGACATTAATAGTACTGCAGTACTGAGGCTTTCAGCTCTGACAGCTCGGCCCTGATCACTCATATCAGTAAACTTCGCGGTCGTGTTACTCAGCTCCATAATGGCAGCAATGGCGGTGTTAAAAGTTGTGCGGCGCTCAATATCGTCGCTGACCTTTTGAATCGTCTCGTGGGTTTTGCGACGCATATCTTGTTGCTGCTGGCTAAGTTGGTCGGCCTGCAAGGCCGGCGCAGCAGGCGCATTTAGGTGCTGGTGCACTTGCTTCCAGAACCGTTTGATAAACCTTTGAGAGCCTTCAAGGCCTGCATCAGACCATTCAAGAGATTGTTCTGGAGGCGCAGCAAACATGGTGAACAAACGCACAGCATCTGCACCATAGCGGTCAATCATGGTTTGGGGGTCAATCCCATTATTTTTAGACTTGGACATCTTGCCCATGCCATCATAAAACACCGATGCGCCATCCGATTTTTTCACCGCACCGGTAATGCGTCCCTTGTCATCCATTACGGCATCAACGTCGAGGGGTGAGATCCAATTCTGGCCACCTTTCTCGTCTTGTTGGTAGTAAGTGTGAGCCAAAACCATGCCTTGGCAGAGTAGTTTTTTAAACGGCTCATCAGAAGACACAAGGCCCATGTCACGCATGAGTTTGTGAAAGAAGCGAGAATACAATAGGTGTAAAATGGCATGTTCAATGCCACCAATGTAATGATCTACAGGAGCCCAGTAATCTGCAGAGTGGGGTGCTAGCATACTGTCGTTATGTGCCGCACTTGTAAAACGTGCGTAATACCATGACGATTCCATAAAAGTGTCAAAGGTATCGGTCTCACGCTCAGCCGCAGCGCCACATTTAGGGCAGCTTGTGTTGATAAACGAGGCCATTTTTTTCAGCGGCGAACCACTTCCGTCAAATTCGATATCTGTGGGCAGTACTACTGGTAATTGATCCTCTGGCACGGGCACGGCACCGCAAGTGACGCAATTAATCACTGGAATGGGAGCACCCCAATAACGCTGGCGTGATACCCCCCAATCTCGAAGGCGGTAGTTGGTGGTGATTTTGCCTTTACCGTGCCGATCAAGTTCTGCTGCTATCGCATCAAAGGCTAATTGAAAGTCCATTTCGTCAAAAATGCCTGAATTAATCAATAAGCCTTTTTCAGTGTAAGCAGACTGCGATATATCCACGACAAGGCTGCTATCGGTTGGACGAATCACCTGCTCTATACTCAGGCTATACTTATGAGCAAATTCCCAATCGCGCTGATCATGAGCGGGCACCGACATCACAGCGCCAGAACCATAGTCCATAAGCACAAAGTTGGCAGCCCAAACGGGCACAGACTTACCACTGAGTGGATGGATAGCTTGAAAACCAGTATCCAAGCCGAGTTTTTCCATGGTCGCCATATCGGCCTCAGCCACTTTCATATTTTTGCAGCTATCGATAAAGTTTGCCATCGCTGGATTAGTGGCAGCAGCCTTGAGGGCCAGAGGATGCTGAGGTGCTACGGCTAAGTAGGTGACCCCCATTAAGGTATCTGGCCTTGTGGTAAAGACCTCAAGTGGACCGTGGTCTGTGACTTCAAAACTGAGTTCTACACCCTGAGACCGACCGATCCAATTACGTTGCATCGTGCGCACTTGCTCTGGCCAATCGTCTAGCTGGTCTAAGTCATCTAACAACTGGTCGGCGTAATCGGTAATCTTGAGAAACCACTGGGGAATTTCTTTACGTTCGACCAACGCACCTGAGCGCCAGCCGCGACCATCAATGACTTGTTCATTGGCCAGCACGGTTTGGTCTACGGGGTCCCAGTTAACCACGGCATTTTTTTTATACACCAGACCTTTGTCGAGTAACTTGGTAAAAAACCATTGTTCCCAGCGGTAATACGAAGGGTCACAGGTGGCTAATTCTCGGTTCCAATCATAACCAAAACCCATACGCTTTAACTGGTCGCGCATATAGGCGATATTCTCATGGGTCCATTTAGCAGGTGCGACGTTGTTTTTCATGGCGGCGTTTTCAGCGGGTAAACCAAATGCGTCCCAGCCCATGGGCTGCAACACGTTCTTACCTTTCATGCGCTGAAAGCGTGATATAACGTCACCAATCGTATAGTTACGCACGTGCCCCATGTGTAAACGGCCACTGGGGTATGGGAACATCGAAAGGCAATAATACTTTTCTTGGTCAGGATTATCTTGCACCTCAAAGCTATCATTAGCTTCCCAAAAGGCTTGAATTTCTGGTTCTATTTCGTGCGCGTTATAATGTTCGTTCATGAGTGCCGTAACTAGTGGTAAAGCCGATATGGCTGGAAATTAAATCGACCCATATAATAGCACTAGAGCATAGGTAACAGGTAGCTTGATTGGTAAAATAGGCTGGCTTAATGGCTCCGTGATTATTACTTGGCGATCTGAGTGTCAGTAAAAATCTTTATTGATCAAGTAATAACAGTTGAATTCCTCTTGCACTGTCGTTATGATACCGCTCCTTGATACGGCACTCGCCGCACTCAGGTATAGCGCGCCCGTAGCTCAGCTGGATAGAGTACTCGGCTACGAACCGAGCGGTCAGAGGTTCGAATCCTCTCGGGCGCGCCATTTATTCTATTTAAATTTTATTTAAATCAACGGCTTATGTCGTAAATCCCTTAGTAATCGTTATCACATTGATTTTCATATCTGGACGATTTGTCGATTGGAGCACACTCTAATGGTCAACATTGATTTGGGTCTGTATTCAATCGTTATGAAATACGCTTATTTCCAGTCATCTGGTAAGATTATTGACTTTCGTAGACGCATACCCAAGGGTTTGGAGTCACACTACGATGGCAAAACCTTCTTTGTTAAATCTACAGGCACGACTGACCCTAAGTTGGCTGCTGTGATTCTAATGAGAATTAATACTCAAGCAGAAAGAGACTGGGATTATTTAAGCCAAGGATTACCTATGTCTGTCTCAGATGAAGTGAATGCGTCTGTAGAGGAAGTATTAAAGGCATTCGGATTGAATCGGTCTGGACGTGGGTTGACGGAAGGTAAGCAAGACTTTAACGAAAGTGTATTTGATCAGTTACCTGACACAGTTAAAACAGATGTTGTGTTTAATGGGTTGTCTGGAGATGATCTCCATCAAACTGTGGAGTCTGTATTGCCCACAGATTTAGAGATTGCATAGGCTCGTGTGCATGATCGTATGCAACAGCATCCATAGAAATTCATTTCGAAGACTGAAGACAAAAAATAGTACACGTTTTATCCCCCTAGCTGGAGGTGCCTTAGATGCTGCAATGATGGCTCTAGCGAAGGTAAAGAATAAGGTGCTATTCCCTCGATATATTGATCAGATTAAAGGTAAGGTTAAGAATGATGTTGCGTCTAATGCATTGAACAAGCGGCTATCCACTATTACTGATGAGCGTAAGACCATGCATTCATTTCGACACACTATGCAGACACGCCTTAGGGATGTTGAATGTCCAGAAGATGTCCGTAAGGAGCTGATGGGCTGGCAAAAAGATGTCAGTAAGAACTATGGTAGCCCATCAGATTTGAAGATTAAGCATAGGTATTTACTTGAGTCTTTGGCATGGGAAAGGCAGGGTGTTTAGTTTCCTATATAGACATGGACTGGGTTGTTGTAGCGTGGCATCACAATAATTTTTATCAAGATACTTATCTATGAACAACAAAAAGCTCACTTAATTGTTAGCTTTGATTAGTGATTATGAATTCACAAGGCTCAAAGACGGATTGGTTAAAACGTTGACTTAATTACTTAGCATTTAGATCCTTTGATTCGTTTGGTTTTAGTATGTCAAAAAAATTTAAATCCCCTTCATTTAATGGTGCCTTACCATTAGTCTTGTGTGAGGTAGGATGAATTTAACTTACTATTTTTTCTCCAACTTCAAAATCACGTCGTAATAGTTGTCCCACCTGCCTTGTAACTGACCGTCGATGCTCCCATTTAAATCTACTAAGGATAAATCGTTCTTTCCAAACAAAACACCTATTTTAAGTGTACTGATAATATTACCTTTGTTGTCAACTTGACCTTCAAATGACTCATAAAGGTCTTCTGAGCCAGTCTCTAGGACACGACCTTTTTTTGCTACAGTCATGATTCCATTGCTTATTTCAATATAACCATTTCCTAGACGCTTACTTCCTTCATTTTCATTGTAGCGGGATATAGTAAAAGAATAACGACCGTCGAATAACGGGCTGCTTATAATTTCAGTTTGGCCTGTATCATACATCGATTCTTCTTTATTCGTCGTTAACTCGAGTACTTGTAAAGTAAACCCATTTTCTGTGCCTTTATGAACAACAAGTTCGATATCTCCATCATTGTCAATATCGATTGGGCGAATACCAGCTAGGGTGTATTTGTATCCCCCAGTAAGTAAATCATTATTTAGTGGTTTAAATGAGCCGTCCTCTTGTCTAATAAAAACCTTAGGCGGACTTGTTTTAATTTGACTCCCTATTTTCTGTGCGGACGGGTCGTCAATTCCATGAGGAGAAGTCAATACAATATCTTTTTTATCGTCATTATTTATATCTATCAAGTTAAGTGATTTTCCCCAAGTTCCATAATCAAAAACAATTCCTGGAAAATAAAAATTACTTTTATCGACAAATTTTCGATTTTTTTCCTGGATAAGAACTTGAAGTTCTGTGCCACCATTACTATTTTTTCCTGCTGGCTGTGTGACATGAAGTATCAATATATCGTTATCACCATCATTATCAATATCTGTTACGAGATAATTATACCCCGCACTTTTCTTGCCAAATCTGCCAGGTTGAAGTTCAAGGGTATCGCTTTTTTTGAATCCTGAATTAGAACCAAAAATTACCCTGTTGTTTTCAGCGCCTTGAAGCTTGCCACTTAAAAGAATTAAATCAAGGGTGTCATCATCATCAACAAACTCCAAACCTGGAGTAAAGTAAAAGTTTTTTCTTTTGTTACCAGGTTTATGCGATATATAAGAAAAACCTTTATCTAATAGCTGCCCATCTGGAACTTTGGTAAACATGCCTTTGCCATCATTTCTTAAGAAATAATGGGGAACTTTAACTTGGGTACCGGCTTGCGTAACAAATAAATCAATATCACCATCTGAGTCAATATCTGCGCTAGTAACTCCGTGAGTAAAGTCTAATAATTTTGGTAAGTTTGAAGTAGCATTTATAAATTTACCATTAGGAGCACTCAAGATTAATGTGTTTTGATAGCCAGGGAATGGGTCATAGTCAACTCCATGGTCAGCAATGAAAATATCGTTTACCCCATCTCCATTGAAATCCTTAATGACCGAACTTCTAGGAGCCTGGGTATAGGGAACTATATCCATTATTGGTTTGAACAAAGAAAAACCCTTACCAGGAGTTGTTGTCAAAACTATTAGCTTAATATTAGAGCCTTTTTTTAAATCCGAATATTGTATGCCGTACACAAGTTCAGGCAACCCATCTCCTGAAAAATCACCTGAACCCAAAGGGGTAATTAGAGAATATCCAGATGCGACAGACTTACTGAAATCTTTGCTTAAGACCTTGAATTCATCTGTTAGTGATTTCGCGTACAACCCATCAACCCACTCAATATTTGTTTGGTCTGTACCTTTGGCGGTAGGTTTAGAAATTTCAGAAGAAGCACCACCACAACTTAGCCCACGTTTTGTCGACTCGGTTTGATATTCAACATTGTCAGGAATTGCTTTAGCAAGACGACACACAGTCTTATCAGACCAGCCTGATAAGTCTTGAGACAGTGCGTGTGTAGCCATCAATGATGCGATTAGTGCGCAGACAATACGACGATAGAAATTCATATTAGCCACTCTCCAATTTACCTTTCAACATTTGTTTGCAGATAGCCTAATATAGCGTCTGTGCCACCTAAGACTGTTTGGAACAACTCCCAAGCAGGCTGATCATTAGCATCTTTAAAATAATCATAATGACATTGTTGGTTCTTAGCATCCTTAATATCGTTGGTTTCACTAATAAAACTTAGCCAGCCCCATTCCATTAGACCCTTTCCACATTTCCTTTGAAGAGAGTCAATGTGCCGTTTAAGAGACCTTAATGTCGGGTGGTCTAGGTTAATCACTAGCCTTTGCTCTTGATCACCCGCTTGTTTAAACACCAAGGTACTAAAACTGATCTTTTTATCACTACTCAACTTTAAGCTCCCCTGTATCTTGGATTTATGCCACTGATACGGTTTAAAATATTCTGCTGAGCGTTCTAATTTAAAAGCGCCAGTTTCAATAAACGCTACTTTATCCAGTGTTAAGTTGAATGTTTCACCTTCAATGTTAAAGACAGACAGTTTTGAAAGATCTTTGATTTTATTTGCCTCATTTTTTGCTAGACCTTCAGGCGAGTTGTCTACTAATGCCTTATGGATACAACCTAGTGTTACCCCGGTAATTGGGTTGATCTTCAAAGAGCGTGATTTACTTGTAAGTTCTTGATTGAGCCATTTGGCTGTTCTATGCTCTGGGTAGCGAAGTTGAAAAATTTGGAGCCATGATGCATAAAACGAAAGAGTGTCTAAATTAGAACTGAATTCTTGATGACCATTGCTTGCTTGACCGTTGTGTCTCTTTTTAGCCCATGGCTCAATGACAGAATGGTCTAAATACGCATCCTGAAACAGCTCTACAGCCTTGAGTAATTTCTTTTCAAGGGTAGTTGGAATCTCAACATTTGCTGCCCTCGCTATCTCTAATATGATAAAAGCTTCTCCTAAAGCATTGTAGTGATACCAGAGTGCTCTGCTACCTCTTGTTGTTCTGTTTTTCATGCTTCCATCACTAAGCGTCCATTTATTCAATCCCCTGACCATATTCTTAATTAAAGATTTATAGCTTTTGTTTTGGCCATGCTGGATGGAGATATTAGGAAAGTGCCATCCGACAGAGTTGCCAAAATAAAAATCCTTAGCTTTTTTAATACGATGATTGAAGCTTTTAAACCACCGTTTAATGACTTCGTGCCTCTTATCTTCAGGTTGGTAGTCAGAAAAATAAAGCTTATAAACATAGTTTAAAGCGAAGACGGTTTCTACGGCTACAGTTGCATCTTTTATTGGGGCTAAATCTTGCCCTTCAGGGTCACTCCATTCGCCTTCACAAGCTGGAGCAATGCTTTTAGGGCCATTATAGAAGTAGCACCGCATTGTTGCTGATAATGCGTCTTTAGATGCCCAGTCGTGCAACTTATTAAATAGTTTTTCTTTTAATTCTAAATCCTCAGATACCATAGCGAAGGTGGTTGCTTCCAAATATTTAGAGAGTACTTCTCTACTATATTGACCTTCTACTTCTCTCCAATTATCCATTTTTGAGTTGTATCCTTTGATTCTGGGGGCTAAGTCTTTATCTATGACTTGCCAGTTTGGTTCATATCTATCAAAGCCGCATGAGTTGGTTTTGCTTTCTTTGGGCAAATTGAGGAATTCCTTATACGTTTTGTCTGAAAGAAATATGCTTTTGCTAGCTTTTTGTTTAGTGGAGTTTGTAGTTGCCTTACTCGTGTTTTTTGTCGCCGCACTTCCACAGTTTAGTCCTCTATTTTTAGCTTCTTGAAGGTACTGAGGGTTGTCCTGTTGGCTAGAGGCAAGCCTACACACAGTCTTATCAGACCAGCCTGATAGGTCTTGAGACAGTGCGTGTGTAGCCATCAATGATGCAGTGAGTGCGAAGATGATGCGAATACCAGATTTGAACATAACTGCCTCTATCAAACTTTACGTTAACTGCCTCAGACAAAAGTGCTAGGCATTGAACCCACAATTAAGTGGGCTTGGTTTATTTTAATTCAAAGGGTAAAAAAGCCAAACAAGTTAATCAACAATCTCTAGACTTGGATTAATATTAACGTCCACCTCATCAATGGAAAAACCCCTCCTTACTTCATCGTAATATACTATTTGAGTTGGCATGACATCTGTGCCGTGTCTGGCTTTGTATTTAGAGATAAAACTTCTGTAGATCCCGTGTTTAAAGTAAATTGCAGTGGGTACTAACTTGGCATTTATTGGTGCCTTGTCAATATTTACTTTCTTATCACCATTCACCCATACAGAGATGTTCTTATTAGCAAAATCAATACAGAATGAAATATCGCTCCACTTACCCTTCATGTCATTTATTGGTATCAGTTTATAATAAACCGATTGATCTCTAACATTATTGACAGAGCCGCTAAGAACGTGCCAATTCAATTCATAATAGTCATTTTTTACATCGAACTGAATAAGTGGTGGGTTAGACTTTATACCTTCCATAGAGCCTTTTGGCCCTCCTTTTTGATGTATTTGTCCAAGTGATGTGTTTGTTGGTGACGCGCTCTGAAAACTATCATCAAGCATAATACTATATGCAAAGCATTGGTTTCCCGTTGGCTTTTGCATAGGTGTGGCTGTGAATTCAACCCTCTCTCTGTCAGTCTCACAATCATTCCAGTCACCACTAGTAAAGCAGTCACCATCGGCAACTTCAAATCGTTGATACTTTTCGCCTCTCCTAGCTTTAACTGGATTGTTAATTAACCCGAAGTTCTTTTTCTTTTGTCCAAAAAAATTAGAGTGGGAGCCATAACCAGAATTTTTACTTGCGGTCATGGTTAAACCGTCACTGCTCATTGAACTTGTATCATTACTAAGAGTAATAAATAGTTGGAAATAATCATCAAATTTCCCCTTGATTTCAAGGCTATTTATGTTTCCTGAAAAACGCACTTTGTGTGGGCTCCCCTTACCATTTAAAGCATTCACTTCAAATGATATGGAGGCGTTGCCTTTTTTGTCTATTTGACCTTTTAAGGTATCGTAATACTTAGTTGAACTTGTATCGAGGAATCTATTTTTTAGCGATACACTTATAGCTCCATTTTGTATTACTAAGATGCCACTACCTAAAGCTCTGCGGCTTTCAGAAGGATTGAAACGACTCAATACAAAAGGATGCTCACCATCAAATGCATTTGATATATTATCAACTCTTTTAGAGGGCTGTGTACTTGAACCGCAGACTAAACTGCGGCTATCAGCCTCTTGAACGTAATCAATATTGTCTGGATTATTTAATAACTGTCGGCACACAGTCTTATCAGACCAGCCTGATAGGTCTTGAGACAGTGCGTGTGTAGCCATCAATGATGCAGTGAGTAAACAGACCAGCCGAAAACAGAAATTCATGATAACCACCTCGATTCAATTAAACTTTATAATAGTCCGGAAACCACAGTACCATTTTAGCCGTAGGAATATTTCTGATATTTCTTAATGCCATATAATAATTGTGTGTTTAGCCCCTTTTTAGCGTAGGAAGTTCAAGACAAAACCCAGTCGATAGGCACTCCCGCTGCATACATGTGTATGCTTAAGATGATGTCTCAGTTAGCTAAAAGGCTTGCTTGGTTAAAGATTGAAAAGTAATGATTAATGTTCTAGTTGAATATCATAATGATTGTTCAATGAGTGCTAAGGGTCTATTAGAAGCTGATGTATAAAGGTAATGATAAGCTAAGCAGTGGTGCTTAGTCTCAGCAGTAGCTGCTTAGCCCTATGCAGAGAGAAATTTGAATAAAGTATGAGAAACGATGTGTAAGAAGGTTTTTATGTGGAGTTACACAGGCAGCCAATTCCTGACACTGACGGGGTTAAGAACCCGTTATTCCTAAAAGCAGCCTTTATTCCAAGTAAGCTGGGATGCTTAAATTATTGAGAGCTTTTGGATCATTTCAATTCGGTTTCAAATGGAAAGCAAATGGCCAACAAGGTATATCAATTGGCTATTGGCAAAGTGATGATGTACCTGAAGCTATGCAATCAGAAGCAGATGTGCCTTTTTAGCCTGCCCTTAATGAGTTAGGGCCGGGTCTAATATGGCAAACACTTGATCTCGCTCTGAAAGCACCAACAACAATGCTAAGTCGCCTTCTTGTAATTGGCTTAGTATTTGTTTAGCCCCTGCTGCAGGACCCTCGGCTACAAGCAGTTGGTGTGTTTTAAGGCCATGCTTTATTGCTTGTTGATGAGTGAGACGTAAGGTTTCGCCCAGTTCGCGGCCCCGCAAATACTGGGGTAATTCGGCAGCCATTAAAAAATCTGGATTAAGCGCTAAAGCGCTTTGGGTGGCGTCTAAAATGTCTTGATCTGAGCGATCCCCCGCATGGCTTATCATGATAAAACGGCGTTTGGCGGGAACACCGGCCATCGCATCCGTTACCGCAGAAATTGAATGAGGGTTATGGGCAAAATCAACAAATACTCGGGCGCCTTTTATGGCAAATTCATTACAGCGGCCAGGGTTGTCTTTGGCATCGTTTTTGAAGTTACATAGACCTAACGCAATCGCTTTGTTATCAATGTTCATGACTTTGGCTAAACACAGGGCGCCTAAAGCATTACGAATATTGTAATCGGCGGCGCCACCCATCGATATGGGAATGTCTTTAACATTAACCACAGGGTAAGCCTTGGTGCCGTCAAAATACACTAGGTGATCACCCTCTTGCCAAGCACAAGTATGGCCCTTGGTTTTGGCTTGGGTGATCAGCGGGTGAGCGGGATTTAGGGAAAACCAGCACAAGATGGCCTGAGTTCTGGTCACTTCTGCCCGCACATATTCATCGTCAGCGTTGAGCACTAGCACACCATTGGCTGCTAAGGTGCGGTGTACGGAAAATTTGGCCACTGCCAGTTCTTCTACGGTATTGACTCCGTATTGGCCCAAATGATCAGCAGCCACATTAGTCACTAAGGCTGCCTGTGCTTGGCGTAATGGCAACCCGCGGCGCAATATACCACCTCTAGCCACTTCTAAAAAAGCCACTTGCAAGCGCTTATCCCGGAGTAGCATGCGAGCACCACCGGGGCCAGAATAATCACCATAATCAAGAATATCATCCCCCACGCGCACAAATTCGGTAGAGGTGATGCCGGCAATTAAGCCAGCGGCTGCACCAATAGCCGAGCAGAGTCTGGTGCTGGTGGTTTTGCCGTTAGTGCCTGTAATTAAGGCAACCGGTATGTCATGTAAGCTGTGCCAGTTAACTTCAGTCGGTTTTGGTAAGTCAAAAACAGACCACGTTTGTGAGCCCTCACCATGGCCTAAGGATAAATGATCATCGTCACACAATACGTCAACCCCGTGTTTCTTAGCCGCTGTAATTAAGGTGATTAAGGCTGGATTAGCTTCTCTGACCATGATGTTTCTAAGGTCATTGATCATGATGTCAAAGTTGTTGGCGGTTTGGTTAAGCAATTGTGCAGAGGCAAAATGCCATGCGGTTTGGCAGGCGAACATGGCACTGTAAAGTTGGTCCATTGGCGCAGATACTGCAAGGTTGGCACCACCTTCAAAGCGGCGGTCAATAATCTGCTCAGAATGCCAGCCAATGGCATCAAGCACACGCCTAGCCTGTTGCTGCCAAACTTTAATCACCTCATCAAGATCAGCGGTAGGGCATAGCACATCTAGATTTGCACCCACATGGCTCCATAACAAACCGGGGCCCGTAAGCCTTCTAAAATCATCAAGAATGAGATTCTCACTTGAACTGCAGCTAATGTCTAAGGCGGTTTCAATCGTATCTGCTGCTTCAACCATTAGCTAGTCACCATCTTCGTCATTATTTCTAGCTAAGCGCACGCCGCGTTCATCTCGGATGATGGTGTCGCCCTCCCCGAGTAATTCTTCCATGCCTGCGTCATTATTGCCATCCATGGTGGGATGAACATCTAAGTCTGATTTTTGTTCATTTTTTAGGTAAATTATTTGCTTCCAACAGCGAGTAATGTTGTCCCCAAATATCATCAAAAGATCACCTTGGTTGGCCATGTTTAATGCGGTATCTACGGCTTCTTGTTCGGATGCAATCACAGAAATGTTGTTAGCATCCACGCCATTTTTAAGTAGGCCTTGTTGTAACATCAGAGGGACTTCATCGTGGCCGCGCTTTCGGCGGTTATCATCAGCCTTGCAAATGTAATGATCAAAATGACCCGCTAGAATTTCAGCCGCTTCAAAGATGTCTTGGTCGCGTCGATCACCCGGTGCAGACAGCACTGCAATACGGCGCCCTTTCACATCTAAACGGCTAACTAAGCCAGCCATGGCACGGAACGCGGCGGGGTTGTGGGCATAATCTAGAATTACCTTGAACGGGTGTTCATCAAATACGTTGGTACGGCCCGGGGCTTGGAAGAAATTGGTGTCGAAGGTGCGTAAACCGTGACGAATATTGTCTAATTCCACATCAAAACTGTAGGCCATAGCCACTGCGAACATGGCATTTTGTACGTTATGCATGGCCTTGCCTTCCATGGTGGCAGGGATTAGATGGGACCACAGCACTGGAATATGAGTGCCCTTGTCGTATATGGCAATCATGTCACCATTCATGCCTTTCTCAAGCACTAGTGCGCGGCCACCGGCACGAATATGCTCCTTAACTAAACTGTGATCAGAATTCATAGTGACGTAACAAATACGTTCTGCGCTGGCAAAATCAGCCATTCTTAAACAATGGATGTCGTCAGCATTTAATACCGCTGTGCCAGTCGCAGATTCCACAACTACGCGCTTTACCGTAGCCAGCTGTTCTACCGTATCAATACCACCTAAACCTAAGTGGTCTGCAGTTACATTAAGGCAGGCTGCCACGGTGGAGGTTTGGTAACCCAAACCGCTGCGTAATAAACCCCCCCGAGCAGTTTCCATTACCGCAAAATCTACCGTAGGGTCGCGCAATACAATCTGCGCAGACGTTGGTCCGGTCATATCACCCTTAACACTAAGCTTGCCGTCTACATATACACCGTCAGTAGAAGTCATCCCCACGGTATGGCCGCTGGTTTTCATGATGTGGCCAAGCATGCGAGAGGTGGTGGTTTTGCCGTTGGTGCCAGTAATCGCTGCTATGGGGATCTGGGTGAGGGCGCTAGGGGGAAATAGCATGTCTATCACTTTGCCAGCCACGTCTCTTGGTGTACCTTCACTTGGCGCTACGTGCATGCGGAAACCAGGAGCTGCGTTAACTTCTACAATGGCGCCGCCAATTTCTTTGTAGGAACGGCTAATATCATCTGTAAGGAAATCCACACCTCCCACATCAAGGCCCACAGACATGATTGCCCTGACCGCCATGTCTCGGTTATCTGGGTGCACTACGTCGGTTAAATCAATGGCCGTGCCACCGGTAGAGAGGTTGGCGGTGTCCCGTACATAAAAAATCTCACCGTTTGGCAAAACAGTCTCTTTAGTCACATTGCCTTCGTCCATAAGGCGGGTGGCTTGTTGGTCTAGAGTGAGTTGGGTTAATACTTTTTCATGGCCAACGCCTCGGCGCGGGTCGCTATTAATAATTTCAATCAGTTCTTCTATAGAACGCTTTCCATCGCCGACAACGTGGCCTGGAACGCGCTTTGCTACAGCCACTAGTTCGTTGTTAACCACTAGCATGCGGTGGTCGAATCCGGTGATAAAACTTTCTACCAATACTGCACGGCTAGTGCCTTGCTCCTTAGCAAATGCAAAGGCAGTAATGACTTGATCATCCGTCGTTAAATTAATGGATACACCCCGGCCATGGTTGCCGTTGAGTGGCTTTAGTACCACAGGATAACCCACTGATCTGGCGGCTCGAACAGCACTTCGATCACTATAAATCATGCGTTGCTGAGGCACGGGCAAACCGAGTTTGTGCAACAGGTTGTGAGTGTCTTCTTTGTCGCATGAGATTTCTACAGCAATATGTTTAGTTTGGCTGGTTATGGTGGCTTGAATACGTTGTTGGTATTTGCCATGGCCAAATTGTACTAAGCTATAGTCGTTTAAGCGCATCCAAGGAATGTTGCGATCTTCTGCAGCTTTAACTAAAGAGCCAGTGCTTGGGCCAAATTCTTGTTTTTGGGCCCTTAAAATAAATTCATTAAGCTCTTCTTTCCACTCAAATTCATCATCAAAATGATAGTCAACTTGTGCTTGTAGTTGTTGAGGTAAAAGGTGCATCAATAAGCGTAATGCAAGCTCGCCTGCATCAAGGCCTACGTTGCGTTGTTTATAGGCGTATACCATGTTGTATTGGCCAGGGGTGTCTCTAGAACGGGTGCGACCAAAGCTAACTTCTGCGCCAGCCATGCATTGAATCTCTAAGGCACAGTGTTCCCATACATGGCCTAGCCATGTACCTTCATCTTCCTTCAGGCGGCGCACAAAACCACCCGTTTCTCGGTAAGAACAACCATGTTCTTGTAAGTTGGGAAGGGCTTCCACTAATGGGTTTATGAATGAGGCACCTATTTTAGCCGAAGGCCATTGTTCAAGAACGCCAAGGTCAATAACATGGCGAATAACGGGAAACCCAGCCCAAGTGTTGGGGCCAACGTATACATTTGTTGATATTATTTTCATCTGCAAACGTCCTTTTATTATCTAATTGCAATACTGCCGTAAGCTTTGGTTTATTTGTTCTGAATGTCTGCAAGGCTGCAAAAGCCACTTTTATCATCGCTGGGTGGGTAGGCATGACGATTTTTGAGGTCATAACGACAGCCCTCCCCTAATACGTCGAGTTTAAGGCCTAACAAACTAAGGGCATCATGACGGCCGGCTTGCCACATGGAAGAATAAGTCATTGCGCCAGCATCAACCACGGTCACCGTGCCACTTCCCACTACTTCTAAAATATCATCAGGCCCAATAAATGCTGCTGTATCTTCGTCTATACCTAGGCCGATTAAAAAAGGGTTGTAAGAAGAGGCGCTTAACAGGCGGCCTAAGCGATTGCGCTGGGTGAAATGTTGGTCAATAACCACGGCATTGGTTAAACCCATGCCGGGCGCAAGGCTTACGCCGTCACCAGAAGGTACAGCGTTACCATTGCCACCTGCCACCATATGCTCAGACATAATAGATGCCCCAGCAGACGTGCCCGCAACCGGAATACCTGCAGCATTGCGGCGCCGAATCTTTTGCGCCACCAATGTGCCTCCTAAAATAGTAGATAAACGCAGCTGATTACCACCGGTCATAAAGATGCCCGTGGCTCTATCTAGCATGGCAGCATATTCTGGATTGTCGCAATCTTCTCGGCTAGTAATCGGCAAAAATTCCACCTTTTCTGCACCTAGACTGCGAAAAATATCAATGTAATCTGGGCCTGTGGAGTCGAGCTGTGATGCTGTTGGGACCACTACAATGTCGGAGTTTTCGCCACCGGCCAACGCCAAAAATTTAGTATGGATGAGCATTTCTTTTTCACGGTCTTCACCGCCACCAATAGGGATAATAAAGCCACGCTGGGCTTGGTTTAAAACGGGTGCTGGGCACATGGGTGTGGGTTACTTCTCTATTAACTAATGATAAAAAACAACAGTATTATGATCGCTCATAAGTACCAAAAATTTGGGTCTGGCCGTGACGTTTATGCCAGCGGCCACGGGCCATTACGTCTGTAATGTTATTGTGTTTGTCTAACACAACCATATCCGCGTCTTTGCCCTGTTGCAACCGGCCTTTATGAGAAAGTTTCAATAAATCAGCGACGTTGGTAGTGAAAGGGGCTAGTGCCTGGGCCATAGGAACCTTGTGGCTTAGTATTTCACGCAGGGTTTCTGACAAGGTAGAAGAACATCCTACTCCCATCCGCACAGGCTCACCTTCTTCGTTAAAGTGTGGCAAACAGCCGCCACCATCGGAACTAATAGTCAACTTGTCTAATGGGAAATCACCCTTGCGATATCGTAGAAATGCTTCTGCGGCCGACCAGCCTGGGTCGCTATGGCCTTCTGGGAATGCGGTTACGTCTAAACGGACACCACGCAGGGATAAGGGTAGGGCTTCTTCAAAAAGGGTTTTATTACGATTGATGTGTGTTGGGTTGAATACCCGTGCAGGAATTTCTGAATGGTCTAAAGCTTCACGCACTAGCTCTAAACCGCGCTTGCCATCGCCCATATGGATATGCAAGATCCCTGCTTTACCTGTCATGAGGCCTGCCACATGCGCCTCACTAGCAATGCGTAAAAACTCATCCAGTGTGGGTTGGCTGGAGCGGTGATCACTAATAGCAAGTTCCCCTACACCGATAACTGGGTCTACAAATACAATGTCGGAGCGCGCACTGCCGGTGAG
>Ga0209304_1000093_pt1 | contig 60938 bp, 69 predicted proteins | sample COGITO_mtgs_1004_4_FD_184789 | JGI IMG/M metagenome (GOLD analysis project Ga0209304, IMG submission 184789) | Pelagic marine microbial communities from North Sea - COGITO_mtgs_100423 (SPAdes) (version 2) | ecosystem: Environmental > Aquatic > Marine > Epipelagic ...
GCGAATTGGTTTCGCTGCAAGTACAAATTCGGGTTCCAACCTTTCATCAGACTTCATCGTGCAGACCGCATCATCAGGTACTCCAGCAGAACGTATGCGAATCGACAGCTCGGGCAATGTCGGGATTGGCACGAGTTCTCCGAGTTCTGCATTAGAAGTAGTGGGCGGAGGGTCACTAGGGTCTGGATTTACACAATCAAGAAGCGGGCACCCCACATTTGGCATTACCAATGGCGGAACTGATAGTGTTTATTTTTCCATAGCACCCGACGGTGGGTCTCAGCAAACATTTATGCAGGTGCGCGATGATAATACGGACGTAAACTCGATAGCATTCAGCACGTCTGGATCGGAGAGAGTAAGAATCAACAGCGCGGGAAATGTCGGGATTGGTACGACCTCTGCCACTGAGAAATTGTATGTTAATTCAACAAGCGGCGATGCGCGAATAGGCATTAACGCACCTACTGGCAGTGATACCGAAATAAAGTTTTCAAATAATGGATCTGTTGAATACTCTATTGGGCATGATGACAATACTGATAATTTTGTCATTGGTACAACAAACGTAGACAATCCAATATTGAGCGTTACTAAAGCTGGCAATGTCGGGATTGGTACGAGTTCACCGGGAAATAAGTTTGTAGTCGCTGAAGGAACAAACCAGCATGGGGTAGAGATTGTACCCGGTTTCCTCAGCTACATCCAAGCCTACGACAGGGCTACCTCCGACTACGGTGATCTAAAAATAGATTCCAAATCAATTGCTTTTGGGACTAATAATGGCTCGGAGCGTATGCGAATCCAAGCAAACGGCGTATTATTGGTTGGCACTACTACACAAGGAGGCGTTGATGGTTGGACCTTATATCCGGCTGGTTCTGGAGCAGCACCCCTGCAAGTGTTTAATAAGTCAAATACAAACTCGACTATTGCATTTAATTTTGAAGTTAATTCGTCTACTGTTGGTCAGATTACTTACCTTAGCACCGGGACTAACTATACATCAATATCTGATGAACGACTCAAAGAAAATATCACTAACGCTGATGACGCGGGAAGTTTGGTGGATTCTATTCAGGTCCGCAAATTTAATTGGAAAGTTGATGGGTCCAGCCAAGACTACGGCGTGATTGCACAAGAGCTTGTTAAAGTTGCACCAGTAGCTGTTTCAGTGCCTGAAAACCCAGAAGACATGTTGGGTGTGGATTACGCAAAGCTTGTCCCAATGCTTATCAAAGAAGTTCAATCATTACGAGCGCGGGTTGCTGCGCTTGAATCAATTTAATTAAGGGAAACACTATGACCACATTCAACTGGACAATCTCAACACTAGAATACGACGTGCAGCCCGCCGATATGGAAGGCTGCGTTGTAACAGCCCATTGGCGGTGTAGTGCAACAGACACAGTGGCCGAAGTGGCCTATAATGCCAGTAGCTACGGCACCTGCGGTTTCTCGTCTGACCCGTCGGCCCCGGGCTATATCGCCTACGCGGACCTGACGGAAGCAGATGTTTTGAGCTGGTGCTGGGAAGACGGCATCGACAAAGACGCTACGGAAGCCTCGTTGCAAGCTAATATCGACCTACAAATCAGCCCCGTAACGGCCAGTGGCACACCGTGGGCTACCGCTTAACTAACCCCTAAAACGAGAGGAGATCAACATGTCCGAGAAAAAAACAAAGACTATTGCGATCAACGGCACTGAGTACACCGAAGACCAACTGACCGATCAGCAAAAGGTTATCATTAACCATGTTGGCGATCTTGATCGAAAGATCAATTCTACCCAGTTTAATCTGGACCAGTTAATGGTAGGCAAGCAGGCGTTTGTCGATATGCTTACCAAGTCTTTAGAAGAACCAATCGACGATAACGAGTGATAAAGTTCTTGCCGCACGAGTTGCGGCGCGACTTATACCGCAACTAGGAGAACACCATGGAACCTTTTTCAACAATTTACATCTTGGCTACATCTGTAGTGACGATCTGTTCGATCGTCGCCAACTACACTGACACACCCAAAGATGACGCCATCGTAGCCAAAGCCTATAAGGTAATGGAAACATTCGCATTCTTGCGAAATAAAGCAAAAGACTAAAATGTAGGAGATACGATGGACATGGGCTTATTGTGGAGTGGGGTGCTTACCGTCATTCTAGGAGTGATAAGCTGGGCACTGCGCAGTTTCCTAGCCGAGATGCAGCGAATCCAGATCCTACTCAACAGAACCCGAGAAGAGATGGCGCGCGAGTATGTCACTAAAGCTGAGGTTAACACCGACATAGACAGGGTGCTGGATCGTCTGGATCGATTAGACGAGAAGCTAGATCGCCTCATGGCCCGATAATGGGGGACGTTAGCATACTTGAAATAATTCCAGCAATTTGGCCCATCGCAGTGGGCTTTGTTGGTTTGATTTTCTGGCTGGCGAAGAGCTACGCGGACATCGAGACTCTTAAAGAGAAAGTAAAAGTCCTCTACGACCTGTACAATAAAGACAAGAAGTAAGCAATCTGGAGTTGATATGAGTTTAAAGCGCGACGAATGGCCAGCTAAAGCGATTGGATTTATGGCTGATGAAGTTATCGAGATGGCTCAAGAGATCCGTAAGATCTGCAATACCGCGATGGTGCCAAGCCCTGACCCGGAAGCCCATGTGCGTTTCACCGGTGGATCTAGTCTCCATTGTGTCGGCGCTGACGGCGGACTCAAATCGCAGGCCACAGATCTGTTCCTGCTCGACAATTCAGCATCCGCAAGGGTCTGGGCAGCAGTTCAATCTGTCGCAGGCGTTGGTGGCTTTGGTATGTATTTTGACACGCATCTTGGTGGCGAGAAACAGGTGCTAATCCACGTTGATACTCGTACCGAACGGTTACTGTGGCTGTGCCCAGATGAGCCTAAGCGCAGATACGTTTATTACAATAACAACCCAGTTTATTTCCTGAATCTGTTATCTAAAGAGCTGGCCAAGCTATGATACTGACCGGCCTTGAGGCGTTTGTCGACGGCCCCCACTTTGAATTGCGAGGATGCTGATGAAAACCTTAGTAACTGCACGAGACGTTGACTCCGGTGTCGAACCGACCCACACGATAGAAGTTATCTGTGCGAACTGCGAATACGACCTAGATGAATCTGAGATATCAGCCGATACTTGTGCTGATTGCGGGCAACCGCTTAATTTAAAGCAGAGTGTGACCCTCGCGATTACCTCTCTCCCGCCAATATTTGGCGACGCTACGTAGGTGCCCACATGCCTCTTCAAAAGATACTATTTAAACCCGGTGTAAACCGGGAACGTACCAGCTACTCCAACGAAGGTGGTTGGTATGAATGTGACAAAGTTCGGTTTCGTCAAGGCTTACCAGAGAAAATTGGTGGTTGGGAGCGTATATCGAGCACTACCTACCTAGGCGTATGTCGGTCTTTGTGGAATTGGGTTACGTTAGGTAGCATTAACTTACTCGGTGTGGGTACCAACCTAAAGTTTTACTTAGAAGAGGGTGGCGGCTACAACGACATTACACCGCTACGCGCCACTACCGCTGCGGGGGATGTAACCTTTGCGGCTACAAATGGTAGCGCGGTACTGACTATATCCGATGTTGGACATGGAGCTACCGCAGGAGATTTTGTTACTTTCAGTGGCGCAGTGTCTCTCGGGGGTAACATTACCGCAGATGTGCTCAACCAAGAATATCAAGTTGATGCGCTAATCGACTCCAGCAGCTACACAATAGTAGCGGTAGCTACTGCGAACGGGTCTGACGTAGGCAACGGTGGGAGTTCAACAGTAGGCGCGTACCAAATCCATGTCGGTGCTGCATACGCAATCCCACTTTCTGGTTGGGGCGCGGGTACTTGGGGCGGCGGCGTTTGGGGTACGGGACTGGTATCAACAGAGAGTATCCGCCTGTGGAGCCAAGCTAACTTTGGTGAGGATCTAATCTTTGGCCCTCGTGGTGGTGCCATGTATTATTGGGACGCGACGGCAGGTACAGGATCTCGCGCGACGCTTCTAACAGGTTCAGGCATCCCGACAAGCCAGAACTTAATCGAGATCTCTGACATCAGTCGTTTTGTGTTTGCTTTCGGTGCGAATGAGCTTTCTTCTGCCACCCTAAACCCAATGCTTGTGCGCTGGTCGGACCAAGAAGATCCTACAAACTGGACCCCCGCAGCGACAAACCAAGCAGGTAGTATAGTTTTATCGCGGGGCACGATGATCGTGGCCGCCAAACAGTCGCGCCAAGAGATCCTTGTTTGGACTGATTCTGCCGTATACTCCTTACAGTACGTAGGAGCACCTGTTGTTTGGGGCGCACAATTAGTAGGAGAGAACATATCCATAGCGAGCCAGAACGCTGTAGCCTATGCCAACGGTATCGCATACTGGATGGGTAAAGATAAGTTCTACAAGTACGATGGGCGTACACAACCACTACCTTGTGACTTGCGTAGACACATATTCTCTGACTTTAACGTACAGCAATACGACCAAGTATTTGCGGGTACCAACGAGTCTTTCCACGAGGTTTGGTGGTTCTACTGTGCCACAAACCAGACCGATATTGGTAAGTATGTAGTCTATAACTACCTCGAAAATACATGGTATTATGGCACTATGTCTCGTACAGCGTGGCTAGATTCTGGGCTGCGTAACTTCCCGCTTGCTGCTACCTATAGTAATAATCTGGTTAATCAGGAGTCAGGAACTGACGATAACGAAACGGCTACTACGCTACCGATTGCCGCGTCAATATCCTCATCGCAGTTTGACTTAGGCGATGGGCATCAGTTCTCGTTTGTATGGCGTATACTGCCCGACGTTACGTTCGTAGGTTCTACGGCGGCGGCTCCCGCAGCTACCATGACTTTGCTCCCGTTAGCGAACTCAGGATCAGGGTATAACGACCCGCTATCGCAGGGGGGTAGTAGTTCTGGCACCGTAACACGTAGTACTGTGTTACCGATAGAACAGTACACAGGGCAGTTGAACACGCGTGTACGTGGTAGGCAGCTTGCAGTCAAGATCGAGTCTACTGGGCTGGGCGTTACATGGCAGTTCGGCACACCTCGCATAGATATGCGACCGGATGGGAGACGGTAATGGCTTTAATTATTACTTCTGAAGAAGAGCTTAACCAGCTCGCACCGCCAGCATTACCGCTGGCTACAGAACAGTACAGTCGCCAATACCAAGACCAACTTAACAATGTTTTGCGTCTGTATTTTAACCGTATCACCGCCCTACAGCAGCAGTTAAGCTGGGGGCAGAGCGTTGACTATATAGATTTTTCGCTCACCACTGCGGCCCCCCATAAAACAGGGCGGGTAGACTGGGATCAAGATGATGCAACTCTTGAAATCGACATGGATTACGGGGTTGTACAACAGGTAGGGCAGGAGACTTTCGTTCGGGTGCAAAACGAAACTGGGGTAACTATCCCTAACGGCACAGTTGTCGGTTCCGTTGATGCTTCCGATGACGCGCTAATAGTAACCCCATATATCGCCGACGGATCTCGGGATACCCTCTCTGTTTTGGGGGTTGTGACCCATGATTTACCCGACGCAGGTACAAAAGGGTACTGTACTACTTTGGGGTTCGTGCGTGAGGTAGATACAAGCGCGTTCAGTCTGGGGGATGTCATTTATGCTTCACCTAGCACTGCCGGAGCTTTCACTAACGTCAAACCCACGGCACCCGCTAATGTCGTACCGATCGCGCAAGTGATTAAAGTAGGCTCTACTGACGGTATTATATTCGTTCGCCCCATCATCGAGCAACAAGAGTACTACGGCACATTCGTCCAAACCATAAGCTACACCCCTGCGGTAATAAACACTGCGTACGCAATTCCGTTTGACACCACTTCAATTGCCACCGGTTTCTCTATAGGTACCCCGACGTCTCGCATCGTCTCCGCTAATTCTGGGCTATATAGCGTGTCGGCCACATTGCAGTATATTAGCTCTAATGCGGCCAACAAGACTGTCTACTCATGGATCCGTAAGAATGGTACAGATATCGCCGACTCGTGCCGCATTATTGGCATCACGGGTAACGGCTCTTATCGCTCGGTGGTTGTCCACGAGTCAGTGTCTTTAGATCCCGGAGAATACGTAGAGATCATGTTTGCGGTAACAGACCTCAGCGTTACCCTCGTTGCCGTTGCACCAACTGCATTTGCCCCCGGCGCTCCCGGCACTAACTTGGTAATTGAGCAGGTACAGCAGTAGCCTACCATCTAACCGCTAACTAGTTAGGGTGCGAAGTTGCTCCTGCTAACGTTTTGTTTATACTAGAAAGTCCCTATTAGCAGGCGCGACAACATGACTAAATTGTTTGATTTCCTTGAAGTATTTAACGCCGTATCAGCGGCGCAGAAAGCAGTAACGGCAGATTATATTGTGGCCGAATCCCTTGATGTACCTATAACTGAAGACGCGACAAACCTCGACAGCCTAGATGTCACATTGATCTTCTTCGTACTAGGCGAAGCCTATGGTATTCCCGGAGGCGAGGAGATGGATGCGCTTTGGCCGATTAGCTCAATTGGTGCGCTGAATACCTTCTTGCAAGAGTACAAAACTAAAGACCCTGAGAGCGAATACGACAATGTTAAAGCCTTAGTTAAGGACTTATCATGATATACCTCACGAAATGCAATACCGTATGCACTACAGAAACGAAGCTTATCGCGGACATCCCACACCCTCAACATGCGCATATAATCCCTGAGACATTTAGACGCGCTAAAAGCGGGATGAAGTACCCACCCCATACGCTTCTTGAAAGTCTGGTCGATGAAGACACCATTAGCTACGTACGAGACAACCCCGTGCAAGGTAAGACTGGGTTTATATTCGCTGCGGGTAACCAAGGCTGGATGGGTAACAACGGACGGTATGACAAGGATCCTGAAGCTGAACTGCATTACAAAGTAAAAGTACCCTTTATAGTCCTAACCAACATATATGCTGGCCGTATCGCCAGTATGTTCGGGGTACATGACCATGTGTCAACAGACGCTAGCGCCTGCGCTTCCAGCTTAAAAGTCCTCATGGATGTACAGAACCTGATGAACAATTTCGGGTTTGACCGCGTTATCGTGCTTACTGGGGAAGATGCCGTTAACAACCTGACGCTAGGGTTCTTTGGCGAAGCTGGAGCGAGTCTACAGTATAAAGACGAGACCGAACGACAGCCGTCGGCTTTTGACACTACAAATCAAGGGTTCTTTCTGGGGCAGGGTGCGGCGTTAGCTATATTTGAGAAGGAACATCCCGGAATGCCTACGCCGATGGCTAAATTTCTAGGGGCCTACACCTCCGCAGAGGACAACACAAACCCGTTAGGACAAAGAGCGGATGGATCGGGTTTTAGTAAAGCTATCGAAGGTGCATTATTTGTAGCCAAAGCACACCAAAATGAAGTAAGATTGGTGAAGACGCATGGAACTGGTACTCCAGTCAACAATGCTGCGGAAAAATCGGCACTATTGAATAGCTTAGACGAGTTTATTGCAACATCGTATAAACCTCGTATTGGGCATACTATGGGTGCGAGCGGCTTATTGGAGACTGGATTGTTGTTAAAAGACCTGAAAAAAGGCTATGTGCCTAAAATCCTTAACAGAACGCAGGACGACCCTGTGTTCCTGTCTGCTGATGCCCCCGCTCCCGGAGGGCTAATGCTCAGTCTCGCCGCCGGTATGGGCAACATCTACTCCGCTGCCGTGTTTTCGCCGGAGGTAAGCTCATGAACCTCGTAGATAGTGCTGAAAAGCTACTAAAAGGCCCTGAAATTATTACTGGTGCTGTACACAATATGCCCGATATGGGGATACCCTTGCAAAGTGTATTAGCAGTTATAGCTGGAGAAACAACACTCCCAAATACAGACATAGTTCAGGTAGGAAATACAGTATTCTTAGCACAAGTGGGTAAGGGGGAGAACCAACACAAGGCGGTGGGTAGAGCGTTCAATATGGACACGGGACGAAACTTTGTCAAGAACGGGTTCAAGTACTTTAACTACCTACAGCAAAAAGGGTATACGCATTATTCGACTACCTTTGATAGCCTTGTGTTCTTAAACGCGTTTAAGATTTTCCAGCGCCGTGCAAAACAACAGGACACTGAGATTTATATAGGCGTAGTCGCTAAAGGCGCTGCGATGGACAAATACGTGGTCTATATGCGCTTAGGCACAGAACCGTTAACCCGAGGATTATAAATGGCCGCCGTAGTAGAAGCCGCAGTCGATGTACTAGAATTCGCAATTGAAGAAGTCATTGTTCCCGTGGCCGAAGTCGCGGTTGACGCAGCAGTTACCGCAGTAGAAGCTGCTGCTGACGTAGTAGAATTCGTAGCTGAAGAAGTCCTTGTTCCCGTTGTCGAAACGATAGGTAACGTTGTGAAGCCTGTTGTAGAGGCCGTTGCGTGGGTAGGCGACACGCTTATCGGCAAACCGGTAGAGTGGGTAGTTGACGAGATCATCGAACCGGTCGCGGATTTTACGGTAGCAACAATCCAAGCAGCCCTAGACGATCCACTAGTTACGATTGCCAAAATAGCAGCTATGACTACGGGCAACGCTTGGGCAATACCCCTAATCGACGGTGCAAAAGCTGCTGCTGACGGGGAAGAGTTTAGTGAAGTACTGAAGACTGTAGCTATATCATACGCAGTCGGTAAGGTTGGCGCGACTGCGGCTAAAGTTGGCAGTAACGTTGCGGGTGCGGTTGGCGGTGACTATGTTGGTAAAGAACTAGTTACTAGTATCGTTTCAAAGGGCACCAGTAACGCCGCAGTGGCGGTTCTCTACGGTGAAGATCCGATGGAAGCCTTCGTAAAGGGCGGCCTAGATGTGGCAGTGTCCGCAACTATGGGTTACATCGGGGAGAAGAACGGGTCTAGTGAATTTTTTGAGGATAATCCGGGACTAAAAGCGGTTCCGAACATCACCAGTAAAATTGTGCATGCTGGTATAGTAGCCGAGCTTACGGGGCAAGAAATAACTGGTGAGATGCTAGCGAATGCGGCGGCGAAAGGTCTCGTCACTACTAATCTAGTGACCGGCCTGATGGCTGAAGATAGTACGCTTACTGACCGGGATATTGGGTACATCACCACTGCACTTCAGCGCACTGTAACGATGGCCTTCGATGGCACCAGCGGTGAGGAAGGGCTTGCAGCGTTTAACGGTATGATGAGCGCGTATGGTACCGAGGCTATGCACGAGGCTATTGACAACTCTAGCTTCGGTGATGCAGTCAACACCTCGATGGACAAGCTGACGGGCGACTATGAGAAGGTAGAAAAAGCCGCTGACAACCTCGACGATGCAGTTTTAGCCCGTGATAACGCCGTTAAATCATACGAATGGTTAGTTGATGACCTTAATGGGGATATGGACGACCTGAAAATTAAGCGTGCAGAATATGAAACTGCTTTCGCTGCGTATCAAGCGGCAGAGGGCGGCGGGAACACTACGGCAGAGTTTGAAGCTGCGGAGAAAGAGTACTTAAAAGCGGAAGCAGCGGTTGAGAAGAAGCATACCGATTACGCGCCACAGCTCGAAAGCTATAAGAAAAAAATAACTACTGCGCAAGATGACTTTGTAGGTTATGAGAAAGACTACGCCGACGCAGTGGCAAACTTGTCAGTTAGTTCTGAGCGGCTTAACGAAGATCTATCGTCTGCGTACGCTGAGGCAGACCGTGCAGTTGTAGAAGTAATGGCTCCCGATTTCAACGAAGCCGAATATCGCAAAATCAATAACATTCCTACGGACCAGAGCGCCACTGCGCACTACTTAACGACCGGGCAGCACGAATCCGCGTATGTTAGCGATGCACAGTACGATCAGGCAATGACAGAAAAACGTCAGGTAGCGCTAACAAACGTTTTTGCAGCCGCAGGGGTGGATCCTAGCCTTCTAACTAAGGCGCAGCTAAAAGCTGTTTCAGACAATCTCGCTAGTACTTATGACACCCCAGAAAAGCTTGATGCCTTTATAGCTAACCCACCCCCGGTGGCAGTGCCAACACCCTCGGCAGATGCTGTTGTTAACGAAGCTACACTTTCAGAAGGCACGACTTGGAAAGACGTATCCGATGGTAAGGCTGCCGTCGTAATTGATGAAGACGGTAACCGCGTGTGGAAAGATCTTTCTGCAACTACCACTTCTTGGGATCCCACGAAGGGAAATGTTATAACCACGCGGTATTACGATAGCGAAGCTAACATATACAAAGAGTTTGTTAGCACTTCCGTATACTCTACAGTAGATCAACTTAAGACAGGTCTCCCGACAGGTTCAACAGGTAAATATGATCCCGAAACAGGTAAAACGGTCTTTACCGGCCCCGACGGTAGTTGGGAAGGTGAGGCCAGTGCGTATAACTACACGGGGATAAACCAGTTAAACGCCGTAGAGACGTTAGAGATTGTTAAAGACCATGGTGCCGACATGGACAAAACTGGTTTTGTGATCGACTTTGTAACCAAGGCGCTGAACTTCTATAAAGAGACGGGTAGCGAAACCTCGATCAACACTGCGGCTAACATAGCTAAAGCGACGGGTGGGGCGCTTACTACATTTAACGGTGTCGTAGCACTTTTGGGTATCGCCCCACCGGATACCGCACTCGGTAAATTTGCAGAGACGTTGACTGGTCTTGGAGAGGACGCCAATACCCCTGCATATAAAGAAGCTCTAGCCGAAATGCAGACTATGATGGCGGTAGAGACAGATCCTGACGCCCCTTGGCAAGACCGCGCATTCGCGAAAATGAAGGCTATTGGGGGCGCGATCGCGGAACATCCAGCGACGTTCTTCTCGGAATACATTCTGGTAGAGGCGGCGCAAGAACTCTTACCACTAGCAGTAGGTGGCTTCGCTTCCCTTGGTGCTAAAGGCGTGGCACGTTTCGCAGGTTCGAGTGCTGCGGTCGCTAAGAAAATGGGTGCAAACGCCGGTTTGTCAGCGTCCCTTGTTACAGACATAACTGAGAGTTTTGGTGGTGCTGCCAGTGGTGCTTACGATACAGCCTTAGAAGTCGCCCTCGAAACCGGTATGTCTGACGTAGAGGCTAAAGCATATGCACTAGATCTAGCGGTTAAGGCGGGAACGGTACAGGCAGTTATAACATTGGGACTATCCGGTGTTGGTGGTCAGTCACTTGAGAAAGCTGTACTTGGCGACCGCGCACCTAAAGTAGTGGGTGATAGCGTCCTATCCGATGTGATTGGCGCGATCGCTGATGGTGGTGAGATCTTCATAAAAGAAGGTGTTTCAGAAGGTATTGAAGAGGGTCTTGCCACTACATATGTCGAATCCCAACTATATAAAATTGACCCGACACGTGACGTAGTTGGGGAGATAGTCGCTTCATCTATGATGGGTACACTTATTGGTGGTCCCGTATCAGGGGGTGCCTATGGAGTAAGTAAGGCCGGAGACGTTGTATCCGTTACAAAGAACGCGGCTGGAAAGTACGTATCGAGTACCGGCGAGGTGATAACTAAGCAAATCGTAAAAGTCGGCAACGCGGCGGCTCAAGGTGCAGGATATGTAAAGAACTCAGCGGGGGAAATTGTAGCTGCAACGGGCGACATGCTATCTAACGCGCTCGTAACCCTTAACCCAAAAGTAAATGCGCTTGTAAAAGCTACCTTAGACGCTGGTTCGACAGCGGCCTCTAAAGCAGCAGCTAAAACAAAACTGGCTGCGCTTGGTGTTAGTGACTACGTATTCAATAACATAATGAACATCGTTGACAACAGCCAGTACACAAGCACTGCTGAGTCGTACGACGCGTTCACAACCGCAAATCCAGAATTTTCCCCCTCACAAACAGACATTGATGCCCTTGTAGGGTCCGTTAGTGATAGTGATCTTGCAACTCGTGCAGATGCATACATAGACCCGCTGTATACCGATTCGGCAGAAGCAGCTAGTTTGTTCATGGATACCTTCGGGTATAGTGCAACAGAAGCCGAAATCGAACAGTTCGTAGGTCAGACCCCTGAGACCGAGGTTGAAACGGCTATAGAAGCCTATGTTGACCCAATACAGACGACTGAAGCAGAAGCTCGTGCGTTCTTTGCCGCGCTAGGATTCGAGCCTACCGACGCTGATGTCGCTAAGTTTGTAGGGCAGACCAGCGAAGCCGAATCGAAGGCTGCTATCGGTGTCTTTGTTGACCCTCGCCAGACGACTGAAGCTGAAGCACAAGCGCACTTTGACGCCCTAGGATATGATCCTACGGCTGACGAACTTGCTAAGTTTGTAGGTCAGGGAGATGCGGATTTTGCAACGTTACAAGAATCTGGGGTTGCTGCGTACGTTGACCCTCGCCAGACGACTACTGAAGAAGCGCAAGCGTTCTACGATGCCTTGGGGTACGAAGCAACAGAGACTGAGCTTGCTAATTTTGTAGGTCAGAAAGACGAAAAGGATCAGGAAGCGGCGATCGCTGAGTACGTTGACCCTCGCCAGATAACAGAAGCGGAAGCTACGCAGGCTCTGAAGGATCAGGGTCTAACCGACCCAACAGCCGAACAAATTGCGGAATTCATAGGGCAAGGAGAGGCAGACTTTGAAGCCTCCCAACGAGCTGACATGATCACGTTCGCTGATCCGCTGGTCACTGACTACGATGAAGCGAAAAAATACTTCAACGACCTAGGCTTTACACCTACCAAGGCGCAGATTGACCAGTTCGTCGGGGCTACCTCAGAAGCTGAGCAGCAAAAAGCAATTGCAGCCTTCGCTGACCCACTCTACACCGATGCAGGTGAGGCGAGAGAGTTCCTAGAAGCTCTGGGATACGATCCGACTGATGCTGAGGTTGCTCGTTTTGTAGGACAGGTTAAGGAGACACAGCAACAAGAAGCCGTAGATACGTACGTCGATCCCCGCATGGTCACTGACGATGAAGTTACGGCGGCATATGCTGCGCTTGGCCTACCTCGACCCGCAGCTGAAGATATAGAAGCGCTTATCGGGCAGTATATGGAGACCGATCTGGCGGGACGGGCTGAAGGTAACCTACCCACTGCACGATATAACTCTATCATTGCCATTATTGACGAGATGGGTGTGAGTATGGCAGGGGAAGATGGACTTTCTCCAGAAATGCAAGAATCGCTAGCTATTATCAAACAGACCATGATCGATTCTCTCGGTGATTCTGGGCTTGCGGTTGCTGCGATTGACCAGTCTGTTGGAAGGCTCAATACCGCTATTGGTGCGGCGGCTACTGGGGGTACTGATACGGATGCTCTGTACGAGTCTATCGATAGTGCAGTTCAGACTTTGCGTGACGCTGGTCTTACCGACGCACAGGTTGCAGAAACTATCAGTGAGACCTTTACAGACTTTAGGGACTCTGGTAACGATGTATCTGGCTTAGCGGACATTTATGGTGACCCGGCAGATGGTGAAACCGCGTCTACGGGGCTGTATAACTTCCTCGACGATACTATCGCTAAAGATCCAAACGAAGCTCCTGATGCCGATCTTGATGCCGATCCTGACGGTGATCCTACTGGTGATCCTACTGGGGATCCTACTTTTGATAATGCTCTCCTAGGGAATCCGGCTGTAGCCGATGATCCGTCAACTCCCGACGTAGATGAGTCCCGCGACGCGACTGGCCTCTATGGGGCTATTGCTCGAAATGAGACTGCGGGGCAAGAACGCGACGAGGCTATTCGAAATGCAATTGCAGAGGTTGCTACTGACCTTGGAGACACAGAACAAAACATACTCGACCAGCTTGGTCTGACGCAAATCCAACTAGAGAACTCTATCGGGGATGCTGAGACCGCATTTAACGAGCGTATTGACAAGCTTTCCTCGGACGTCGCAGATGTGGAGACAAACCTCCGCGATGCTATAGATGAGAACGAGGCAGCGGGACTTAGTAGGGATGAGGCGCTTGCCAAGGCGATAGCAGATGTATCGACAGATCTTGGGCTTACTGAACAAGCGTTACTAGATCAGATAGGTTCCACAGAACAAGACTTACTAGCTGCACTAGCAGAAAGCGAAGCGACCATATCTGATGAGATCGACGCGGTATCCGATCTAATTGGTAAAGCCGCTACCGAAGTGACGCAGGTAGACATTGACTTTGTTGCCGACCTTATTGCACAGACGGAAGTTGTAAATGAGCTGGACGAAGCTACGCGGGTTAAGTACGACGTAAATAACGACGGTCTTGTTGACGCCTTAGATCAAACCATGCTAGAGGCTCTTTTAATAGGTGAAGATGTTACGATTGCGGACACAAGCCCATTCGCGAACACCGATCCTACTGGTATATATGAGACTATTTCAGATACAGAGACCGCGTTACAAGAGCAGATAGACCAGACACAAGAGCAGGTAATCGAATCTGAACAAAATATTCGGACTAACATCGAGAACGAGGCTGATAAAAACAAGTTTTTACAGTTGCTATTAGCGGCAGAAGATGCCGGAGGACAACAAGTTTCCGTAAAGGGCGCTGATCCGTTACAATTAGGGTACTTATATGACTTTAACAGTATATTCGCTACCCCTAATCAGGAAAACATGTTTCTTAGCCCCTACGCTGAGGGCGGAAAAGTAGAGAGTACTACTGACAAATTATTAAAATTGATTGGAGGTCGCTAATGGCTGACGAAAGTAATGACTGGTTCGGGGACGCATGGGGCAGTATAAAAGAGTTAGGTAGTGGCGGAATGGATTGGGCAACTAGTCCTGAGGGGGTAAAGGCCCTCGGTATAATGGGGCTTAGCTACCTAGGTAATAAGTCCGGCATAGGGGATGATGTGGTACCGCCGACAGGGTATCAAGGTGGTATCCCCGACCTTACCGCTGTGCGTCAACGAGTGCCTCAGCAAGATAGCGTCGCTGGAGAAGAGCGCCGACCCGGAAGTGGTGGACGTCGTTACTTTACAGATACGCAGTATGCTATCCCAACAGCGCAAAACCGTCCAACTCAAGCCGCTGCACAGGCACAAGCCGCCGCACAGGCAGAGGTTCTAGCACGTAAAAACGCTGGTGAACCAGAGCCAGAAGGCGTGCAGCAACGAGCTAGCGGCGGGGTTGTCCGTATGGCCCAAGGTGGTTTAGCGGGTATCGCTATGAAGGAAGGTAAGTATTTAAACGGCAGCAGTGATGGCATGGCCGACGAAGTGCCCGCGAACATAGACGGTACGCAGCCCGCTGCACTGAGCGATGGAGAGTTTGTTATCCCCGCAGATGTAGTTAGCCACCTAGGTAACGGTAACTCCGATGCCGGCGCGAAAGTATTATCTGAAATGATGTCCCGTATACGCAAACAGCGCACGGGTAACGATAAACAGGGGAAAGAGATCGATCCCCGTAAAATTATACCGGCGTGAGGTGATTTATGACGACGCAATCTACAGGTCAAACAGGTACTGAGTCCTCCCTATCCAATTGGGCAGGTCCATACGTAACGAACATGCTTGGGCAAGGTGCCGCGCTAGGTAACGCGCCATACCAAGCATATCAAGGGCCGTTAACAGCCGGTGCCTCTGCGGGACAGCAGTCGGCGTTCCAAGGTCTCGCTAATTTAACGGTACCCACACAGCAGATGGGTGCAGTTACCCCACAATCGTTTACAAGTCAGGGTACGGCACAGCAGTACATGAACCCCTATGTACAAAATGCTCTCGAACCACAACTTGCGGAACAGCAACGCCAAGCACAGATTGCTCGTTTAGGGGACGCTGGTCGTCTTACCCAAGCTGGAGCGTATGGTGGGTCACGCCAAGGTATTATGGAGTCTGAGAACGTACGTAACATGTTGCAGAACATGGCGGGTATTACAGGCCAAGGATACAACGAAGCGTACAACCAAGCCCAACAGCAGTTTAACGTCGAGCAAGGTGCTCAACAGCAAGCGCAGAACCTAACAAATCAGTACGGGTTGCAAGCTCTAGCTCGACAAGCCGAACTTGGTGGGGTACAGCGAGGTATCGCGCAAGAGGGTATGTCCGCAGATCGTGCGCAGTTCGAAGAAGAGCGAGACTTCCCGTATAAGCAGGTGCAGTACATGCAGTCGCTATTACAAGGTCTACCTATCGCGGCGCAGTCGTATAACTACTCCAAACCTAGTGAATTGTCAAACTTTTTGAGTGGGGCCGGAGGTATCACTGACTTCCTCGGCAACCTTTTTACCGGTAACGCCTCGGGTACCGATGCAGGAGACGTCTAATGGCTGGCATTGATCAACAAATTCAAACAAAGGTAGACGCCTACCGGAGTAATCCGCAAGCTCTACAGCAACGGTACCAGCAGAATCAAGAACTGTTAGACCTGCTTGCCTTACAGAAACTGAAGTCTGAGAAAGACGCTGCCGCTCGCGATATACAGATGCAGATGGCACAGTCCCCACAGACTATTAAACAGCAGCGTGAGCGTGAGCTTGTAGACCGTACTAAGCAGCAGATGACCGAGCAAACCGCAGGCATCATGCAGCAGCGTCAGGCACAGCAGCAAAAGAACGTGCAGAAGGTTGCTCAACAAGGAGCCGCGACGCCACAAGCTATGCAGGGTGTTCAACAGGGTCTAGGTTCTTTGGCCAGCCAAGTTAAACCACAGACTGCGAAGATGGCTGCCGGTGGTATCGTTGGGTATGCAGCGGGTGAAGGCGTCGAGGGCCGTACGGGCCGTGCGAAGAAGTTCGCTGATTTGGCTCGTGTTAGGAAGTACCGTGAGGCGCTGAGAGCGACAGACCCAGACAAAGAGGCAGGTCTGACCAATATAGAGATTCTTGAGCTTCTTGACGCACAAGAAATGCAGCCAAAAACAGCACCGACAGACTATAAAACTATGTTTATGGGCGACCCTAGCGCTGTAGCGGAAGATCCTAGCGCTGTAGTGGAAGAAGTTGTAGTGGAAGATCCTAGCGCTGTAGTGGAAGAAGTTGTAGCGGAAGATCCTAGCGCTGTAGTGGAGACTCCACAAGCTCCAAAAGAAGATCCAACCCCTGCTCTTGGAGCCGGCTTACCTACGCTTAGCGCAACGGAAGTACCCGCGCCAGCTGTGGGCGCTGATGAAATGATCGCGTCTGCTGGGCTTGGTAGCCTAGGAACTTCGGGCGATGCAGAAACAGCTGCCCGTGCAAGCTCTGACGAATACTTAGGACGTAAAGAGAAAGCCGATAAGTATGGTGAGCTTTCAGGCCGCCTAGCCGAATACGATGCTGCGGCGAACGACCCCGAAAAAGCACGAAGAGAGCGGACGTCTGCGTTCCTACGTAGTACCGCCGGAACTGGTGGGTTCGGGGCTATGATGGCTAGGGGTTCGCAAGGTATGTCGGACGAGCGCGTAGCGCAGGAAACCGCAAAGAGATCGCGTCTAATAGAGGCTATTGGTCTCGAAGAAGCGGCTATTGCCGCTGATGTTGGTATAGGGAAGACTGGGGCAGAGCTAGGTCAGGTTGCCGTACAGCAACTCGAAGCGAACAAACGACAAGTTTTACAGACTATGACTGAGCTGTCTCGGCAGGATAAGGAACGGATTGAGGGTAACGCAAATCGTGCGCTGGACGCGGAGCAAGGTAATCTAAGAGCCGCCGTGGATAGTATGGCAGCGCAAGCTAATAAGGACTTGCAGAACGCTATACAAGCTCAATCAAGTATACAAGCGTATGAGCAGTTAAAAGCTAAGGTAGCGACCCAAATGATGGAGTTTTCACAAGCTGCATTTGCAGAGGACGAACAACTAAGTATGTTGTTGCAAAAAGCTGCGAATTCTAAAGACCCGAAGGATATAGCCGCCGCTAATGCTCGCCAGAAAGAAGTTATGTTAATGACTAATTACCAGCTGAGGGATCTAATAGCGCATACGGGCCAGATAGACGCGCAGCTCGCTAAACTCGGTGCCCCGACTAGTGCTGGTGGCGACAGTGTGGGTGGTGTTACACTGACAGCCGCGCAACAAGCGGCCCTAGATAAATATTCACAATAATAGAAGGTACCTTTAATGGCTAGTATCGAGCAACTATTTACCGCACTTAATAACGCTGATGCAGCAGGTGACGTAGTCGCGGCTCGTGAGATAGCCGATGCAATACGAGCGATGCAAGGGGGCACTGCGCGGGACGTGGAGATGCCCCCTATGGCGTCAGTGAGAGAGCGAGACCCCTCGGAGTCTGGGTTCTTTGAAAACATAGCCACTGGTTTTGGTGCGGGTGCTGTAGGTATGGGTGAGGCAGCCTCACTCGGTGCAGCCGCCTTACTAGAAGAAGAAAGCGAACTTGCAGTGCGTGAAAAAATCAAAGCCACTGCGGACTACCTACGTCCTGAAGGTGGTGATCCCGATTCTATTGCCTACAAGCTAGCGTCTGGTATTGGCTCTATAGCCGGTATTGCTGCGCCTGCCGCCGCCGCCGCGTTCGCTGCTCCCGCTAGCGCTGTTACAGCTGCCGGTCTTGGTGTTGCCGGTGCGCTGGGTGTTGGTGCTGGAGCTGGTGAAGCGAGTGAACGTGCCCGTGCAGCTGGAGCTACTGAAGAAGAACGTGGCTCTGCTACCCTTCGCGGTGCCGCCATTGGTTCCCTTGACGTACTTCCAATAGGTCGCATTATCAAAATTCCGGGGGTCACTGACCTCATGGAGAAACTTGGTGGTGACGCGGTTGGCCTGATAAACCGTTTCCGTAAGATGGCTGTAACAGGTACTGCCGAAGGTGTGCAGGAAGCCTCAACAGCTATATTGCAGAACCTTAACGAGCGCGGGTACAACGCAGAAGCAGAACTTGTTAACGCTGGTGTAGTCGAAGAAGGCGCAATTGGCGCGGGGTCTGGTGCAATATTGCAGGGTCTTGTTGACCTGTTTGTAAAAGGTAAGAGCGCAAAAGCTGTTGATCCCACGGCTGGTGAACCCCCCTTGCTGGAAGACGCTCCTGAATTCGATCAACCTACCCTAGAAGAAGGTCAGGTACAGGGAGAATTATTTGGGGCACGCGCTGCACCTAGCACTGTCGAAGAAGGAACTGATTACGGTAGCTCACTGACGGACTTCGCGGAAGATCAGATATCAGGGGCTGTAGCAAAGCTAGAAAGTGACGGTGTAGATCCTACGACTATTACCGAAGACATGGTGTTTGACACCATCGTAGAAACCCCAGAATTAAGAAGCGCAACCATACGGGATGATCGTACTCCAGACATGTTTGGTATTGGGGGTATGGAGGCGACAGAGCAGCTGCAAAAAATGGAGCAGCAAGAGTTAACCGACGCGGAGATTGCCGCAGTTGCAGAGTCTCTGAGAGCAGACGAAGCTGCGGTAGCCGACCTTGCCGCGATGCGCGGGGAATCTGTAGAAGAAACCAAAGCCGCTGATGCGAAACGTGTAGAACTTGCCGAACGTGCGGCTCCTCGTGCAGCTGCACTAGAAGCTGTTATTGCTGAACCGACTACCGGTAGCTATGTCAACCTCGAACGTAAGTTCGCTAAAGAACTAGATAGCCGTAACATCGCCAGTGGCGAGCGTGCTAAACCTACAAAGGCAGAGTCTGACCGTATCCGTAGAGCCGCAGATGCGTTTGCTGGTACGCGCCCTAAAGAAAAAGCCCCTAAAGCGCCGCAACAGACAATACAAGCTGCCCCAGAAGATACGCAACTAGACGAGCTGGAGTCACAGATACCCGAAGCGGTTAAGAAAGAACAAGTACCGTCACAGTTATCGTTCCCCGGTATGGGTAAGCGTAAGACCTCACCTGTAAAGAAGGGAGCACCGGAGCAGGCTGCTCAGGAACAAGTCGCGCCTAAAGCAGTTACTAAAGAGTTCATGGACACGCTAGGTATTGCCCCGAGAGCGCCGATCCGGCAACGTGTCGAGGGTAAAGATCTTAATGATGTCGGGGTTCGTGACCAGTTTGTCGCGTTCGCTAATAACCAGAAAGTACCTGAGCAGACCCGACTTAATATTGCACGGGAGCTAGAGGGTACGCCGGAGGCTCAGCTTGAACTATTTCAACCTACCCCACGTGGGAAAAAGCAACCCGAACAGCCTGAGTCGCAGCCAAGTAGAAGCGGCCTTTCGCCTATTGTACCAGCTATGGAATTCGAGCGATTGGAGCCTCTTACACGCGACGATACCGGACGAATTAGCGCCCCTACGCAAAAGGGATTGGCTACGGCTCGGCAGCGCCCTGCAAAAGCTGTTAGTGGAGCGGTCGAAACACAGCCTACACTAGCCTCGCCAACACCTGCTGTAGAACCAGTAGTTGCTAAGAAAGAGCCGGTCGCTAAGAAAGAACCAGTAGTCGCTAAGAAAGAACCTGAGAAAGCGCCAGTTGCTGAACCAGTAGTTGCTAAGAAAGAGCCGGTCGCTAAGAAAGAACCAGTAGTCGCTAAGAAAGAACCTGAGAAAGCGCCAGTTGCTGAACCAGTAGTTGCTAAGAAAGAGCCGGTCGCTAAGAAAGAACCCGCTGCACCACGTACGGTGTCTAAGCAACGCGATGAACGTTTCGCAGCCCAACCTGCTGAAGTTAGACGCACCGCTACCGAAGTTAGTAAAGAGTATTCCAATATCATCGGGGAGGATATTACGACCCCCAATGATGGTACCAAGGTATTCAAGCTCCTTGATGACGGTGTAGCAGCACGCGATAAGGAAGGCAATGCAGCGGTAACGTATCTGAGTAAGGTAGAGCGCACGATCGATGGCCTGTACCTAGCCATATTCGACGTAGCTAACCAGACAAAACAGTTCCGACAGACTCCTGATATGCCGCAGGGTGAGATAGAGTTCTACAACGGTATGGGTAATAAACCTGCACAGTTGACGCTAGCTTGGGCTAAGAAAAACTTGTCCAAAGAAACTAATGCGTGGATCGATACGACACTTGAAAAAGAACTTCGCAATGTGCAAAGGATCGAGAACACCGACTATATAGAATTGTTCCGTGCACGAGAGGCCAAGATAGCTGCACGAGAGGCCGCTGAACAGGCACAGATCGATCTTGAAGATCAGGAAGACCTACGTGCCAACCTCGACGAACTCGCCCTTGACGAGCTAACTAGGATCTTTGAGAAGAAGATAACTCGTAATGCCGTAGTAGCTATGGATGCTCCAATGCACCCCCGTGCTCGGGTTATGCTAGGTACTGGCAATCTTAAAGGTGCCTTAGAGGCTATCGCGGGAACTACGCCGAACACTAAACTGTCTACAGCAGCTAGTAAATTGGCTGGTGTTGCTGGTGATACGAAGGTAGAGGTCGTCGAAGACTTGCAGGATGCGCAGGGTAACCCCGTCGCAGGCTTATTTGACCCCGAGACTAACACTGTCAAGCTAGATAGTGTTACAGGAACAAATACTCACGTAGTGCTTCATGAAGTAACGCACGCTGCGGTATCGGCCACACTAGCTAACCCAAGCCACCCGGTGACTAAACAGCTAACTAAGCTGTTTAACGACGTGAAAGATATGCTTGACAGTGCGTATGGTGCGCAAGACGTAGATGAGTTTGTATCTGAAGCGTTCAGTAACCCGGAGTTCCAAAAGAAGTTAGCTACGATGAACCCGAATGGCGAAGAGATCTCCGCGCTGCAACGGTTCTTTAACTCTGTCGGTAACTTCCTACGTAAGATAGTCGGTATCCCACCTAAAGAGGTTGATACCGCTTTGACCGAAGCAGATCGGTTTATAGAAGCTATCCTTGCACCGGCACCGGACTCGCGTAACGCGGGGGAACTACTCATGAACTCCACACGTTCCGGTGTTAAGCAGAAGATGGAGGCTATTGGAGCCATACAGAAAGACCTAGCTCTACCACTAACTGATAAGTTTAGGGGTGAGTGGGCCGACGGTTCTGCACAGTGGTTGCGTAATGCAGCTGACGGTGTTCGTTCGTTACTACCAAAACTTACAGGTTCCCTAGCCCTTGCGGATATTGCAAAAGCTGTGGGCCTTAAAGATCTTGGTCTCCGCCTGCATGTATCGTTCGAAAACCAGCGCGGCGCTATGAGCCAGTCTGACGATCGAGTACACCAGAAAGTTAAGATAGTCGATAAGTGGGCTAGCAAGGCTGGTGTGGAAGGGCAGAAAACCCTGAACGACTTAATATATAGTGAAGAGTACGGCGCGACGATTTACCAAGTAGATCCTACGCTGACTACCGCACAGGCCCGTAAGAAATACGAAGGTGAGACCTCTGAGAGCGGTGAGAACCTCCTCACGATATGGAAAGCGCAGCGGAAAGACTGGAATGCCTTAGGTTCCGAAGGTCAGAACGCCTACACAACCATGCGCGACATGTACCGATCACAGTACAACGAGTTGCGAGATGTTATCTACGGACGTATTGACGCCGCTATGAAGGAAAGCCCTGAAGCGGCAGCTACACTGAAGAAAGAAGTGTACGCTAAGTTGTTTGAGTCTGGCTCCCTAGATGTCTACTTCCCGTTAATGCGTGAGGGTAAATACTCCTTATCGTTTAGCTATAAAGCCGACCGCGCTAAAAGCGAGAAAGACCAATTTGTCTTACAGATGTTCGATAACTACCGCGAACGTGACCGTGCAGCCGAGATGCTTCAAGAAGACGCAGATGTAGATCAGAGCACTATCACTACCAAAGACGGTGCACTAGAGATACAAGACTACGCCAATGTACCGGCTACATCGTTTGTTGGGGAGACACTGAAGACGCTTAAAGCTAACAAAGTAGATCCTACGGTACAAGCAGAAATCATGCGCTTGTTCATCGAAGCACTGCCTGAATCGTCCTTCGCTAAGTCACTGCAAAAGCGTAAAGGAACTCCGGGGTATATGACCGATGCTATATACGCCATGAGAACCAAGGGGTACGACCTAGGCCGTCAGATTGAGCGTATGCGATATGGCGCAATAATCGGTGGTATCGAAGACGAGATTAAAGAAGCATTGCCACCGGCTGGCGGCGGTCAGGGTAAGGGGATTAAACCCGCATTCGACACCGTACGCAGCGAACTCTTGATACGGGGTAAGTTTGCACGCCAAGGGGCCGCGTCTAAAGGTATAGAAAAATACGTCCGTACCGTTAACCAGTTAGCGTTCGTAGCCACTATCGGGGCCAACGCTGCTTCTGCGGCAGTTAACTTATCGCAGATCCCCCTGTTTGTATATCCTTACTTGGGTGCTAAGTACGGTTACAAGGCGACTGCTGTTGCAATTAAAGAAGCCACCGCTATCGTTACGGGATCTAAGATCGGCACTGATGCAGGGTCTCGCGCAGGTAAAGCGCTTGACAAGGTGACCTTAGCTTTTGGTATCGACGCATACTACGACACTAAAGACGGTGACTACTCAGTACGTACGGACTTGGGACTCGATGCCGGGCTAGTCAAACGCCTAGAAACCATCGCGCCTCTGGTCAAAGTAGCTTCTGAACGAGGGCAACTGTCCCGTTCATACATACTGGACGCCCTCGGCCTTGAAGAAGGTGGCCGAGAAGCGCGGGGTAATAAGCTGCAACGAGCGTTAGACACGGGAACTGGTATCTCCGCAATGATGTTTAACCAAGCGGAGCGTTTTAACCGTCAGGTTACCTTGATCACAACCTATAACTTAGCGCTGGGTAAGATAGCCAAAGACAACCCTAACATGCCCCGTAACAAACAAAAGGACTTGGCAGCGCAACAAGCCATGATCGAGACCCAAGAAACAAACGGTGGTTCTGTACTCGAAACAGCCCCACGAGTTGCACAAGAAAACGTCTTACGTGTTGCTTCGATGTACAAAACGTACGGTATGCAGATGTACTACACCATGCTGAAAACCGCTCGGGTAGCGCTAGATACTGTTGCCAAAGAGAAAAAGTTTACTCCTGAAGAACGTTCTATAGCACTTCGGCAGCTCGCCGGATTACACGGAACAGCACTATTCTTCTCAGGTATACACGGTATCCCCTTATATGGTGCAGTGCAGCTACTCGCGGATCTACTCTTGTTCGATGATGAAGACGATAAGTTCGACGAGATAGTGCGTAAATCTGTCGGGCAGGGTTGGTACAAAGGCGCGTTCACGGAGCTAACGGGTATAAACATCGCCGATCGAGTACGTCTAACTGGACTACTTATCCAACAAAATCGGTACAACAACGACCCGTCCGCTGAAGAGTCTATCGGGTACTACCTTGGTGGCCCTGCACTCAGTGTCGGCAAGCGGTTCGGTCGTGGCGTGAAAGACGTACTTGATGGGGAGATTCAGCGCGGTATAGAGAGTATGCTCCCTGCGGGTATCTCGAATATGTATAAGGCGTCACCAGTAATGGGGCGTTACCAGCAAGATGGTGGTATATACACTCGGCGCGGTGACCCTATATATGACGATATAACCGGGGGCGAATTGTTCACACAGTTCCTCGGATTCGCTCCTACAGAGTACTCGCGCAACCAAGAGATTAACCAGCGTGACAAGCGTGTAGAAGGCGCAGTGCTGAAACGCCGTAGTGGGATACTAAGAAAGTACTACGTCGCTATGCGTGCAGGTGATTTGGCGGGTGTGAACGAAGTTCGGGAGGAGATGGATGATTTTAACAGGGACCACCCATATGCGCGTATAGATAGGAAGACTGTTAAGAAGTCGCTCAAGTCACACAAAAATACGTCTGCGAAGATGTACAACGGTGTAACTATCAGCCCACTAATGAAGTACGCTATAGAGCAGAGCCGCTTAGAATACGACGAGGGGTTCAACTTATTTAACTAGTAGGCCAACAAGGCCCTCGTGCAGAGGGCTTTTTAGTCTGTGTAGCTACACGGTATACACTGTACGCCTTGTTTGTGCAGTAGTCCCCGGCTCGTGCCCGCCTAGACAATCTTGTATCTCCTCACGCGTTACTGTACGCCGTCCTACCTCACCATAAGTTTTAGACCGATCAACTACTGTTAGAAACGACCGACTCCTCCAACCATGCTCGTGAGCATACGCGTCAGCACCGGCCATCTGATTCCACGATTCTACGACGCAATTGCCGAGTTCTTTGGCAACACTTTTGTGGTGTATGTGACCAATGTCGATGTAGTGATAGATAGTCTCGCCATGATCCTGCGCGTAGTCAGTCGCCATAACGTCGGCTAATTTAGCGGGTTTGCACTTGTCGCTGTGATGCACCATGACGAAGGTGTTTCCCATACGGTAAGGTATGAACACGTTACTGTTCTCAAGTATCGTGATGCGTGGGTTATTCTCGTACAGCATAGACAGCCACATCTGGCTCATGTGATCTAGCACGCGGCTGTGGTTGCCTTGGTTAATGATCACGTCGACGTATTTGAATTTCTGTGCACACCGCTCAATGATGTACCGGTATATTCTCCCGTAAACATGCGCCATACGGTATAGCCTACCATCTGTGTCGAGGACGTGGCCGCTGTGTGCCGTCGTACCGCTCATGTTGTCGTAGTGTGCAAAATCCCCGAGGTCATTAATAACACATCGTTCGCAAGCGGGGGTACGTGTTACCAAGCGGTCTATCGCTAGGCACAGTTCCTTTTCGGCTATCTCCAGATTGAAGTCTTGGCCTACTTCGGCGGCGTAAGCGATCATGCCAATGTGTGCGTCACCGATTTGGAACCACGGAACTATGTCCGTGTCTAAGCCGTCTTCGACGTATTCTTGTTGAACTAGCTCGGGAAGGGGTTCGAGAAAGGCCGTTATAGCAGCTTTGACAACATCGATGTCGCGGTCCAGTTCGGTCTTGGCCCAGTATTGAAAGACCTGTCCATCCTTGACTTGTATGGTGGCCTTCGTTGCTGTCATGCCTTTAGGCATGGGTACGTTCAGTCCGATGTCTGGGTGGTAGAACCGAGCGTGGGCTTTCTTTTTCAGGTTATGGAGGTGTTCGTTTATGGTTGTTTTGCTGAGCCCCAGTTCTGTCGCTATGGCCCGTTCAGATAGATGCTTGCGCTTCAATCGCAGAACTTCACCTTGCCTGCTGGTCAGTTCCATGTCGTCGAATATCTCGTTGCTCCAGTCCCACATTTTAATACCCTGAGTATGAATTTACGTCGTACCCTGATACTACACGATCTACAGGCAAAAAAAGCCCTCACGCGGAGGGCCTAACCAAGGAGAACGATAGTGGACCATGAGGGTGGTATAAACTATCTAGCTAAGTGTATCATAGGATTCTCCAAATACGTAACCCTAGACGCATTACGTTAAGATGAGTACCACCTTCTATACGCATTTCGGTATGTAACTGCCAACCTTTATCATCAAAAATCTTCTTAGCTTGTGCCGAAGCTGCCTCGGTATTGACACATGGCACAAATACAGAGGCTCCAATACTCATGGATTCCCAATCTACTATGAGCCGCACCCCATCAGGATGTAGGTCATAGGTTCGTATTACCCCCTGCTTACTCATCATCGCCGGAGTCAAACTTCATCATGATACAATCTGCTGGTGGTAGGTTCAGGTGTGTACCCTTAGTTAAGCGAGTCTTAGTCTTACGCCCATTGCAATGCTCTATAACTTCGGCGATCAGATGGGAGTAGTTTATCTGTAGCTCTGCACACCAATCTTTAAGTGGCTTAACCTTGACAAAAAACAACTTGGTATCCGTCTCGTACCGGGCTATTAACTTACCCCGTGCAACTGCTTCAGGGATGATTAGCGTGTCTAACCCGTTACCCTGCGTCTTACGGCTATCGTCGGTACTCTTAATCTGTAGGATGTGGCTTATATGCTCGGAAAAGAAATCGTTTAATATATCGTCAACCGTAGCGTTCATCTCTAAAGAACTAATCTTATTCTGTGGGAGTAGCACTTTGGTAGCCCACTGATACACATTCTTAATATCGAAATCTATCAGCCCTGCTGCCTGCGCTATTGTAAGCCCTGCGATAGTCTTAGAGACCTGCTCAGACCAGAACCGGTTTTCTGCACTGAGGTCTGCTGCTTTATCAACGCGCTTCTGCAAGTCGGTGCAGACCTGCTTAACCATATCTAGGTTATTCATGATGTACTGTACGAACACTATACCCGCATGGCCATAATTCTCGTGCAGAGCCTTATCAAACGCATCGGTCTCAGACTTAGAAGAAAACGCTATACGTGGTACACGGCACTCTAATATCCGCTGGGCCTCTGCTTTCGGCATAGCTTTCGCGGTACTAATACGTTCGATGATGCTCGTGTTCCCTGTAGTCAGTGCCATCAACCGCCAAGGCTTGCCACGGTGACGCTCGACGTTACTACTTGCCGACATACGTGCACGCTGTTGACCACCAGTAAATTGGTATAGCATGTCCGACGCTTGCTTAGGGGGCATGTTCGTTATCTCATCGATGGGCCAAACGATGTTGTGGTATACCTCACCCCGGTTCATCTTCGTGTTCAGGGTATCTCGCTCTTTCATAATGAGCGATTCGGGCTGGCCCCATATACCGATAGCCGCCGACAAGGCAGTAGTCTTACCAACCCCTGACTCCTTACTAAACAGGTGTAGTGCCGCGCAGTGCACATTCGCAAACTGCATCAACGCCGTACCGAAGCCGACTCCGACGACATACTGCTGGAGTTCAAAGCCCGCACGGTCCCAAAAATGTATGTTGTCTCGCCATGCCTGCAAGGTACCCTTCGGTTCAAATGCGGAGAACAAACCCACAGTCTGGTTCGACGGCGGGTTAAAATCGATACCGGTAGCCGTGATCTTTTGGTTACCCAGAACAAAGGCTTCGCACTTGTCGTTCGTCCAGCCGAACTGTCGATGAGCTTCTTCTGCCACACTATTCGCCTGTAGCTCGTTTATCCACGTAGTTGTATATGTCATAAGTTCATCCATCTTCATTAGAGCTACCCCCTGCATAGACATCGCTTTGCGAAACTCGTCTCGGGATGTAACTGCGCTAAGGGGCAACGTAAACTCTCGCACCCCATCTTTCGGTAAGTGTAGCCGCATAACCACAGCTTCACCCACTTCAGGGTCGTTGATCCGTTTAACAACATATAAGTCGTTATGGTAGAGACATCTCTCGTCAGGGTCTCCCGCGTCGTCTGTGGTTCTTACGTATACTCCCCCATTAGCGCCCCGGAAGTATGGGTGTGGGTACTTGGGTATGGCATACTTGCTTAACGGGGCAGCGGGTAAAGTCAGCGCCGGAGCTTCTACCTCTACCTCTATATCTTCTACGGCTTCTACAGGTACTTCATACAGCCCTGCGGTACTTACCGGAGCCTCTACTACGCGCTTGCCAAGCACGATCGGGGATTTTACGGATCCCCAGTTGGGGCAACCTGCGCACACATCGGGGTTAAACTCGTCAAAACGCGTACATGTGTACGGGCCTTTAATTGCTTCAAGCTTCCTTACTGTATCGTCGGCACTGTATTCAGGGTGGTGCTTGGATATACGGTGTGCCGCTTTATCCCCATCTACACAAAACTTCGCGATGGATAGGGCCGCTCGCCACATAGGCTCACTGACAGCCGCTTGGTTCTGTATAATCTGCCCAAGCTGTGCGCACCCAGTACCGTTACTAGTCTTAACAAGTATATCTCGAAAGTAGTTCTCTCGGTTACCTGCTAGTGCATCCATAACGGCGTTCGTACCGTGGGGTGTATACTTAGTGGGAACTGGTATCGCATCTACCCCGAGTAGCTCTGAGAACTTATCAAAGTCTACCGAAGGCTGCATATCCCCAAACAACGAAACTTCCGCAGGAGGGTCAACCTTGTAGTTATGCGTGTGTGGCACACGTAGTACTCGTGCAGCGTCAGAAGTCACGGCAGGGTCTGCCCCAAAGCCGTGCTGCTTACACAAGTTTTTTAATCTGGTTGCTACCGGTACCCAGTCGTCCGCGCATACGGGTTCAGTTAAGGGCCAATAGACATGTACACCACGCCCAGAATTAAGCATGGTAGGTTTAGGTAACTTTAGCTTTTTGCAAAAAGTACGCAACGCCTGTATTGCTTGGTACTGAGATACGAAGTCTTTACTCGCACCACAATCTAAATCGAGGAAGAACGCCCTAAGTTGTTTTACGTTATCTACTCGACGGTTGCCCGCTGCTTCTAACGTCGCTAATGCAAAATAAACATCGTACCCTTCATCATCAAGATTGCGGGCCGCATCAACCACTGCGTCGATGGAGTCGTAGAATTTCTGCACCCTACGTTCGTCGGTCTGACGAATCGCAAAGACACAGAAGGAACCCTCACTCCCCAACGTCTTCTTTAAAAAAGTTGTCGTTTCCATACTACCACCAGAAACCGAAAGACACCGCAGCAGGGGTGTCGGTACACCCTTTTCAGTTTATCCTAGCTGCGGTGAGATGTTATCGCGGGGGGAGTTACTCGTCGTCCCAATCGTCGATGATCGAACCTAGGTCGTTAGCCTCGTCAGGCACAGTGGCGGCCTTCTTAGTCACAACCTTCTTAGGCTCCTCGTCAACGGTGGTGCTCTCCTCGGCGAACAGGGGTTGCGCTTTCTTCGGTGCAGGTACTACAGGAGCGGCCTTACTAACAACGCCATCCGTTTGTGAAACCGTCATGGTGATAGCCTTCAGAGTTTCTGGGGCATCTTTCAGAGCGACTACGGTATTTAGTTCGTCTTCATTAAGCGGACGTACTGCCTTGAAGAACAACTTTGGCGTGCTACTATTTTCATCAAACCGCATGTTGGTAACGATGGCCACCGCAGGCGTATTGTGTGCCTGTAAGAACCGTGCGTATCCCTGCATCGGCATCTTACCCTCTTTTGTCTCCCCAAAGATAGAGGTAGCTGGTAACTGTAGTTGATATACCTTGTTAAGGTCACCTTCCAATGCTACTGCTAATCGCTGCGCAAACCGACAAGCGCGGCTTTCACCTTGGCCAGAACCCTTGATGTTCTGTGGGCAATCCATACACCGTTTGGACTGGCGATTCTCTGGTGCTACTTCAGGTGCAGGGGTCTGGGTATCTGCTGACCAGCACTTCGGGGGTGTTGGATTCTGGGGGTCATAATTCCCTTCATAGTAAGTACGTGAGATTGGTGCTGCATTGACAACCACGATATTCATGTTGTCTTCTTTGCTCACGGATACTTGCTCACCACCAGAAAACTCACGGAACTTACCACCGTTAAGGCTGATTCGGTGCCGCTTCTCCCCACCGCCTGACCCGCTTAACAGGTTATCGTTTACATCTTGCAGCGACTTAAACAGGTCGCCAGTCACAAGCGCGTTGTCTCCAAACAAGGTAACTTCAGACATAGTATTTCCCCTTAATAATCATCATCTAGGTTTACGTTAATAGGCTCAGCTTGCGTAGCACTGACAATCTCAACCCCGATAGGCGTCACAGTAGCTTTCGCGGCCTCGGCCTGAGCAGTTAGTGCTTGCGTCACTTCACCAATACAGAATCGGTACGTGTTGCCTACTTTAATATATGTATCTTTCGGGATGCTACCCTGACGAACCCACGCACGGATCGTGGATATAGATACTGAAAAGTGATTCGCTAACTCTTCGATTGGTACATATGGTCCGGTCATTATTTTTTCCTCACTGAGATTATGTATTCGGAGTCAGTATTAAGACCTTTCGGTACTAACTCTGGGTTATCTTCGAGAAACTGCTTTACGTGGGTCTGGTTTAGGCGCTTCTCAAAAAACTCGGGTAGTTCATGTTCAAGGATAAACTTGTGCATGGATTCCCAATCGCTTGTCCAGTAGCGTGTCCTAACAGACCGGTAAAACAAACCCTCTGAAGTCTTCACACTTTCAAGACCTTGCTCTTTGCAGTAGTCGAGTAGTGCTGCCTTGACCTTATCTAACTGTGTGCCAAGGGCGTCGTCTTGCTTTTTAAACTCGGCTGATAACTCAGCCTTCTTGTTCCGTATCTTCAGGTACACCTTGGTTAACTTCTCAGCTAACCCTTTATCCTCATCCATATCTGCTCTCCTAGGTACCCCAGTTCGTGTTGGGAGATCCACTTTAATGCTGTTTAGTACCCTAGTCAAGTATTTCTTTGTAAAGATCGATCATTTTTGTGTGAACGTCTAGTCTGTTATCTAACATTGCGTAAACGCGTTTCTCTACGGGGGAACCTTGGAGCTGTATGATAGTACACTTGGTATCTTGTCCTGCTCTGTGTACCCGAGCATTAGCCTGAGCATAAGTCTCTAGTGAGCTTGTCGGGCCCCACCAAACCACAGTACTCGCAGCGGTTAAGGTAACGCCGTGCGCTGCTGATTGTGGCTGGATGACTAGCACCCGAGGATTGTCGGTGGTCTGGAACGTCCTAAATATCTCAGTACGTTTCGCCACAGGCACATCGCCCCGGATAACCTCAGTGGTTATCCCCTCACTCCGTAGCTTATCTGTAAGGATGTCGATCGTGTGTTTGAACGGGACGAATATCAAGATCTTCTTACTGCTCTCGTCGATCACTTCCCGCAAGACTTTATACCGATGACTAATATCAAACGCTATGGTGTCTCCATCGTCGGTGTACACTGCACCAGAAGATATTTGCAGGAGCTTGTTCATGTTCACAGCGGCATTAGCTGCCGTAATATCTTCCCCCGCTGCCTGTATCACCATGCGTTCTTTCAACATCTTGTAGTATTTAAGCTGCTGGCGCGTAAGCTCCACTTCCCGTGTGACGTACACTAGTGGTGGTAGGTCTAAGCACTCTTCCTTAGTGAAACGTATGGCAGGCTGTAAGGCTTTGTATACCGTATCGGTGGCGGTGACTTTCGGTACCCACTTAAACTGTGTGAGCTTGTCCATTACTTGGTCACGGAACGACCCGAAGAACCGAGGCACTGCTTGGGGGTTAACCAGTTTGGCAATGCCGTAGGCGTCTAGGGGGGACTGTGCCGCCGGAGTACCCGTCATCATCCACAACCATGTAGTCGGCCCTATCAACTTGTTCAGGGACTTCCAACGCTTTGTTTGGGGGTTCTTGTAGTGTGTTGCTTCATCCACAATGATCAGGTCGAAACCGCCATTGGCGATGTCTTCTGCAACAATCTCTACTCCGTCATAGTTTATTACGACGAACTCAGCCCCACCATTGATTATCTTCCGGCGTTTCTCTTTTGCTCCATAGGCCACATCAACCGTGCGGTGCATAGCAAAGCTAAACAGGTCCGCACGCCATGCCGAATCCATAATGGATAGGGGGCAGATTACTAGGACGCGACGGATCTTGCGCTGAGTCATCAGGAAATCAGCAGCCCATATAGCGGAGGCTGTCTTGCCAGTGCCCTGCTCATTAAAGCAGAAGGACCGCCGATTCATCGTAAGGAAAGACGCTGTAACACGTTGGTGGTCGAACGGTTTGTACTGACCGGGCCAATCGTATCGCCCTTCGATAGGTGACGGCACGCGCATACCAAGATTCTTTAAGACGTGTGCTTCTTCCAATCCCCAGTTGACGAGGACTTCGTTATTTTGCAGTTCTTTGCTCTTTGGTATTACGGTGGTAACCTTTTGGGGGTTACGAAGCCGCAACAAGAGTGCCTTGTTGTTAAGAATTTCCACAGTGTTCTCCATCGCAGCGCCCTAGGTAGGGCGCGAGTTTGTTAGTGTGACACTAACTCTTTTTCTTATAGTTCCGTGCACGGTTCTTGCTTGCGCTTTCTATGATATACCCGTCTTTGTTCGAGCCGCCTTTCGACAGTGCCTTCTTATGGCTGACGTCTTTGCCCTCACGCTTGTCCGCTTTGCCATTCTTATCTTTATCCACACCTTCCTTGTCTACTGCTCTACGGGCACGCTGCCGTTCCATACGCGCCTTAAACTCCTTACTGTCTACCGGATTGTTCGTCTGTTTCTTTCGGTCTTTCGGATCTTTGTATGGCATTAGTTTCTCCCGTTATGTACGCACACTGTGACCGGGCAATACCTCTTACACAACCCACTAGGGTTAGGGTTCCAAGTATCTGCCTTCGCCGCAGCGTGCATGCGTGCATATTTGCCTAGCCATTTCTCCCAGAGTTTCGTCTTGTCGAAATCGGCATAGCTGTCTTTGATTAGATCGTTACTAACAACGAACAGTAAGCCTGCCCGTATCTTCTTAACCTGTGGATAGTGGGCGAACACTGTAAGCGCCATCAGTTCTAGCTGGCCCTTATCCGCATACTTCGAGTTCTTACCTGTCTTATAGTCGATCACCCACGCGAGGTCACCATCCAATATGATCAGGTCGGCGATCCCCCGAAACCATACATCCTTGTCAAAGAACCCGCATGGCTCCAAGTTTTCCGTCATCCCCATCTTCAGTTCGCACAGCTTATCACCTTGTTTAGCGTTCAACGCGTCCAACATGTCCTGTGCAAAAGAAAACCTAATAGGTAGTGGAGTACCCTTACCGATGTAGTCTTCGGCAGAGGTATGAAACTCCGTACCGTATCGGGTAGCGTCAGTCTCCGTGAATGGATACTCTTTCAGTATCTTCTCATGGTAAAACTGCTTAGGACATTGTTCAAAAGATTTGATCTTACTGAACGACCACGGGGCTACATTTATCATTCACAATCTCCATAGGATTGACCGGTTAAACTCTCACAGTCTAGGGGTAATCCGGCTGCCCATGAAGGTGTCTTTCGCATACACATATCGATATACGTCTGTGCTTCTGCCACCTCTGCATTGGGTACACAGCATACAACTGAGTCGTGCACGGTTAGCACAACGCGGTATCTCTTGGCTATTTGTAACATTTGTTCACCAATAATACAACGTGCTATCGCTTGGCAGACGTTCTCAACTACCTTCCCACCATAGATACGCGTTCGGCCTCGTCTAGTTTTGTACGTGTATTCCAGACCCTCCTCAGTGTACTCAGCCTTCAGATCCTCATACCGTAACAACAAACCAGATGGTATACGTATGGCCTTCTCTGCCCCAATCACTTCGAGGATACCTTCTAACCCGATCTGTAACGTATACCCATCGGCAAGCTGCTTGACCATGCTCTGGGCATCACGCCAGACTTGGTTAATTTTACCATTAGCAGTACGGTATATACTAATAACACGTCGTGCCTCTTCCAGCTCCATATCGAAACCAAACGTCTTCAACTGTTCTTTGAACCGTACTGCACCCATGCCGTAACCTGCACCGAGAATGGTAACCTTACCAACGAACCGCTGGTCTTTGGTCACCTCGTCCACAGGCACACCATATATGCTCGACGCCATGTACTTATATACGTCTTCCTTGTTAGCAAACGCAGCTACCAAGTCATCCTGCCCAGCAAACCATGCCAAGACACGTGCTTCGATCTGTGCGGAGTCAGCGTCAATAATGGTGTACCCTTCAGGGGCCATGATACTACTCTTTAACTTCTTACCGTTGACTCCCCGGCTAGGTAGGTTCTGCATGTTGATCTTATCATCACCTCCCCAGCGTCCGGTATGCGCGGCGTAGTAACGAATCGGTACCGGCATCAGCCCCCGTTTGGATATATCTATAAACCTCTGAGTACGTGTTTCTTCTAAGGTGCTTTTCGTGCCCAGCCTTGCAGCAACCAACGCCTGTACTTGGTCGTTCTCATGGTCTAACAGTGCCTTGAAGGCTTCGTCGGACTTAGCAAACGCCCACGTCTCCTTACCTGTTGTCAGGCTTACCTTAGTCGGCGGAATTACGCCGAGTGCTTTAAGCACCTCAGCAAACTTCGGGTTACTCATCAGCTCTTTCTTATCAGTAACACCGGCGTCTGTTAACAGCTTATCCTTACGGTCTTTAACGTCTTCGAGGTGTGACTCCAGTAGGCCAGTATCGAGTTCAAGTATCGGATCGATAAACATACGCAGCGTCAGGTCGATAAGTCGGAGTTCCTGTTTAGGGAAACCTTTCTGCATCAGGATACCGAACAACTTGTACGTCAGGTCTACATCGTTGATACAGTAGTCACCGTACCGGTCTAGTTCTTCTGATGAAAAATCACCTCGTCGTTTTCCGAGGGCGTTGAGTACCTCCGTGCCCTTGACTCCGATATTATACCTTTCAGTAAGCGCTTTGAGACTTCCACCAACTTCCACCCCATGAAGAGCACGGGACATGCAAAGAGTATCGGTATAAACGCGAGGATGCACACCAAAACGCCAGCTAAGAATGGCACCATCAAAAAGAGTATTGTGACAGAGGACCATAGACTCCGACCAATTGAAGGTGTGTAGGTATTCTCTGATCTGTTCATGCGTTCCACTTGCCCATTCAGTTTGTTCATTGTTAACCTTTATCCCTACACCGACCACCTCGAACTGTGGGTCACGGATGTATGATTCTGTTGTCATCTTAGATAGTGAAAATTCCTTACTGTAAAACGTCTCGAAATCTACGGTTATAAGGTCCATCACATACCCACCTTTTCTATTAATTTATTCAGGTACCACTGCGCTTTCAGCAAATCTTCTTTCGGCTTGGCCTTGCTCTCATAACGCCAGAGGTATTTCAGTGCTGCGCCTTTGCAGTATCCCTTAAACGCCTCAGCTGTCATCGAGGCTTCTATACCATCAATGCACTCGACACTGCCGAAGCTGTAATGCGCTGGGTGGTTCACCATATCTTCTGTGTAGGGCATCTCCCTACGTGGGTTATCGTTCATCACCGTGCTCCTTCACACAGATCTCCGCATCGGTAGGCGCGCTTAGAGCATTCTTGCGAGCGACGCTGGCATACCACTTGAACACGTACTTCAGGGGTGACCACTTCGGGGCGATGGCCTCGGCTGTCTCACATATACACGCGAGGTCTTCCCAGTATTCTTTAGTCTTTGCTAACATACATTTCTCCATTGCAGTGCTGAGATCACGTACCCGTAAACGCAAACGTAAGATCAAGTTCGAGCTGTTGTGGGTTCTTGTGCATACCACCAACATAGATCAGCACGTCGTCTATATTGTCTTCATTAATAACAATGGCTATACCACCGTTGGCTTTTATAGCTGATAAGTTCTTTTCTTGTAGGGGTGTTGGTTTGTTCTTACCCGCCTTACATTCTATACCAAAGAATGTACCTCCGTAACAACCAATGATGTCTGGGACACCGCTATTACCAAATCCACCAGTGACTGGGTAGAAGTAGTAAGCCCCTAACGTCTTCAGGTGTGCTACTACTTTCTTCTTAACTTTCGCTTCTGGAGTCATCGCCATATTACCATTTCCTCGTACTTAATTGTGTTGTTCTGGGTTCCCTGAGATTCTCTACAAGCAAAGAATTGTCGATGTGATCTCGGGTATTCACACAACGTGCGCTTCTTGTGTGGCGCTTTGTTCCACCGCACAGTTCGCAGATTTTACCGTCGAAGAACTTTAGCTTCTGCTCTAACGCATCTGCACGAGCGTACATTTTCTCGGCGTCGGACCGTAAACTTTCAGGTGTTACTTTTGCGTAGTTCATGTTGTTACTCTCCATAATGCGTTTAGTTTAGTGTAGTCTATGCGATCTAGTTCGCTACGCGCAGTAACCTGCCTGTATTTTTCTTCGCACAGTATGCAGCTGCTGTGGCGTTTGCCGCTTTTGTGATTCAAGTAAAGCGGTGCGGCAACAATCCGCCCGCACGAGTAGCACGGCGCTTTCTGAGGTGTGTATCGGCTCATTTCGTTTCCTCGATATATTCATCTGAATTATGATAGCAATCTTCACAAATAGGCCCTGTATCATCATTTAAATAGATTGAATCCTCTTCGCATCGGCCAGTTTCCGCGCTGCATTGGTAGCATAGCTGTAGCGTACCGGGGTAATTATGTTGATTCCACTCTTTATGATCACTTTGAGACATTGCGTGCTTGTGTCCATCTGGCCATGTATTCATTTCGTTTCCTCGAATCCGGTTGGCTCTGCCGGTGACAGTTCAATTACTGATTTAATAAAGTCCTTGTATTTACGCCAGAATTTAATCGCTACTTTGCCATCCCTTTCTAATATGAAGGTGTCACTAAAATCCCACCATTCTGCTATTTCGCGACGTTGGCAGCCAATTTGCAGGATATTACTGGTGTATGTGATCGGGTAGGTGCTTGATACAAATAAAGATTTTATGTGTTTTCGGTTCCCTGCGCAGCCATTAAGACAGGCATCGCTCAAGTTGGCACCGCTCAAGTCGGCACCGCTCAAGTTGGCTTGGCTCAAGTTGGCATCGCTCAAGTTGGCATCGCTCAAGTTAGCACCGCTCAAGTTAGAACCGTGCAAGTTAGAACCGCTCAAGTTAGCACCGCGCAAGTCGGCACCGCTCAAGTCATAACCGCGCAAGTTAGAACCGCTCAAGTTGGCATGGACGCCGCTTTTACCTTTATGCAGCCACAAGTCATGCAGCTCTAATATGGTTTTTAGTTGCTCTGTTGTGTAGTTCATTTACTTAACTCCTGTTTGTGTCCATTAAATGTACGCCCCGTCTCAATCCTCGTCGGCTACCTCGTCTTCCCAAATGTCGTAGGCAGTTGCTTCGGTATCCGCTGCGACAGGCAGTGTTTGCTTTTCCATACGGTCATCTAACCAGCTAAGCATATAAATGTTCATTGTGATTGTGCCTCCAACCATTCCATTAATGTTGTAACGATGGGGAATGAGACCCGCTTACCCCCGTTTGCTAAGTTGTATATAGTCGAGTAACTGACACCTGTCTCCCGCGCAACGTACTTCAGGTTAAGAGGTTTCAGCCTGTGCTGTAGTTGTTCCAGTGTCATTAGTTGACCCCCGTTGAGCCAAAACCTTTCGCGCCGCGCGTGGTGTCGTCCAGCTCATCCACCTCAGTCGAGACCAGCATTGCCGGCACTACAAGTAACTGTGCGATACGCTCACCGCGCTCAACTCTAAACGGCACGATGTCTGTACTGTGAACCGTCATCACGACGCGGATCTCGCCACGGTAGTCTGAATCAATTACACCTGCCATAGTGTCCACGCCTCGGCTAACGGCCAGCCCACTACGTGGTTTGATCAGACCAACGAACCCATCTGGTATGGCAACGGCGATCCCTGTACTGATAGTCACTACCTGTCCGAAGTGAACGCGAGCGACGTCTTGGTCTGAGTAGATGTCGAACCCGGCGGATCCCGCTGTGGCCCGTTTTGGTGTTGTACACGTCGTTGTCAAGCGTTTGAATTTTATCATGGTCTATACCTTGAGAAGAACTTGAGGAAATATGATGTCGATGTTCGCCAGCACTGCCAGCAGCACAACCACCAAGCTGTATATTACGACGGCACTATAAACTGCCCAGTACCAACGCATATGTTCAAAATAGATACAGTAAGCTATCTGTACACAGAACATAACTACTGCTAAAGCTATCATTACGTATAGTGTTATCATTTCATTCTCCGTTTCGCTGCTTCTGTTATTGCTTGTTGTTCTGCCTCTGTTGCGGTAGCCCACGATTTAAGATCTTCGAGAGTCCTACCACAGCCGACACAGACCTCGGCTACTACCTTACAAACTTTTACGCATGGGCTGGGCATTGCTCAGTTCTCCAATATCATCGGTTGTACTTCGACGCCCACCATCATGTGGAATATCGCTTTGGCCTGTGCTTCGATGATCTTGGGCCGTGACCAGTCGTACCGTACCGCAGATGCCACGGCTTGGTGTCTGTGTGGTATCCCAGCACGGTATGTGAATGTATACCCGCTGATGTCGTCAATTAGTTTTTTCATTGGTCTTCCTCCCGATACGGGGATTCCCGTTTCGTAATCGTTTGATCTTCTTGGGGGTACTTGTCCAGCGTCCAGTGTGCGCTTGTAAGGAGTATCTCCACTGTTTGGGGGGACATGTTACTACTTGCTAGTATATCGACTGTCTCGATGAGCATCTTTATCTGCTCCCGATATTCCGCGATTTCCTGCTTTATGTTGTTAGTAGTCATAACTTAGTTCCTCTTTTTTGATACCAGTTCCCGAAGGGCTGGTGGCCCCCCGTGTTAGTGCGTCACTAACATTATCTATAAACCCAATAGACGTTGACGTCTATCCTACGTCCGATACCCACAATGTCTATTGTGGGGGGCACTGCACTGGTCAGCATTAGTACTGCTAACTTCTCCTGTACCCACAAAGGCAACGCATCTACCGAAGGATATGTAGCATCCAGCGGAGTGTCAAGCTTATCTATACCTAAACATATCACACCGACAGGTTTCGTACCCTCCAGTACGATAACGCGGTATATGTTATCATCCTGTATAGATCCACCGTTATCACCTACCCAGTACCACTCAGTGTCGGTGCTAGTGGATGCAAAAGGATTCTTCACCGTGAGATACCTCGGGTTAAACTTAATCGATTCCTGCCACTTCTGCGCCCTAACCGTTTCCGAACCCACAGCTAGCGAACGTAGCTTACCAACATACTTAATCCACCACATAGAACATGCCTTCACCGGCGCGGTACCCTACACCATCGACGTACTCGCCATCGGCTAACATGTTAAGAACAGATAGTTTACCCATGATGTGATCCGGTAGGTTGTCTGCTTCGTAGCGATCTACTGTGTTAGATGTCGATGTATACGCGGATGTCGCATTGCCGATATATACAGTCTCAAACTTCTGAGCACCCATGCACTCATAAACACGAACGAACCACATCGGTACCTCGCGACCAGACAGCGCACTACTATTATCCTTTAGCTCGAAGTACTTCGCTAAGTCTGCACTGAACGCTGGGCTTAGAAACGTATGTCCAGCTTTTACCAGATGTCGTAGCTCTGTAAGTAGTGGGCTGTCAGGTGTATAGGATGATATGTTAAACATCGTCTCTACGGACGCTCGTAAGTCCTGCCGAGCTGTATGCGCCACGCTAGTAACCTTACTCACTACGTCTGAAAAGGTTACCTTCAACATATCTTGTGGGCTGTAAGGTCGCATGTACCGCTTAATGTGGCGCAGTGCGGTGGCGCAGCTACCCGTCGTCTTCGTATAGTAAGCGGCGTTATAGTCAGAGTACCGGTTGTTCGCTATATTCGGGCTACTGATGGTGTACTCAGTACTCCACCTGCCGGTGCCGTATTCCCTTGTCTCGGGTTTCTGCCCAGCGGATACCCAACCTACGCAGTACGGGTTACCCTCTATATACATATACAGTGAGGCACGATCCCGCATTATAAACTGCATACCCCGGACACTTGAGGCGATGTTACTCTTTAGTATCTTAATAGACTCTGATTGATCGGCATCTGCCCAACCGGATGTAATTCGTTTCTCTTCTGTTAGTGCTTCACTAACAAGTTTATGTCTGAAAGTAATCATTACATATCTCCTGAATTAATGTTTACCGTTACGCCTACGTCTGGGTTGGCACGTTTATTGTCTAAGATGCACCATAGTACGGGGCATGACCAGTTACCCCATGTACCCCCAAGGTATCCATCTGTCAATACTATGGCGGCTTGTGGCTTGACGCCGTGCTCGGTCAGGTACGCTGGGATACATTCCACATTCGTGCCACCACCACCTGCTGGCTTAGTAGTGTTGATGAGATCATCGAGTTCGTGCATCAAATATTTCTCATCCTGACAAACCGCGCTGTCCCAGTACAATAAACGTACAGCTTCAGGGTGTACGGTGTCACATATACTCTTCACTTCGGATAGGAAGTGGCTAAGCTCGGTATGTCCAATAGATCCTGATGTGTCGATGGCGATAACCAGCTCACCCACACTCTCACTAACACCTGATGGCATGTAGTAACCACCTGCAACATACCTTCTGTTAGGACGTTGCCATGTAGAGTAGTCATTACCTGCACACGTTGTCGATATAAAGTCGCGCAGTACCTCACGCCAATCTATCTGGGGCTGGAGTAGTTCGGCTAAGTCACGATCACCCCCAGTGCCCAGCTTACCGGCGATCAACGCACCCTGACGTATCGCCTCATCTATATCTCGTGCCAGCTCCCGCTGTTCTTCCTGAGTAAGCTCTTTCGCTCCATCCCAGTCGTGCTCATCCATACCCCCGGCACCTTCACCGTTGTCGCCATCTTCCTTGAGCATGCTGTATACCTTCGCGCTGTCCATGCCCCGGTACTTCGGATCGTAGCAGCCGCCTTCGGGTAACGTCGCCCAGCCATCTCGGTTGTCATCTAAAAGCTTACAGTTGATAACGAAGTCACACGCTACATTCGCTAGCTGTGGGTTCTCGTCGTACAGGTGCCGCCATGTAGTGAGGTGCCGGTAGAGTTTGTGGTAACACTCGTGCAGTACTAGGAACCGTAGCTCTGGGTCGTTAAGTGTGTCGATGAAGTCACGTCCGTACTTCTCATCACGCCCATTAGTACAGGCTGTCGGGACATCATCGTCTATGCTGCGATCCCCGATCATAAGTACACCCGCTAGGGCTACGTACTTCGGACTGCCCATAATATCCACTACTGCTTTGGATAACCGTTGTTCTTGTGTAAGTTGTTTTCCGATAGATAACATACTCATTCTCCTGTTAGTGACGCACTAACTATTTCTTGTCTGCTGCGAACATGTAGTTGTTGTTCATGGCCCACTGTGTGAACTTTTTATTGGTCATGATCAGCTGCTGCTTGGCATACTTCGGGGTACGGACACCGTTAGCAAACATACCCTGCGCTTCCTTGTCCAGTCGTGGCATGTAGTCCATCCACGCATCTACCCAATCTTTGTCGAGACTTGCTAGGCTGCGGTATACAACCATACATACCGCAGAGGCAGAGTCAGGCACCTTAGCGTTAAGCGGATCCTGCTTGATACTTTCGAGTGACGGTAACTGATCGGCCAGCTTGACGAACGCCATCAGATCCATCGCGCCTCGGTCACCAATAGTACCCATGAGTAAACCTGTTAGTGTCTGGTCATCGAACTGTTCGCGAGTCTTGAGCCAGTCGGACGCCGCCTCTAGTGACCGAGGTGTAACAAACGCTGGACGCTGCTGCTTGGGATGATAGATGTACGGGTTATCATCTGGGTTCTTGATATCTTCGAAGCCATGAAACAGGTGTGGGTTATCCTTGCACCAGCCCAGTAGTGTGTGATCGATGCCGTTGTTGATACCCCACTCGATCCATTCCATGTGGTCAGGCTTACGGGCCGTAATAACAGTCATCCGGTTACGGGCATGGGGTGGTAACAAGTCACCGACACCTTCGGCACCGAGGTTGGTCGTCGCAAACACAACGCTGTCCTCGTGTAACTCATACGATCCTATCTTACGTTCGAGCATCAGTCGCAGCATGGCATTCTTGACGGCGGGGTTCGCCTTGCCGTACTCGTCAATCATCAGGATGATCGGCTTGTCGAGGTGTGCACCTAACTCCTCGTTGGTGGCGTACGATACATAGTCTGTACCCGCTTCTTCTGACATGGTGGCAAGTTTCGGTATTGATATGTCACCGAGATCCTTAGTCGTGCAGTCGAAGTAACACGGGGTGTGAGTCGGTAGCTCACCTGCTAACATCTTGAGTAGCGAGGACTTGCCGGTACCCATGTGGCCTTGGATCAGTACGGTACGCTTGGTACCACCTGCTTTGATAGCTGACATGATCTGGTCAAGACCGAGGGCGTACATCTGGGCTGCATTGTTCATAGTAGTTCTCCTAGTGAGTCGGTGTAAGTAAATCCGCTGTTGGTGTCGCATCCGATCTTGTATGCCTGTTGAATACTGATGTTGCGCTGGTGCAGATCTGCAATCTGCTCGTCAGTCAGTGGGCATCCAGCGAATCCGTACTTGGCAAACTCTTGCTGTAGTGCTTCGCGGTACTTGTTCATAGTAGTTCTCCTAGTGTTAGTGACTCACTAACTTATTATTGGGTGGTTGTAAACTTCATCTTAGCTAAGGACTCGTCGAGTGGTACACCAGCGTGCATCGCTATGTGGTTGTATACCTTCACACCTTCCAGCTCTGCCATACGCTCGACCTGTTTCTTGACTAGCCAATACGGTGACGCAGGTACTATCTCCACAATGTCAGGGTACAGGTACCCAGCTGGTTGGTAGGCGTCGTCGTCCATATAAACACCCGCTGCTCGTGCTAGACCGTTACCTGCGTCGTATATCTCGATTGATCGTAATGTAATCATATTATTCCCCTCAGAATAGTTGTTAGTGTGTCACTAACTTACATGTCAAGTGATGGTAGTGCTTTGATAACGTCATCTACCACACGTTTCGTTTCGGCGCGGAGATACCCATCCTCCCGTAATGCATCTGGTGTAATCCCCCGCAGTGTGTTTTCTAGCTTCAGACGCAATGCCGACATCTGTGAATCGTTGGTGATATTGCACACGTCTAGCAGATCTACTATGTCGAGCACATTAGACACCAGCGTGTCTCGAAAGATCTTCTTCTGTCCGCTGTCACCATAGTCGAGCCGTTCGGACATTGCTGTTAGTGCCTTGAATGCACGTTGCCACACATCCTGCATCGCACTGTGTAACTGGGCCTCGTAATACGCTTGGTAGTGGTCTTTGACCTGCTGATTCCCCTCGTTACCAACATCGACGCGAAAGTCACCTGCTTCTGGCAGTGGGATGTATGAGAACCGGAACTTAAACTTCTGCGCAATGCTGGCCGCTTCGGGGTACTCCTCACGGGAGAACAGGTTACCTAAGTTGGCCTGCGCTTGACTGATCTCCCAGTCATAAGCATCAATAAACTGTGCTACAAGACGTTCGTACTCGTTCTGCACCTCTGTCATGGTCTGGTGATACTTGAAATACGCCGCAGTTGGCAGAAGACGCATTCCGGTATCAGACCATGGCATAGTCATAGAGTAGTGTAGGTTACGGACATTAGCAGTGAACTTCTGCACTGCATCTAGCTCTGCGCAGTTGCCCAGTAGCTTTTTGTTGACGTTGGCCACACCTGCTGCTGCATAGTTCTGTGAGGTGATGTCCTTTGACGCCCGCTTGTCTAACTTACGCGCTGTCCATGTAGAGATACTTAACTCTACCAACATCGATGAAGATGCGATGGATGGTGCTGTTGGGGCTTGTGGTGCTTTGTTAGTTGTTAGTGGCTCACTAACATTGTGTTGCTGCGTTGTATGGTTCATAACAGTGTACTCCAGTTGGTTTAAGGCTCAGTGGGGCGCGAGGGGCGGTGTCTGACTAACTAACTGTGAGAACCCCCACCGAGATACATATTATGACACAAGTAGCGAAGAATGTCAAAGGATGCCAAAACGTGTCGAGTTGTGTAATGTTCTTGTGTTTAGTGTATTGTTCTTACAGTGAAGTGACCTAAGTCATTGATTTATAAGTACTGTTCGAATGTTCGCTTTTGCGCAGATAGGAGAGACCTGCTGAGAGGGGGTCCGAAGACGCAAGAAAACGTACAGTCATTTCGAGCGGCAAAAAGGTTGGGAGCCAATTTCGTGGAAAACGTACTTTATATATTAATATTAAGAATAAGTATATATAGATAAACCTCGATACTTTGACGCTGGTATGTTTCGTCGGTGCTTACTAGTGCCTACAACAAAATGTCACGAAACTACATTGTACGTTTAGGGCCTTTAAAAAACGTACAATACAAGAACATTACCCCCCTTTTTCGTACAGTACACGCGGCACTAAGGCTAGAACGCGAACATTACAAATATGGCTGTTTTGCGTTGGCGCAACGCGACCCGAGGAACTGGTATCACGACGTAAGAATCCTCCGCCATAGCTTTGTTAGTGACGCACTAACAAGTCCTAGTGTGTTATATCGAGGTGGCATGTATAGACAACCAATTGTTATCGGCTCACGCAACGCGACCCGAGGAACTGGTATCAATGCCCGATAAAATCGAGGCGAAAAAAAACCCGCCGAAGCGGGTTACATGGCATCCCAGATCATAGCTGGGGTGATGCAGGAGCTGTACTCGGTCCAGTGCTCTTCGTCCCACGACTGGCAACCGGTTATTGCGTTGATCATGATGAAACCTAGTAAGAAGCCTAGTAAGAAGCCTAGTAATGCTGTGCTGATATGTTTCATTGTGGTTCCTTAATAGCGGGGCGGCAATTGCCGCCCCTTATTAGTTATAGTAGTTTGATCGCGGCCAGTACTTGCTGGCGCATCTTAATGACGTCAAACTTTGGTTCTTCTAAACTGGCGCACACTTTCAAGATATCGTTCAATGAATCCCGGATGCGCTGGTCTGGTGTCCGTGTTCGACTGGTGCTGCCTTCAATTTCCTTCTTAGTGCGCTTCTCTAATGCGCTTTTGAAGTCATTGCGTTTGGCGCCAATTTGTTGCTGAGCGTATCGCTTGCTTGCCTTCTGGCTATCGGACAAGCTCTTAGTGTTCTTTATCAGTAGCGCTTGTGTAGGAGCGGGAAACCCCTTTATGATCGCGGCATTGATACTATCGAACAACTCCTCACTCGCCGTGCTCTTAGTGTCCTTCGTCTTGGGTGATATAAAGTCAGTCGACTTAAACCCCTCTGCGATTAAGGTGTCGATCGCCGATACCATTGACTTGTCTGCCTTAGAAGATGCTGATACGGCGGCAGTGATACGGGTTGCGGTTGCAGTGTTTAGCTTATTCATAATGTTCTCTCTTAGTTAGTTGGGTAACATATCCAGCCCCTCGCTAGATATGCAACCACTATAGCGAACACCTGATAACTTATCAATAGATAAACTAACCGGCTGATAAGTTTAGCCATTCCTCGCTATGTTAGTGGCGCACTAACAAAAGCTAACCGGCCAGCGACGCGGGGAAAAGCGGCCAAAGACAACCCCACATACCCCCCACCAACCACTTTGTGGCGTAGGAATCCTGCGGCTCCTATGAATTACTAATACGTGGGAACAATGGCCACTTTTTTGAGTTTGGTACCCCCACCCCCTCAATATGGCGATACCCCCCGGGTCAAAATATTAATGGACTTGCAAAAAATTATTTTTCGTGTATAACCGTACCCATCGGTTAATAGCCTGCGGAAGTAAAAATGACCTTAATGCTCGACCCTGAAATCGGTGTCCCCTTTTCGGACAAGGTTCCGTATATTGACCTGCGTGCTCGGGCAGAAGCGGCATGTAACTCCGCTATGCTCCTCTCAGAACACGGTTTAGACGTGGAACCCACTAAAGAAGATCAGGATACGGCGGCAAAATTGGCTTTGGCATACGCAGAAGATCCCGAAAAGACGTCTAAAAAAGTTAATAACAAACGAGCGGCCACACTAACCCCGGCTTCCCTCATAATAACGGGTAATATCCTCAAGGAATTCGGCCACTCGGTGGTAGAGAGTTCGGTGCAGATACGACACCTCGTTACGAACAAGCTAATTGACGAAACGATGAACCCTGACCCTCGGGTGCGTATCCGTGCACTGGAGCTTCTCGGTAAAATATCCGATGTGGGGCTGTTTGCAGAGAAGACAGAGGTCACGATCACGCACCAGACGACCGATGACATCAAAGAACGCCTCCGTAACAAGCTGATGAAGCTAGTCAACCCCGAAGAAGTAGAAGAAGCTACGTTTATAGACGTTGATGCTATGTTGGGTGCCGACGACGAAGACGACGTTGACGACGCCGACGACGACGCGGTAGGGGAGGCTGAAAATTTCGATGGATGATGATGTACTAGACTTCACAGAAGCCGATATTGAACAGATGCTGGCTAATCTGGACTCGTTTTCGGACGAGGAAGTGGTCGAGATTGACCGTATGGCGGATGAGCTTACAACACGTAAGGCGAGTAAAGCTGCGTACGATGATCTGATCGAGTTTTGCCAGATGATGATGCCTGAGTTTCTTGTGGGTAAGCACCACAGAATACTTGCAGATATGCTCATGGCTATCGAGAGCGGCGACAAAGACCGAGTATGCGTTAACATCCCACCACGTCACGGCAAATCACAGTTGGTGTCTATTTTCTACCCAGCGTGGTTCCTAGGACGTAATCCCAACAAGAAAGTCATGATGGTATCTCATACTACCGATTTGGCTGTGGATTTCGGACGTAAGGTTCGTAACCTAATTGCTACAGATGCGTACAGCGCGATATTTCCTACCGTTAGACTGGCACAGGATAGTAAGTCAGCAGGAAGGTGGAATACTAACGCTGGCGGAGAATATTATGCGTGTGGTATCGGGTCAGCCCTAGCAGGTCGAGGTGCAGATCTCCTGTTGATTGACGACCCCCACTCTGAGCAGGATGTGATCAACGGAAACTTCATCGTATTTGAGAAAGCCTACGAATGGTTTACTTTTGGTGCACGAACTCGACTAATGCCGGGTGGCCGTGTAGCGATCATACAGACTCGGTGGCATATGGATGATTTGACTGGGCGTGTTGTTCGGGACATGTCCAAGAACGATAGGTCCGATCAATATGAAGTTGTTGAGTTCCCTGCTATACTAGAGGTTCTAAACCCCAAAACTAATAAGCACGTAGAAAAGCCGTTGTGGCCTGAGTTTTTTGACTTAGAGGCGTTGTTACGTACTAAAGCGTCTATGCCAGCGTTTCAGTGGAATTCGCAGTACCAACAACAGCCGACGGCAGAAGAAGCGGCACTTATTAAGCGGGATTGGTGGCAGATATGGGATCAGGAGAATCCCCCCAAGTGCGAGTACGTCATCATGTCCTTGGACTCCGCAGCCGAGACACATAACCGCGCTGACTACACGGCACTGACAACTTGGGGTGTTTTTTTCTACGAAGAGACAAATGCGTACAATATTATCTTGCTTAATAGTATAAAGAAGCGTATGGAGTTTCCAGAACTTAAAGAAATGGCTCTGGAAGAGTACTCTGAGTGGCAGCCTGACTCGTTTATTGTAGAGAAAAAGAGTTCGGGTGTAGCCTTATACCAAGAAATGCGCCGAATGGGCGTACCAGTAACTGAATATACCCCACACAGGGGGTCAGGCGATAAGTTGGCACGTTTAAACTCTGTCGCTGATATTGTATCATCTGGCATTTGCTGGGTTCCCGCTACTAGGTGGGCTGAAGAAGTAGTAGAAGAGATTGCCGGGTTCCCTTTTATGAGTCATGATGACTTAGTTGACTCAACGGTGATGGCGCTTATGCGATTTAGGCAGGGCGGGTTTATTCGACTACCTACTGACGAGCCTGAAGAACAACAATACTTCCGCCACCGGCGCGGCGGGTTTTACTGAGAGACTAAACAATGGCGATCGAAAAAGGTTTATATTCAGCCCCCATGGGTTTGACCGAAGAATTTGAGCTGGACGACAGCGCAGCTGAAGAAGGCACGGAACTTGCGATCGAGATAATCGATCCTGAGGCTGTGATTTTAGACGACGGTTCAGTTGAGATAACGATAATCCCAGACGCCGATGAGTTTGATTTGTTAGGATTCGATGCTAACTTGGCAGAGGGGCTAGATGAGGGCGAACTGCGTGAGTTATCTGGAGACCTGATAGGTCTTGTAGAAGCTGACATCGAGAGCCGCAAAGAGTGGGCCGACACCTTTGTAAAAGGTTTGGACACGTTAGGGTTAAAGTACGAAGAACGTACAGATCCTTGGGAAGGTGCCTGTGGAGTACACTCGGCAGTCTTAGCAGAAGCGGCGATCCGGTTCCAAGCAGAGACTATGAGCGAGACATTCCCCGCCGCTGGCCCAGTCCGCGTTAAGATCCTCGGTGAAGAGAATAAAGATAAGGTCGAAGCCGCTGAGCGTGTAAAAGCGGATATGAACTACGAACTTACAGAACGTATGGTTGAGTACCGTCCAGAGCACGAACGTATGCTATACAGCCTAGGTTTGGCGGGTTCAGCGTTCAAAAAGGTCTATTTTGACCCGAATTTGGGGCGTCAAGTAGCTATATACATCCCCGCAGAAGACGTCATTGTACCGTACGGCGCGTCACATATTGAGTCCGCAGAGCGTGTTTCGCACATAATGCGTAAGACTAAGAACGAACTGAAGAAGCTTCAGAGCGTTGGTTTCTACCGAGACGTAGAGTTAGGAGAGCCACAGGCATACCACACAGACATTGAAGAGAAGAAAGCTGAAGAAGGTGGCTTCTCTACAACAGATGACGATCGCTTCACAGTATACGAGATCCACGCCGACCTGATCATTGACGGTGTTGATGAAGACGAAGAAGAGATCGCAAAACCTTACATCGTAACTATTGAACGTGGCACTGGGGAAGTCCTCGCAATTCGCCGTAACTGGTACGAAGAAGACGAACTGATGCTAAAACGTCAGCATTTCGTACACTACGTATATGTGCCCGGATTCGGCTTCTACGGCCTTGGACTCATCCACATTATAGGCGGGTACGCTAGAGCGGGAACGTCGCTCATACGGCAGCTGGTGGACGCTGGTACGCTATCTAACCTCCCCGGCGGATTGAAGTCTCGTGGGTTACGTATTAAGGGTGATGATACACCGATTGAACCCGGTGAATGGAAAGATGTAGATGTACCGTCTGGATCTATCCGTGACAACATCATGCCGCTTCCTTATAAAGAGCCGAGCCAGACATTACTAGCCCTACTTAACCAGATCACGACGGAAGGTCGGCGTCTTGGTGCTATTAGTGACATGAACATCTCGGACATGTCTGCTAACGCTCCTGTAGGCACCACACTGGCTCTCCTAGAGCGTACGCTGAAACCTATGGCGGCAGTACAGGCTCGGGTCCACTACGCCATGAAGCAGGAGTTTAAGCTCCTCAAAGCGATCATGGCAGAGCACGCTCCCGAAGAGTATGGCTACCAGCCAGAAAGGGGCGAGATAAGCGCACGTCAAGCAGACTATGCGATGGTGGATGTAATCCCCGTCAGTGATCCGAACAGCTCTACAATGGCGCAACGTGTAGTTCAGTACCAAGCAGTGCTACAGATGTCGCAGCAAGCTCCTCAGATATACGACCTACCACAGCTCCACCGACAGATGATTGAAGTACTAGGCGTTAAGAACGCCGACAAACTCGTTCCTACACAGGACGATGCCAAACCGACCGATCCGGTCAGCGAAAACATGGACGCCCTAAACGGTAAACCCGTACACGCGTTTATAAACCAAGACCACGACGCACATATGGCGGTACACCAGTCATTTATGCAAGACCCAATGATCGCGCAGACTATTGGTCAAAACCCGCAAGGGCAGAAGATCATGATGGCGTTGCAGGCACACCTTGCTGAACACCTCGGGTTTAGCTATCGCAAGCAGATAGAAGAAAAACTAGGCGTTCAACTACCACCACCGAACGAAGAGTTACCAGAAAGCATCGAAATGGAACTCGCACGTCTCATGGCGGACGCCGGTAAGCAGCTTACCCAGACGCACCAGCAAGAAGCCGCGCAGAAGCAGGCTGAGCAACAGCAGCAAGATCCTGTTATGCAGATGCAGCAAGCTGAGCTACAGATCAAACAACAAGAAGTACAGCGTAAGGCCCAGAAGGATCAGGCCGATATGCAGATGAAACAAGCTGAGCTACAACTCAAAGCCCAGCAAGTTCAGGCATCCGCACAGCTAGATGCGGAACGCGTGAAGATAGAGCAACAAGAACTCCAGATGGAAGCCGAGAAATCGGGAGTACAACTGGCTGCGGATAGACGCCGAGACAGCAACAAGATAGACCTAGAACTAGCGAAGTTGACGTCCGGCAAAAATAACAGGAAATAACCATGGCTAAGACCGTCTTTGACGTGCTCGCAGAGAATATCAACGCAGACATAGAGTCTGCGACTACTTTCCTTACTGGAGGGTCTGCTAAAGACTTTCCGGCGTATCGGGAAATTGTTGGCTTAATTCGGGGTCTCGAAGCCAGCAAGCAACATCTAGCGGACCTCTCGCGTAACTATATGGAACAAGACGATGACTGATTCTATTATTGCAGTACCTGATGCCCTAAAACGGAAGATGGAAGCTGAAGCTTCAGCGGAACCGAAATTAAAAGACCGCGAGCTTACTGACGGAGAGTGGGAAGCACAACTCCCTAAGCCCTCAGGCTTCCGACTATTAATAGCGCTACCTGATGTAGAAGAGTACTACAAAGGTACAGAGCTATTAAAAACTACAGATGTGATGCACAGAGAGTACATCATGTCGATAATGGGCATTGTAGTAGACATGGGTGCCGACGCCTATTCAGATACAGACCGCTTTCCTGAAGGCCCTTGGTGTAAGCAAGGTGACTACGTTATGTTCCGTATGAACACAGGTACGCGTTTTAAGGTGAATGGTAAGGAGTTTCGACTGATGAACGATGATTCGGTAGAAGCAGTAATTCCAGACCCTAGCGGCATCATGGCTATATAGGAGATAACTCATGGCATTTCAAAAAGTTGAGTACGAACTTCCCAAAGCGGAAGAACGAGACATCGAGATAGAATCGTCTAGTGCTATCGAAGTGGACATCGGCGGTCGGAAAGCTAAGGCCAAAGCTAAAGAAGCTGAAGAAGAAGTCGAATTAGAGGACGATGACGCCGAATATGACGTAGAAGTCGTTGATGATACACCGAAAGCAGATCGTAACCGGAAACCGTCTGAGCCACCAGAAGAAATAACCGATGATGAGCTTGAAGACTACTCGGACAAAGTTCGCAAACGTATCCAGCACTTTAGTAAGGGATACCACGATGAGCGTAGAGCTAAGGAATCCGCACTACGAGAGCGTGAAGAACTAGAGCGTCTGACACAGAAACTCGTCGATGAGAACAAAGAGCTTAAAGGTAGTGTAAACAAGAACCAGACAGCACTACTTGAACAAGCTAAGCGTTCCGCGACAGCAGACCATATCGCAGCTAAGAAAGCATACAAGGATGCGTATGAAGCTGGAGACGCCGACGGTGTACTGAATGCACAAGAAAGTCTATCGAATGCTAAGAATAAGGTCGATAGATTAAACAATTTTAAGTTACCACCTTTACAGACAGAAGAAACTCCTGTAAAAGTAGAACCTGAATCCACCCCTGCGCCAATCGAGGTTGATACTAAGGCGGCGTCTTGGCAACAAGACAACACTTGGTTTAACCAAGACATCGAGATGACAAGCTTCGCTTTGGGGTTGCATAACAAACTTGTCCACGAGGGAGTAAGCCCTCAGAGTGATGACTACTACGAGCGAATTGATACTCGTATGCGACAGTTATTCCCCGAAAAATTCGAGGACTCAGAGGAAGTACAAAAACCTAAGAGACGTTCGAATGTGGTTGCACCCGCTACGCGGAGCACAGCGCCTAAGAAGATTAGGCTCACGCAAACACAATACCAGCTCTCAAAGCGTTTAGGACTTACCCCTGAACAATACGCCAAACAGGTTGCATTAGATATGAGGAAACAGTAATGGCTAAGAACAGAATTGATCGTGAGCTAGAAACCCAAGAAAGCACAACCCGCAAAAAGGCTTGGTCGCGCCCCGAGGTGTTACCGTCACCAAATCCCGAGCCGGGCTATGCGTTTCACTGGGTTCGAGTAAGCACGCAAGGACAGGTCGATGCCACTAACGTATCCTCGAAATTACGCGAAGGTTGGGTGCCCTGCAAGGCAGATGATCATCCCGAGATTACTTTGGTTGCTATCGAACAAGATCGCTTCAAAGATAACATCGTGATTGGTGGTTTGATGCTATGTAAAGCACCGACAGAACTAGTCGAAGAGCGGTCTGAACATTACAACACCCAGACTCGTTCCCAGATGAACTCTGTTGATAACAACCTTATGAGAGAGAATGACCCTCGTATGCCTCTGTTCAATGAACGGAAAACGAAGGTTACTTTTGGAAATGGGACTTAATTTAGGAGCTTATAATGGCTTACCCAACTGTAAGTGGCCCTTCTGGGCTAGTTCCGGTAAAACTAGTAAGTGGCGTACCTTTCGTGGGCGTAACTCGTCAATATAGCATTGCGAGCAACTATGCCACGAGCATCTTTAATGGTGATGCTGTTCAACTGGTTACCGGAGGCACCGTCGAACGCGATACTGCTGACGCTGCAATGACGCCTATCGGCGTATTCTTAGGCTGTACTTATACTGATCCCGTACTGGGCTACCAGTTGTTCAGTCAGTACTACCCGGCGAATACCGTCGCATCTGACATCATGGCTTACGTCGCTGATGCTACCGATGTTCTGTTTAAAGTTGCTGTTTTGTCTTCAGCTGCGGGTGCAACCCCAGTTATCGGCGATCTCGCAATTACAGACCTTGGCGCAAACGTAGCAATGATCAACAATGTTGGCGATACCGCTACTGGAAATTCCCGATGTGGTATTTCTGACACTACGGCTACAACTAACACTCTGCCTTTACGGATTGTGTCGTTAGTAGAAGAAACCAAAAATGTATCCGGTGGTTACACTGAAGCTCTCGTTAAGTGGAACGCAGGTCATCAGATGAACAGCCTAACCGGCATTTAAGAGGGAATAACAAATGGCTATTTCACGCGCCCAGCTCCTTAAAGAGCTACTACCCGGACTAAATGCTTTATTTGGTTTGGAATACGCAAAGTATGGCGAAGAACATTCCCAGATCTTTGAAACCGAATCCTCAGATCGTTCTTTTGAGGAAGAGACTAAATTATCTGGCTTCTCAGCAGCACCTGTCAAAGGCGAAGGCTCAGCCATCGAATATGACAATGCTCAAGAAGCGTGGAGTGCTCGTTATGTGCACGAAACCATTGCGATGGGTTTCTCAATTACTGAGGAAGCTATCGAAGATAACCTGTATGACTCTTTGTCTGCTCGTTATACTAAAGCATTGGCTCGCGCCATGGCATACACTAAGCAAGTTAAGGCTGCTTCTGTACTCAACAACGCGTTTGCTAACACCACTTACGGTGACGGCCAAACTCTTTGTTCTACAGCTCACCCGCTTGTTTCTGGTGGCACCAACTCAAACCGCCCAACTGTCGCTGCTGACCTTAACGAGACTTCTCTTGAAGCCGCCGTTATTCAAATCAGTCAGTGGACCGATGAGCGTGGCTTGTTGATCGCTGCTCAACCTAAGAAACTCATCATTCCACCAGCCTTGCAGTTTGTTGCAACCCGCTTGTTGGATACTGAGGGTCGCGTAGGTACTGCGGATAACGACATCAACGCCATCCGCAATAACGGTTCTATCCCACAAGGCTACTCCGTTAACCATTATCTGACAGACACCAATGCTTGGTTCTTGATGACTGATGTACCTAATGGCTTGAAGCACTTCGTCCGTACCCCGATGTCTACCTCTATGGATGCAGACTTCGATACAGGCAACAGCCGTTATAAAGCCCGAGAGCGTTACTCTTTCGGCGTCTCTGATCCATTGGGTATCTTCGGTTCACCCGGTGCGTAATTAGGGTGGGGGCATTAACTTGCCCCCTTTCTTTTTTTGTGTTATAAACTACCTATCCCTGACAGTTGCCTAACGCAGCTGACACTAGCCACGACAGGAGATTCTCATGGCTTTATCTACTTTTTCTGGACCAGTCCGTTCAAATAACGGCTTCCAAATCCCCGTTGTTACGACTGCCAACTTACCGGCATTTGCTGACACCGCAATCGGAACCGCTTATATGGTTAGCGATAACGGCGCAGGCAACGACGAATATTGCATCGTAATTAATACTGGCGCTGCTTGGGTTACCGCCATTGGTGCCGCTCTTAGCTAATAGGAGGCTGGTATGTCTAATTCTGATGTTCAATCTAAACGGGTTACCGCAGCAGCTTCTTTGGCTGTTGGGCCTGCACGTATTCGACAAGTTCAAGTATTGACTACCGCTGATGGCGCAGGTCGGTTAACTATTACCGATGGTGCTGGCGGGCGTACAATACTAGACTTAGACTTCCTTGCTTCGGACTCTCACTCCGTGAACATCCCTGATTGGGGTATTCGGTGTCAAGATGACGTACTCATTACCGCTATGACTAATATTAGCGCAATGACTGTCTTCTATAGCTAGGGGTGCAGGATGCGATGCTATTATAAAAAAGGTGGTTCTGTTGGGAAGTCACCTGCTTGGACGCGTAAAGCGGGCAAGAGCGAGTCTGGGGGCCTTAATAAAAAAGGCGTCGAGAGTTATCGTAAAGCAAATCCGGGCAGTAAGCTTAAAACTGCGGTTACCAAAGATCCTAGCAAGTTAAAGGCAGGCTCTAAAGATGCTAACCGCCGTAAATCATTTTGTGCCCGTATGGCGGGTATGAAGAAAAAGAACACAAGCTCTAAGACGGCTAACGATCCAGATAGCCGTATCAACAAGAGTTTGCGAAAGTGGAATTGTTAAACACCCAAAGGGGAATATTTCATGAAAGGCACTAAGAAGATGATGATGGGCGGTATGACTGCCCCCGCTAGCGCCCCGGCAGCTATGCGGGACGAAGAAGCTTCTATGGATCCACGAGATCCCCGGAAGAAGAAGAAAATGTTACCTCCACGAGTACCTAGCCAAGCACCTACAGCGATGGGCGCTCCCGCAGGTATGAAATCCGGCGGTATGGCCAAGAAAGGCTATAAGTCTGGCGGTAAAGTCCGTGGCGCAGGTTGTGCTAAGCAGGGCGTTCGCAGTGCTAAAATGGTCACCATGAAAGGCTCCTAATAAAAGGCGGAACTAATGGAAGTTTTCCAGAATGGTCGGTTCTCGACAGGGGAACCTGTATATCAGATAGGTACACAAAACGAAGACGGCACCTATAAGGTTGTTGTCTTCGCCTTGATGAGTAAAGCGGAAGCAGAAGCAAAGCTAGCAGAGATGCAGCCTGTGGAAGCTCCAGTATCGTATAAGATTGCTAAGAAGCCTATTAAGAAAACTGGGAAGTAACCATGACCACATCGGGTACCACAGCGTTCAACATGGACTTTACGGAAATCGCTGAAGAAGCGTGGGAACGTGCTGGACGTGAAATGCGTTCGGGGTACGACCTCCGTACTGCCAGACGTTCTATGAACTTGATGACAATCGAGTGGCAGAACCGTGGTATAAACATGTGGACGATTGATGAGGGTACTATAAACCTCGTCGATGGAACTTCTGAGTATACTCTCCCTGCGGATACCATTGATCTGATGGAACACCAAATCCGTACAGGGGCAGGCAATCAAGCAACACAATCCGACCTTACCATAAGTCGTATTAGTGTTAGTACCTACGCGGCTATCCCTAATAAGTTATCACGGGGTAGACCAATACAGCTCTACATTGAACGGCTACGAGATGCGCCTAAAGTTAATCTGTGGCCAGTACCGGACAATGACAACTACGTCTTGTACTACTGGCGTATGCGCCGGATTGAAGACGCGGGTAGTGGCGTGCAGACTTCGGATATGAACTTTCGATTCTTACCAGTACTAGTGGCGGGTCTAGCGTTCTACATCGCTATGAAAATACCTGAGCTTGCAGACCGAATCTCGATGCTTAAACAAGCTTATGAAGAGCAGTTCGCGTTAGCCGCAGGCGAAGACCGGGAGAAGACATCCGCACGGTTTGTCCCTAGAATAGGTAGGATATAGCGTGGGCAATAGGTTTGCATCCTCTAAGAAAGCTCTAGCGCTTTGTGATGTGTGCGGGTTTGAGTACAAGCTACGCGAACTACGCAGCCTTATTGTTAAGGGCAGAGACACGAATATTAAGGCGTGTCCAGAATGTTGGAACCCTGACCAGCCACAGAACAAGCTGGGGGAGTTCCCCGTTGATGATCCGCAGGCCATACGCAACCCGAGAATAGATACAAGTATCGGTATAGCTGGGAGTCGGAGCAGTCGAGATATTCAGTGGGGCTGGAATCCCGTGGGTGGTGGAAGCGACCCGTACGGACTAACCCCTAACACGTTACTTGGTACTGGATATATAGGCCAAGTTATCATAGACATTACGTAGGAGTGCTAAAATGAATGTTTTTGGGATGGAAGAAGTGAAGGTTATCAAGGATAAAGGCGTGCGCCCATGCGGTCACGGCCCTAAGCCGGATATGAAAGGCGTCAAAACCACGGGGATTAAAGTCCGTGGTGTTGGTGCAGCAACCAAGGGAACTATGGCCCGTGGGCCGATGGCGTAAAACATGAACTATACTGAGCTGAAAGTTAACATCCAAGACATCTGTGAGACCACTTTCACAGACGAGCAGCTCGCTATGTTTACGCAGCAGGCTGAACAAACCATATACAACACAGTCCAGATACCTGCACTGCGAAAGAACGTGACAGGTACACTGACCCAAAACGTTGGTTACCTGTCTATCCCGACAGATTTCTTATGGGCTTACTCGTTGGCGGTTGTGGATGCCGCTGGGGATTACCATTTCCTCCTCAATAAAGACGTAAACTTTATTCGTGAGGCGTACCCTACTACCACATCTGTTGGGCTACCACAGCATTACGCTTATTTTGACGACAATTCGTTTCTCCTCGGGCCTACCCCTAATAGTGGGTACGCCATGGAACTGCACTACGGGTATTACCCAGAATCTGTTGTTACCGCTGGAACTACGTGGTTAAGCGACGAATTTGATTCTGCACTATTGAACGGGGCGCTACTACAAGCAATCCGGTTTATGAAGGGCGAACCAGACGTTGTGCAGATGTACGAAAAACTGTATGTCCAAGCAATTAAACTACTCAAAAATCTTGGGGACGGTAAACTTAGAGAAGACGCGTATCGTTCGGGTCAATTCCGTACCCCAGTACAGTAAGTTAGGAGATAAAAAATGGCAATTTCGCAGGCAATGTGTACATCGTTTAAACTAGCCCTTCTCGATGGTGAGATGGACTTTAGTAGCGATACGGCACAAACATTTAAGATCGCACTGTACACATCTAGTGCGACCCTAGGCGCTGCCACCACGGCGTACTCTGTGACCAACGAAATCTCAGGAACCGGTTATGTTGCTGGGGGTAATACGTTGACCGTAGTAGCTCCGACTACTTCTGGTACCACAGCACTGTTGGATTTCGCAGACACTACGTGGTCAACCGCAACTATCACAGCCCGAGGCGCACTCATATACCAGTCTGGGGGTACTAACCCCGCAGTAGCGGTTATTGATTTTGGCGCAGATAAGATATCCACAGCCGGTGACTTTACTATCCAGTTCCCAGTTGCCGACGCATCTAACGCCATTATTCGAATCGCCTAGGGAGGCTAGATGCCATCTTCTGCTACATATACAGGCTGGGGTAGAGCTGCTTGGGGCCAAGGCTCTTGGGGCACTGACCTTGTAGTAGTATTAGTCGATGGCGTTGCGGCTACAAGTGCTCTTGGTACTGTCGCTATTAGTGGCGCAGCAACTGCGCAACCTTCCGGGCTAGAAGCTACTAGCAGTGTGGGTACGGTAGTTGTATCGGCAAACGCGGATGTTTCTGTAACAGGACTCGAAGCTACTAGCGCCCTAGGAACTGTCGCGGTTACCGCGAATGCGAACGTAGATGTAACTGGAGTGGCTGCGGCGAGTGCTCTTGGTACCGTAGTTGTAGCGGCAAACGCAGATGTTCCCGTAGTGGGCGTAAATGCCACTGGCAGCCTCGGAGCTGTAGCCGTTGTAGGTACCGCTAATGTCTACCCCATAGGGGTAAGCACGACTGGAATTATTGGTACGGTCGCTACTAACGCCGCTGCGAACGTACCTGTTTCTGGAGAAGTAGCGACAGGCGCTGTTGGTAATGTATCGATAGCGCTCGGTATCGTAGAGAAGGTAACAGGGGTCTACGGGCAAACGCGTGTCGGCACTGTAATCGTATCCGCAAATGCTAGTGTAGTAGTAACTGGGATCCAAATAACAGGGTTTGTTGGTGGAGTCAACGTTTGGGGGGAAATTGATGACAATCAGGATCCGAACTGGCAGAATATCAGCAGTACCCAAACCCCTACTTGGGATAACGTGTCACGACAACAGACCCCGAATTGGGGAAACATTGCCGCATGAGGTTAGCTAAATGACAACAGAATACACACCAATTCTTAAACTCGCCCTTCCCGTTGAAGGAGAGTTAAGTGGTACATGGGGTGATGTAGTCAACGACAATATCACTTCGATGGTCGAACAAGCAGTAGCAGGCCGTGCGGTTATTGACTCGTGGGTGGCTAACTCTCATGTGCTCACGACTGCGGACGGCATAACGGCTGAATCCCGCTGCGCGATGTTAGAGTTCACTGACAGTGGAACCTCGCTAAGCGCCGACGGTACCGTAGTCTGCCCTACACTGTCCAAGATGTATATCGCCAAGAACAGCACCGGTAATGCTCGCAACATAACCCTAACAACAGCTGCTGGTACTGGTGTGTCTATTCCGCAAGGCAGAGCTATGCTTTTGTTTTGTGATGGCACAAACGTCGTAGAAGCGGTCACAAACATCAACTCTTTGACTGTTGGGGGCTACACAGTCGCGCTCACAGGCGCAGTGACTACTGCTGGTGCCTTGACTACTGTTGGTGCGAACGCGCTGACACTGACTACCACTGGCGCTACTAACGTAACATTCCCAACCACAGGTACACTTGCTACCTTGGCGGGTACAGAGACGTTATCGAATAAAACACTGGTGTCTCCTAGCATTACAGACCCAACCCTTTCTGGGGACATTTCAGCCGCTAACGTTACTGTATCTGGCAACACTGTAATCGGTGACGCCGCTGCTGACACCCTTACAATCAATGCTACTACAACTTCGGACTTACTGTTTACCGACGATACTTACGATATTGGCAAAACAGGGGCTACTCGCCCTCGTGATGTTTTCGCGTCTCGCAACGCAGAATTAGGTGGCACCCTAGGTGTTACTGGCAACACTACCTTGAGCGGTACCGCTGAGGTAACCGGTGATTTTGCGGTAAATACCAATAAAGTAAATGTTACCGCAGCCAGTGGTAATACGACAATCGCAGGTACACTCGGCGTAACCGGTGCGACTACCGCTACTGGTGGCCTGAACGTAGATACAATTAGTGAGATTACCGCAGGCTCCGGCGTAACTATTGACAGCGTTTTGCTTAAAGACGACGTCGTTAACGCCACGGACATTGAAACATCCACTATCTCAGCTAATGACGGCACGCTTGCAATCAACATCGCAAACACTACGGGCGCTGTGGACATTGACACCTCGCTGAACGTGGACGGCACCGTTACGGCGGATGGCTTGACGGTTGACGGTAACGCTACTGTTTCTGGCGATATCGGGATTGGCACGAGTTCTCCAAACGGCAGACTCGGAGTAACAGGTGGAACAACTAACGCATCTACGTTACTTACTGCTTATGATAACGCCGCTGTTACAATCGTCCCAAAAAGTACTTCGGGGTATTCTCTTGCTATTGGTAGCGGCCCAAGCGACTTCCCATATTTGCAAATGTCGTCTTCCGGCACAGCTCCGAACGCTTTAAATTTAAACCCTTATGGCGGCAATGTCGGGATTGGCACGACTTCACCGATTGATAACTTAAATATTTACGACTCCGATAATAACGTTGGCTTACAGCTTCAAACAGCCACAACAGGAACCACTAGTGGTGACGGGTTCAGGGTAGGTATAAATAATGCTGAAGCATTTCTATGGCAGTATGAATCACTACCTTTAACATTTGCGACATCTGGATCGGAGCGTATGCGAATCGACAGCTCGGGCAATGTCGGGATTGGCACGAGTTCTCCGAGTGACAAACTAACCTTGTCTGGTGGCCAAATGCGCATGTCTGACAATTACGGTATCCGCTGGGGAGATGCAAGTGCAGGTATTTATGGAAGCGGCGCAGATGAGAATTTGAGGTTGGTTACTTCCGGGCTAGAACGCATGCGAATCGACAGCGCGGGCAATGTCGGGATCGGCACGAGTTCGCCAACCAGCCAGCTTTCTTTGTCGGAAGAGACTGCAAATACTACAACACAGTCGGACCAAATAAGGGTGCAAGCAGGCAGCTCTGGCACTACTGGCGTAGGATTCGGCAGCAACATTTACTTTGTAGGCGAGCGGAACGACGGAAACGCGCAGGCAATGGGGCGAATTGGTTTCGCTGCAAGTACAAATTCGGGTTCCAACCTTTCATCAGACTTCATCGTGCAGACCGCATCATCAGGTACTCCAGCAGAACGTATGCGAATCGACAGCTCGGGCAATGTCGGGATT
>Ga0209304_1000094_pt1 | contig 60767 bp, 69 predicted proteins | sample COGITO_mtgs_1004_4_FD_184789 | JGI IMG/M metagenome (GOLD analysis project Ga0209304, IMG submission 184789) | Pelagic marine microbial communities from North Sea - COGITO_mtgs_100423 (SPAdes) (version 2) | ecosystem: Environmental > Aquatic > Marine > Epipelagic ...
CATCTGGGGTTATGTGGCATTGGATGAAGACATGGTTGTTCAAGGCGCATTTTTTGATCACGCTGCGGAAACACCAGGTTTAGGAGCCAACATCAAACAACGCTATTTTATGGACGATTTTGTTGGTGAAAAATTACTTTCCGAAAGTGGGGCTTTTAAAGGCATCACGGTAGCGAAAGGAAATAACGACCCTAAAAACTTGACTAAAGACGACTATGAAGTGGACGCTTTAGCAGGAGCAACAATTACAGGAGATGGTGTATCTGCAATGATAAAAAAGGATTTAAAATTGTATTTACCATACTTTAAAAATTTAAAAAATCAATTGAACTAACATGGGACTACTTTCAAAAAAAGATGCCAAATTAATAACGGATCCGTTAGCAGATAACAACCCAATTACGATTCAAGTCTTAGGGATTTGTTCCGCTTTAGCAATTACGGCAGAACTCAAAGCCTCTCTAGTGATGGGAATTGCAGTACTGTTTGTTTTAGGAATAGGAAACGTTGTCATTTCGCTGATGCGTAACATCATTCCTTCTAAAATTAGAATTATCGTCCAACTCATCGTTGTGGCGTCCTTAGTAATTATTGTCGATCAGGTACTTAAAGCCTATGCTTATGAACTCAGTAAAACGCTCTCTGTATTTGTAGGATTGATTATTACCAACTGTATTATTATGGGGCGTTTTGAAGCCTTTGCGCTTGGAAATGGTCCTTGGAAATCCTTTTTAGACGGGATTGGAAATGCACTTGGATACGCTGTGATACTTATAGCCGTAGGATTTTTTAGAGAGCTCTTAGGATCTGGAACCCTTTTCGGAGTTCCTGTATTAGGAGACCCAATTGAGAAAACAGGACTCTATTCCATAGGCTATGAAAACAATGGATTTATGCTCATGCCACCAATGGCCTTGATTATTGTAGGTCTTATTATATGGGTACAACGTAGCAGAAACACAACATTAATTGAAGATTAATTTCTTTAGTAAGAATTTAAATAAAAGACAATGATAGAACACATCGAATTATTTTTCAAATCAATTTTTATTGATAATATGGTGTTTGCGGTTTTCTTGGGCATGTGCTCATATTTAGCCGTCTCTAAAAAAGTAGCAACTGCCGTTGGACTTGGTGCCGCAGTCATTTTTGTACTCGCCATCACAGTGCCTTTAAACTGGTTGTTAGACCAATATTTATTACAACCCGGTGCACTCGTTTGGCTAGGTCCAGAATTTGCAGACTACGACCTTAGTTTCCTTTCGTTTATTATGTTTATTGCAACGATCGCAACCATGGTTCAGCTCGTAGAAATTGTAGTTGAAAAATTTTCACCTTCACTCTACAATTCACTTGGAATTTTCTTACCCTTAATTGCGGTAAACTGTGCGATATTAGGAGGCTCTTTATTCATGCAAGCCCGTGAAATAGAAACTTTAGGATTGGCAGTCAATTACGGAATATCCTCTGGAATCGGTTGGTTCTTGGCTATTTTAGCCATTGCCGCTATTCGTGAAAAAATTAGATATTCAAATGTCCCTGCACCGCTAAGAGGTTTAGGAATTACATTCATTGTCACTGGACTCATGGGTATTGGGTTTTTGAGCTTTGGAGGGATGCTAACAGGTGGTGATGAAGAAGTAGAAGAAGCACCAAAAGAAGTAGTTGTAGAAGCTACAGAGATCGAAAAAGAAGTACCAAACCAATTAAAAATAGTTAACTAATATGATGATTTTAGCCGCTGGAACAACCGGAACCATTTTAGCTACCGTCGTAGCATTTTTAGTGACTTCGTTACTATTAATTAGTGTGCTCCTTTTTGTAAAACAAAAACTATCACCCTCAGGACCTGTAAAGATTCTGATCAATGGTGAACGCGAAATTGAAGTAGCCTCAGGCGCTACTTTGTTATCCACTTTAAGTGGGAATAAAATATTTTTACCATCTGCTTGTGGTGGTGGTGGAACGTGTATTCAATGCGAGTGTCACGTGCTGTCTGGTGGAGGTGAAGCCTTGCCAACAGAAACACCTCACTTCTCAAGAAAAGAGTTGAAACATGGTGCCCGTTTATCCTGTCAAGTAAAGGTAAAACAAGACATGGAAATCACCATTCCAGAAGAAGTCTTTGGAATTAAAAAATGGGAAGCAACCGTTGTGCGTAACTACAACGTCGCCTCTTTTATTAAAGAATTCGTAGTGGAAATCCCAGAAGATATGGGGTATAAAGCAGGTGGATATATCCAGATTGAGATTCCAGAATGTGAAATCAATTTTAAGGATATCGACATCACAGCGCATCCAGAAGAACACGAAACTCCAGATAAGTTTCAAGCGGAATGGGATAAGTTTGGTCTCTGGCCACTTACCATGAAAAACAATGAAACTGTAGAACGTGCTTATTCAATGGCATCCTATCCTGCAGAAGGTCGCGAAATCATGTTAAATGTGCGTATTGCTACGCCACCATGGGACCGTGCTAAGAACGGTTGGATGGACGTAAATCCAGGGATTGCATCTTCGTATATCTTTGCTCAAAAACCAGGTGATAAAGTAACCATTTCCGGACCTTATGGAGAGTTCTTTATCAATGAGAGTGAGTCAGAAATGTTATATGTTGGTGGAGGAGCTGGAATGGCGCCCATGCGTTCGCATTTATACCATCTATTCAGAACCCTTAAAACAGGTCGTAAAGTATCTTACTGGTACGGAGGACGTTCTAAGCGTGAGTTGTTTTACTTAGAACATTTTGAAGCCTTAGAAAGAGATTTTCCTAACTTCAAATTCCATTTAGCACTCTCTGAACCAATGGAAGAAGACAACTGGAAAGTAAAAGAAAATATTGATGCCGAAGGCGATGGTTTTGTTGGATTTATCCACAACTGTGTGATCGATAATTATTTAAATCATCACGAGTCTCCAGAAGATATCGAACTCTATTTCTGTGGACCACCATTAATGAACCAAGCGGTTCAGAAAATGGGTGAAGATTTTGGAATTGCAGATGAGCACATTCGATTTGATGACTTTGGAGGGTAATCACTTCTAAATTTTTTATAATCTGAGGTCGTCTAAAAAGTAGGAAACCTGTCATTCTGAATTTATTTCAGAATCTTCAAATGTTGAAAACCAATAATTATGAGAAGCTGAAATAAATTCAGCTTGACAAGAAAAAAACTTTTCAGACAACCTCTTTTGTATTTTTGTAGTATGAGTCAACCACTTTCAAAACAAGAGATGCACAATTTGGCAATGAACCATGTCGGGAAGGATTTAGAGTCCCGTGGGTTTGAATTTGTAGCCATCAATAGCAAACTCAAAAAACACCCGCAATTTGTGTGTATTGATAAAAACAGTCAGTACTTTTTTGTGATCGTACGTGTGGTAAAATTGCCAGACAATCCTAATAATTACGATGTCGTTTGGATGGAAACCTTTAAAAATCACGCGCAAGATAAAGATGCCAAAGTCTTGTATGCTGGGGTTGGAATTGGAAATCCTAAAGGCGATGAACTCCCCGTCTATCTTAATGAAGAATACCTTATTGAATACAATGGCATTCAGGTGATCGAAACGAATTTTAATTAGATATAAAATGATTAAAAATTATTTATTATTTATTTTTTTAGCACTTGTATCTTGTTCGAATCAATCAGAACAATTACGGGCGGCTGGTTCTGTTTTTGGAACGACCTACTCAATTCTTTATGAGAGTAGCGAAAATTATGAAACTGCATTTGACAGTCTGTTTTTTGAAGTTAATCGTTCTATGTCTACATACATTTCTAGTTCTGATATTTCAAAAGTAAATGCAAATGACCCGGTGGTTATCGACCATCATTTTGAGAAAGTTTTCAATACATCAAAAGAAATTCACACCGCGACACGAGGCAAATTTGATCCTACGATTGGCGCTGTAGTCAATGCATGGGATTTTGGACCTGAAGGAAAAATAGAAGCCTTAGACAGTCTTAAAATCCACGAACTCATGCTGTCTGTAGGAATGGATAAAGTTACGCTTAGTAAGGGCGTTATTTCGAAACCAAAAGCAACTCGATTAGATTTTAATGCCATTGCCAAAGGATACGGCGTCGATGTAATCGGACGCTATTTAGAAGCTAAAAACATTCAAAATTATTTAATTGAAATAGGGGGTGAAATTCGTACCAAAGGCATTAACTCCGTTAAGAATACACAATGGAAAGTTGGCGTTCAACACCCCAATCTAGAGAGCGATAAACGCTATATAACGACTTTAGCCCTCGAAAATGAATCCATGGCAACCTCTGGAACTTATCGTAAAATTAAATTTGATGCAGAAGGCAATCGCTATACACATATAATTGATACCCAAACAGGCTATCCAATCCGTTCTAATATATTGACCGTATCGGTCATTGCTCAATCTTGTATGATTGCAGATGCCTATGCTACTGCAATTCAAGCCATGGAAGTAGAAGAAATCAGCGTATTTCTTAAGATGCACACGGAATTAAAAGTCTTTATTGCTTTTGTTACCGAAGATAATCAACTCGAAACAGAGGTGTTTAATGGGTTTCCAGAAAATTAGTATAATTTTAAAAACGTTAAGTTTTAATACTGCTTGGTTTTACTTCTTTCAAACCAACTATAATATATAAATTTTACAATTCTTCTGTCCTTTGCCTGTTTTAAACAGTGTTAGTTACTAGGATAACAGCTTATATCTTCTTAAAACAACTATTTTTTTGAATAAACAGTTCCTACAATTATTAAACAAAAAATCCAAAAATAGTTACTATTTTAAATTTATTTTTCACACTAATATTCAATTGACTAGCTGGGTAAAAAATATAAAATACACACTATTTATTTTGTTTAAACAATTTTCACAATAATTGAACCAAATTAATAAAAATAAATTCACAATATATTGATATACAGGTTTTTATGTGTTAATTTTTTGTTTTTTAAATTTTAGTTTATAGATTTGGTACGTCTAATAGTTGGATAGTTGCCCCAAATCATGAAGGCAACATTTTATAACTTAATTTATATATTATGAAAACATTAAAATTAAATCAAATGGAAAATTTACAAGGTGGTGATGTTTCTTGTGGTATAGCAGTTGGATCTTATGCTGCTACTATAATAATAGGCGCACTAGCTGGTCCCATTGGTTGGGCTTTTATTGCTTCTGTTGCAGTTGCATCAGTTGGAGTTGTGGATGGTTGTATTGCTAACTAATACTTTGTATTATGACTAATATAAAAAAACTGATTTTTCTCAACTGTATTATTATAATATTAATATTTGTGTATTTGATAATCAATGAAGAAAAAATTATTGATAATATATGGTCAATATTAGCATTAGTTATTTCTTTAGTTAATTTATTTTTTATTAATAAAAATAAGACTAAATAAACTTTAGTTATTAATATGGGTAAATGTATCAACAATATATTTACCCTTTTATATTTTCACTTTGTAAATGAAAAACTATTTTTTCTTACTGCTTTTAGTTTTTTTTTTAGGGTTTATTTCTAAAGAGTTACTTAACACAGAGGAATTAGTAATTAATTCTTTAGCTGAGCAGCTTACTACAAAACAAATAGAAAAAGCACTAAATTTTCAACAAAAATGGGAATGGATTGCTTATTTGTTATTGCCTCTATTACTTATAATTAAAATTTCTATCATTGCCTTAATATTAGATGTAGGTTGTTTCTTTTTTGATAAAGAAATTAAGTATAAAAAACTTTTTAATATAGTAACAAAGGCCGATTTTGTTTTTTTAGGGGTAATGATTTTAAAAACAATATGGTTTTATGTTTTCCAACAAGACTATACTTTAGAAAACTTACAATATTTCTATCCATTATCGGCACTTAATATTGTAGGCTATGAGGGATTACAAACGTGGTTCATCTATCCGTTTCAAGTCATCAATCTATTTGAATTCGCTTATTGGTTTATTTTAGCTTCCCTAATTAGTAAAGAACTTAAAACCACTACCTCTAAAGGTTTTTCTATTGTTGCAAGTAGTTATGGGGTTGCTCTACTTATTTGGGTCGTTGGAGTAATGTTCTTCACACTTAATATGAGTTAATTATGTTTAAAAAATTAATCTTCTTTATAGTTGTAATTGGTGTTTTAGGTTTGTTATCCTACCTAGGTTATAACATCATAATTAAAGCTAAAGAAAAAAAGGCAATAGCGGAACAACTTCAAACCATACCGGAGTTTGAATTCTTTACCCTAGAGCAACAACCGTTTACAAAAGCGGACCTAAAACCAAACTTAAATGCTATTTTTATTTACTTTAATAGTGACTGCGATTTTTGCCACTATGAGGCGCAAAACATTAGCGATAATTTAGATAGCTTTAAAAATGTACAATTCGTTTTTGTATCTACAGAATCGATTGAAGTCATTCAAAATTTTTCAAAACAATACAATTTTTACAATCAACAAAACATCACATTTTTATATGATAACAATAGCCTTTTTTCTAGTCAATTTGATGCTACATCTATTCCTTATGTATTAATCTACGATAAAAACCAAGAGCTCATAAAAAAACATAAAGGTCAACTCAATGTCAAAGGTGTTTTAAGAGCTTTACAACAAAATGAGTAAAACTATCAAACTCTCTCAAAAAGAATTACAACAGACTTTTACATTACAACACGACCAGTCCGATTGTGGAGTTGCTTGTTTGCTATCATTAATTCAATATTATGGAGGCTCAAACCATTTAGAGAAACTTCGTGAATTAAGTGGAACAACAAAACAAGGGACTACGCTTTTAGGATTGTTTCAAGCAGCTAATCAAATAGGGTTTTCAGCGAAAGGAAACGAAGCGGACTTACAAGCTATCATAGACCACAAAGAGCCATTAATTTTACATGTGGTCATTGAAGAACGTTTACAGCATTATGTGGTTTGTTATGGATATATAAATGACAAATTTATCATTGGTGACCCAGCAAAAGGAATCACGACTTACACCAAAGAGGAATTAGAAAGCATTTGGAAATCAAAAACCTGCCTTACACTTACGCCAAACAAAAATTTTATAAAAACCGAAACCCAAAGCAAAAACAAAAAAAAATGGTTTTTAAAATTGCTCAAGGAAGATTATCGTTTAATCTCTTTTAGTGTGTTGTTGGGTTTAGCTATTGCTATTTTGGGTATGGCAATGGCTATATTTTCGCAAAAATTAATTGATGATATTTTACCCTCAAAAGATTTCACAAAACTTATTACAGGCATTGCTCTCGTTGCCTTTTTGTTATTGATTAGAGTTTTGTTTACTGCTTTACGAGATTATTTTCTCATTCGCCAAACCAAAGATTTTAACAACCGTATTGTAGATCGTTTTTATTCTTCGCTGTTAAATTTACCAAAGCCCTTTTTTGATACGCGTAAAATTGGTGAGCTCGTTGCCCGTTTGAACGATACGCAACGTGTGCAGCGTGTTATTAGTCAGATTGTGGGTAATGTGGTTATTAATGCGTTAGTTACTATTGTTTCATTAGGTTTTCTATTTTACTATTCTTGGCAAACAGGCTTAATCGCTTCTATTAGTTTACCTTTTTATTTTATCCTCATTTATAGTTTTAACAAACGCATCATAACTGCTCAAAAAGAAGTGATGCAAGGCTACGCTTTTAGTGAGAGCAATTATATTACATCAATGCAAGGTATAGCCGCCGTAAAAAATAATAATAGGCAAACAATCTTTCAAAAGATAAACCAACTCATCTATGGGAGTTTTCAAGAGAAATCCTTTAACCTCGGTAAAATAAATGTACGTTTATCTGTTTTTTCAGGTGTATTTAGTGTGCTTTTCTTAATGAGTATTTTGGGTTACACTTCTATTCAAGTCTATAATGAAGTTATGCAATTGGGAGAATTAATGGCAGTTTTAGGCGTTGCAGGTAGTTTATTGCCATCTGTGGCTAGTTTGGCTTTAATAACCATTCCAATCAATGAAGCAAAAGTGGCCTTTAACAGAATGTATGAGTTTGCTTCTATGGAAAAAGAGCAAAAAGGGAATATGGAAATTTCAGACTTCAATTCGCTTGAAATTAAAAACTTGTCTTTCCGATTTGCTGGTAGAAGTCAATTATTGAAAGACATAAACATCAGAGTAAATAAAAACGAGTGTATTGCCATAGTTGGCGAAAGTGGTAGCGGTAAAAGCACGTTAGGTCAAGTCTTACAAAAATTCTATGCTTTTGAAAACGGAGCAATAATCATCAACAATAAAATTAATTTTTTTGATATAGACACAAAAAGTTGGCGTACTATTTTGGGTGTTGTACCTCAAGACGTCACTATATTTGGCGGTAATGTTATTACCAATATTCTTTTAGGCAAAGAAGATACACCTGAAAATATTGTAAAATTTTGTCAAGATTACGGTTTTGAAATTTTTATAAACACTTTACCGCAAAGTTATGCCACCATTTTGGGTGAAGAAGGCATTAATCTTTCTGGTGGACAAAAACAATTGATTGCTTTAATGCGTGCTTTATACAAAAAACCAAAGGTTTTATTATTGGATGAGTTTACCTCGGCAATGGACAGAAAAACAGAGAAGTTTGTTTTAGATTTATTAAATAAACTAAAATCTGAATTGACTATTATTTTCATATCTCATAGATTGCATTCATTACCGAAAATTGCTAACCGAATTTATGTTTTGGAAAACGGAATTATATCTAACTTTGGAACGCATGATGAATTAATGAAAACCAATAATTTTTACAGTTTATTTTGGAAAGAAATATTGGTTTAACAGCCACCCCAAATCATTAAATCGAATGACAAACAGAAATATTTTTGTAAAGTATCTTAGTCTAAGGAAATACGTTATTTTTATTTCATTGATAGTACTAATTGTTACTTCTATTTTTAGACTTGTTATAGAGTTGAATTATGGTTTTAAAGTATTACAAAATTTATCTATTTTTTTGATTTTGTTTACGCTTTTTTTTGAAGTTTTTGAGTCCCCCTTTTTCTTAAGAATATCAAATGATAAAAATGGGCTTGTTATTGAAACATTTTTTCCAAATTTTAAAAAAAATGTAGTTTTTAGAAAACAAAACATAAAAATTTTAAAAGTATATAGTAATCATAAACTAAAGAAAAAAAAACAACTAAGTTTTTTTTCTTTAAAAAAATCTATTATACTAAGTGTTGTTGATGAGAATGGGCAACAAAAAGTGCTGAAGTCATTCAATACAAGATGGCTAGGTCCGAACGGACTTGAAAAGATAAATGATATTGTAGAATGCCATAATTTTGCCAATCATAATTTTGATAGTGATAAAGCTTAGTTTTTAGATATAATGTCGTTGAATTACATTTTATAAACCACAGGAATAATTTCGCCTTTAGCCAATCTGTATTTGTCAATTTCTTGATCAGATAATGTAGCTGTATAATCCACTTCATCCACTTTAAAACCAACCGATCTTAGCGTGTCAAAGTAATCACGTCCATAAATCCGCACGTGGTCATACTGTCCAAAAATTTTGGTACGCTCTTTTTTATCAGTAATACTATGATTCTCAAAAGTAGTCTCGCGATTTAAATCTTGTGGAATTTGAAAGATCCCCATTCCTCCCGGACGCATCACCCGGTAAAGCTCTTGCATGGCTGTGGTATCGTCCAAAATATGCTCAAGCACATGATTACACAAAATAACATCAAAACTGTCAGACTCAAATGGGAGCTTACAAATATCGGCTTTCACCATTGCAATGGGAGAATTCAGATCGGTAGTCACATAATCAAAATGGTTTATTTTTTTGAACTGTTTATGAAACGCTTGCTCGGGAGCAAAATGCAATACTTTTTTTGGGGTGCTAAAAAAGTCGGTTTCATTTTTCAGATACAACCACAATAAACGGTGGCGTTCCAGTGAAAGGGTAGAAGGTGAGAGGACATTCTCACGTTGTTTCCCATACCCATAAGGTAAGAACTTTCGGAAACTCTTGCCATCAATTGGGTCTGTGTAGGTGGTGCCTTTTAAAAATAAAACGAGAAAGGGTTGGGCGACATAGCTCAATTTAATGAGTATCGGCCGTGGTATTAAATTTAAAATAAACTTAAAAAGTGTTTTCAAAATTTAAGTGTTTTGAACCTCTAATGTATTAAGTTTTAAAATAGCTTCTGTAATATGATCCCACAATTTAAGACGAAATTTCAAAGCCTCTTTTGCTGTCTCCAAAACTTCGTCCCATTTAGTAGTGTCTTCGCCACAAAGTTCAGCCACCATTTTCAATGAAATTGGGCCGTGTTCATCGCCATCTAATTCGATATGACGGTTCAAATAGTAAAGTAATTTACCATAGGTTTTATCATTGTCTTGAGTTTGCGATTGGCTCACAATTTCTAAAAACATATCTGGAATCACATCTTCTCTTCCAAATGTAAAAGCCGAAGCAATACAGTGCGGTTTGTTAGAATTCACCACTTCCATAGTGAATTGTATAAACTCTAAAATAGGGGTCTCTAAATCAATGCGTTTGGCAGCCGTTTCAAGGGAATCTCCGTTTTGAATCGCGTTTACAAACAAGCCTATGGCACTTGTATCTGCGTTCACTTGATCCATGGCGTCTATATACATTTCGTAGTGACTCATCGGCACTCCCAGTTCGTTGAGGTCGCTTTCTTCGGCCATCACAATTTCATTGATAAACCGTGCCGTTCCTCCGCCACCTTTTGGCGTCCAAGGAACATTCACATTGGTTAAATGATTTTGAAGTGATTTTAATAAGGACATAAAATCCCATACGGCAAACACATGTTTTTCCATAAACACAGCCACATCACTCATGTTGGAAAGTGTGCTGTATAAAGGATGTGATTTTAGTTGTTCACGAAGGGGTTCTAGTTGTAATTCAATTGCTTTTAAGCGACTCATCTATTGGTTAATTATAGTGTTAAAGGATTGATTCGTAATCCGTCTTCTTCATTGCTTTTTATGCCTAACGCTTCATAAACATAAGCGAAGGTTGATAATAATTCTGGTTGCCCATCTACAAGCGCGACATTGTGTTCAAAATGGGCACTTGGTTTATTGTCTTTTGTAGTGATGGTCCATCCATCGTTGTGATGTTTGATTTTATGCGTTCCCATATTAATCATAGGCTCGATAGCCACCACCATGCCTTCTTGGAATTTTTTTCCACGGCCTCGTTTTCCATAATTTGGCATTTCGGGTTCTTCATGCATGATGCGTCCAATTCCGTGTCCGATGAGTTCTCTCACCACGCCATAGCCATGGGATTCACAGTAATTTTGAATTGCATAACCAACATCTCCTACACGATTGTTGTGTTTAAAGGCGCGAATGCCTTCATAAAGCGATGCCTTAGAAACGTCTAATAATTTTTGAGTTTCATCATCAATTTCACCTACTGAAAAGGTGTAAGCATGATCGCCATAAAATTCATTTTTTAAAGCACCACAATCAATCGAAATAATATCGCCTTCCACAAGCGGTGTATCGTTAGGAATTCCATGAACGACTTGATCGTTTGGACTCATGCACAATGTGTTTGGAAATCCGTACATCCCCAAAAACCCAGGAATTGCCCCGTGATCTCTAATAAATGTTTCTGCGAGTGCGTCCAAATGTAAGGTGGTAACGCCGGGTTTCACCTCGGCAGCAAGCATCCCTAATGTTTTGGAAACAATGAGTGCGCTTTCGCGAATGAGTTCTATTTCTTCTTTTGATTTAAGCGTGAGCATAGTAAAAAAATTATGCCCAAAGATACTTAATTAAAGCATTTTTCAGTAGGTTTTACAGCCTTGATTTTGTTAGCGTTGTCTTAAAGTTTTAAGACTTGAATAGCCCCAAAAATCCTTTTTTCTTTGGAAGTGATAAAGGGTTGTCGCTGTCTGTTAGGAATTGATAAATTTCGCCCCATCCATAAAAGCCCCCAACGTTTCTATCATCGATAAAAAGGTCTGCATTTATTTTTCTGCTTTTTTTAGGGTCGTACACTTCGTTCGGAAAACTACAGTTCACAGCATAAAATTCAAGTCCATTTTCTTTACAAAAATCGACAGCTTCCTGCAACGTTTCTCCATAGCGATAGGTCCAAAGAATCAACCGATGGCCATCTTGTTGTAGTTTTTTTAAGGTTTCAAAAGCAAATATTTTTGCCTTTCCAACTTTTGGATACGCATCTTCCACGATCGTTCCGTCAAAATCAATTGCTAGGGTGAAGGTTTTGGTTAAGTCCATTCGTATGAATTTAGATTAAGCTACTTTGAGTCATCACATCAGGTTTTTCAACTCCTATGAGTTTTAAAATAGTAGGTGCAATATCACCAAGAACACCGTCCTTTATAGAGGTGAGTTCTTTGTCAATTAAAATGATTGGAACCGGATTGGTGGTATGTGCTGTATTGGGCGATCCATCAGGGTTAATCATCGTTTCGCAATTCCCATGATCCGCAATCAGCAAGGTCGTATAGTTGTGTTCCAAAGCCGTTGTGACCACAGCTTCCACACAAGTGTCAACCGCTTCACAGGCTTTAATAGCAGCTTCCATTACACCTGTATGTCCAACCATATCGCCATTGGCGAAATTTAAACACACAAAATCAAGTGTTTCTTTTTTGAGTTCTGTAACAAGAGCATCTTTAAGTTCAAAAGCACTCATTTCAGGCTTAAGATCATAAGTCGCAACTTTAGGCGAATTTTTCATAATACGACTTTCACCTTCAAAAGGGGCTTCACGCCCTCCAGAAAAGAAAAAAGTGACATGTGGATATTTCTCCGTTTCAGCCATTCTAAGCTGTGTTTTTCCATGCGTTTCAAGCACTTCTCCAAGCGTGTTTGTAACGTTGTCTTTGTTAAAGATAACTTGAATATTTTTAAAATTATCATCGTAATTTGTCATGGTCACATAATGCAAGTTGAGCTTGTGCATATTGTATTCATGCTTGTCATTTTGACTGAGAACTTCCGTTAATTCTCTTCCACGATCGGTTCTAAAATTAAAGAATAACACCACATCACCTTCTTCAATTTTGGCAACCGGTTCACTGTTGGTATCCGTCATGATAATTGGTTTTAAGAATTCATCAGTCAGTCCATCGTTATAATTAGATTCAATGGTTTCAGTCGCATTGTTAGAATGCACACCTTCACTATTAACCAAGGCATCATAGGCGATTTTCACACGTTCCCAACGGTTATCACGATCCATCGCGTAATAGCGTCCCGTAATGGTTGCCAGTTTTGCAGAAGAAGACTCTAAACGTGTTTCGAGTTCAGAAATAAATCCATAGCCCGATTTAGGATCCACATCTCTACCGTCTGTAAACGCATGAATAAAAGACTTTTCAACGCCATGATCTTCAATGACATCCAAGAGTCCATATAAATGATTCAAATGAGAGTGCACACCTCCATCACTCACCAATCCCAAAAGATGCACCGCTTTATTGTTTTTATTTGCATACAGTAAAGCGTCCTTTAAAACAGTCTCATCTTTCAATGTGTCGTTAGTCACAGCCAAATTGATTTTAGCAAGATCCTGATATACAATACGCCCTGCACCCAAATTCATGTGTCCAACTTCACTATTGCCCATTTGACCTTCTGGAAGCCCTACGTGCAATCCATCGGTTCGGAGGCTCGCATGTCCATACTTTGTATATAAAGAATCAATAAATTGGGTATTTGCATTATCAATTGCAGATACTTTTGGATCAGGAGATTTTCCCCATCCATCTAAAATCATTAAAATAACTTTCTTGTTCATAATCTCGCTGTTAAAACGTGCTCAAAGATAAGAAGATTAAAATAAAATTCAGATGAGATGTTGGATTTAGATGCTAATAAATAGTTGTATTTTTGAATTATTAAACCTTTTTAAATGCAATTTCAATTCAAAATTATCCTCGCCGACTCCATTGAGATCGTAGTGCCATTAGTCAAAAAAATGTCTAAAGAATCGATTACCGAAGCCCTGCTTTTAGAACGTTTTAAGGAAATGGTATCTCAGAATTATGAATGTATAGGTGTTTATGACGGGGATAAACTTATGGGTGTCTCTGGCTTGTGGTTTTGCACCCGCCATTATTCAGGGCGCAGTGTAGAATTGGATCATGTATTTATTGACGATGCCTATAGAAACAAAGGATTAGGGACTCTTTTTATCAATTGGATTGAGGACTATGTCAAATCAAAAGGCTATCAGGCGATTGAACTCAATGCCTATATTGATAATGAACCTTCTCAGAAATTCTACGAAAGAGATGGGTTTCAAAAATTAGGATATCATTTTGTGAAAGTGATTGGGTGACGGAAGAGTATTAAGTACAAAGTATTAAGTATTAAGAAAAAAGAGTAGAGAGAATAGAGTAGAGAACAAAGAATCAAGAACCAAGACGATGTCATTGCGAGTTTACCTATCGGCAGACAGGCTCGTAATGACGGGTGTGTATTGTCGTTGGGGGCGTAGCGCTGCAATCTCATGAAAAGGAGTCGTAATTTTCAACAGATTACTTCGTCTTGATACTTTGTACTCCCTACTTAGTACTCTCTTTTCTCTTTGTTCTTGACTCTTGTCTGTTGCCTCTAACGAACAATCATTAATTCAAACCCGACACATCCGACTCTGGCTTTAGCTCATAAGGCGTTTTATTTTTCTCAAACACTCGTGCGTTTAAGGGTCCTTTCAGCGTGATTTTTGATCCTAGAACTTCCAAATAACTCCCTTCTCTGAGTCCAATAACGGGCTGTGAATTAAAGTGATGAAATTCTTGTATTCTGGTTTCACGGGTTTCGCCCATATGCGTGCTGCTCGGATCTGGGTCTAAATAGTGTGGATTGATATTAAATGGAACAAGTCCCAATGTTTGAAAACTTTTTGGATAGGCAATCGGCATATCGTTCGATGTGCCAATGGTAAGACCACAAATATTACTTCCGGCACTGGTACCTACATAAGGCGTACCCGATTCAATCGCAGTTTTTAGTTCGTTAAAGACATCCATTTTGTAAAGTTGATCTACCAAAACAAATGTATTACCTCCGCCTGCAAAAATTCCTTCTGCATTTTTTAGAGCTTCTTTTGGATGCTCAAATTCATGCAGCCCTTTGACTGTTTTTCCTATTTTAGAAAAAGCCAGTTGGACAATTTCTGTATAGGCATCATGCGACATCCCACCGGGACGTGCATACGGAATAAAGAGAATGGTTTCTACATTCTTAAAATGAATTTTTAAAGCGTCCAACAGATAGTCTAAATAACCACTGCCATGCACGGTAGAGGTGCTCGCAATTAGGATTTGTTTCATGTGTCTATATTTATTATTTTAAAAGGTCACATGCTGCCTGCCTGCAGCAGGCAGGTTCGCTATTAGTCATTCCCATGGGTGATAATAATTTTAGTATGCTCGTCTCATCTTTTATTTTTTGTAAATTTACCGAATAATATAATTTCAAATCAATTTGAGGACTTCTTTTTTTTCAATGCAATCCATTCTATGTCTTATAATAGTTAGTGGGATGACAGTAGGTATTGCTCATGCTCAAAAGGTGGAACTCTCAGGTAAAATTATTACCAATGGAGAGCTAGAAGGGATTCATGTCATTAATAAAACGTCTTACCGTTATACCACCACCGATCAAAATGGATTGTTTATCGTAGAAGGAAAACTGTCGGATTCGCTTTATTTTTCATCCATTCAATACCTTCCAAAAACCATTGTTTTGACAGCGCAGCATATCAACAGTAAATCAATCACGGTGAGCCTTTCTGAATCTATCAATGCCTTAGATGAGGTAATGATTGGAACGGTCTTAACTGGTGATTTGAATTCGGACATTACAAACTCTGAGGTCGAACGTCCCATGGACTTTTACGATTTAGGAATTCCGGGCTATACAGGTCCGCGAATGAATTTGGCAGAAAGACGTCTTTTTGAAGCAGATGCAGGTCCTCTTGTTATTGGTTTAGGTTTAAATTTTTCCAAGCTCCTTAATATGATGTCTGGTCGTACTAAAATGCTTAAAGAACAACTCAAACTAGATAAAGACAAAAAAACCATTCAGTATATAAAAGACGTTGTAGGGCCGATTTTTTTTACAACCAATGAGTTAAAAAAAGATAAGCGTGTAGAATTTTACTATTTCTGTGCAGATGCGCCTGATTTTTTACAACGCTGTCGAGGACGAAGTGAATTAGAAATTTTACAATTCTTAGAGGATAAATTAAAAGCTTTCAAAATTGCAAGTTTGTCTAAAAATTAACAAAACAGATCAAAGAAATCTCGTTATATTTGTACCATGATACACACGCACTTTTTATTTATTAGTGGTACTGAAATCACGTTTATATTATTTATCGTGATTCTGGTGTTTGGGGCGGATAAAATTCCTGGCATTGCAAAAGGCATGGGTAAAGGCATGCGTACGCTCAAGGATGCGACCAATGATATCAAAGGAGAAATTCAAAAAAGTGCCGATAAAAATGGCATCGATACTTCGATTACTAAAGATGTAAAGGAAGAACTTGATAAAGTAAAAGAAGAGGTCAAAGACCTAACAGGATCTGTCCGTCGAAATTTCTAAAGCTATTTTTTTATACTTACCGTAAGTCCATCTCTGATAGGAAGTAACACGGTTTCCAAGCGCGGATCTTCTTTTAACAAAGCATTGTATTCTAAAACAATTTTGGTTGATACATCTGAAGGGTCAAGAGTTTCAATTACTTTTCCACTCCATAAAACATTGTCAGAAAGAATCACCCCTCCAGAGTTGAGCTTGTCTATGATTTGATGAAAATAATTAATATAATTAGGTTTGTCAGCATCCATAAACACCAAATCAAACGTAGTGTCTAGGGTGGGGATGATGTCCAATGCCGATCCTAAATGTTGAATTATTTGAGATCCATAATCAGATTTATCAAAATAGCTGCGTTGAAAATCCACCAATTCTTCGTTGATATCGATCGTGTGTAAAATACCATTTTTGTCTAGGCCCTCTGCCAAACACAAGGCCGAATAGCCTGTAAAGGTTCCCAATTCCAAAATGGTTTTGGGTCGAATGAGTTTGGATAATACACTCAAAACCCGTCCTTGATAATGCCCACTCAACATGCGGGGTTGCAAAATTTTCTGATACGTTTCTCTAGTGAGTGTTGCTAAAAGTGCGGGTTCTTCCTCGGAGTGTTTCACAACATAGTCGTCCAATTTTTCTGATATAAAATGCATTTAAGAAAGTATTTTTTGAATCAATTTTTCAGCCTGTACTTTGTCTTCCCCAAACAACCATCTTAAAACATTGTCTTCCCAAATTTCGTCGTACTGCGTTTCGGATATTAATTTCCGGTCAATAGCAAGATCTAGTAATTTTCCTGGATAAGAAGACTGCGCTTCGCTTTCCATTTCTCCTAACGGATAAGGATCGTCCAAGCCCATAATAATTTGATTACTCCCTTGACGTTTCAACATTAGTTCTAATGAATCGGTGTCATGAACCAAGGTGTCAAAATAGATATTTGGGTGTCCAACTGCTTTTCGGGGGTGAGTTTTACCCTCAAATAAATCAGGGCGACCGTCAAACCCTTGAATTCGTCTTCCAAGGTTCATTTGCGCCATTTGACCTCCATGTGCAAAACACGTTCGGATGTTAGGATAGCGTTCTTGCATACCGTTTAAGGTATAAAAATGATACGCATCTCCACATTGTGCCAGCATCCAAATTAAATGAAAACGCCACGAAGTGTTTTCGAGCTTAATCATCTTTTCACCATCATAAGGATGGACTTCAATCGCTAAATTATATTCATTTGCCAATTCAAAAATCGGGTCATTTTCCTTATCAAACACACTTCGCCATTGCCCAATACTGTCCATAAAGTGAGTGGGTAAACACAACACTCTTAAACCTAATTCTTTGACACAGCGTTCAATTTCCCATAAGGCCCCTTGAATAAATCCGGGATGCACCACAAATCCACAAGTGAATTTGGAGGCATTATCCAGTTGTATTTTGGCATTGTAGTCGTTTTGAAAACGCAAAGCTTTTTTCATTTCTTCCAAACGCAATCCGTTCCCATAGAGCTGTGATAAATTTAAAACCACTGCATGGTCAATTTTATTATGATCCATCCACTCCAGTTTTTCATCCAAGAAAAAACTTGAATGCGTCACCGGTCGACTCCAACCTTTTTGAAGCATATGCTTGCGCTCATCGTCCACCCAAAAAATCTCCTTTTCTTTCATGAATTGAGGAATTTCCTCTGGATAAGGTAGTAAATGGGAATGTCCGTTGATGCGAAGTTTACGTTTCATCTGTTTGTTTTAAATTTTGTTTGGTGCCTCCATTTTAGTGCCACATTGGGTGCAGGTACATTTTTCTTCACTTGAATAATAGCGATCAAATATAATCGGCATATCGGTTTCAATATTATCTAGCACAAAAGGCGCTCTGAACAGTTGATGGTTGCAATTTTCGCAATACCATTCCAAAGCATCTTCCACACCTTCCGGTCGTGGATACTCAATGACGATCCCTACCGTGTTTGCGCCCCGTTGTGGGGAATGGGGGACTTTTGAGGGTAATAAATATATATCACCTTCTTTGATATGGACATCTTTTGCAACGCCCTTGTCAATGATTTTTAAAATGATATCCCCTTCTAATTGATAGAAAAATTCAGGGGTTTCATTATAATGATAATCTTTTCGATTATTGGGACCACCAACAACCATTACAATATATTCGCCATCGTTCCACACACATTTGTTTCCAACAGGCGGTTTTAATAATGCTCTGTTTTCTTCAATCCACGCTTTGATATTTAGGGGAGATACTAGCTTGCTCATGGGTTTTGTATTAGGATTAATTTTTTCAAGTTACAAAGATTTTGTGCGACCACCATCTACTGGGATATTTACGCCGTTTATATAGCTCGCTGCTTCACTCGCCAAAAACACAATTGCATTGGCCGTTTCTTCTGGTTTTGCAAAGCGTTTTGCAGGCGTATAAGTTTTCATGATTGCGGTCATTTCTTTGATACTCGTCTGCGCTTGATTGGCTTTAATTTTAATAATCTCATTCAAACGCTCCGTTTCTGTAAATCCAGGCAATACATTATTGACCGTAATTCCAAAACGTCCTAATTCAAAGGACAGTGTTTTACTCCAGTTGCCAACGGCATTTCGGATGGTGTTACTCACACCCAAGCCTTCAATCGGTTCTTTTACCGAGGTTGAAATGATATTTATAATACGTCCATAAGACGCCTCTTTCATAAAAGGAACCGTGAGTTGCGCGAGTACATGGTTACATTTCAGATGTTGTGTAAAGGCATTCTCAAACTCCTCCAAGCTGGCGTCGATAATCGCACCACTTCTAGGGCCTCCTGTATTGTTGACAAGAATATGGAACCCATGATTTTTTTGAATATAGCTTTCAACTTTGGATTTTAAATCTGAGGGATTCATAAAATCAGCAATGATATAATCGTGTTGATCTGCGTTTGGAAGTGACGCAATAACGTCTTTCAGTTTGGCTTCATTTCTAGCGACCAAGGTGAGTGTAACCCCTTCAGAAGCCAAGGCGAAAGCAGCTGCTTTTCCAATGCCTTGCGTACTTCCACACACAAGGGCGTTTTTATGTTCTAAGTTTAAGTTCATCTGTCTTTTTTATTATTTGTAATTGATACATATATTTTTTGTTTCGGTGAAAAAACGGAGGACTTCAAATCCGCCTTCCCGACCGACACCTGATGATTTTACGCCTCCAAATGGAGTGCGCAAATCGCGTTGCATCCAAGTATTTACCCAGACTATTCCTGTTTCTAGTTTCTCAGAGAACATTAGACTTCGCTTTAAATTATTGGTCCATACCGTAGCGGACAAACCATATTTTACATCGTTCGCCATCGCTAAAACTTCGGCATCTGAGGTAAAAGACATCAGGGTAACGACAGGTCCAAAAATCTCTTCTTGATTTAATTTACACTGATTGGAATCGACTTCAATAATCGCAGGTGAAAGGTAGTAACCATTTTCATAACCTTCCACATGAACTTGTTCCCCTCCCAATAACAATCTGCTTTCTGTGGGGTCAATACCCTCAATATAAGACCGTACTTTTTCATAATGTGTTTTAGACACCAAAGCTCCAATTTGTGTCGATTCATCAGAGGGATGCCCTACCACAAGCTGCCGAACACGTTCTGTAAAATCGATCTTAAATTGTTCATAAATGGAGGCTTCCACAAAAATCCGACTCCCGCACAAACAAATTTGACCTTGGTTAGAAAATGAAGACCTTACTGTAGTGGTTAGCATTTTCTCGTAATCACAATCCGCAAAAATGATGTTTGGATTTTTCCCACCCAATTCGAGGGACAATTTTTTAAACATGGGGGCCGCCGTTTTGGCAATAAATTTACCTGTTTCTGTACCTCCCGTAAAGGAGATTGCTTTGATATGAGGATGTTCTACAATCGCTTTTCCGGTGCTTGAACCCAAACCATGTACAATATTTAAAACCCCTTTTGGAAGTCCTGCCTCGTTACAAATTTCTCCCAACAAAAAGGCAGTATAAGGTGTTACTTCACTAGGTTTAGCAACCACACAATTGCCTGCTGCCAGAGCAGGTGCTATTTTCCATGACAATAAATACAAGGGTAAATTCCATGGAGAGATGCAACCCACAACGCCTATTGGATGTCGCAGGGTATAGTTGATTGTTTTTTCACTTTTTGTTTCGTGGCTTTCGCTATAAAATTGAGTGATCGCATGCCCAAAAAATCGGAAGTTACTCGCCGCTCGTGGAATGTCAACTGCCCTTGCAACAGATATGGGTTTTCCATTATCTTTACTTTCTGCCGCTGCAAAGCGGTCTAAATTGGCTTCAATCAAACCGGCTATTTTCAATAAAATAGCACTTCTTTTTTCTATGGAGGTTTCAGACCAAGGGATGAATGCTTTTTGAGCAGCCTCATAAGCGGCTTGCACATCTTTAGAACTCGAGTTTGGAGTTTTTCCATACACTAAACCATCGGCAGGACCTATATTGTCGATCCATTCGTTTTGAATGGGATCTGAAAACACACCGTCGATATAGTTTTGTATGTGGATCATGCTCATTTTTTATAGGCCATTACTTTAATTTCGACCACCAAATCCGGGTGTGGAAGTTGATGTACCGCAACTGTGGTGCGCGCCGGCCCTGTTTCTGGACTGAAAAACTCGGCATAGGTTTTATTATAGCCTGCAAAATCATTCATATTTACTAAAAAGGTCGTGACATCAACCACATCTTCTAAGCTCGCTCCTTCCTTGATTAGATTGGTGTTTATATTTTGAAGGACTTCCCGCGTTTGTGTTTCAATATTCAAGTGCTTCGTACCCATTTCATCAATGATATCCACGCCAGCAATGCTGTTGTCTGCCCGTCTCGAACTGGTGCCTGAAACAAAGATAAAATCTCCAACACGTTTGGTGTGTGGATAGGCGCCTCTTGGTGTGACTTTGGTACTCATAGTGTTCGTTTTTGTTAGTATTTTAATATTTTGTAAGCGTGCCCTCTGTAAGGATGCTTTTTGTTTCTTCCTGTACTTTTTTAAGCTGATCCTTTAAATTTTCTTTCGGATCTATTTTTTGAGCGGATAGCATGTTCAAGATCGCTTTGTCTTGTGCACGACCCACAGTCATTGCTTCGTTATAACCAATTGTTTCTTTGAAAGTCACCAATGAATATTTTGAATAATAAGTCTCTGGAAATTCAGCTTCTAAAGCCATTTCAATTTTTCGTTTTTCTTGAAAAATGGGGTTGGCAATATGATCCTTCATTTCGTGAAAATTATCAATTGCTAAATCAGCAATCGCATCGGTGTCCACTTTTCTGTGTGTTTCAAACGCTTTGAATGTGGCTTCCCAATCGCCTTCATGCCGATCTAAAAAGGCATCAAATTCGACTACATCTTCAAAAGAAGCATTCATGCCTTGTCCGTAAAACGGAACAATAGCGTGTGCGGAGTCACCTAGTAAAAGGCTATTGCCTTTATAGTGCCAAGGAAAACATTTCACCGTTCCTAAGGGTGCGGTTGGGTTTTCAAAAAACTCTTCCACTAAATTGGGCATTAAATCCAGTGCATCAGGGAATTCCTTTTTGAAAAATTCAGTGACAATTTCGGGGGTTGTCAAATTATTGAAATTGTATTCGCCAGTTTCATAACTTAAAAACAGGGTCACCGTAAAGCTGCCCTCTAAATTTGGTAATGCAATGATCATAAAATCGCCTCTCGGCCAAATATGAAGTGCATTTTTAAAGGCCTTAAATTCGCCACTTTTTGTGGGCTGAATGGTTAATTCCTTATAGCCATGTGTGAGGTAATTCTGTGAAAAACTAAATAAAAATTTACGTTCTTGGAAATAACTTTTTCTTAGGGAGGAACCCGCGCCATCTGTTCCAAAGATGAGGTCTGCGGATACCTCAAAAGCATCGCCAGAAATGGTGTCTTCAAAATGCCCTACTTTGGCTTCAAAATCAACTTTTATACTACGTTTATTAAATTCAATGGTCACATTATCCAGCGCTTCTGCTTCGTCCAATAAGAGGGCGGTTAGCAATTCTCTCGAAATGGAATTTATAGATTCGTTTTCACGACCACTGTAGTTTGAAAGAAAGGTATTTCCTTCTTTGTCATGAATCATTCTGCCGTGCATTGGAATACACAGAGATTCAACTTTTGAATCCAATCCAACCATTTTAATCGCTTTCAGTCCACGATTTGAAAAGGCCAAATTGATAGAACGCCCAGCACTGATATCTACTTTTCGTAAATCTTGACGCATTTCAATCACGCGTACGTTAAATCCGCGTTGACCAAGTCGCAAAGCGAGTAAGGATCCACAGAGTCCGGCTCCAATAATTAATATATTTTCTTGCCTAGGCATTCAGAATTGTTTTTAAGATTTCTACCATTTTATAAACATCTTCAAAGGAGTTGTAAAAAGGGGTAGGGGCACAACGAATCACATCTGGAGTTCTCCAGTCAGTGATCACGTATGCAGCAGTTAATTTTGTATGTAAAGATTTGTTTGCGTTTTTCACTTGTATGGACAATTGACATCCGCGTTGTTCAGGATCTTTAGGTGTGATGATCGAAATGTTTTCATTCTGTAATTCCAGAATAAGGTATTCCATATAGCCGGTCAGTTTTATGGATTTTTCTCTTAATGCGGGCATCCCTACCTCATTAAATAATTCTAAAGACGCTTTGATTGCTGCCATGGATAAGATGGGTGGGTTGCTTAATTGCCAACCTTCCGCGCCAGGAGTAATGTCTAAGGGTTGCCGCATGTCAAAACGGGTGGCTTTGTTTTGACTCCACCAACCTGCAAATCGTTTTAAGGAAGTGTCATTGGCATAGCGTTCGTGAACAAAAATTCCGCCGAGACTTCCTGGACCTGAATTCATGTATTTATACGTACACCAAGCCGCAAAATCTACTCCTGATTCGTGAAGGTTTGGTTGAATGTTTCCAACCCCATGTGCCAAGTCAATTCCGACTTTACATCCCTGTTGGTGGCCGAGTTCTGCAATTCTTTTTAAATCTAAATATTGTCCTGTATAATAATTGACGCCGCCAATTAATAACATAGCGATTTCATCGCCTTGCGTTTCTAAAATAGATTCTAGATCTTCGATGTTTAGAAGGGTTTCACCGTTTCTAGGGGTCCATTCTACAAGCGATTCCGAAGGGTCAAATCCATGAAACTGTAATTGTGTTTCTACGGCATACCGATCGGAAGGAAAGGCGTCGCTTTCAATGACGATTTTATATTTTGTTTTGGTAGGTTGATAAAAGGAAACCATCAATAAATGAAGATTTGTCGTCAGCGTATTCATGATGACCACTTCTATGGGTTTCGCACCCACAATCTCCGCCATGGTTTTGGTCAAAAATTCGTGGTAAGGCATCCAAGGGTTTTTGGCTTCAAAATGTCCTTCAACACCCAAGTTTGCCCAATCATCCAACTCTTGTTGAATGTGGTTTTTGGTTTCTTTGGGTTGAAGTCCCAGAGAGTTTCCGGTAAAATATAACCACTCGTCTCCATTCGTATTTTTAGGAATGTAAAACTTTTCACGGTAGTGGGCTAAAGGATCTTTTTGATCTTGTGCTTTAGCATAATCGATTCCGGGCTTGTAATTTGTCAACTTCTGATGGTTTGAATTCTCTCAAAAATAAGCAATTTTGATTGAAAACAAAATGGAATTGCAGCTTAAAAATTAATGCTTCGATTTAAGTAAGTCAGGAAATTTTTGTTGAAATTTCCGTAAACGAGGGATGGAAACATTTCGTATGTAGGAATTATTCGGATGCAGACGCTCATAATTTTGATGGTAATCTTCGCCTTTCCAGAATTTTAGAAAGGGATACACTTCTGCAGCAACACTTATGTTTAACGCTTTTCCAAGGGTCTCTTTCTTTTGATCTATAATTGCTTTTTGTGCCTTATTTTGATAGAAAATAATAGAGCGGTATTGGGAGCCTCTATCAGGCCCTTGGCCATTGACTTGCGAGACGTTCTGAGAACCGAAATACACATCTAACAAGGTTGAGAAGCTCACAACTGTTGGATCGTAAATAACTTCTACAGCTTCGGCATGTCCTGTTCTTCCAGTATTACTAGCATGGTAAGTTGGGTTGTCGGTATAGCCACCTGCATAACCATTAATGACTTCAGAAACGCCTTTGACACTTTCATATATGGCCTCGACACACCAAAAACACCCACTGGCAAAATAGGCACGTGCCATGCCATCTTTTAGAGGGACTTCAATGGGAGCGGCATTTTCTACTTCAAGTTGCATTTTAGTTTTTTCTTTTTTTGTTTGACAACTCATAAAACTGAAGGTCAAGCAAAGCATAAGTGTGGTAAGATTCTTCATGGGTTTTTATGTTTATTTACGCAATAAAATTACAACCCAAATTTTATAATAGTGTGAAAATTATATTAAATAAAAAAAGCCCTCATTAAAAATGAAGGCTTTGAATAATGTAAGGTAAAAAGTTAAAGTTTAGAAATCAATTTTTCCATTTTAAGTTTTTGTTCTTCGGCTAAAACAGCATCTACTAAAATTCGACCACTGTGTTCATCTGTGATGATTTTTTTGCGAGACGCAATTTCCATTTGCACTTGTGGTGGGATTGTAAAGTAAGATCCCCCGGAAGCACCTCTTTCAATAGGTACAATGGCTAAGCCATTTTTGACGTTAGTACGTATTTTAGTGTAAGCTTTTACAAGGCGTTCTTCAATGTTCTTTTTGTAATCGTCTGATTTGGCCAATAAAAGTTTTTCTTCTTTTTCGGTTTCAGCAAGGATCGCATCAAGATCTGCTTTTTTATGTTTTAAATGCGTTTCGCGTTCTTCTAAACGTTCTTTAGTAGAAGTGATCACAACATTTTTTTGTTCCATTTGAGCACTAAATTCTTTGATGTGTTTTTCGGCCAATTGGATTTCTAATTCTTGAAACTCAACTTCTTTAGTTAAAGAGTTAAACTCACGATTGTTACGAACATTTTTTTGTTGTTCGGTATATTTTTTAATCAAACCAGTCGCTTCTTCAATAAGAATCTTTTTAGCTTTTATTTGATTGTCGATTTCGGTTAGACTTTCTTCAAGCTTTTGAACTCTGTTTTTGAATCCTTCAACATCATCTTCTAAATCTCTAACTTCTAAAGGAAGTTCTCCTCTCACATTTCTAATTTCGTCAACTCTTGAGTCGATTAATTGTAAATCATAAAGAGCTCTTAATCGATCCTCTACGCTTAGTTCTTTCTTTTTAGCCATGCTTATTTATACTTTACGGGATTTGTATTTGTCTTTGATAAAAGGACTGCAAAATTAGTAATTTTTTTCTTAAGATGGGCAACTAAAATATTTTTTATATGTTGCTCGCTTTCATAGTGCCCTACGTCTGCCAATAACAGCGAATTTTCAGCACTAAAAAAATCGTGATATTTTAAATCAGCGGTGATAAAGGCATCAGCACCAGCGGCCTTAGCAGCTTCGATTGCAAAGCTTCCTGACCCTCCTAACACGGCTACTTTTTGGATGGGAGTTTCTAAGAATTCCGAATGCCGTATAAGTGTGCAATTTAAACGGGTTTTTATAAAGTCTATAAACGAAGTTTCGTCCATTGGTTGCTCTAACTGGCCAACCATTCCCATGCCAATATGTTGATTTTTGTTTTCTAAAGCGATGATTTCATAGGCAACTTCTTCATAAGGGTGGCTGCTAAAAAGTGTTTTTAGAATGTCATTTTCCAGATGTTTTGCAAAACTGACCGTGATTTTTGTTTCTGATACTTTTTGTAAAACATGCTTCGCTCCCATCACAGGATTTGAATGTTCATTTCCTTTAAAAGTTCCAGTACCTACGCTATTAAAACTACAATCGGTGTAATTTCCAATACTTCCAGCACTACTCTCAAACAAGGCGGTTCGGACGGCATCGGCATGTTGTTCAGGGACATAAGTGGTCAATTGTTTGATGGTTCCCACTTGTGGAATTAGAATCGCTTTATTTTTTAATCCTAAAAGATCACAAAGTCCAGCATTTGAGCCTTCAAAAGCATTGTCAAGTGCTGTATGGATGGCATAAATTGCAATTTTATGTTCGATCGCTTTTATCAATACACGTTCCACATAGGTGTTTCCCGTGATTTTTTTAAGGCCTTTAAAAATAATCGGGTGAAAACTCACAATCAAGTTGCATTGGTTTTCAATGGCTTCATCTACCACTGTTTCAAGAGTGTCTAGTGTCACTAATACACCTGTTACTTTAGTGGTTTTATGCCCGACCAAAAGGCCTACATTGTCAAATTCTTCAGCATAGGCAAGTGGGGCCAAAGCCTCTAAATGCGTGATCACATCTTGAACTATCATAAGTTTTTGTTTAAGTTCAAAGATAAAATAATTACTTTCGTTGCAATGAAGCTTTTTAGAAAAATATTATTCCCCTTTGTACCCCTCTATTATGCGGCGGTATTTTTAAGAAACAAATTATATGATTGGTCAATCTATAAGTCCAAATCTTATGAATTTCCATTGCTCTGTGTGGGCAATCTATCCGTAGGTGGCACTGGAAAAACACCCATGATTGAATATTTAATTACTCTGTTGGGTTCGAAGTATAAGCTGGCAACCCTCAGTCGTGGGTATGGACGAAAGTCCAAAGGCTTTCTGATTGCCACGCCAAATGCCACGTCTCAAGATATTGGGGACGAGCCTTTACAGATTTTCAATAAATTTAAAAATATTACGGTGGCAGTGGATGCCGATCGCCAAAATGGTTTAAAATATTTGAAAGAACACAACCCCTTGTTAGAAGTTGTGTTGTTAGATGATGCGTTTCAACACAGAAAAGTCACGGCAGGATTTAATATTCTACTGACCGCATACGATCAATTGTATTGTGATGATTTTGTTTTGCCAACAGGCAATCTGAGAGAACCTAAATTGGGTGCCAAACGTGCACAGTTAATTGTGGTAACGAAGTGTCCAGAAAATTTGGGTGACTTAGAAAAAACAGCAATCACTAAACGTTTGAATCCAGAAACCAATCAAACCGTATTTTTTAGCAGTATCCAGTACAGTGAAACGCTTATTTCATCGACTTCAAACCGTGCTTTGTCGGATTTAAAAGGAACTCATTTTACGCTGGTGACAGGCATTGCAAACCCGACACCTTTAGTCGAGTATTTAACTGAAATGGAACTTGAATTTGAGCATTTAAACTATAAGGATCATCATGAGTTTTCTAAACCTGAATTGGAATTCATACATTCAAAATCGTTGGTAGTAACTACCGAAAAAGATTTTTCACGCTTGCATACAGAGGCACAAGATCATATATACTATTTGCCCATTCAATTGAAAATAGAGAACGCTTCGGAGTTTGAACGTTTGGTGGCGGGGTATGTTGAGGTTTTTTAGTTGATTTAGAAAAACACACAATGATCAGAAACTACACAAAAAAAGACAAATCAACTCTCATTGAATTATTACGACAGAACACTCCTGAATATTTTGATCCCTCCGAAGAGATTGAATTTATAAATTACCTAGATCATGAAGTAGAAGACTATTTTGTTTATGAACTTGATTTTAAAATTATCGGGGCTGGAGGTATCAACTATTTTTTGGAAGAAAAATCGGCACGAATCTCTTGGGATATGGTGGATTCAAAATCACAAGGAAAGGGCATCGGAAAAAAACTAACCCAACACAGAATCAACCATTTGAAGAGAAATACAGAAGTTGAAATCATTAGAGTCAGAACAAGTCAGCATGCCTATAAATTTTATGAGAAAATGGGCTTTGAATTAGAGAAAATTGAAAAAGAGTATTGGGCAAAAAACTTTGATTTGTATCTAATGCAGATGAGGAATGAGACAAATATCTAATTTTTTACTCTATAAATCAAATCTACAATACGGCTGGAGTAGCCTGTTTCGTTATCGTACCATCCAATAATTTTCACCATCGTTCCAATAACAGACGTCATTTGCGCATCAAAAATACAGGAATGCGTATTTCCGACAATATCAATCGACACAATCGGGTCTTCGGTATATTCTAAAACCCCTTTAAACGAGGTTTCAGCAGCCTCTTTAAACGCTTTGTTAATTGCTTCTACAGAAGTCTCCTTTTTTACATTAAACGTGATATCCGTTAGCGATCCATTAATAACCGGCACTCGAATTCCACAACCTCCAATACAGTTGGCCAACTCCGGAAATACTTTTGTCAATGCTTTCGCCGCTCCCGTTGTTGTGGGTACAATAGACTGTCCTGCAGCACGTGCACGTCTTAAATCTTTATGCGGTTGGTCATGTAAACTTTGATCGGATGTATAGGAATGCACCGTTGTGATGTATGCCTGGTTAATACCGCAAAGCTCGTTGATAATGGAGAGCATGGGCGCTGCATTATTAGTGGTACAAGAAGCGTTTGAAATGATGGTATCTTCTGTGTTTAATAAATCGTCATTTACTCCTAAAACGATTGTTTTGACAGTGTCATCGATAGGAGGGACGCTCAAAATAACTTTAGAAGCCCCGTTATTTATATGGTGAATTAACTCCTTTTTGGTTTTAAATTTCCCCGTTGCTTCAATGACGATGTCCACAGTATAGGGCGTCCAGTTGAGGTCTTTCAGATGGGATTTATTTAAGACAGGAATCGAATGACCATCAAGGATGATGTGCGTGTCATCGCTCGAAATAGTTCTTTTTAAAGTGCCGTGAATACTGTCGTATTTGAGTAGATGCGCCAAGGTTTTGGTATCTGCCAGATCGTTAATTGCAACCACTTCAATCGTTGGGTGTGCCAATAACAGTCTGAACACTCGACGCCCAATGCGTCCAAATCCATTGATTGCGACCCGTACCATCGTTAGTTGATGTGTTTTTGAGCTTTATAAGAAGATCTTACCAAGGCACTACTTTCTACATGGCGAAAGCCTAAATCCAATCCAATAGTTTCATATTCTTTGAATTGATCTGGGGTGATGAATTGCTTTACAGGCAAATGTTTTTTACTCGGTTGCAAGTATTGACCGATGGTAACCACATCTACATTCGCATTTTTTATATCGTGAAGCGTTTCAATCACTTCATCACGGGTTTCTCCAAGGCCAAGCATCAAACCTGTTTTGGTACGGCGTTGCCCTTGATCTTTTAGGTATTTTAAAACACCCAAACTTTTATCGTATTTCGCTTGAATGCGGACTTCACGTGTCAAGCGTCTTACCGTTTCCATATTATGAGACACCACTTCGGGAGCGACTTCTATAATGCGATCGATGTGTTTTTCAATCCCTTGAAAATCTGGAATTAAAGTCTCCATCGTGATGTTTGGATTCATACGTCTTACCGCTTTCACAGTTTCTGCCCACATGATACTTCCCATATCTTTCAAGTCATCACGATCTACACTCGTCAGAACCGCGTGTTTGATATTCATAATTTTGATGGAACGCGCAACTTTTTCAGGTTCATCCCAATCCACAGTTTCTGGCCGTCCTGTTTTGACGCCACAAAACCCACAAGAACGCGTACAGATATTTCCTAAAATCATAAAGGTTGCTGTGCCTTCTCCCCAGCATTCGCCCATATTCGGACAACTTCCGGAAGCACAGATGGTGTTGAGGTTGTATTTGTCAACAAGCCCTCTGAGTTCGGTGTATTTTTTGCCTGTTGGCAATTTGACACGAAGCCATTTTGGTTTGGGTTGTCTTATAATTGGGTCTGAAAGTGTTTCTACAGCCATGCGTTCAATTTGAGCCACAAAGATACAAAGTATTCTTATAAACAAATCATAAAATTGTGAGATACCACACGCTAAAACCGATTAAAAAAAGAATACCAAAACAGCTCATAATGTGGAGGATCTTGGATGGACGCCACTCCTTTGGGGTGTGTTTACTTGAAATTAAAATATAGTTGGTGAGTGCGTAAAAGGGAGCGGTTAAAAATGATAATACCGTGGCTACTTTTATGAGACTTCCCATTTCCGAGAGAAAGAAAAAATAAATACTGAGAGTTCCTAAAATTAATACAACGCTCCATATTAAATAGCCATTTTTGAAGGATTTTTCAAACACCAACTCCGTGGTTTTATGCATAGATCGTGGCGAGGCGTCAAGGGTTGTCAAGGTCGTACTAAACATGGTGGTGAACGCAGCGATTCCAATAATGACATAAGCCCAGTTGCCGAGACTTTGGGTGTACATATCGATAAGTTGAACAGAAAATGTACCAGCACTGTTGCTGAAACTATTGCCTGTAGGGTGCATGACAAGTGCGCCAAGTGCTACAAAACTAACCCCTAAAAGAATCGTTCCTAAATACCCAATATTAAAATCTAATAAAGCTGTTTTTGGATGGCGTTTCTCGGTGCTTGTTTTTTGCTTTTCAGTGGTCCATAACGAATGCCATACCGAAATATCCAAAGGCGCTGGCATCCATCCCATAAAGGCGATTAAAAATGTAATTTCAATACTGCCTTCTGGTAAGAGTTGTGTAAATGATACGGCCTCGCTCGAATTGTAAATGGCCATCGCAGTGGCAATCAAGGTTGTGAGGGTTAGAGTGATGATAATGACTTTCATCATGACGTCTAAAAATCGATACTTTCCAATATTTAAGATGATAAAACACACGCTTAAAATGACCACAGTCCAAACTTTTACGCTGATGAAGTCTCCAAATAAAGAAGTAGCAATACCGGCGGTTACAATCGTCACAGCCGCTTGAATGGTAAACATGGTTAGGGAAGTCAGTAGTCCGTACAGTATCAATACACCTTTTCCCAATTTCCGATAGCCTTCTAGTAAACTTTCACCCGTTGCACTGGCATAGCGAGGCCCGTATTGAAAAAACGGATATTTCACCAAATGAATGAGCAGTAACGCCCAGAGTAATCCAAATCCAAAATCTGCTCCTGCACGCGTGGACTGTACAAGATGAGAGACACCAATGGCAGCTCCTGCAAACAGAAGTCCAGGACCTAGTTTTTGTATAAAGCGTTTCATTGTTTTGTCAAAATAATTTCGGCTAGCAGTTTTTTGGCTCTTAAGAGTTTAATTTTTACATTATTTATTGGCGCCTCAATCTCATTAGAGATTTCCACATAAGATAATTCTTGGAAATACCGCAAATTAATCACTTGTTGGTAATGCGGTTTTAACTTTTTGATGTCTTTTAATAACTCCGCAAGATTTTGCTTCGTGATGAGTTTGTCTTCTGGGGAAGGTGCCTCATCTTGAATCCAATACACCCGCTTTTCATCTTCTTCAGACGTTTGATTGCTCAGAGATATTTTTTGTTTCCTTAAACTGTCAGAATGGGTATTTTTTGCAATGGTAATCAGCCATGTTTTGAATTTAAATGATTCATCAAAAGTATTGATTTTCTCAAAGGCTTTGGAAAATGCCTCGATTGTAATGTCTTCTGCGTCATTTTCATTACGGGTCCGTTTCATCAAAAACCCATACACATCGTTCCAAAATGTATGCAATAAAAAATTAAATGCAATTTGATCGTTTTCTTTAGCTTTCTGAATGGCGTCGTTTACTTCCAATGGGCTGGTATTGATTTAAGAGTGCTGAGGTTCAGAGCAATCTTCATATTCCTCGGGGGTTTTTCCACAAAAGCCACAGGCTTCCCCATCTTTGTTCAGCATGGGGTTTTGACTGGCACAAGTCCCTGCAAATACGCCATCTTTTTTTGCCCATATTTTTATTGAAATTCCTCCAACAGCAAGTCCTAAGAGCGCTAACGTAATTAAAAATAGAGTCATCGTATTTTTTTTTACAAAGATACACTTTTAAGGAATTTGATTTCGGTATGTGACTTTTTTTTAATTCTTGTGTCATATTTTAAAATCTAGATATTTTATTATTATGAAAAAATTATTTGCAGAGTTTTTTGGAACCTTTTGGCTTGTGTTTGGAGGTTGTGGTAGTGCTATTTTTGCAGCCGGATATCCAGATGTAGGAATTGGATTTGTAGGGGTTTCCCTCGCGTTTGGTTTAACCGTATTAACGATGGCTTTCGCAGTAGGCCCCGTTTCTGGGGCGCATTTTAACCCAGCAGTCACAATTGGTTTTTGGTCTTGTGGGCGTTTTGCTACCAAAGATTTATTAGGCTATATTCTAGTTCAAGTTCTTGGGGCGATTGTTGCTGCCGCTACTTTATTCTTAATTGTTTCAGGAAAATCTGATTTCGAAACAGTTGGAAGCTTCGCCGCAAATGGATATGGAGTGCTTTCTCCAGGCGGATATTCTATGACGTCTGTATTGATTACAGAATTTGTGACCACTGCTTTTTTTGTGATTATTATTCTTGGGAGCACGACTCATAAGTCCACCAAAAAATTCGCGCCTATTGCTATTGGGTTAGCACTCACATTGGTTCACTTGATTAGTATTCCTATTTCAAACACATCTGTAAATCCAGCGCGATCTACGGGTCAAGTATTTTTTGCTCAAGGCGGGGATTATGCAGGGCAGCTTTGGTTGTTTTGGTTGGCACCCATTGCAGGAGCACTTGTGGCTGGTTTTGTTTGTAGATTAAGTAAAAAGGCGTAAAACTTTTTTTAAAATATTTAAAGCGCACAAACGTGCGCTTTTACAGAATATTGACTTCCGTTTCTAAATCAATATCAAAAATGAATTTTACAGCTTTTTGAATTTGGATAGAGAGATTTAAAATATCCATTCCTGAAGCACCGCCATAGTTTACCAAAACCAAGGCTTGTTTGGCATGGACTCCAAAATTTCCAAATGTTTTGCCTTTGAAGCCTGCGGTATCAATCAACCATCCTGCAGGGATTTTAACAACGTCCGTAGAAATTTTATAATGTTGAATTTGTGGAAATAGTGTTTGTAATATTTCAAATTTCGAATAAGTAACCACAGGGTTTTTGAAAAAACTACCACTGTTACCAATTGTTTTTGGATCTGGTAACTTTGAGTTTCTAATCGAAATAACGGCTTTTGAAATGTCTTGAATTGTGGGGGTTTTTATGCCATAATTTTGAAGTTCAGTTTCAATCGCACCATAATTTGTTTTCAGACTGTGCTCTTGATTGCTTAACTCAAATACGACCGAAGTAATGATGTATTGCCCTTTAAGCTCTTGCTTAAAAATAGAGTTTCGATACCCAAATTGACATTCTTCTTTTGTGAAGGTTCTCAGTTCTTTTGTTTTTATATTAAGAGCTTCACAGCTTACAAAAGAATCTTTTAATTCCACGCCATAGGCACCAATGTTTTGAATGGGTGCAGTCCCTACATTCCCAGGAATTAAAGATAAATTTTCGAGTCCTCCAAAATTTTCATTGAGACACCAACACACCAATTCATGCCAGTTTTCACCCGCTGCAACTTCTATTTGAACACTATTTTCAGATCTAGAAATTACAGAAATTCCTTTGAGGTTTATTTGTAATACTAAAGCTTCCACATCTTTAGTTAGTAATATATTACTCCCACCACCAAGAATCAGTAAGTCCGTTGGATTTGTATTTAAAACATCCCTAAGCTCTTGTATGGAATTGATGGATGCAAATTCTGTTGCTTTGACATCAATTCCAAAAGTATTGAAAGGTTTAAGAGTTATGTTGTTTTTAATGATCATTAGGCGTTGTACTGATTGAGAGCTACTTTTAAAATAGCAACCGAAGTCCTAAGGTCTTCTTTATTTAGGACATAAGCAACTCGAATCTGATTTTTCCCGAGCCCCTCCGTCGAATAAAATCCAGCAGCTGGTGCCACCATGATGGTTTCATTATCAAGCCTAAAGTCTTCTAATAGCCATTGCGCAAATACATCCGAATCTGTGATTGGCAACTCTACAATACAGTAAAAAGCACCTTTTGGGATGGCGACTTTGACGCCTTCAATTTTTTGAAGTTCTTCTATTAATACATTTCTTCGTTCCACATATTCAGAGATGACTTCACTAAAATAACTGTCTGGTGTTTCTAAGGCTGCTTCACTTGCGAGTAGGGCATAAGTTGGCGGAGACAATCGTGCTTGTGCGAATTTTAAAGCCGTATTAAGAACCGTTGTGTTTTTGGTTACAATACACCCAATTCTTGCGCCACACATGCTGTATCGTTTTGATACAGAATCAATGATGATGGCATTCGGTTCTAAGCCTTCTTCTTGCATGATGGAATAATGCTCGTGACCATCATAGGTGAATTCGCGATAGACTTCATCAGAAATTAGAAATAAATCGTGTTTTTTAACCAGTATTGCAAGTTGTTTAATTTCAGCCTTGCTGTATAAATAGCCTGTAGGATTGCCTGGGTTACAAATTAATATTGCTTTTGTTTTTGGGGTGATTAACGCTTCAAAATCAGCGATAGGAGGTAAGGCAAAATTAGATTCAATATTAGAAACAACGGGCACCACTTTGACACCTTGCGCCGTAGAAAATCCATTGTAATTCGCATAAAAAGGCTCGGGAATAATCACTTCATCCTCGGGATCCATAATGCTTCCAAAAGTAAAAAACAAGGCTTCGCTTCCTCCTGTGGTGATGATAATATCATTGGCACTGACGTGAATGTCATTTTTTTTATAATAGGCAGTTAATTTTGTACGGTATGTTTCCGAGCCTTCCGAACGACTGTAGGCTAAAGTGTCTAACGTATTGTTTTTGACAGCATTTAGTGCCACTTCGGGAGTTTTAATATCAGGTTGACCAATATTTAAATGATAGACATTTATACCTTCTTTTTTTGCTTGTTCGGCGTAAGGCACTAGTTTTCTAATGGGTGATTGTGGCATTAGTGCCCCTTTTCGAGAGATTTTTGGCATAGTTCTATAATATAAATTGCCTACAAATTTATCTTAAAGTTTGTATAAAATAAAGCCCTTTAACTATTATTTAAATAAATCTGTCGTAAATTGTCTTTACCCCCTTACTACGATTCTTATGTTGAATGTAAAATCGCTTTGTATTTTTCTTTGTATTGGCTTTAATTTGAGTGTGTTCTCTCAAGGAAATTTTGAACTCAAAAATGGAGTAAGTGACAAAATACATTTTAAATTGGTGAATAATTTGATTGTTATTCCTGTGACTATTAATGGTGTTTCTTTGTCTTTTTTACTAGATACAGGGGTTTCAAAGCCGATTCTTTTTAATTTCTTCAATTTAAAAGAGGAATTATCAATCCATGAAACCGAATTAATCCTTATTCATGGATTGGGCAACGATGAACCGATTGAAGCCTTGCGCTCCTCAAATAATACAGTGATCATTGGGGAGGCTGTAAACCTAAATCAAGATTTATTTGCAATTATAGATGCCTCCATCAACTTTGTGCCTAGTTTAGGAATTCCTGTTCATGGCATTATTGGCTATGATATTTTTAAAGATTTTGTGGTCGAAATTAATTACAGTCGAAAATTTATAAAACTTTACAACCCTCTGTTGTATGATTCTAAATTATCCCGAAAATGGAGAAAATTAGATCTCATTTTTTATAATAAAAAACCCATTATAGAAGCATCTGTGACGGTAGATCATAAAGCCGTTCCAGTCAATCTTTTAATTGATACAGGTGGGAGTGACTCCTTATGGCTTTTTGAAGACCCTGCACAATCCTTATCCATCCCAAAAAACACTTTTGACGATTTTTTAGGGAAAGGCCTTAGTGGTGCTATTTTCGGAAAACGCTCGGTACTCAAATCCTTTCGTTTAAAAGACTTTCAATTAAACAAAGTCAATGTAGCTTTTCCAGATTCCTCATCCATTCAAAAAGCAAAAATCAATACGCTAAGAAATGGGAGTTTACTAGGAGATGTGTTGCATCGGTTTAATTGGGTGTTTAATTACAAATCACAGTGGGCTGCCTTCAAAAAAAACAAATTTTTCAACAAACCTTTTAAGTATAACAAGAGTGGAATTGTGATGCAATATGCGGGAGTCCGACTGCTTAAAACACGAGCAATACTCCCCAGTAAAATAGTGGGTTCTACTGCTGACAACACTACCCAAAGTTCGAGTACAATTAACTTCACATCTACTTACAAATTTGAAATTGTACCAGAACTAGAGATCTCAGACATTAGGCCCAATTCACCAGCGGATGAGGCTGGACTTAAAATAGGTGATATAGTACTTTCAATCAATAATCAAAGTCTCAGCTCATTAACACTTCAAAAAGCGATTGATCAGTTTTATGGAGCTGATGGAAAACGTATTAAAATGACCATCGAACGAGCAGGAGTTTCTATGAAATACCAGTTTAATCTCCGGGATTTATTGCATAAAAAAAGCACCCATTAAGGTGCTTTCGTTTATTTGATAAGGCTTAAATCTTATTGCTCTAAAACGCTTTTGTCTTTATCTTCAATGACACTGGCTTTACTAGAATCGATAACCGTTCCTTTAATTTTCAAAGCAACAGTAGGTCTAACTGCGTTAGAGGTTACTGTAATTGTTTTTCGAATTGGGTTGACTCTATTTGTGTCGTATTTTACTTCAATTTCACCGTTTTCACCAGGTAAAATTGGTGCTGTTGGTTTTTTTGGAACCGTACAGCCACAGCTTGATTTTACAGCAGTAACGATTAAAGGGATATTGCCTGTGTTTTTAAATTTAAATACACGAACACCATCGGAACCTTTTTCTATGATTCCATAATCGATTGTTTCAGATTCAAATTCAATTTTCGCAACCTTATCTTGTGCATAAATCCCCAAACTAAAGATGGAAATGAATAATAATGTAAAAAGCTTTTTCATAATAGTGTGTTTGTTAATGTAAATTTAGGTACTTTTTTTAAAACTACAAAAATGTACTCATATAAATTCAATTATTAATTCTAAAGAAAATAAAATATAAGTACTTTTGTAAATTAACATTCAAAAACTATTCCAAAGTATGTCTATTCCTTCTAAATATGATGCGTCAACTGTTGAAAACAAATGGTATGACTACTGGATGACTCATAAATATTTCCATTCGACTCCCGATTCTCGAGAGCCTTATACCATTGTGATCCCTCCACCAAACGTTACAGGGATTTTGCACATGGGGCACATGCTGAATAATACCATTCAGGATGTCTTGGTACGTCGTGCACGTTTACAGGGGAAAAATGCCTGTTGGGTTCCTGGTACCGATCACGCATCGATCGCTACTGAAGCAAAAGTGGTAGCAAAACTGAAAGAGAAAGGAATTGATAAAAACGACCTTACGAGAGCAGAGTTTATGGAACATGCTTGGGAGTGGACTGAAGAATATGGAGGAGTCATTCTTGAACAATTGAAGAAACTTGGATGCTCTTGTGATTGGGATCGTACCAAATTCACGATGGATGATGATATGAGTGAATCTGTGATCAAAGTATTTATTGATTTATTTAATAAAGGGTTGATTTATAGAGGGTTTAGAATGGTGAATTGGGATCCTCAAGCCCAAACAACCTTGTCTGATGAAGAAGTGATTTATGAAGAACGACAAGGCAATTTATACTATTTAAATTATAATATTCAAGACAGTGATGAGGTGATTACGATTGCAACGACACGTCCTGAAACGATTTTAGGCGATGCCGCAATTTGTATCAATCCGAACGATGAACGCTACACCCATTTAAAAGGAAAAAAAGCAATTGTTCCTTTAAATGATCGTGTCATTCCTATTATAGAAGATGAATATGTTGATATTGAATTTGGAACGGGTTGTTTAAAAGTAACACCTGCACATGATATAAATGATAAGGCGCTAGGTGAAAAACACCAGTTAGAAGTGATTGATATTTTTAATGCCAATGCAACGCTGAACAGTTTTGGCCTGCACTACGAAGGTAAAGACCGATTTGTGGTTCGAAAAGAAATCGCCAAAGAGCTTGAGTCCAAAGGCTTTCTGATCAAAACGGAACAACATACACATAAAGTAGGAACTTCGGAACGTACAAAAGAAGTGATTGAACCACGTCTTTCAGACCAGTGGTTTTTAAAAATGGAAACGCTTGCTAAACCTGCGATCAAAGCGGTTTTAGAAGACAAAACGATCAATCTGTTTCCAAAGAAATTTGAAAACACCTACCGCCATTGGATGGAAAACATCCGTGATTGGAATATTTCTAGACAATTATTTTGGGGTCAACAGATTCCAGCCTATTTTTATGGAGATGGCAAAGACGATTTTGTAGTGGCTGAAACCATTGAAAAAGCTTTAGAGTTAGCGAAAGATAAATCGGGCAATACACAATTAGGTCTTGAAAGTTTAAGACAAGACAGTGATGTTCTAGACACATGGTTCTCTTCTTGGTTGTGGCCAATGTCTGTGTTTGATGGCATTCGGAATCCAGAAAACGAAGACATAAAATATTACTACCCAACCAATGATTTAGTGACGGGACCAGATATTTTATTTTTCTGGGTGGCACGTATGATTGTTGCCGGTCATGAATATAAAGATCAAAAGCCTTTTAACAACGTGTATTTCACAGGACTTGTGCGAGACAAACAACGTCGTAAGATGAGCAAGTCATTGGGGAATTCTCCAGACGCCTTAAAGCTTATAGAAAACTTTGGAGCCGACGGCGTTCGTGTGGGATTATTATTAAGCTCCGCCGCTGGAAACGACTTAATGTTTGATGAAGCCTTATGTCAACAAGGGAAAGCATTTGGGAATAAAATATGGAATGCCTTCCGACTGATTGAAGGTTGGGAAGTTGCCGAGATTGAGCAACCTGAATATGCCGCCATTGCTGTTGAGTGGTACCAAGCAAAATTTCAAAAAACATTGGTAGAAATAGAAGATCATTTTAGCAAGTACCGCTTAAGTGATGCTTTAATGACTACTTATAAATTAATTTGGGATGATTTCTGCTCTTGGTTATTGGAAATGGTGAAACCTGCTTACGAGGCGCCCATTGACAAGAAAACTTATGAGGCTGTGGTAGCAATATTGGAATCAAATCTAAAAATTTTACATCCGTTTATGCCATTTCTGACAGAAGAAATCTGGCAATATTTGGAAGAAAGAACGCCAGAGCAAGCTTTAATTGTGGCTTCATGGCCAGAACTGAAGCCTTACGACTCGACTATTTTAGAAGGTTTTGAATTTGCTTCAGATGTTGTGTCAGGAATTCGTACGATTCGAAAAGAGAAAAATATAGCATTTAAAAATACTATTGAATTTTTGGTATTGAACAACGAGTCTCAAACCAAAGGCTTTGATGCGATTATTTCTAAATTAGGAAACATTTCAAACTTGAGCTACACAACTGAAACAGTTGAAAATGCCTTGTCCTTTAGAGTGAAATCTAATGAATATTTTATTCCAGCCAATGACACCATTGATGTGGCCGCTGAAATCTTAAAATTAGAAGAGGAACTTAAATATACAGAAGGATTTCTGAAATCGGTTCAAAAGAAGTTGTCTAACGAGCGTTTTGTTTCGGGAGCTCCTGAGCAAGTTGTGGCAAGTGAAAAGAAAAAAGAAGCCGATGCAGTTGCTAAAATTGAAACGCTTAAAGCAAGTTTGAACAACTTAAAATAAGCTTATTTTCGGTAAATTAAGTAAGTATTTGCCAAGTCGATGTAGCGTTGTTTTGCTTCGTCTTGGGTAATGTCTTCTACCTGAAAAAGGGCATTGGTTTTAAAAGCATTTATAATGGCTTTGCTACTACTCGGTCGGCTGTAATCGTTGGTTGATTTTTTGTAATAGGCATAGAGTTTCAAGAGGATGTCGGCAGGGAAGGGCTGCTCATGACTGTTGATGCTGTCAACAGCTTCTCTAAATTCTATTTCTAATGCCTCTGAATTCATACTATACTTCTGCGATGATACATTCGCCGCCTTTTACTTTTTGATTGAGTTTGACTTTAAGTTTGGTGTCCAAAGGTAAAAATAAATCGACTCTAGAACCAAATTTTATAAATCCAGCATCGGTACCCTGTACAACCGTTTGGCCTTCTTTCGCATAATTGACAATACGTCTTGCCAAGGCACCTGCGATCTGTCTGTAAAGGACTTTACCATAGGTTTTATTCTCAACAACTATGGTGGTGCGTTCGTTATCCGTACTAGCCTTTGGATGCCATGCGACTAAATACTTTCCTGGGTGGTATTTGCTAAAAAGTACCGAACCACTTATAGGGTAGCGTGTCACATGCACATTGATAGGCGACATAAAAATGCTGACCTGAAGACGTTTTTCTTTGAAATATTCTGTTTCTTCAACCTCTTCGATCACCACAACTTTCCCATCTACAGGGGCGATCACTTGACGATCGTTTTGATGGGTGTGACGTTTAGGGTTTCTGAAAAATTGTAGGATGAGTACAAGAATCACTATTAAAGAGAACTGAATGAGTTTTGAAACCCAAGGCATTTGTAAATTGTCGATTAATAACGATGTAGCCACTACAAAAACGAGTGCGACAAAAATTATTTTTTGACCTTCTTTATGAAACATAATTTAATATTCTTAAAAATAAATAGATAAATGGAGCTGCAAATATAGCACTATCTAAGCGATCTAATAGACCTCCATGACCAGGCATTATTTTACCGCTATCTTTGACGCCTGCTTGACGTTTGTATTTTGATTCTACCAAGTCACCCAAGGTTCCGAAAACACTCACAATAACACTGATAATTAACCAATTAGTAAAAGGTAATGAATCCGTACAATTGGCAATGACATAACTTCCCAAAGCCGCAAAAAACACACCTCCTAAAAATCCTTCTACTGTTTTCTTAGGAGAAATGCTTTCAAAAAGTTTTTGTTTTCCAAAATTCTTACCAACTATATAGGCAAAACTGTCGTTGATCCAAATCAAAATAAAAATATACGTAATGATTTCAGGACTGTAGTTTTCAAAATTTAGAGCGATCAATAATAAAAACACAAACCCACTACTCACATAAAAGGTGGTGTTTATAAAATGATTTGAAAGTAAGGATGGGAGACTTTTTGAGGAAAATAAATCCCGAATTAATAATAGATTTACCAATACAGAAATCACAAGTAATATTTGTGAAATATCTGATAGGCTTTTACCAGATTTAAAGAGGTTTTCCCAAAATGCAACTGCCAAAAACAACACTATAAAAATGATGTAGGAAGCGATGTTTTTTTGATGAATTAACTTATTGAATTCTGACAAACAAATCAATCCAAACATAAAAAAAAGCGCGATACAAGCGTACTTTAATTGGAGTGCCCCAATTAAAATACTTGCAAATAATAGGCCTGATAAAGCTCTTGTGGTTAGTTCTTTCAATGTTTATGTTATAAGTCTTCTAATAGTAGCAAATATAGGTTTTTTGTACTACTTCCATAGCTTAGAAAGTCGTTGGTGTCGTTGGCTTTAAAATGTTTAATGGTCGTGATGTTGGAGGGTATTTTAGTTTTACTTTGGGCTTTGATCCCCTGAAGTCCTTCGCTAATAGTATTTACAAACTGACTGGTAGTTGCAAATACAATGAAATTCTCAGGCAAATCAACTAGTTTTTTTTCTGCAATTTGATTGGAGGATATAAGCAGCGATCCGTCTTTTGCGATCAGAGACTCACAAGATGTAAATAGAAAATCTGCATCTTTTGTTTTTTGAGTCGAGCCAAATTTGAAACTTTTAAATTTTTCTTTTAGATGTTTATTAAGGATGAGTGCCTTTTTTTTGTCCCAATTATTTTCTTCAATAATATTTTCAAGAAAACTTTGAACTTCATCGTTATTTTCGCAGTAAAGAAACTTACCGCCATTTTTATTAAAGTTGATTGTAAAGGCTTCATCTACAGGCAAGCTGCTGGAGTCTAAAAACTGATCCTGATTTTTTTCATCAGTTTTGTCTTTAGAAGCATCCGTTTTTGAACCAAATATTTTACGAAACACACTCATTCTTCATCTGAAATATAAACTTTGAACTTACATCTTTCCAAAGATAAAAAATAAAGGTTTAATAAAAAGTTATTTTCAAACTTATTCTTCCTCTTCCTCTTTTTTAGGAGTTGGTTTTACCGCTTCTTCTTTTTTAGGCGTTGGAGTGACGGCTTCTTCGACTACAAAAGGACGTTTTCCAAAGATAGCTTCTAAGTTGTCTTTAAAAATAACTTCTTTTTTAAGAAGTACTTCTGCCAGCTCTGTTAACTTGTCTTTGTTGTCTTCTAAGAGTTTTATAGCGCGTTCGTACTGTGTTTCAATAATGCTTGATATTTCTTGATCAATCAGTTCAGCAGTGCGTTCGCTATAGGGTTTCGAGAATCCAAATTCATTCTCACCTGAAGAATCATAATACGTCAAGTTCCCGATTTTATCACTTAATCCATAAACAGTCACCATCGCTCTTGCTTGCTTGGTTACTTTTTCTAAATCACTCAAAGCGCCTGTTGATATTTTATCAAAGATGACTTTTTCAGCGGCACGACCTCCTAAGGCAGCACACATTTCATCTAACATTTGCTCAGGTCTTACAATAAGTCGTTCTTCGGGAAGATACCATGCAGCACCCAATGAACGTCCTCTTGGAACAATGGTTACTTTAACCAAAGGAGACGCATGTTCTAGCATCCAACTTACGGTTGCATGGCCAGCTTCATGAAAGGCAACCGCTCTTTTTTCACTTGGTGTAATTATTTTATTTTTCTTTTCAAGTCCTCCAATAATTCGATCGACTGCATCTAAGAAATCTTGTTTTTCAACTGCTTTTTTGTTATTTCGAGCTGCAATAAGTGCCGCTTCGTTACACACATTCGCAATATCTGCTCCAGAGAATCCTGGAGTTTGTTTTGATAAAAAGTCAGTATCTAAGTTTTTCGCTTTTTTCAAGGGCTTCAAATGCACCTCAAAAATTTCTCTTCGTTCTCTGATATCTGGCAAGTCAACATAAATTTGACGGTCAAATCGACCCGCTCTCATCAATGCCTTGTCAAGGACATCTGCTCGGTTGGTTGCTGCCAAAACAATCACATTTGTATTGGTGCCAAATCCATCCATTTCAGTCAATAACTGGTTGAGGGTATTTTCTCTTTCGTCATTCGAACCTGACATATTATTTTTACCTCTAGCACGTCCAATCGCATCAATTTCATCAATAAAAATGATTGAAGGCGATTTATCTTTCGCTTGCTTGAATAAATCTCTAACTCTAGAAGCACCAACACCTACAAACATTTCAACAAAATCAGATCCTGACAATGAGAAAAAAGGAGCTTTTGCTTCGCCAGCCACTGCTTTGGCCAACAAGGTTTTACCTGTTCCTGGAGGGCCCACTAATAAGGCACCTTTAGGAATTTTACCACCAAGAGCGGTATATTTTTCGGGGTGTTTCAGGAAGTCTACAATCTCTTGAATTTCTTCTTTAGCACCTTCCAGTCCAGCAACATCCTCAAAGGTTGTTTTGGTTTCTAATTTTTCATCAAATAACTTCGCTTTCGATTTCCCAATATTGAAGAGTTGACCGCCGCCGCCGCCTGGACCACCACCACCTGACATACGTCGCATGATAAATATCCAAACACCGATGATTAAAATAAAAGGAATCAATGAGGATAAAATATCACCCCAAGCATTGGTTTCCGTTTTAAAGTCCAAAACGGTATCCAGTTGTTCTTCTTGTATGGTGTCTTCTAATTGTTTTTGAAACAATTGTACATCACCAAATTCAAACTGATAACTAGGACCTCCTGATCCCACTTGGAAAAGTTGTTCCTTTTTAGTTTTTTTATGAACGTCTTTATTAGCAGCCTTTGTGGTTAGATACACCAAAGCCTCTCTTTTGTTGACGATTTCAACTTTTTTGACATCGCCATTTCTTAAGTATTTAAAAAATTGCGAAGGTGTTGTAGAGATCCCTGAAGAATCTCCTAAACCGCCAGAAAACACATTGAAAGCCAAGAAAAGTACAATGGCAATTCCGTAGATCCAGTACGCATTAAACTTTGTATTTTTAGGTTTTTTATCTTTAGACATGAGTCGTATTTTATTTAGTAACTAGTTTCTATTTCGGTAATCTTAGCATCGCCCCAAAGGTTTTCGATATCGTAGTATTCACGAATGTGTTTTTGAAACACATGAACGACTACATGGACATAATCCATCAGTACCCATTCACCGTTTTCACTACCTTCAACATGCCAAGGTTTGTCTTTGGTGTTTTTACTAACTTTTTTTTGTATTGAACTAACAATAGCATTTACTTGCGTATTAGAGGTTCCATCACAAATGATGAAATAATCGCAAACTGTATTTTCGATAGCTCTCAGGTCTAAAATAGTAATATTTTGACCTTTAACGTCTTCAATTCCATTAATCGTGAAAGTGATGAGTTCGTCTGCGCTAGGTATGTTTTTTGTCATGAATTAATTTTACTGTGCAAATTTATTACTTTTTTGGCTCTAAACCCCTTATATTGTCTTAATAATATTATAATTTAGACCCACATTTTGAACTATGCAGATAATCAAACTTAATGCCACTGATTCTACCAACAATTATTTAAAACAATTGTTGATAGACACTGCGTTAGAAGATTTTTGTGTGGTGGCAACCAATCACCAAACTAAGGGGAAAGGACAAATGGGGTCTGAGTGGATCTCTGAAAAAGGTAAAAACCTTACGTTTAGCGTCTTAAAGACTAAGCCGTCTCTAGGATTACGACGCCAATTTCTGTTGAATATCCTCGTTTCCTTGTCGATTGTGAAAACACTTGAAGGTTATAATGTCCCAAATTTAGCGATCAAATGGCCTAACGACATATTGTCAGACCATCACAAAATTGCAGGCATTTTAATTGAAAATCTAATTAAAACGAATCGAATTGAATATTCTGTGATTGGTATTGGACTTAATGTCAATCAAGAATTATTTAAAGGATTGTCCAAGGTAAGCTCCTTGAAATCTATTTTAGGAATGCCTATTGATACCGATGAATTACTTCATAAACTCATCGAGAATCTTCAATATTATTTTAGATTGTTTGCCGATACGGGGGAGGGGATTCTGAATACAGAATATGAATCGTATCTGTTCCGAAATGATAAGCCCTCTACGTTTGAATTGCCCGATCAAACCCTATTTACAGGGATCATCAGAGGAGTGACAGACGCCGGAAAATTGCGTGTGCAAATGGAAGACGCTACAAAAGAGTTTGACTTAAAAGAGTTGAAGCTGTTGTACTAAATTTCTTTAGGAATATTAAGCGCTAAGGTTTCAATAAATTTAGAGATTGGGGCTTTGATCATCATCGCCATCATTGTATTAAAATCTCCTTCAAATGTTAATTGAACCTCACTTTGAGTTTTCGTAGGGGAATCAATTTTAGCTGTTAATGAAAAATCTATTTTCCCACCAGCAGCTCCCAATACAATCGTATGTGGAGATTCCATTGATTTTTTCTTCAAAACAATTTCTGGCATTCCACTCAAGGCAAATAAGAAGGTGTCCGCGTCTATGAGTTTAAACTTACTGATGTTTTCGGGCATCAATTGTTCAAAATTCTCAACATTCGTTAAAAAATTAAACACTTCTTGAGCTGATTTGTCAAGACTTACTTTTGTTGATTCTAATTTCATATCTAAATTTATTTGCCGGACCATTCCGATGGATTTGAATTCCATTTTGACAACACATCCACTTCAGCTTGGTTGATGAAGTTGGTGTCTAAAGCTTGCTCTAACAAACTTTCGTAATTACTGAGTGTAAAAAGATTGACATTGTTAGTTTTAAAATTTTCTTTTGAAACATCAAAGCCATAAGTAAAAATAGCAACCATTCCTTTTACATTGACTTCGGCAGCTTTTAAAGCATCTACCGCCACCAAGCTACTGTTTCCTGTACTGATCAAATCTTCTACAACTACTACATTCTGACCTTTCTCGATAAATCCTTCAATTTGATTTTGACGGCCATGCTTTTTTGCTTCTGGACGCACATATACAAAAGGAAGCCCAAGATATTCTGCAACCAAAGCTCCAATACCAATGGCACCCGTTGCAACGCCTGCAATCACATCCGGTTTTCCGAACTCGATTTCTATGTTTTTAGCAATCTCTTCTTTGATATAGTTTCTAACGACTGGAAACGATAAGACCAAACGGTTGTCACAATAGATGGGAGACTTCCATCCCGAAGCCCATGTAAAGGGGTTTTTCGGGTTTAATTTGATGGCATTTATCTGAAGTAAAACTTCTGCAGTTTTTTTGGCGGTACTTTTGTTGAAAATCATGTGTCAAAATTACTAAAAATAACTACTTTTACTTTCTATTAATTAGTTTTTAATTAACAATGTATAAAATATTTGTTGGTAATAAACCAATAGTCCTCACAACCAAACTAGAAACTGAAACAGATTTCAAGAACATTCTGATTGATTCAGTGGATATTAACAAAGTACTTTCAAAACTTAGAAAAGATAAATATAATTCGGTGCGTCTAATTGGACCCGATAAAGATGTACTTCTGAAAAAATTCCTTTCCTTATTACCAAATGTGATTGCAGGGGGTGGAAAGGTTTATAATCCAAAAAATGAAATTTTATTTATTTTCAGAAATGGAAAATGGGATTTGCCCAAAGGAAAAGCAGAAGCAAAGGAAACGATTAATTTCACCGCACTTCGAGAGGTAGAAGAAGAAACAGGCATTACAGGCTTGAGCATTACCAAGCCCTTAGAAATCACCTACCATATATTTAAAAGAAATGATCGGAACTATATTAAAGTCACCTATTGGTTCGAAATGTATTCTGAATATGACGGAAAACTAATTCCACAAGAAAAAGAAGGCATCACTAAAGTCAAATGGATTCCCGAAACCAAACTTCAAAAAGTTTTAAATAATTCTTATGCGAATATTAAACTGCTCATTTAAGAGAAATGGATTCCGTATTTTTATAAAAATCTTCAAATAAACGCCCTTTACAGTTGTTATCACTTTCAATAAGTTTATTTTTGCCAGCAAAATTGACTGAAAATGATGGAGTTTATAAGTAAGCGTTCTAGTAATGTTAAAAATGATATTTTAAGTGGCCTCACGGTTGCATTGGCCTTAGTGCCAGAAGCCGTGGCATTTGCCTTTGTTGCAGGAGTTGATCCTTTGGTAGGATTGTATGCAGCGTTCATGGTTGGATTAATCACCTCTATTTTTGGAGGACGTCCAGGAATGATCAGTGGTGCTACAGGAGCTTTAGCCGTCGTCATGGTAAGTCTGGTAGCGCGTGGAAATGCAATGGGAGCCGAAGGTGATGAAATGGGACTTTACTATCTGTTTTTGACCGTTATTTTAATGGGAATTATTCAAGTTTTAGCAGGTGTTTTTAAACTTGGTAAATTTGTCCGTTTGATTCCACACCCTGTGATGATGGGCTTTGTAAACGGATTGGCAATTGTTATTTTCCTCTCTCAATTAAGTATGTTTATGACGTCTGAAAATGGCGAAATGGTATGGATGCAAGGTGCGTCTTTATGGACCATGATTGGTTTGGTGGGATTGACCATTGCCATTATGTTTGGGCTGCCGCAACTCACTAAAAAATTACCGGAGGCACTTGTGGCTATTTTGGTGGTTTCTGCAATTGTTATTTTTGGAGATTTAGATGTTGCTACTGTTGGAAGCTTTATTAGAGATGGTGGTGGCGACGGTTTAAAAGGGGGCTTGCCACTTCCACAATGGGCTATTTTTGAAAAGATCCCCCTTAATTTTGAAACTCTAAAATTCATCGGGCCCTATGCATTGATTCTTGCTGCGATTGGGTTGATTGAATCTTTAATGACCTTAAATTTAATTGATGAACTCACTGAAACACGAGGAAATTCCAATAGAGAATGTATGGCCCAAGGAGGCGCAAACATTATCACCGGAATCTTTGGTGGAATGGGTGGTTGTGCAATGATTGGACAGTCGATTATCAATATTAAAGGAGGCGGAAGAGGACGTCTTTCAGGGATTGTAGCCGCATTGGCACTTTTAGCCTTTATCTTATTTGCATCGGGTCTTATAGAACAAGTGCCGATTGCAGCTTTGGTAGGCGTTATGTTTATGGTCGTAATAGGTACGTTTGCATGGTCTAGTTTTAGAATCATCAATAAAATTCCAAAAACAGATGTGTTTGTATTGATATTAGTGTCGTCAATGACGGTCTTTTTTGATTTAGCAATCGCTGTGATTTCTGGTGTCATTGTGAGTGCACTTGTATTTTCTTGGGAAAACGCAAAGCGCATTCGTGCTCGAAAACGCATCAAAGAAGATGGTACGAAAGTTTACGAAATTTGGGGTCCATTATTCTTTGGAAGTATCACCGCTTTTAATGATAAGTTTGATGTTAAAAACGACCCTCAATCTGTTGAAATTGATTTTGTGGAGTCACGTATAAGCGATCATTCGGCTATTGAAGCAATATCGAATCTCGTGGCGAAGTATAAAGAAGAAGGCAAAGCAATTCACTTGAAACACCTGAGCGAAGATTGTAAGATTTTGTTGTACAAATCTAGCCCCTTATTTAAAGAGGTTATAGTTGAAGCGATTGACGATCCACGCTACCATTTGGCCGAAAATCCAGAAGCTTTTACAAAAGCACTTTCAGAGTACAAACTCTAGGGGTTTTTAACACGTACGGAGTTGGGCACTAGTTTTTGGTAATCACCATCAAAGCGAATAATTTCCCTCACAATAGAGGAGGAGATAAACGAGGTTTGTGCAGAGGTGAGCAAAAAGACTGTTTCTAAGGTTGATAAATGCCGATTGGTTTGTGCGATGGCCTTTTCAAATTCAAAATCTGCAGGATTCCGCAAGCCTCTTAGAATAAATTCCACTCCAATCTCTTTACAAAAATCGGTGGTCAAACCACTGTAGGATACCACTGATACTTTTGGATTGTCCTTAAAAGTATTCTCAATAAACCGTTTGCGTTCTTCTAATGAAAACATATAGTTTTTAGAAGAATTTTCGCCAATGGCTACAATCACTTCGTCAAACAAGGTCACGCCTCTGTTAATGATATCTACATGTCCTAGAGTAATTGGGTCAAATGAGCCTGGAAAAATTGCTTTCTTCATTTTGTAAAGTTAAGGATTTTTATGAAGTGCTTGCTGAATGGCGTTGTCAAACAAGTCGGACATCGAAATTCCCGCCTGTGCTGCTTGCTGTGGTAAGATACTTTCCTTGGTAAGCCCTGGTATTGTATTGACTTCTAAAAAATGCGGTTGACCATCTTTAAAAATAAATTCACTTCTAGAAAACCCATCTAATTTCAAAACCTCATAAATATGTTTTGCGGCCTTTCGGACGTCTGCTTCTTGCGTTGCGCTCAAACGTGCGGGAGTAATTTCTTGTGATTTGCCTAAATATTTTGCTTCGTAATCAAAAAAGTCATTATCCGTTACAATTTCAGTGATTGGGAGTACGGTAGTAACTCCTTTATAACGAATGACGCCAACCGACACTTCGGTCCCATCTAAAAACGATTCAATAATGAGCTCATCATCTTCCTTAAAAGCAACTTCTATAGCCTTTGGCAAGTCCGCTTTTGAATAAACTTTTGTAATTCCAAAACTACTTCCGGCCTTATTGGCTTTCACAAAACAAGGAAATCCGACCGCTTTTTCAATGGCTGTAGGGGCAATCGCATCGCCGACATTCAAAAAATAGGAGTCTGCCATGAGAATTCCGTAAGGCTTTAAGGCACTTAAACAGTCTCGTTTATTAAAGGTGAGCGCTGCTTGATACATGCCACAACTGGTGTGTGGAATGGATAACAATTCAAAATAGGCTTGGATGGTTCCATCTTCCCCCGGACTGCCGTGAATGGCATTAAATACACAGTCAAAATTGATTTTTGAACCCTCAACTAAGATGGAGAAATCAGCTTTATTTACGGGGTATTCTTTTAAATCATCCGCGACATATACCCATTTATCTTTAAAAATATGGACGCAATACGCATTGTAGGCGTCTTTGGGTAAACTGTCATAGACAACGCTTCCGCTTTTTAAAGAGATTAAATATTCGCTAGAATATCCGCCCATGATGATGGCAATATTTTTTTTCATTTCTACGTTTATACAGTAAAAATATTACTTTTATCTCAAATCAAAATCATTTTAAACCAAATATATTTACTTCAAACTAAACAAGCTAAAGATTTTAAGGACACAAATATTTGATTAGCTTTGTTACATTATTAAAAAGCAGCATGAATTTCATTAAATTCTTATTCAGTAAATTGTTTATAAAGCAATTAATCTTTGCATTTATCGCTTTGGTTATTTTTGGGTTTTTAGCCCTCAAATGGCTCAAATCGTATACCAATCACGGTACGTTTGTGACGGTACCCGTACTTACGGGTCAAACTTTTGAAGCCGCTCAAATGCTTATTAAAGAACACGAACTCCGAAGTGAAGTTCAAGATTCCTCAAACTACAATCCGAACTACCCCAAAGGGGCGGTGATCGAACAAGATCCTTTGGCGGGAAGTCAAGTCAAAGAAGATCGAAAAATATATTTAATTCTCAATCCTTCTGCCTACAGAACACTGGCAGTTCCGGATGTCATTCGACGTACGTTCAGACAAGCAAAACCCTCGCTTGAAGCATTGGGGTTTCAAATAGGAACTACAATTTATAAAGATGACTTGGGGAAAGATGAAGTGTTAGAAATTCGCCACAACGGTAAAATCATTGAAGCAGGTACGATGCTTCCAAAAACCTCGAAAATCGACCTAGTTTTAGGAAACGGGATTCGAAAGCAATAATTAACCATGGAAGAGTCAAATGAATTATTAGTGAATGACAATGAATTGCATGAGCATTACACATTTACGGTCGAAAAAGGGCAACAGCCTTTACGAATCGATAAATACCTCATGAATTTTGTTGAAAATGCCACTCGAAATAAAATCCAAGCAGCGGCAAAGGATGGAAGTATTTTAGTGAATGAAATCGCAGTCAAATCAAATTATAAGGTAAAACCATTTGATAAAATTCGCGTGTTGTTTGAGCATCCGCCTTATGAAAACTTATTAGTTCCCGAAGATCTTCCTATTGATGTTGTTTATGAAGATGACGATTTATTGGTGGTCAATAAAGCCCCAGGAATGGTCGTTCATCCGGGACATGGAAATTATTCAGGCACTTTGATCAATGCTTTGATGTTTCATTTTGACAATTTACCGAATAACAGCAGCAACCGTCCGGGATTGGTGCATCGGATTGATAAAGACACAAGTGGATTGTTGGTGGTTGCTAAAACTGAAATAGCGATGGCGCATTTATCAGCACAATTCAAAGCCAAAACAAGTGAACGCGAATACGTGGCTTTGGTGTGGGGAAATGTAGATTTAGAAGAAGGTACGATTGAAGGAAATATTGGACGTCACCCTAAAAATAGGTTGCAGAATACCGTCTATTTTGGAGATGAAGCTGATAAAGGTAAACCCGCAGTGACTCATTATAAAGTATTACAACGTTTGGGCTATGTCACTTTGTTGGCATGCCGATTGGAAACGGGACGTACCCACCAAATACGGGTGCACATGAAACACATTGGGCACACGCTTTTTAATGACGAGCGTTATGGTGGCGAACGCATTCTAAAAGGTACGACGTTTACCAAATACAAGCAGTTTGTGGACAACTGTTTTAAAACCTTACCACGTCAAGCCTTGCATGCCAAATCCTTAGGATTTGTGCATCCTACCACAGGCGAAAAAATGTCTTTTACCACTGAGATTCCTCAGGATATGCAAAGCTGTATCAAAAAATGGGAAAGCTATTCGAATCATTTGGTTGAAGATCAGAACTAAGAAGTATCAACTTTAAGTATTGGAACATAGAAATTATGAATCTAATTTTTTTTTAGAATTTAACGATAGTCCTTAACTTTGAGTTATAAAATTAGCAATAAATGAAACTAGTCATCTCACCCGCAAAGTCATTAAATTACGATAGTGATTTACCAACGCCTTTAAGCACCGACAGTTGTTTTTTGGGCGAAGCGCAGAAACTCAATACACTTCTTAAAAAGAAATCCGCCAAAGCACTTTCGGAATTGATGCATATTTCACCCAATTTGGGACAACTCAATTATGAACGCAACCAAGAGTGGGAAATTCCTTTTACAACTCAAAATGCCCGACCGGCTATTTATGCATTTAATGGTGATGTGTATCGGGGGTTAGATGCTTATACCATTGAAGAATCAAAATTAGAGTCTTTACAAAACTCAGTTCGAATAATTTCTGGACTGTATGGGCTTTTAAAACCCTTGGATTTGGTGCAGCCGTACCGCTTGGAAATGGGGACAAAATTCCCTGTTGGAAAATCTAAAAACCTTTATGAATTTTGGCGCCAAAAAGTGACGACTGCTCTGAATGAAGAACTGAAAGAAGGGGAGTTGTTTGTGAACTTAGCAAGTCAAGAATATTTTAAGGCCATAGATGTCAAAGTTCTTAAAGTGCCCGTTATTCATGTCGATTTTAAAGAGTTTAAAAATGGACAGTATAAAACCATTGCCATTTTCGCCAAACTTGCACGTGGCTATATGACACGTCACATCATTGAAAACACTGTGGAAACTACCGAAGGTTTAAAAACCTTTACGACAGATGGCTATGCGTATGATGCGAATTTATCAACGGATACAAAATTAGTATTTACGCGTTAATTTTTTTAAAATAAGACGTACCTTTGTGGCATCGTTCAGAATGACCTATCGTATTGTATATTGTCATTTTCAAAACATAATATATGACATTTCAATCTTTAGGACTCATCGAAGCCCTACTTAAAGCAGTCCGTTTACAGGGCTATGAGACGCCATCTCCAATACAACAAAAAGCCATTCCTCCAATTCTTGAAGGCCTCGATGTGTTAGCATCGGCTCAAACAGGAACAGGGAAAACCGCAGGATTTACCCTGCCAATGCTGCAAATTTTATCTAAAAATCCTGTACCACACCGCCGTCCAGTACGCGCGTTGGTGTTGACCCCAACTCGAGAGTTGGCAGATCAGGTGTATACAAATGTGAAGCATTACAGTAAGTTTTTAGACTTGCGTGCTGCCGTTATTTTTGGTGGTGTAAATCAAAATCCACAAATCAAACACCTCCGCAATGGAGTTGATATTTTAGTGGCCACTCCAGGCCGATTGCTCGATTTGGAAAACCAAGGGCATTTGTCCTTAGCCAAAGTAGAGATTTTTGTACTCGATGAAGCCGACCGTATGTTGGATATGGGGTTCAAACGTGATATTGATAAAATCAGATCGTTGATCCCGTCCAGACGTCAAAATTTAATGTTTTCGGCAACTTTTTCTAGAGAGATCAAAAGCTTGGCGCAAACCATTTTACGCACTCCTACTCTTGTAGAAGCGACGCCAGAGAACACAACCGTTGAAGCAATTGCACAACAGGTGTATAGAGTAGCCAAAGAGAAGAAAACAAACCTTCTTATCAAATTAATACAAGACGGAAATTGGCAACAAGTATTGGTGTTTACACGTACCAAACACGGTGCCAATAATCTTTGTAAAAAACTAGAAAATGCACGCATTTCTGCGATGGCTATTCATGGAAATAAAAGTCAAGGAGCACGAACCAAAGCTTTGGCTGGATTTAAAAATAAAGACGTTAGAGTCTTGGTCGCAACTGATATTGCTGCACGTGGCTTGGACATTCCATTGTTGCCGCATGTGGTGAATTACGAGCTTCCGAACATTCCAGAAGATTATGTGCACCGTATTGGGCGTACAGGAAGGGCAGGCGCCAACGGCGTTGCCTTATCGTTGGTATGTGCAGAAGAAACGTCTTATTTGACGTCTATTGAAAAACTGACCAAGCAACGTTTTAAGAAAGAAATTGTTGAAGGTTTTGAACCTGATCCAAATGCGTCCACTGTGCCGCCAAAACAAGGAGGTGGTCGTCAACGTGGCGGAGGACGTCCAAGCAACAACCGTAAGGGGTCTGCTGGTGGTGGCAACCGATCGAACCACAACCGTCGCCGTTAATTTTTATGGAAACGCAACCTAACAATCCCTTACATGGGGTGAAATTGGAACAAATTCTCGTCGCACTCGAAGCCCATTATGGCTGGGAAGTGATGGGCGAGAAAATCAATATCCGTTGTTTTACAGATGGTCCCACACTAAAATCCAGTCTTAAGTTTCTCAGACGAACGCCTTGGGCACGCACCAAAGTGGAGAATCTTTATTTGAGGTGGTTGAAGACGCAGTAGGGGGTGCTATTAAATTTGCTAGCGCAAGTATCTTGCTTGTGCTGTTATTCTGTTCAGGAGCGTGACGCTCGAGTTAGCATAGACTTTCACATCCGTTTATAAATTCCATTAGGAACGGTTTTAAGGAGTAACGAAATCAGTCGCCATCTTTTAGTCACGTATCCTACAGTCTTTTTCCTTTTTATGAGTCCATAAATCTGTTTGGCTGCTTTTTCCTTGGTGGCAACCCAAAATTGTCCTTCGCCTTTTGCCATGTCGGTATCTATAAGACCGGGTCTGATATCCGTCACATAAATTTGTTTTTTAGAGTTTTTAGCCTTTTGTCTGAGTCCTTCTAGGTAATTTATCTGATAAGCTTTAGACGCGTTGTAGGCGGGCGCCATTCGACTCCCCCTCAGTCCTCCAATAGAGCTGATGGCGACCAAATGTCCTTTGCCTTGTTTTTCAAAATAATTAAATGCCCAGTCCACAACTTCAGTGAAGGCAATCACATTTAGTTGATTTGTAGCATGCTCTATTTCATATTCTAGGTTTTCATTTAAATCGCCTGTGCCAGCACTCAAAACTAATAGGTCTAAACCATCAAGTTGCGCCACCAAATCCTCCAGTTTTTCAGAATTATTTTCTCTAGTGCAATCAAAAGCACTGATGCTGAAATTTTTTGGATTTAATTTTTTTAACTTCTGAAGTTCCGTTTTTCGTCTTCCCGTAATTCCAATCATATAGTCATTCTCAACAAGAATTTTTGCCAAGGCATTTCCAATTCCCGAAGTTGCTCCAACGATGATTGCTTTTTTCATTTGGCTTCTCTTTTTTTACATATAAACTGCCAATACGATAAACGCAAACAATATGGTTCCATTTAGAAGTGTTCTTACCAAATGCAGTCTTCCCCATTTTTTGATGTCGTTTGCTGTTTGTTCAGAAAGTGGGTCCACATTTTTGTCCATGAGTCGCCTGTTTAATGGCATCATAAAAATTATGGTATAAGGGCCGTTTAAATGCATGAGCAAGGACACCCCAAACCACCACAAGTTTCCTGTAAATATTGAATATGCCAATGCCAAGACTGTTACAATGATTGATGACACCAAAACCCAAATATGCGTTTTGTCAAAAAAGGGTTTAAAAATTTCAATGGCGGTTGCTTTTTTTGCCATTACCAAAATTGGATGGACAATGACTGTGGCTGTTAATGCTATTCCAAATTGTGCACCCATGATAAATAGGATCATTACTACTAATACGTCATTCATGGTTTAAGGTTTTAGATTTTTTTTAAATTTTAGTGTTTATAAAATTGGGAGAGTTTGTCTGATTTGGTTAATTTAACCCAATGTCATTCAATTTTCAATTTCAATGCATCGAATGAATCAGATTTAATTCCAATCAATCCATGTTTTGTCTCCCCTTTTTTAATGATCACTCCATTGATGTTATGATCCATCAGGTCAGAGTTGAATTTTTGATTAGCAGACCCAGCAGCAATCATATTTCCTCCAGCCAATCCAGGTCCTAAAACCAATCCGATTGGAGTTGAACTCGTATTTTCCGTAAATCCATTTGAGTTTGTTTTTGTTGTATGAAAATTTACAGGTGTTAAAAGTAAGTACCATAAATACGATGCAGGACTTTGTTTTAGCGTACTAAATACTTTTTCATTTTCTAAGATATAAACTTCTGCTCCACCTTTGTAAGCTAATGTAATGTCTCTGCCAAACATTAAATCTCTGTTAGAGTTGTTGGTTATTTTTATAGCAACAAGTTTGACTCCTTTAGTATATTCTTTTTTGGCATATTTTTTATCAAGTAAGTCGTATTTATATTCAAGCTTCACACCATCAGTTTCATAAGTTGAAATGTAATTTATTGATGTTGGTTTAATCATTTTGTAACCAGAGGCACAATTTGTCAATGTGGAGATTACAATACATAAAAGGGTGATTTTAATGAGTTTCATTTGTTTGATTTAGTTGTTGATGTTTTTTTTAATCACTTAGTGTAAAAAGCCCATCCAAACACCTTCGAAAAATAGTGCATCAGAAATAGGCGTCTATACAAGCGTCTTACGTTACAGTAAAAAATATGTTACTCTAGGTTCATTGGTTATGAAGAATCAGATTGGAGGTCTAAGTACTTTTTTCAACTACAAACAAGCCATATTCAGTAAACGTAATTAATAATTTTTTAGATTTATTCTATTCGTTTTAATTGCCCTATTTTTTCCCAGTTTGGATCTGTTTTCATTGTAACGGCAACATAAACTCGATTGTCATTAGCATCAATCATTGCAGATGAATTGTTGTTCATTTGTGCAATAACTTGGTCTGGTGTCAATTTATACATACTTCCATTTGATGCATCAACAATAATCCCAATAATCCCACCAAATAATATATTTCCTAAGAACCACCCGTCCATTTCGCGTTTAATTTTCATTTCATATGGGTAGTATTTATCTAATGAAATTTGAATGTCATAACTTTTTTTATTGGATTTATCTCCTTTTGCTTTTCCTTTTCGCCTTAACGAAATTGATTGAGGTGTTTTGCCATAGTCTTTTCCGTCAATTTTGATCGTTGCCCCACTTGGTTGACTACTAAAATCTACTAATTGAGTTGGGCCGTGAATAATTGAAGCGCAACTTGATAAAATTAATGTTAAAACTCCGAGCGTAATAATTTTGATTTTCATAATATTTAATTTATTGTTTAGATTACTAGTTAAGTAACTTTCCAAACACCTTCTAAACAGAAGGATGTGTCAAAAATAGGCGCCTATACAAGCGTCTTACGTTACAGTAAAAAATATGTTACTCTAGGTTCATTGGTTATGAAGAATCAGATTTGAGGTCTAAGTCCATCACAAACGTACAAAAAAAAATGACTTTCAACCAATATGGCATTGTTTTTTAACACTTCGGGGTGTGAAATAAATGTTAAACTATTTAACATTAATAGTATTACTATTATATTTGCTGAGTATTACAATGGAAAAACTACAATTACATATCACCATTAGCCCAGATCTTTATACAAAGAATCCAGAATCGTCGGTTTTAGGACAGAAAATTGTCTCTAAAAGTATTGAGATGATTGATGCTTTGGGCTTTGAAGATTTCACTTTTAAGAAGTTGGGTCTTGAAATTGGTTCCAATGAAAGTTCGGTGTACCGTTATTTTGATAGTAAACATGCGCTTTTGGTCTATTTGATCAATTGGTATTGGAGTTGGATTGAATATAAATTGGTATTTTCCACCTTAAATGTACCCTCGGCTCACGACCGCCTTACGCAAGCAGTTTTGATACTCACAGCCGAAGTGACAGAAGACAATGCGTTTTCATACATCAATGAAGTGTTATTAAACAAAATCATCATTTCAGAATCTTCGAAAGCCTACCACACCAAGGCGATCGACAGTGAAAATAAAAAAGGCTATTACAAAACCTACAAACGCGTGGTGCAACGGGTCAGCGATCTTGTAACAGAAATCAATCCGAGTTATGAGTTTCCACATATGTTAATTTCAACCGTGATTGAAGGGGCCCACCATCAGCGGTATTTTTCAAAACACTTGCCCTCTTTAACCGATTTTGAAGAAGGAAAAAATAATATTGTACGGTTTTATACCGATTTAGTTTTTAATACCCTTTCCGAAAAATGAAGCAGTTTTCATACATCATAGCCCTCGGGTTTAGAGTCCTCATTTTTGCATTGGTATTTGGATCCATCATTTTACAACCTGTGGTTGAATCGCTGGCGGTATCTGAACCACAAGCATTTTCTTGGCTCGATTTAGAAACTGAAAACGATTCGAGTGAAAAAGAAACGCAAGAAATAGAAGACTCTAAAGAGAAAAAAGTGGAACTTCGATTTGTAATTGAAGAAACGACTTCCAGGGTCTTTGTCAAAAAAGAATCTATTTACGGTAAACAGTATCTAAAATCCGAGGTAACCATTGACACTCACGACCCACCTCCAGAAGACGTTTAGTCCTTCCGTTTTTAAAAGCGTATTCCATTAGAAAGGTTAGCGACTTTTAAGTCATTTCAATTACAAAAAATTAAACAAATCAAATGTGAGCACTGCACAGCTGTAGCGCTTCAACACCATATATTATAATGAACAGTTCAAACCCATTTAAAAATTTAAAATCAGACCTACCTTCTAGTATTGTCGTATTCTTTGTGGCGCTACCCTTGTGTTTAGGGATCGCCCTTGCTAGTGGCGCACCGCTTTTTTCGGGACTTATTGCGGGGATTGTTGGCGGCGTTGTCGTAGGAGGTATCAGTAAATCCACAGTAGGGGTGAGTGGACCCGCAGCAGGCTTGGCTGCGATTGTCCTAACCGCAATTGGAACTCTCGGGAGTTTCGAGAACTTTTTATTAGCCGTCGTATTAGGAGGCGCCATTCAATTTCTATTTGGCATCTTAAAAGCTGGTGTGATTGGGTATTATTTCCCGTCTTCCGTAATTAAAGGGATGCTTACCGGAATTGGGATCATCATCATCCTCAAGCAAATTCCGCATTTTTTTGGCTATAATTCCAATCCAGAAGGGAGTTTTGCCTTTTTTCAAGTGGATGGAGAAAACACGTTTTCTGCCATATTAAATACGATTAACTTTATCAGTCCAGGAGCGACAATTATTGCACTTTTGGCATTGACTATTTTGTTGTTATGGAGTGAGGTCTTAGACGACAAAGGAAAATTCTTTAAATTGGTGCAAGGGCCTTTGGTAGCTGTTGCTACGGGGATCATTTATTTTATAAGCACCAAAGGCAGTACACAGTGGGGGATTTCATCGGACTTACTTGTGAGTGTACCTGTTCCAGAAGATGCCACTTCTTTTTTCGCACAGTTTAGTTTTCCAAATTTTGGAGCCATTAGCAATCCCCAAGTATGGATTGTGGCGTTTACCATCGCCTTGGTAGCAAGTTTAGAAACTTTGTTATGTGTAGAGGCTACTGATAAAATTGATCCTTTAAAACGTGTGACACCCACCAATAGAGAATTACTAGCGCAAGGTATTGGAAATATATTTTCGGGATTGATAGGAGGGTTGCCAGTGACGCAAGTGATTGTTCGCAGTTCAGCCAATATTCAATCGGGAGGAAAAACAAAAATGTCAGCCATTATTCATGGATTCTTATTGTTGATCTCAGTAATTTTGATTCCTAATTTATTAAACAAAATACCGCTTTCCGTTTTGGCGGCGATACTTTTTATTGTAGGTTATAAATTAGCGAAACCTACTTTGTTTATAGAGATCTACCGATCAGGATGGAAACAATTTACGCCCTTTATTGTAACGGTTTTAGGAATTATTTTCACCGATCTTTTGATTGGAATTTCATTGGGACTTGCCGTTGGAATTGTTGTCATTCTGATAAAGAGTTTTCAAAATTCACATTTCTTACACATTGAAGATAAGAGTAACGGAGTCCAGAAAATTAAAATGACCTTAGCGGAAGAAGTGACCTTTTTTAACAAAGGAGCCATTCTAAAAGAATTGGATAACTTAGCACGCAAAAGTTATTTGGAATTAGATGTCACCAAAACGCGCTATCTTGATAATGATATCATTGAGATTTTAGAAGATTTTTCTGAGAAAGCACGTCAAAGAAACATTGATATCAAATTAATATCTGTCAGAGGTGTTGTGGAAAACCCTGAGAGTTTTATAAAGTTTTTCCAATTACGACCACAAACAATTTAATAAACAACACAACTAAATTAATATTTAAAATTATGAAAGCACACACTAAAGAAAGCCAAGCAGCGATGACGCCAGAAACGTCTTTACAAGCCTTAAAAGAAGGTAACGATCGCTTTTTAACTGCAACCCAAGTTGCAAGAAATTTAAACGCACAAGTAGATGCGACGAGCAGTGGACAGTATCCTTTTGCAACCGTTTTGCATTGTATTGATTCACGCGTATCAGCCGAGCATATTTTTGACCAAGGGATTGGCGATTTATTCAGTATTCGTATTGCGGGAAATTTTGTCAATGAA